>Ga0310834_100114_pt1 | contig 148402 bp, 139 predicted proteins | sample SM_ome_2_FD_201314 | JGI IMG/M metagenome (GOLD analysis project Ga0310834, IMG submission 201314) | Sorghum-adapted microbial communities enriched on stacked mutant (SM) sorghum from Joint BioEnergy Institute, Emeryville, California... ... | reverse complement strand
GGCCGTAGCCGGGGCCGGGTTGGTGGTGTGGGCGGCGGTGCCGGCGATGGGGCCGGCGCCGAGGCCGGCGATCAGGGCGGGGATGGCCAGGGTGCGCAGGCGGAACGAGGTCAGGCGGGTCATGGTGCTCCCTCCTGTTGACATCGTTGGCTGTTTCTTGCGTGTGCATACGAGTGTAGGTGGCTGGCTCGTGGGCACCTACTGTGCTGGTTGTGGATGGGCTCACTCGCATTCCGGACGGTGTGGCGGGTGCCGCCCATTCGGTGTGTGGCGAACCTCGCATACGCCACACCACGCCTGACAACGATGGACAGGCACATGGGGGACGGTTCTAGCGCAGAGTGGACAACCAGGCGGCCTGGCCAGTGCCCGGCTCCGGCTCGCCGCCGTGCTGGCCGGTCCGGATCGCGAGCTCGCCGATGCGGCCCCCGTCCAGCAGATCCAGGAAGAGGTCCACAATGTCCGGATCGAACTGCGTGCCGCGGCCCAGGCGCAGCTGGCCGCGCGCCGCGTCGTGGCTCAGCCGGGGCTGGTATGCCCGATCGGCGCGCATCGCGGCCCACGAGTCGCAGACGGCGAGGATCCGCGCCTCCGGGCGGATGGCGCTGCCGGCGAGACCGTCCGGGTAGCCGGTGCCGTCGAACCGCTCGTGGTGCTGCCGGATCACCTCGGCCACGCCGCCGAACTCGGGCACCAGCCCGGCCAGCCGCGCGCCGTGGACCGGGTGCTGGCGCAGCAGCAGCCATTCCTCTTCGGAGGGTCGGGTCGGCTTGACCAGCAGCCCCTCCGGCAGAATGATCTTGCCGATGTCGTGCAGCCGCCCGGCCAGCTCGGCCCGGGTGACGGCCGCTTCGTCGTAACCCAGCTCCAAGGCGAGCAGCCGCGCCCAGCGGCCGACCGCAGAACTGTGCTCCTGCGGCGAGAGCCGGGCGTCCACCTGGTCGGCGACGTGCCGCAGGAAGTCCGCCATCGCGGCGTCCCGGCCGGACGCCACGACCAGCTCCGGTAGGGCCGCGCTGGCGCCGTGGCCGGCCGCGGCCGGCACGCGCCCAGCCGTGGGGCGCCCCACCACGACCCGGTTGCGGCCGGTCGCCTTGGCCCGGCCGAGCGCCCGGTCGGCGACCGCCACCAGCTCGTCCACCGACGGGTCGGTCCCGCCGGCCTGACCCGGCGTGCCGGCGTCGTCCACAGCAGACAGCGGGTAACCGACTGCGCCGACCGACACGGTGACCGCCACGTAGGTCTCGGCACAGACCGCGATCGGGCTGCCGGCGACCCACTCGCGCAGCCGCTCCCCGATCTCCCGCAGCTCGTCCGGCCGGGCGCCCGGTACCAGCAGCGCGAACTCCTCACCGCCGTAGCGGGCCAGCACGTCGCCGGAACGGGTCACCGCACGCAGCCGCTCCGCGATCCCCACCAGCGCGGTGTCTCCAGCGGGGTGCCCGTACCGCTCGTTGATGGACTTGAAGTCGTCCACGTCGACAACGAAGAACCCGAGCGTGCACCCGGTCCGCCGGCCCGGGCCAGCTCCAGGGCGAGCTGCGCCTCGACGAACCGCCGGGTGTGCAGCCCGGTCAGCCCGTCGGTGACGGCGAGCCGGCGCTGGTCGTTCACCAGGCCGGCGATCCGGGCGGCGACGAGTCCGAAAAGGACGGCGCAGGCGAGCGCGGTCACCGGGATGTCCGCGTAGTTGTGGCGGGCCCACTGGTAGAGCAGCGTGGCCGGGGCGAGCAGCACCGCGGCGGTCAGCGCGGCGAGCCGGCCCGGGCCGGGTGTGACCGCCCGCCCCGGGGCGGGTTCGCCGAGCCGGACCATCGTGGGGTGCAGGGCGGCGGCGCCGAGCGCAAGGCTGCCGCCGAGCCAGACCGCGTCCAGCACGCTGCCCGCCTGGTACTCGCCGTGCCGGGTCTGCAGCAGGTAGACGGTGTCCGCGCCGAAGGTGGCGAACAGGCTGGCCAGCAGCGCGTGGAACGCCGGCGGCCGGCGCCCCGCGCCCAGCAGCAGGCGCAGGGCGACCGCGAGCAGCGCCAGGTCCATCACCGGGTAGCCCGCGCAGGCGATCCTGGCCAGGCCGGACCCGCCCGCGCGCACCTCCATCGAGATGACGAACTGCCAGGACAGCAGCGCCGCGGCCACCGCGATCACCGCGGCGTCCAGCAGGCCGGGCAGGTCACGGCCGCCGGTGCGGCGGCGGACCAGCAGCGCCAGGCCGGCCACGGCCAGCGGGTAGTGTCCAAGGTAGAGCAGGTCGGCGCCGGGCGGGACGGAACCCAGCAGGTAGTGGGCGGTGTGGAAGGCGATGTCGGCCGCCGCATCGGCGACCTGGCCGGCGGCGAGCAGCAGCCACGGTAGCCGGGCCGGCGGCCGGTAGCGCCGGGTGCCGTGCCAGATGGCGGCCGCCGCCGAGGCGCTGATGACACAGTAGAGCGCGAGCCGGGCCTGCCACGCTACGTCATGCGTAGGTATCAGAAAGTACGCGAACACGGCCAGCGTCCCTGCGGTGAGGTACGCGAGCCAAAGCCTGCGTCCGGGGCGCGGCACCCGAACACCGTAGACCCCCAGGGGCACCGGCCGCCACAGTCAGGAGGCAACCGTAACCGCGGGGTGACGCGGATCGTCCATTCGTACCACCACATCGGCGAACGTCGCGGGCGCCACCTCGTCGTCGTACCGGGCGTACGCCGGCAGGGTCCACCGGTCGTCCGCGCCCGTCCGGCGGGCCAGCGCCGCGGCCGACAGGTGCAGGTGGACGGTGAGCTCGAACGGCAGCCCGGCACCCAGCAGCAGCGACCCGCTGACCAGCAGCACCCCGCCGGGCGGCAGGTTGAGATAGCCGGCCCGGGTGGCGCGGTCGGTGTCCGGGTCCCATAGCGACGGCAGGAACTCTCCGGTGCGAGCCACCCGGTCCAGCACCTCACGGCGCAGGCCGTCCAGGTCCCACCAGCCCTCGTAGTACGCGTCGGGATCGGTACGGCCGCGTTCCAGGCGCACCGAGGCCGGCCGGAGGAACCCGGCCGTCGAGACCTGGTGCGCGGCCCTTCCCCGTACCCGCAGCGGATCGACGAGCGCCCGGGCGAGCTGGTCCGGCTCGGCCGCCGGGGCGCCGTCCACCGCGACCCTGGTGACGACACCAGGGTCGGCGGTGGCGGCGACCCGGTCGGCGAGTTCCTCGACGAGCGCCCGCGGGCTGAGCGCCACCCATCCGCCCCGGCGCACCCCGCGGCCACGCATCCGGCCGGGCCTACCTGTTGTGGTCGGGCCTGCAGTGCGGCTCCCGGCCCGGCGGCTGCTTCGGCCGGTCGGTCAGCGGTTTCAGCTTCGGGATCGGCAGGGTGACCGGCCCGGCGGTGCTGACCGTGACCGGCTGCCCGTGGTGCAGCAGGTTGATCTTCGCGTCGTCGTGCCCGTTGCGCAGCGAGTAGGTCGCCTGGTGCTGGTGCACCACAACCCGCAGGCGCAGCCCGCGCCACAGCAGCGAGAAGTCCAGCAGGTTGATCCGGCTGGGCAGCCGCGGAGCGAACGACAGCTGTCCGTTGTGGTCGCGCATCCCGCCGAAGCCGGCGACCAGCGCGAGCCAGGCGCCGGCGAGCGAAGCCATGTGCACCCCGTCGCGGGTGTTGTGCTCCAGGTCGTGCAGGTCCATCAGCGCCGCCTCGCGGAGGTAGTCGTGGGCCAGCTCCAGGTGGCCCACCTCCGCGGCGAGCACCGCCTGGGTGCACGCCGACAGCGACGAGTCGCGGACCGTACGCGGCTCGTAGTAGGCGAAGTTGCGCGCCTTCTGCTCCAGGGTGAACGCGTCGCCGCGCCAGTGCATGGCCAGCACCAGGTCGGCCTGCTTGAGCACCTGCTTGCGGTACAGCTGGAAGTACGGGAAGTTCAGCAGCAGCGGGTAGTCCTCGGGCCTGGTCGACTCAAAGTCCCAGTCCTGCTTGGTGGTGAAGTCCTGGGACTGCTGGTGCACGCCGAGCTCCTCGTCGTACGGGATGTGCACGGCGTTGGCCGCATCCCGCCAGGACGCCGCCTCCTCCTCGTTGACGCCCAGCCGGTGGGCCACGTCCGGATACTTGGTCACCGCATCCGCCGCGCCCAGCAGGTTCCGCTGCGCCATCAGGTTGGTGTAGATGTTGTCGTCGGTGATCGCGCTGTACTCGTCCGGCCCGGTCACCCCGTCGATGTGGAACACCCCGTGCCGGTCGTGGTGGCCCAGCGACCGCCACAGCCGCGCCGTCTCCACCAGCAGCTCCACACCCACCTCGCGCTCGAAGTCCTCGTCGCCGGTGGCGTTGACGTACCGGATGACCGCGTCGGCGATGTCGGCGGCGATGTGGAACGCCGCCGTGCCGGCCGGCCAGTACGCCGAGCACTCGTGGCCGCGGATGGTCCGCCAGGGAAATGCGGCGCCACGCAGCCCGAGCTGGCGGGCGCGATCCCGGGCCAGGTCCAGCGTGGCGTGCCGCCAGCGCAGCATGTCGTCGGCCTCGGACGGCTGGGTGTAGGTGAGCACCGGCAGCACGAACATCTCGGTGTCCCAGAACACGTGGCCGTCGTAGCCCGGCCCGGTCAGCCCCTTCGCCGCGATCGGCCGGTTCTCCGCACGGGCGCCGGACTGCAGCACGTGGAACAGCGCGAAGCGGACCGCCTGTTGCACGGCCGGGTCGCCGTCCACCCGCACGTCCGCGCCGTCCCAGAACGCGTCGAGGAACTTGCGCTGGCTTTCGCACAGCCCGTCCCAACCGGCGAACCGGGCCGAGGTGATCGCCGCGTCCACCTGGTCGCGCAGCGCGGGCAGCGACCGCTCGCTGGACCAGCCGTACGCGAGCAGCTTGACCACCCGCAGCTTCTGGCCGGGCTGCAGCACGCAGGCGACCGTCGTACGGGCCCAGTCGGGCTGCGCCTCGGTATGCACCCGGTACGGCGCCGGGGACTCCACCAGGTGCTCCATGCCGGCGGCCATCCGCAGCTTGCTGGCCCGGGTCCGGTGCACCAGCAGCGCGCTGGTCTCCCGGGCCAGTTGCTCCTCCGCCTCCAGCGGCGATTCCAGCACCGCGGCCACCCGCGGGTCGCGCCGGGTCGGCGGCATCTGCTCGTTGGCGACCAGCTCCGACTGCACGATCAGCCGGGCCGGCCCGTCCAGCGGCTCCACCTCGTAGCAGATCGCGGCGATCGCCCGCTGGGTGAACGACACCATCCGGGTGGAGTGCACCCGGACCGCCCGGCCGGCCGGGGAGACCCACTCGACCTTGCGGTCCAGCAGGCCGGTGCGCAGGTCCAGCACCCGCTCGTGCTGGCGCAGGTCGCCGTAGCGCACGTCGAACGGCTCGTCGTCCACCAGCAGCCGGATCAGCTTGCCGTTGGTGACGTTGACGATGGTCTGGCCGGACTCCGGGAAGCCGTACCCGGCCTCGGCGTACGGCAGCGGCCGCAGCTCGTAGAAGGAGTTCAGGTAGGTGCCGGGCAGCCCGTGCGGGTCTCCTTCGTCCAGGTTCGCCCGCAGGCCGATGTGCCCGTTGGACAGCGCCAGCACCGACTCGGTCTGGGCCAGCAGGTCCAGGTCCAGCCGGGTCTCCCGGATGTGCCAGGGCTCGACCGGGTATGCCGATTCGCGGATCACGACAGCAATCCCCCCACCCGCGTTGGCGCCCCGTCCGATTCCCCCCGCATCAGCTCGGACAGGTCGTCCACGACGACATCTGCACCGTTCTCCCGCAGTGCGGCGGCTTGCCCGACCCGGTCCACGCCGACCACGTAGCCGAACTCGCCAGCACGGCCCGCCTGTACCCCGGCGATCGCGTCCTCGAACACGGCGGCCTGGTCCGGCCTGACGCCGAGCAGCTTCGCCCCGGCCAGGAAGGTGTCCGGCGCCGGCTTGCCCCGCAGGTTCTGCTCGGCCGCGACCACGCCGTCCACCCGCTCCTCGAGCAGGTCGGACAGGCCCGCGGCGGCGACCACCTCGCGGCAGTTCGCGCTGGCCGAGACGACCGCACGACGCAGCCCCGCGTCGCGCGCGGCGCGCAGATAGGCCACTGAGCCCTGGTACGGCTGGACGCCGTCCTCCTTGAGGCGCTTGAGGAAGATCACGTTCTTCCGGTTGCCGAGGCCCCGGATCGTCTCGGCCTCGGGTGGGTCGTCGGGCGACCCCTCGGGCAGGCTGATCCCGCGGGAGGCGAGAAAGGTCCGCACGCCGTCCGCACGGGAGCGGCCGTCGACGTACTCGCGGTAGTCCCGGTCAGGATCGAAAGGGACAAACGACTCGCCAGTCCTGCTGGCGCGGTCGCGCAGATAGGAGTTGAACATCTGTTCCCACGCGGCGTTATGCACGAGGGCGGTCTGGGTGAGCACGCCGTCCAGATCAAACAGGCAGGCGGTCACGTTTTCCGGTAGTCCGAGCACAGCCAAATTAACTCACGCCCGACCCGGTTTCACATAACCGCAGCATCCGCCGTCCGCCTCGAAAATTTCGGCACGTACAGTTAACACACAACTTCTTTCCGCTCCTGAGCGTTTCCTTTCCCAGCGGGTTCTTTCCTCCCGGAAGTCCCCTCTCGCCTTCCTCCCGGACGTCCCCTCTCGCTGGTCGAGGTTTAGCCCATGTCCCGACGCTGCCTGGTCGTCGTGGTCCTGCTGCTGTCCGTCTCAACCGCGGCGTGCAAAGAAACCGCCGGTACCCGCCCCGGTGCCGCCGGCGCGCCGCGCTCCGGCCTGCCGTCGTCCATGGCCGCCCTGGGCGATTCACTCACCTCCGGCTTCGGCTCCTGCCTGACCCTGGCCGCGTGCACCCGCAACTCCTGGTCCACCGGGGGTGGTACCCAGGTCAACAGCCACTACCTGCGGATCAGGGCAAGAAACCCGGCCATCAGCCGGAACAACCACAACTTCGCCGTACCGGGCGCGCGGGCAGCCGGGCTGGCCGGGCAGGCCGCGGCGGCGGTACGGGAGAAGGTCGATTATGTGACCGTGCTGATCGGCGCGAACGACGCGTGCCGCCGGAAGGTGGCCGAGATGACCCCGGTCGCCACATTCCGCCGGCAGGTGGACGCCGGCCTCGCCACGATCAAGAAGGGCCTGCCGCGGGCCCGGGTACTGGTGGTCAGCATCCCGGACCTCTACCGGCTCTGGCAGGTCGGCCACACCAACCGCAACGCGGTGCGGGCCTGGTCGCTCGGCGTCTGCCCGTCGCTGCTGGCGCACCCGGCGTCGACCGCGGAGATGGACGCGGAACGCCGCCGGGCGGTCCGCGCCCGGATCGACGACTACAACCGCGCGCTCGCCGCCGCCTGCCGGGCCTACGGGCCGCTGTGCCGGTACGACGGCGGTGCGGCGCACCGGGTGCGCTTCGACCTGTCCATGGTCAACCACCTGGACTACTTCCACCCGAGCGTCGCCGGGCAGAACAAGCTGGCCAGCGTCACCTTTCCCAGGCGCTTCTGGTGACCCGACCCGCGGTCAGCTGACCGTGCACGGGGTGCCGCCGAGGCGGAAGTCACCCGGCCGGGGGTTCGTGCCGCTGTACGTCGCCTGGAAGCCGAACGTCACGCTGCCGTTCGCCGGCAGGCTGGCGTTCCAGGGGGCGTTGCGCGCGGTCACGCTCTGCCCGCTCTGGGACAGCTCGGTGTTCCACGCGTTGGTCACCTGCTGGTTGCCCGGGAAGGTCCAGCTCAGCGCCCAGCCGTTGAGCGCCGAGCCGCCGTTGGCGACGACCACGTTCGCGGTGAAGCCCGTGTTCCACTGGTTCACCTCGTACCGGACAGAGCACGCGCCGGCCGGGGCCGAGCCGGTCGGTGAGGCCGACGCCGACGGGGAGGCCGACGCCGACGGGGAGCCGCCACCGCCGCTCGGCGGGAAGCGGATGACCCGGTCGTCGTTCGCCGCCGGGGTGCCACGGCCGTCCCGGTTGCTGGTGGTCACCCACAGGTACCCGTCCGGGCCGACGATCACCGTGCGCAGCCGGCCGAACGTGCCCTGCAGCTCGGCGGTGGGCGTGCCGGTGCTCGTCCCGTTCAGCGGGACCAGCCACAACCGGCGGCCGGCCAGGGCACCGGCGAACAGGGTGTTGTTGGCGATCGCGGCCCCGCTCGGGGACGCCTCCGAGGTGCGCCACACCACCAGCGGGTCGCGGAAGTTGGGGTTGTTGGCGACGCCCTCGACGATGGGCCAGCCGTAGTTGCCCCCGGGCACGATCAGGTTGATCTCGTCCCAGGTGTTCTGGCCGAACTCGGTCGCCCACAGTCGCCCCTGCGTGTCCCAGGCCAGGCCCTGCACGTTGCGGTGGCCGTAGCTGTAGACCAGGGAGCCGGCGAACGGATTGTCCGGCGGCACGCTGCCGTCCGGGCGCATCCGAAGGATCTTGCCGCCGAGGCTCTGCAGGTTCTGCGCGTTCGCGGTCTGCCCGGCCTCGCCGACGCCGGCGTAGAGCATGCCGTCCGGCCCGAACGCGATCCGGCCGCCGTCGTGGATGCTGCCGCGCGGTATGCCGGAGACCACCACCTGCTGGTTCTGCGGGTTGGCGAGGGTGAACCGGACGATCCGGTTGTCGGCGGCCGAGGTGAAGTACGCGTACACCAGGTTGTCCTGGGCGTACGTGGGCGAGACGGCGAGGCCGAGCAGCCCGCCCTCACCGGTCGGCGACACGTTCGGCACGGTCGCCACCTGGACCGGTGCGGCGCCCGGACGCACCCGCATGATCCGGGCCCGCGCCCGCTCGGCGACCAGCGCACTGCCGTCGGGCAGGAACGCCACTCCCCACGGCACCTCCAGCCCGGTGGCGACCACCTCCGGCCGGGTGAAGTCGAAGCCGGCGGCGGCCTGGGCCTCGGTGGCGCGGACGGTCAGCGTGGTGCCGGTGAGGGCGGCCGCGAGCAGGGCGGCGGCCGCCGCCGTACGCTTACGCATAGCAAGCTCCTTGCAGCGCGAGCAAGCGATCGTCATCAATGTAGCATGTCATCGATATACCCGCTCGCGGTCAGCTCGTAGTGCAGCGTGCGCACCCGCATCAGACGGTGGCTGAGCGGCACCATGGCCGCCTGCAGCAGGGGGTACTTGGCGGCCAGCAGCCGGCGCGCCCGCACCGCCTCGGCGCCGTCGAGCAGGCGTGCCTTCGCCGGCGTTGCCGGGCCGGTCGGGCGACCCTTCGCTGTGGACGGTGCGATGAGGACGTTCGGGTTGCGGCGCAGGCGCTTGGCCTTCCAGGAGGTGTGCCAGGTCCGCACATACGCGTGGTCGCCGTCCACCGCGATGCTGACCGGCGACGTGGGCGCCGTGCCGTCCCTCCGGTACGTGGTGACGGCGATTGTCTTCTGCCGCACCAGCGGCGCCCAGACCGCGCTGGCTGCGGTGCCCACCCGGCCCACCATATAGCCGAGCTGGCACAGCCGCAGCGCCAGCGCGAGTGCGACCAGGACCGAGACGCTGCCCAGCAGCACCCAGTCGGAGTTCCGCCCGCCCAGCGCGGTCACCACGGTGGACGGGTCGGGCCGGGCGGGTGTGACGGGTACCGTGAGACCCGATGCGTGACCTCCGTTACCTGCCCAAGGCCAACCTCCACCTGCACCTGGCCGGGGCGATGCGCCCGGCCACCCTGGCGGAGCTGGCCGCCCGGTACGGCCTGGCGGCACCGCGGTCGGTGATCCGCACGGCCCAGGACATCGCCCGGGTGGTCGATGAGGCGCTCGCCGACGATGCCGAGGACGGCTGCGGGTGGGTGGAGCTGCAGGTCGACCCGACCGGGTACGCCCGGCTCGTGGGTGGCCTGGAGCCGGTCCTGGAGGCGGTGCTCGCCGCCGCGGCCGGCCGCGCCGGAGTGATCGTCGCATCCAGCTGGGCCCGGCCGCCCGCCCATGCCGAGCGGCTCGCCCGGCTCGCCGCCCGCTATGCCCCGTACGGCGTGGTGGGTTTCGGCCTGTCCAACGACGAACGCGGTGCCCGGGTCGCCGACTTCGCCCCGGCGTTCCGGGTCGCGGCCGAGGCCGGCCTGCTCGGCACCCCGCACGCCGGCTTCTACGAGCCGGCCTGGCACGTACGCGACTGCGTGACCCTGCTCGGGGCGCGCCGCATCGGCCACGGGCTGACCGCCACACTGGACAGCGCCACGCTCGCGCTGCTCGCCGAGCGCTCGGTAACGCTGGAGATCTGCCCCACGTCGTACCCGCCGTTGGGTGTCGCGCCCGACCTCTCGGCGGTGCCCGTACGCGCGCTGCTCGCCCACGGGGTCCCGGTCGCCCTCGGCACCGACGACCCGCTGCTGTTCGGCGCCGGCCTGGTTGAGCAGTACCAGATCGCCCGTGACCAGCTGGGCTGCACCGACGAGGAGCTGGCCGCGCTGGCCGCGCACTCCATCGCCGGATCGGCGGCTCCCGCGCCGGTCAAGGCACGCCTGTTGGCCGGGGTCCGGGACTGGCTCGCCATCGAGGAATCATGACACTGCTGCCGGCGCTCTCCGGAGCCTTCCCGGACCGGGCCGACGCGGTGCGCGTCGGCTCCTCGGCCATTTCCTGGGAGAGCCTGCGCGGTGCGGCAACCGCGGTGGCCGACCGGATCGCCGGTGCGCCGGCTGTGGCCGTGGAGGCGACCGCGAGCCTGGAGACGGTGGTCGCCGCCGTCGGCGCTCTGATCGCCGGCGTCCCGCTCGTGCCCGTACCGCCGGACTCCGGCCCGGTGGAGCGCGCGCACATCCTCACCGACTCGGGCGCGGTCCCGCTCGGCCCGGTCGACCTGACCGCGCGGTCGGACACCAGCCATCCCACCCCGGCCGGCACGGCCACCGCCCTCATCCTCTACACCAGCGGCACCACCGGAGCGCCGAAGGGTGTGCTGCTCTCCCGCGACGCCATCGCCGCCGACCTCGACGCGCTCGCCGAAGCCTGGCAATGGAGCGCCGATGACGTACTCGTGCACGGCCTGCCCCTGTTCCATGTGCACGGCCTCGTGCTCGGCGTACTCGGCGCGTTGCGCACCGGGTCCCGCCTGGTCCACACCGTACGGCCGCAGCCGTCCGCGTACGCCGCCGCGGCCGGGACACTCTACTTCGGAGTCCCCACGGTCTGGTCGCGGGTCTGTGCCGAGCCGCAGGCGGCCCGCGCCCTGTCCGGCGCCCGCCTGCTGGTCTCCGGCAGTGCCGCCCTGCCCGTGCCGGTCTTCGAGTCGCTGCGCTCGCTGACCGGGCACGAGCCGGTCGAGCGGTACGGCATGACGGAGACCCTGATCACGGTGAGCGCGCGGGCGGACGGTCCCCGGCGTCCCGGGTGTGTGGGCACCCCGCTGCCGGGCGTGGCGACCCGGCTGGCACTCCCCGATGGCGAGCTCGAGGTCCGCGGGCCGACCCTCTTCTCCGGGTACCTCAACCGCCCGGACGCCACCGCTGCATCGTTCACTGCGGACGGCTGGTTCCGGACCGGCGACCTGGCGACCGTGGACGCCGACGGCACCCACCGGATCGTCGGACGCTCGGCGACGGACCTCATCAAGTGCGGCGGGTACCGCGTCGGCGCCGGGGAGGTCGAGGACGCGCTGCTGGCTCATCCGGCGGTGGCCGAGGCGGCCGTCGTCGGGGCCCCGCACGCCGACCTGGGCCAGGAGATCGTCGCGTACGTGGTGGCCTCCGGCGCCTCCGCCCAGGAGCTGATCGACTTCGTGGCCCGCCGGCTGTCCGTCCACAAGCGACCACGACGCGTCCACCTGGTCGAGGCGCTTCCGCGCAACGCCATGGGCAAGGTCCAGAAGGCGAGGTTGATCGACGCCTGAGCCCAGGGTGGTAGAGCGTGCGTGCTTCCGCCGGGTGGTCATGTCACTGTCAGCTACGGCGATCCGCGGGAAACCTGCCGGTGCCGCCACGGCTCTCCTGACATGGGCGGCGAAGCAGGGCCGGGCCTGGGACGTCGCGCAGACGGGCCGCGGCGAGCGCTGACGTCGCCACTAAAGCTGTACCAGACCGACCGGTAGCGGGGCCCGACATGACCAAATGGGGTACAGAGTTGGCCTTCCCGGCCCGCCGCGGGGGCGTGCGCGCGAAGCTCGCGGCCGTCGCCGTCGCGCTGCTGTGCCTGTCCGGCTGCCCGGCCGGGCAGCCGCGTGCGGGCGGGCAGCCGCGGGCGGCCGGCTCACCGCCCCGTGCGTCGAGCAACCTCGTCGTGCTCGACGCGGCCGGTCGCCTGACCGCCTACGACATCCGCGATCTGTCCGTCCGCTGGTCGACCACCCTGCCTGCCTCGTTCGGCGAATTCCCCCGGCACGCGGTCGCCGCCGGAACGGACGGCCTGGTCTATGCGGTCGCAGCCGCGGAAGACTCCCATCCCGCGCTCTTCGCGGTCGACGCCCGCACCGGGCGGATCCGCTTCACGCTCCCACTGCCCGCCGGCGTCGAGGCCCGCGTCCCGGTGCCCGACCCGGCCCGTGGCCGCCTCTACCTGCTGGCGACCCGCCCGTCCGGCACGGCCGGCGGCCGCCAGGCGGTCGTGGTCGTGGTCGATCCGATCGGCCGGCGGGTGATGAACACGGTACCCGCCAGCCCTGCCGACCGACGCGACTGGATCCCGTACGCCGGAGCACTGATCGCCGGCTCGGACCGGCTGGCGATCAGCTACCACGGCGAGACGACGACGGGAATGGCCATTGTCGACGCCGGGACGCTGCGGCCGGTTCCCTGCCCGGCGCCGTGCCGGCAGTGGCTCGGCGTCGGCGCGGCCTGGAACGAGGAGGAGTCGCGCGGGCTGGGCGTCCCGTTCCCACCGCTGGCCGAGCGGTTCCAGCGGCTGGAGGAGACGCTGCAGATCTGCCTGCAGATGTGGGCGGGCGACGAGCGGCCCTACCGCGGCCGCCACTACCAACTGGAGCGGCCGCTCAACGTCCCGCAGCCGCTGACCAAGCCGCACCCGCCGATCATGATCGGGGGTAACGGCGAGCGCAAGACGCTGCGGTTGGTGGCGAAGTACGCGCAGGCGTGCAACATCTTCCCGGGCCCGGACACCCGGCACAAGCTCGAAGTGCTGCGGGAGCACTGTGCGCGGGAGGGGCGCGACTACGACGAGATCCTCAAGACCGCGTACTACGGGATCGACGTCGGCGAAAACGGCGAGAACGTGGGCAAGGTGCTGGACGACCTGCGCGGCCTGGCGGACCTTGGTATCCAGGCCACCCTGGGATATGTCCGGGACGTATGGCGGATCAAGCCGCTGGAGATCGTGGCGGAACGCGTCATCCCCGAGGCCCGCGCGTTCTGACCGCTGGCCCGGCCCGCGTCGACGGCTCCGCCGGCCGGCGGCCGGGCCGGCTCGGACCAGGGCCGGCCGGTCAGCTGCCCAGCCGGGCGCAGCCGACCAGGTGGTCGTCGTCCACCTCGGCCAACGCCACCTGCTCCACATCGGACTCGCAGGAGCCGGCCTTGCGCAGTTCGTGGTAGACGCACCGGCCGGCGCCGTCGGCCTGCGGCGCCGCGGCCGGCGCCTTCTCCCACTTGTGGTGCAGCTGGGGCACGGAGGCGAGCAGCCGTTTGGTGTACGGATGGGTCGGGTTGGCGAACACCTTCGCTGTCGCCCCCATCTCCACCACGGCGCCCTTGCGCAGGATCACCGTGCGGTCGCTGATGTAGTTGCCCAGCGACAGGTCGTGGGTGATGAACAGCACGCCCAGGCCGCGCTCCTTCAGCCCGGCGAGCAGGTTGAGCACATCGATACGGGTGGACGCGTCCAGCATACTGATGATCTCGTCCGCGACGAGCAGCCGGGTGTCCAGCAGCAGCGCCCGGGCGACCAGCATCCGCTGCAGCTGCCCGCCGCTGAGCTGGTGCGGGTACTTGTCGAGCACCTGTCCCGGGTCCAGGCGCACCGCATCCAGCGCCTGGTCCAGCTTGCGCCGCCACTCGGCGGACGAGAGCCCGGACAGGAACGACCGGCGGACCATGTGCAGCACCCGGTCCGCCTTGAAGATCGGGTTGTAGCTGCTGAACGGGTCCTGGAAGACGCCCTGCACCGACCGGTAGTACTCCCTCAGGCGTCGGCCCGAGATGCCAGAGACGTCCACCCCGTCGAAGGTGATCCGGCCCCGGGTCACCGGGGTCAGCCGGAGCACCATCCGCCCGATCGTGGTCTTGCCGCTGCCGCTCTCCCCGATCAGCGAAAGCACCTCGCCCGGACGTACCGAAAAGGAGACCTCCCGGACCGCGGTCAGCTCGCGGGCGCCGAAGGCGCCCACCCGGTACACCTTGGACACCTGGTCCAGCTCCAGCATCCCGGTCACCCCACCTTCCAACACGCGGCGAAATGCCCCGGCGCGACCTCGACGAACGGCGGCTCGTCCACGCACTGCTCGGACGCGAACGGGCAGCGGTCGCGGAACCGGCATCCCTGCGGCGGGTCGAGCAGCTGCGGCGGACGCCCGGGAATGCCGGCCAGCTGGCGGTCGGCATACTGCACGCCGACCTCCGGCAGCGACGAGATCAGCAACTGGGTGTACGGGTGCTGCGGCGAGTGGACCAGCACGTCGGCCGGCGCCTTCTCCACCAGCTTGCCCGCGTACATCACGGTGATGGTGTCGGCGATCTGGTAGACCAGCGAGATGTCGTGCGTAACCACGATCATGCTGGTGACGAAGCCGCGGTCGCGGAACTCGGCCAGCGTCTGCGCCACTGCCCGCTGGGTCGACACGTCCAGCGCCGAGGTGACCTCGTCGGCGACGAGCAGCGTCGGGTTGAGCAACGTGGACAGCAGCATCACCATCCGCTGCTTCATCCCGCCAGACAGCTCGATCGGGTAGCGGTCCAGGACGTCGCGGGCCAGGCCGACCAGGTCCAGCCGGCGCTCCAGCTCCGGCCGCACGGACCGGTAGTCCAGGCCCTTCGCCGCGAGCAGGTCGGCGACCAGCTTGCCGATCTTCCGGGTGGGGTTCAGCGCGCTCATCGCGTACTGCGGGATGATGGAGACCTGGGTGAACCGGAACTTGTTCATCGCCTGGTCGTCGCCGACCGGCAGCACCTGGCCGCCCAGCTCGACGGTGCCCCCGACCAGTCTCATCCGGCTGTCCATCCGGACCAGGCTCTTGCCCAACGTGGACTTGCCGCAGCCGGACTCCCCGGCCAGGCCCATGATCTCGCCGTCGGCGACCTGGAAGGTCGCCCCGTCGAGCGCCTTCACGTCCCCGCGGATGGTCCGGTAGTACACCCGGAGGTTGTCGACCGTCAGGCCCACCTGCTACATCTCCCTCAGCTTGGGGTTGAACACCTCGTCCAGCCCGACGTTCATCAGGTAGAGCGAGCCGACGATGGCGGTGATCGCCAGCCCGGGCGGGACGAACCACCACCACAGTCCGAGATGGAGCGCGCTCCAGTGCACGGCGTTGTTCATCATCAGCCCGAGCGAGACGCTCTCGGTCGGGCCCAGGCCGATGAAGTCCAGCGTGGCCGCGAACAGCACCGCGCCGCCGAACAGCAGGATGAACGTCATCACCAGGTAGGAGCTCATGTTCGGCGCGATCTCCCGGCGGATGATCGTGCTGGACCGCAGGCCGCTCAGCCGGGCCAGGTCGACGAACTCACGGGAGCGCAGTGAGAACGTCTGGGCCCGGATCGCCCGGGCCACCCACGGCCAGGAGAACAGGCCGATGAAGACCGACTGTTCGACGACGGTGTCGATGCCGATGTAGGAGTGCAGGAGGATCAGCACGGCGAGCGCGGGCAGCACCAGCACGACGTTGGTGAGCATGTTCAGCGCCTCGTCCACCAGCCCGCCGCGGTATCCGGCGACGAACCCGATGGACATGCCGACCAGTGCCGCGATCCCGCCGCCCAGCACGCCGGCCACGAAGGTGGAGCGGATGCCGTGCGCGAACTGGAGGAAGACGTCCTGGCCGAAGGTGGTGGTGCCCAGCCAGTACTCGCCGGATGGCGGCGCGGCGGCCGGGCCGACGTACTCGTTGGGTCCGTGGTCGGACAGCAGCGGCGCGACCAGGCCGAGGACTGCGAACGCGAGCACGACGGTGAGCCCGCCCACCACCTTCCGGTTGCGCAGCGCGAAGTACAGCGCCTCGCCCATCCGTCGGCGCGGGCTGGCCGCCGCCGGGCTGGGCGCCGCGGGTGCCGTGGTGCTCGCCGGTGCGGTGGCCTCCGCGGCGATGGCGCCGGGGGCGCGGACGTCGGGGTCGAGATCGGTCATGCCGTACCACCCTGCATTCCGGTCCTGGTGCGCGGGTCGACCAGGACGGTCACGATGTCGACGATGAAGTTGGCCAGCAGGACACCGATCACGATGAACAGGAAGGTGCCCTGGATCAGGAAGTAGTCCTGGTTCTGGATGGCGGTCAGGATCAGCCGCCCGAGCCCGGGGTAGCCGAACACCATCTCGGTGACCAGGGCGCCGGCGACCAGCACTCCCAGCTGCAGCGCGAGGCCGGTGAGCTGGGGCAGCATCGCGTTGCGGAACGCGTACCGCCGGACCAGCCGCCGGGGCGCGCCGAGTGACTCCAGGTAGCTGGCGTAGTCGGCCTCCAGCTCGTAGATGATCATGTTGCGCATGCCGATCGCCCAGCCGCCGAAGGCCACCAGAAACAGCGACAGGAACGGCAGGAACCAGTGGCTGAGCAGGCTGCTGACGAACGGCCAGGACCAGGCCGGCTGCAGGTCGAAGTCGTAGCCGCCGGCGATCGGGAAGAGCCCGGCGACGATGCCCAGGCTCCACCCGAGCAGGATGGCCAACCACATGTACGGGGTCGCGGTCAGCAGGTATCCCAGCGGCAGCGCGGTGTTGTCCAGCCACTTGCGGCGCGCGGCCAGTGCCCCGATCTTGTTGCCGGCGTACCAGCTGAGCAGGATGGCCGGGATGAGCAGCCCGAGGGTGTACGGCACCGCGTCCAGGATGACGTCGGTGACCTTGGCCGGGAAGAGTGACACGCTCACGCCCAGGTTGCCCTTGAACAGCTCGACCCAGTAGTTGAGGTACTGCTGCCAGATCGGCCGGTCCAGGCCGAACACCCGCTCGTAGTAGTCCCGCATCGGGGCGACGGCGTCGGGGTTGCTCACCGACGAGCGGGTGAGCATCCGCAGCACCGGGTCGCCGACCATGAACCTGGGGATCATCCAGTTCAGGGTCACCGCGACGAAGAACGTCAACAGGTAGATCAGGGCCTTCCGGCCGAAGTACCGGCGCAAGCGTGTTCCTTTCCTCGCTGGCCACCCGTACGCCCGCGCGCCCTCCCCCGCCGCAAACGCTGGCCGGTTCCGGCGAGCTTCGTCAGCCGGAGGAGGGCGCGGGCGTCGCGCGCTACTTGCTGTCCGAGTTGGCTGGCTTCAGCTCGGTGAGCATCTTGATGCTGCCCATCTCCCACAGGTCGTTCCAGGTGGCGGGCAGCGCCTTGGGCGCACCAGGTGCGGACGACGGCCAGTTCGTCCAGACCGCGTCGCTGTACTGCGCCCAGAGGCCGTTGTACCAGAGCGGGATGACCGGCAGGTCGCTCATGAACTTCTTCTCGATCTGCGACAGGATCGTCTTGAACTGCGGGTCGTCCTGCGCGGTGCGGGACAGGTTCTGCACCAGGTCCCAGGCCTGCGGGTCGGAGTACCGGGCGAAGTTGCGGCTGAACTGCTCCTTCTGCACCGGCAGCTGGTAGACGTACGCGTAGTACGTCCACGGCGTGTTGCTCAGCCCGGACCAGTTGTTGATGACCAGGTCGAAGTTGCCCGCGGTGCGCGCGTCGTCGACGGCCTCGGCGGCCGGGAACTCCGGCTGGATGTCGATGCCGGCGGCCTTGGCGCTGCTGGCGATGACCCGCGACGCCTCCATCCAGTCGGTCCAGCCGGACGGCACGATCAGCTTCAGGCTGATCTTCTTGCCGGTCGGGCTCTCCACCAGGCCGTCGCCGTTGCGGTCGGAGTACCCCGCGTCGGCCAGGATCTGCTTGGCGCGCTCGGTGCTGAACGTGAAGCCGTACTGGCTGACCGCCGACTTGTCGATGAACGGCTCCCAGTTGGGCAGCAGCCCGGTCGGGCTCGCCGCGCTGACGATGTTCTGGTAGACGCTCTCGACGATCTTCTTGGTGTCGATCGCCGTGGCCAGCGCCTTGCGGAAGGCCGCGTCGTTCATCGGGGCCTTGGTGACGTTCGGGATCAGCGTGGCGGTGTTGTACGACAGCATGTAGGGCGGCTCGGAGTAGTACGTCTTGATGTGGAAGTCGCCCTTGACCAGGTTGGCGATGCCGGGCAGGAAGTTGTTGCTGATGTCCAGCTTGCCCTGCAGCATCAGGCCCATCGCCACCTCGTTGCTGGAGTTGACGATGTCCACGATGTACCTGGGCTTGACCTCCAGGCCGAGCGCCTTCGTCGCCCACCAGTCGTCCTTCTTCTTCCAGACCATGCGGTCCTGGGACGCCGCCTCGAACACGTACGGCCCGGTGCCGACCGGATTCTCGTTGGCGGTGGTGGTGATGTCCTTCTCGGAGCGGGACTCCCAGATGTGCTTGGGCACGATCGCGTTCTCGTAGAGCCAGTTCTCCCACTCCTGCACCCGCGGGTCGGAGAAGGTGAACTTCACCGTCCGCTGGTCGACCACGCTTACGCTGGCAAGCCAGGTCCACAGGGTGCTGTACGGCACCGCCGGGATCTTGCCGAGCTCCACCGTGTACTTCACGTCGTCCGCGGTCAGCGGCTTGCCGTCCGACCACTTCACGCCGTCGCGCAGGGTCAGCGTGTAGGTCTTCTTGTCCGCGCTCCACTCGCCCTTCTCGGCCAGCCACGGCTCCAGCTGCAGCTTCTCCGGGTTGAAGATGAACAGCGGCTCGTAGACCAGGCCGACGGTGCCCATCGCGTGGTTCGGGATGATCGGGTTCCAGTTCTTGGGCGGCTCCCACGCCGTCCCCATCGTGTAGAGCGTCTCGTTGCGCGGATACTGCCCGGCGCCGGGCTGGCTGTTGCCGCCACCGGCGCTGTTGTCGTCGTTGCCCGGGCAGGCTGAGGCCATCAGGCCCACCGCGAGCAGAACCGCCAGGTATCGCAACCGGCTTCGCATCGGATCCGTCCTCCTCCTCCTGCCAACGCCTCGCATCCGCTGCCCTGCCGGCCCACCACCAGCCGGCAGCCCGGGCCCGCGTCCGGCCAGATGCGCACGTGTCTATCCCGTGGCGCCGATCACATCACTGAAACGGTTAAGCGTCAATCAGGTAGCGAGACCTTTATCGAACAGATATGGAGCGCTCCCACGCGATGGAGCGGCGCGGACGGAACCGATCCACCCGGCCGTGGCCGGGTGGATCGGTTCAGGTCGGCCGCGACAAGCCGGCGGAGCACCTCAGAACGTGACGAGGGGATCGCCGACCAGGTCCGCGACGAAATTGACGAAGAAGAAGCCGAAGAAGACGACGTTCGCGGCGAGCAGGACGTAGTGCCAGGGGCGCGGCCGGGCCGGCCGGGGCAGCCGGCTGTTGAGGTAGACCAGCAGGAACGGGTAGATCAGCGCGCCCAGGTTGGACATGTTCGCCGACCAGTTGACCAGGTTCACCGGCAGCGCGAAGTGCAGGATCACCGCGATCACCACCAGCAGGGCGAGCATGAACGGGTAGTAGAACCGCCGCGGGTCGCCCTCCAGCAGGCGGCGCAGCCGTGGGCTGGTGCCGTGCGCGGCGTCCGTGGTCACCCGCACCATCGCCTCGAAGATGCCCAGCTGGGTGCTGAACAGGATCAGGACCCCGATGACCAGCGCCAGGTAGAACAGGCCCCGGCCGTACTCCTGGTCCAGCGCGGTCGCCACGAAGGTGGGCACGCTCGCCGTCGACGGCCGCTCGCCGGTCTGCTCGACCGCGTGCGCCATGAGGATGGTGGGCAGCAGCATGCCGAGCATGGCGCCGATGAAGAAGACTCCCCACATGTCGGTCAGCAGCAGCCGGTACCAGCGCCGCCAGCGACGGGTGTTGGCGGCGTCCTCCGGGAAGGTGAACCCGACCGCGGCAAGCTCCCTGCGCTCACCGCGCAGCCCGGAGATGAACCCGCTGCGGTACCCCATGCCGTAGCCCTTGTCCCGGTAGTGGCCCATCACGTACCAGTTCAGGCCGGAGGCGAGGGCGGTGAAGCCGGCGAGCCCGCCCAGCTGGGTCGCGGTGATTCCGTCCGGCGGCGCGGCCGGGGTGAAGAAGCCCCGGATGCCGTCCCACCACAGGCCCCACGGCACCACGAACAGGTCGATGAGGACCAGGCTGACCAGAATGGAACCCACCATCACCCAGTTGGCCAGCTCCAGCGCGCGGCTGATCCGGCGGGCCGAGGCCGCGATGGCGAAGACCACCACCAGGAGGGCGATCGCCCACAGCCGCGGCTCCTCGGCACCGGAGGCCGCGGTCTCGCCGTGCACCAGGGTGTAGAGCCCCTGGCCGGCCGAGGCCGCCCAGCCGCCGGCGATGAACGCGAAGATCACGACGAACACGGAGAGCGGGACCCACAGCAGGAAGCCGGGCGGCACCCGGCCCCAGCCGACCACCGGCGACTCCCCGGTGGCGACCACGTAGCGCGCGGACTCCACGTTGTAGAACGTCTGCAGCACCGCGGAGACCAGGATGACCCAGCCCACGCCGACGAAGCCGAACTGGCCGACGGCCTGCGGACCGAGCAGCCATTCACCGCTGCCGATGGAGATGCCCAGCGCGATCAGGCTCGGGCCTACCACGTACGCGAACAGTTCGCGCAGCCCGATCCGGCGGACCTGGAACACCTCCTCCGGCTCCGGGAGGTCGGTGACGGCGAGTGGAGGACGGCTGACGCCCAACTGACGGGTGGGGATCTGTTCGGCAGGAATCTGCGTTGCCTCGGCCATGGTGTCCTCCCTGGGACGCGGGAGTGGAGGCTAATTGACTTATGATCGTTCATCGATGTGTCGCATGGCAAGAGCGGGGACCGGTCGCTCTCCAGGGCACGTGCCGGTGCCCGCGCAGACCCTTGTGGACGGCCTCGCCGCGGAGCCGGACCCGGAACTGACGGATCCGCCCCTTCCGCGGTCGCCCTAGCTCCAGATCGTGACGTAGACCGGCGGGCGGAACCGGGACGGCGGCACGCCGGAGCCGGGTGAGCACATCAGCTGCATCGCCAGCGGCGTACTGAGGAAGGTGCGGAAACTGCGCGCGGCCGGTCCGCGGCGGTCGGCGGCGAGCGTGGTGACATGCCAGCGGGCGTCGGCCGGGGTGGCCTCGGTCGCCACCACCTGCAGCTCGCCGCGGCGCACCTGGCGGCCGACCAGGCTCGCCACCGCGGGCGCGACCCCGGCGCCGTCGGCGGCCGCCGCCCACGCCGCGGTCTGGTTCGGGAAGACCCGGATGCGCGACTCGGGCACCCGCAGCCGGGCCAGCAGCCGCCGCACGTCGCTGCCCGGGTCGGTGCCGGACGGGTCGACCAGCCACGGCCACTGGCCGGGCCGGCCACGCGGGCGGAACCCGGCCGCGGCGACCGCGACCAGCTGGTAGCGCAGCACCGGCTCGGACAGCATGGTCGGGTCGTCCCCGCCCAGGTACGGGCCGAGCGCGACATCGGCCAGCCGGTTGGGGATCAGCGCCCGCATCTCCTCCGTGGTGGCCACGCCGGAGGACGCCTCGATGGTGCCGGCGGACCGCTGGGCGAACGCGTCCAGCAGCGGGGTGGCCACGAACTCGGCGATCACGCTGGTGACCGCGACCCGGAGCTGGGCCGGCGCCCCCTTGGCGGCGCGCACCGCGGCCTCGGCCTCGGCGCCGAGCGCCACCATCTGCGCGGCCACGCCGAGCAGCCGGCTGCCGCCCGGCGTGAGCGCCATCGCGTTGCCCTCGCGGACGATCAGCTTGTCGCCGAGATGCGCGCGCAGCGCGGCGAGCGCCTGTGACACGGCCGGCTCGCTCACGCCGAGGATGTCCGCGGCGGCGCGCACCGAGCCCAGCCGCGCGACCATGACGAACGCGCTGAGCTGCGTGAGGGTCACAAGACGAACTTAACCGAATGCTTATCGGGCGATTGTCCTCCGTACGGGCGAGCGGCAGGCTGCCCGCATGCAGGTACCGGCACACTTCGAGTACGAGCGGGCCACCAGCGTCGAGCACGCGCTGCAGCTGCTGGCCCGGTGGGGTGCCCAGGCCCGGGTGGTGGCCGGCGGCCACAGCCTGATCCCGATGATGAAGCTGCGGCTGGCCCGGCCGGAGGCCCTGATCGACATCAACGACCTGGCTGAGCTGTCCTTCATCCGGCTGGAGGGCGACGCGTTGCGCATCGGGGCGCTCACCCGGCACGCCGAGCTGCTCGCTTCGCCGGTCGTCGGCGAGCACTATCCCATCTTCCACGACGCGGAACGGGTCATCGCCGACCCGATCGTGCGCAACCGGGGCACCGTCGGCGGCTCGCTGTGCCAGGCCGACCCGTCCGAGGACCTCTCCGCGGCGTTCGCCGCGGTCGGCGCGATCGCCGTGATCCAGGGCCCGGACGGGGTGCGGCAGGTGCCCATCCACGAGTTCCACGTAGGACCGTACGAGACCGCGGTCGGGCCGGGCGAGCTGCTCATCGAGCTACGGGTGCCGGTCAAGCCGGGCGGTGGCAGCGCGTACGAGAAGGTGGAGCGGCGGGTCGGCGACTGGCCGGTGGCGGCGGCCGGCGCGGCGATCTGGCTGGACGGCGGGACCGTGGCCGACGTGGGCATCGGGTTGACCGCCGTCGGCGCCGAGCATTTCCACGCTGCGCAGGCCGAGGAGTTCCTGCGGGGCCGGGCGGCCACCACGAGCAACTTCGCCGAAGCCGGACGGGTCGCGGCGCAGCACTGCACGCCCGCCACCGACCAACGCGGGCCGGCGGACTACAAGCGGCACCTGGTGGCCGAACTGACCGCCCGCGCACTCGCCCGGGCCAGCGCACGAGCGCAGGGAGGGGTGTGAGCATGCAGATCACGGTGACCGTGAACGGGCAGGCGTACACAAGGGATGTCGACGGCCGGCTGCTGCTGGTCCATTTCCTGCGGGACGAGCTGGGCCTGACCGGCACGCACTGGGGGTGCGACACCTCCAACTGCGGCGTCTGCGTGGTCTGGCTGGACGGCACGCCGGTCAAGTCGTGCACCGTGCTGGCCGTGATGGCGGACGGCCGGCAGGTGCGCACCGTCGAAGGGCTGGAGACGGCGGCGGGCCTGGACCCGGTGCAGCAGGGCTTCGTGCAGTGCCACGGCCTGCAGTGCGGCTTCTGCACACCGGGCATGATGATGACCGCCCGCTGGCTGCTGGACCACAACCCGGACCCGTCCGAGGCCGAGATCCGCGAGGCGATCTCCGGCCAGATCTGCCGGTGCACCGGGTACGAGAACATCGTCCGCGCGGTGCGCTGGGCGGCCGAGCACCCGGCCACCGAGGAGGTGTCGGCATGACCACAGTGGAATCGGCGCCGGTCGGCTTCGGCCGGATGCACCGCAAGGAGGACGCCCGGTTCATCCGCGGCCGGGGCACCTACGTGGACGACGTGAAGCTGCCGGGCATGCTGCACGGGGCGATCCTGCACAGCCCGTACGCGCACGCGAAGATCGTCTCCATCGACACCAGCGCGGCCGAGGCGCACCCGAAGGTCAAGGCGGTCATCACCGGGCAGACGCTGGCCGGGCTCAACCTGGCCTGGATGCCCACGCTCTCCTACGACACCCAGGCGGTGCTCGCCACCGACAAGGTCCGCTTCCAGGGCCAGGAGGTCGCCTTCGTGGTGGCCGAGGACCGGTACGCCGCCCGGGACGCGCTGGAGCTCATCGAGGTCGAGTACGAACCGCTGCCGGCGGTGGTGGACGCCCGCCGGGCGCTGGACCCGGACGCCCCGGTGATCCGCGACGACAAGGAAGGCAAGACCGACAACCACATCTTCGACTGGGAGGCCGGCGACGCGGCGCGCACCGACGCGGTCTTCGCCGAGGCCGAGGTCGTTGTCGCGCAGGACATTCTCTACCCGCGGGTGCACCCGGCGCCGCTGGAGACCTGCGGCGCGGTGGCCGACTTCGACAAGGTCACCGGGAAGCTGACGGTGTGGACCACCTCGCAGGCCCCGCACGCGCACCGCACGGTGTACGCGCTCGTGGCCGGCCTGCCCGAGCACAAGATCCGGGTCATCTCGCCGGACATCGGCGGGGGCTTCGGCAACAAGGTGGGCATCTACCCCGGGTACGTGTGCGCGATCGTCGGGTCCATCGTCACCGGCCGGCCGGTCAAGTGGATGGAGGACCGCTCGGAGAACCTGATGACCACGTCCTTCGCCCGCGACTACCACATGCGGGGCGAGATCGCGGCGACCAGGGACGGCAAGATCCGGGCGGTGCGGGTGAAGGTGCTCGCCGACCATGGCGCGTTCAACGGCACGGCGCAGCCGACGAACTTCCCGGCCGGGTTCTTCCACGTCTTCACCGGGTCGTACGACCTGGAGGCGGCGCACTGCTCGGTCACCGGCGTCTACACCAACAAGGCGCCGGGCGGGGTGGCGTACGCCTGCTCGTTCCGGGTCACCGAGGCCGCGTACCTGATCGAGCGGATGGTCGACATCCTCGCGTACGAGCTGGACATGGACCCGGCCGAGCTGCGCATGCGCAACCTGCTGCGCCCCGAGCAGTTCCCCTACCACTGCCCGACCGGCTGGGAGTACGACTCAGGTGACTACCCGCGGGCGCTGCGGCTGGCGATGGACCTGGTTGGATACGAGCAGGTGCGCCGCGAGCAGGCGGCCCAGCGCGCCGCCATGGCGGGCGGCCAGCCACCGTCCACCCTGACCGGCATCGGGGTCAGCTTCTTCACCGAGGCGGTCGGCGCCGGCCCGCGCAAGCACATGGACATCCTCGGGCTCGGCATGGCCGACGGCGCCGAGCTGCGCGTCCACCCGACCGGCAAGGCGGTGCTGCGCATCTCGGTGCAGTCGCAAGGTCAGGGGCACGAGACGACCTTCGCCCAGATCGTCGCGGAGGAGCTGGGCATCCCGCCGGACGACATCGAGGTGGTGCACGGGGACACCGACCAGACCCCGTTCGGGCTGGGCACCTACGGCTCCCGGTCGACCCCGGTCTCCGGGGCGGCGGCCGCGATGGTGGCCCGCAAGGTGCGCGAGCGCGCCCGCATCGTGGCGGCGGCCGCGCTGGAGGTGGATCCCGCCGACCTGGAGTGGGAGAAGGGGCGGTGGTTCGTGCGCGGCGACCGCGAGTCCGGCAAGTCCATCCAGGAGCTGGCGATGGCCGCGCACTCCACTGTGGAACTGCCGGAGGGCGTGGAGGGGCACCTGGACGCCACCTGCGTCTACAACCCGCCGAACCTGACCTTCCCGTTCGGCGCGTACATCTGCGTGGTGGACGTGGACCCGGGCACCGGGCAGGTCAAGGTGCGCCGGTTCGTCGCGGTCGACGACTGTGGGGTGCGCATCAACCCGATGATCGTGGAAGGGCAGATCCACGGCGGGCTCGCCGACGGCGTCGGCATGGCCCTGATGGAGGTGATGGCGTTCGACGCGGACGGCAACCACCTCGGGGCGTCCTTCATGGACTACCTGCTGCCCACCTCCATGGAGTGCCCGAGCTGGGAGCTGGGCGAGACGGTCACGCCCTCGCCGCACCACCCGATCGGCGCGAAGGGCGTCGGCGAATCGGCCACCGTCGGCTCCCCGGCCGCCGTGGTCAACGCGGTACTCGACGCGCTCAAGCCGTACGGCGTGCGGCACGCGGACATGCCGCTGACCCCGGCGCAGGTCTGGCGGGCCATCCAGGGCCGTCCGTTCCGCACCGACCTGGCCATCAGCGATGACTGACCTGCTCGCCGAGGTGGAGCGGTTGCGCGGCGACCGCACGCCGTTCGTGCTCGCCACGGTGGTCCGGGTGGAGCGGCCGACCAGCGCGAAGGCCGGCGACCGGGCGATCCTCTTGGCGGACGGCACGCTCGCCGGGTTCGTCGGCGGGAGCTGCGCGGAGTCCACCGTCCGGCTGGAAGGGATGCGGCTGCTGGCGACCGGCGAGTCGACGCTGCTGAGGATCACCCCCGCGGAGCCGGCCGGGCAACCGGCCGGCCCGCCCGCGGAGGGCATGGTGACCGTGGCCAACCCGTGCCTGTCCGGGGGCACCCTGGACATCTTCCTGGAGGCGATGCTGCCGCCACCGCTGGTGTACGTCTTCGGCGACGCGCCGGTCGCCCGGGCGCTCGTCGAGGTCGGCACCGCCGCCGGGTACGACATGCGGGCCACCGGCGGGGAGGTCGCCGGCGCGGACGCGGTGGTGGTGGCCTCGCACGGGCGCGACGAGCCGCCGGTGCTGAACGCGGCGCTGCGCGCCGGCGTGCCGTACGTGGCGCTGGTGGCCAGCCGGCGGCGGGGCAGCGCGGTGCTGGCCGGGCTGGACGTGACCGACGAGCAGCGGGCCCGGGTGCACTCCCCGGCCGGGCTGGACATCGGCGCCCGTACGCCGGGCGAGGTGGCCATGTCCATCCTCGCCGAGATCGTCGCCAGTCGTCCGCGCTCCCGTCCCGCCGCTGTCCCGGCGGCCACCGCCGCGCCGGCCGCGGCGGTGGACCCGGTCTGCGGGATGAGCGTGGCGGTCACGCCGGACGCGCTGTCGCTGGAGCACGCCGGCCGGACCTGGTACTTCTGCGGCACCGGCTGCCGGGAGGCCGCCGCGGCGGACCCGCAGCGCTACCTGGCCCCGTCCGGGTAGCTTGCTCACGTGCGGGTAATGACGTGGAACCTCTGGTGGCGCTACGGGCCGTGGGAGCGGCGCCGCGAGGCGATCGCCGCCGTGCTGGCCGAGGTGGCTCCGGACGTCTGCGGGTTCCAGGAGGTCTGGAGCGCCGGCGACGAGAACCTCGCCGGCGACCTCGCCGCCCGGCTCGGCATGCACTGGTGCTGGGCCTCGATTCCGGTCCACGGCGACGCCCCCGGCCCGCCGCTGCGTCTCGGCAACGCGATCCTCAGCCGCTGGCCGATCACCGCCCAGGCCGAACTGCAGCTGCCCACCGTCGGCGAGGTGCATGAGCGGCGGTTCGTCGCGCACGCCCGGATCGAGACACCCGGCGGCACGCTGCCGTTCTTCACCACTCACCTGAGCTACGGGCTCGGCCTGTCCTCGCTGCGGGTGCAGCAGGTGCGCAGCCTCGCCGCGTTCGTGGCCGACAACGGCCTGGACTGCGAGTACCCGCCAGTGGTGACCGGCGACCTGAACGCCGAGCCGGAGTCCGACGAGGTGCGCCGGCTGGCCGGGTTCCTCACCGCGCCGGCCGCGCCCGGCCTGGTGCTGCTGGACGCGTGGCGGTACGCCGCGCCCGGCGACCCGGGCTTCACCTGGGCGCTGCGCAACGGCTACCAGGAGCACAGCAAGATCCCCGACTCGAGGATCGACTACATCCTGGTCGGCGTGCCCAGCGGCGACCGGGGCCGGGTGCTGTCCGCGCGCCTGGCCGGCGACGAGCCGGTCAACCAGGTGTGGCCCTCCGACCACTTCGCGGTCGTCGCCGACCTGCAGGACTGACCCGGGTCAGCGCTGGCAGGTGGGGCACCAGTAGGAGTTGCGGCCGGCGAGCCCGGCGCGCTGGACGGGCGTGCCGCAGACCAGGCACGGCTGGCCGGTGCGCCGGTAGACGTACACCTCTCCCCCGTGCCGGTCGACCCGCGGGGCGCGCCCCATCACCTCGGGCAGGTGCTGGCTGTGCACCGTGTCGATGCGGCCGCGCGCGACTCCCTCGCGCATCAGCTCGCACAGGTCGTCCCAGAGCGACTTCCACGCGCCGGCGTCCACCTCGCGCCCCGGCCTGGTCGGCGGGATGCCCGCCCGGAACAGCACCTCGCTGACGTAGACCAGGCCGGCGCCGGCCACCACCGACTGGTCCAGCAGCAGGGCGGCGATCGGGCTGGGGCTGCGGCGGATGCGGGCGTACGCGGCCTCGGGGTCGGCGTCGTCGCGCAGCGGGTCGGCGCCGAGCCGGGCGCGCAGCGCCTCGACCTCGGGCGGGCTGAGCAGTTCGCAGGCGCTCGGCCCGCGCAGGTCGAGCCAGTGCCGCCGGGTGGTCAGCCGCAGCCGCACCTGCCCGATCGGCTCCGGCGCCGGCGCCACCCCGTCGGTGAACCCGCCGTACAGTCCCAAGTGGACGTGGAGCACCAGGCCGCGGCTGTAGTGGTGCAGCAGGTGCTTGCCGTACGCCTCGGTGGCCCGCAGCACCGCGCCGTCCAGTGCGGCGGCCCCCTCGGCGAACCGCCCCTGCGGGCTTTCGGCGTGCACCCGCCGGCCGGCGAACAGCTGCAGATGCCGGGCGGCGAGCCGGTGGATGGTGTGTCCTTCGGGCACAGGATCACTCTACGGAAGCCAGGCGGCGGGGCTCGAACCGTAGGGCACCGGTGGGTGGGCCCAGGTGCGCGGTACGCCGGGGCCGGCGAACGGGGGCAGTGCGTAAGTGATTCCGTCGACGGTGTCGAGCCACGGGGACGTATCCCAGGCCGTCGCCGGGGGCTGCGGTAGGTCAGCGTGGTCGAGCAGCCAGGCGGCGGTACGGGCGAGCGACAGGTGAATGTGGACGCCACCGCCCGCGGCGAGTGCGCGCAGCACGGCGGCGGCGAGCAGGTAGCCCGTGCCGTGGTCGAGCGCCTGGGCGGGCAGCCGGCCGGGCGAGCCGAGACCGGGCTCGGCCGCGGGGTCGCCCTCGAGCAGGGCGATGCCGCAGGCCGCCTGGACCAGGCTGTCGAAGCCGCGCCGGTGCGCCCACGGGCCGTCGGCGCCCCACGCGTTGAGGGTGGCCACGACCAGGCCCGGATACCGGTCGAGCAAGGCCGCCGGGCTCAGCCCGAGGCGGTCCAGCGTGCCCAGCCGGTAGCCGCAGACCAGGACGTCGGCCGAGGCGAGCAGCTGCTCGAACACCGCCCGGCCGGCCGCTGTCCGCAGGTCCAGCAGCGTCGACCGCTTGCCGAACCCGGTGTCCAGATGCTGAGCCGGCAGCTCGGGCAGGTGCGGCGGATCGACGCGCAGCACGTCGGCGCCGAACAGGGCCAGCGTGCGGGTGGCCACCGGGCCGGCGATCACCCGGGTCAGGTCGAGCACCCGGAAGGAGCGCCGCCGGGGCCGGACCGCCGCGGGCGGCGACGCGGCGCCGTCAGCCCAATGCATGGCGACCAGCGGAGTGTCCCGCCGGGCCGCCCCGGCCGGGTGCGCGCGCCACTGGGCGGCCGTACGGACGGCCACCGCGAGTCCACCGTGGAGGGTGACGACGCGCTCGACCTCCGCGGCGGGGAGCTCGGCCACCCGGGCGGGCACGTCGGGCCCGAGCGCCGCCAGCAGCCGCTCCCGGTGGTGCGGATAGTTGGCGTGCAGCCGCACCCAGCCGTCGGCGGCCGGGAAGAACCCCGACAGCGGATCCCACAAGGCCTGCGGCTGCCCGTCGACGCGCAGCTGCTGTTCACTGGTGAAGGCGGCGGCCACCGCCCGGCTGTCCACGCGTACCTCGGCCAGGCCGGCGGCGAGCCCGGCCACCGCGACCGTGGCCTGCGCCAGCGCGGTCACCGGCAGCCGCGCCGGCAGCGTCGTCGGCGGGCCGGTCAGCCGCACCCGGTCCAGGTGGGCCGGGTCGCCGCCGAGCGCCCGCCACGCCTCGGCCAGGAGGACCACCCGTTCAGTGTGCCAGAGCCACCTAGGAAAGCGCTTTCACAATCGGGTAGGGTGCCCCCGTGGAGGTCAACGAGAAGCTCGCCCCCAGCGACCTGCTGCCCAAGATCGACCGGCTCTGGCAGATCAGCGCGGTGAAGATCGACTCGATCGAGCGCACCTGTACGCCCGACCGCGGCTCGCCGGTGTTCACCGTCGCGGGCCGGTACACCGCCCGCGGATGGACCGAATGGACGCAAGGCTTCCAGTACGGTTCCGCCCTGCTGCAGTACGACGCCACCGGCGAGGAACGCTTCCTGGACATCGGCCGGGACATGACGGTCCGGGTGATGGCCAGCCACGTGAGCCACACCGGCGTGCACGACCACGGGTTCAACAACGTCAGCACCTACGGCAACCTGTGGCGGCTGATGAACGAGGGCCGCATCCCGGACGCGCAGCGGGACTTCTGCGAGCTGGCGTTGAAGGTCAGTGGCGCGGTGCAGGCGGCCCGGTGGCGGACCACTGCCGACGGCACCGGCTACATCTACTCGTTCAACGGGCCGCAATCGCTGTTCGTCGACACGATCCGCTCCTGCCGGGCGCTCGCCTGCGCGCACCTGCTCGGCCACGTGCTGATGGGCGAGCAGGACGAGCGGATCTCGCTGCTCGACCGGCTGGTCGAGCACGCCACGAACACCGCCCGGTGGAACGTCTTCTACGGGGAAGGGCGGGACGCCTACGACGTACGCGGCCGCACCGCCCACGAGTCCATCTTCAACGTGAACGACGGCCGGTACCGCTGCCCGAGCACCCAGCAGGGCTACTCCCCGTTCAGCACCTGGACCCGGGGCCTGGCGTGGGCGATGCTCGGCTTCGCCGAACTGCTCGAGTTCCTCGCCATCCTGCCCGACTTCCCCGGCCGTGCCGAGGCGGTCGCGACCATGCGCAACGCGGCGACCGCCACCTGCGACTTCTACCTCGCCAACACACCCACCGACGGCATCCCGTACTGGGACACGGGCGCGCCCGGCCTGGTCCACCTCGGCGACTACCTGGCCCGGCCGGCGGACCCGTTCAACCGCTACGAGCCGGTGGACTCGTCGGCCGCGGCTATCGCGGCGCAGGGCCTGCTCCGGCTCGGCCGTCACCTCGGCGACGACCGGTACTGGCAGGCCGGGCTGACCGTGTGCGACACGCTCTTCGCGGAGCCGTACCTGAGCACCGACCCCAAGCACCAGGGCCTGATCCTGCACTCGGTCTACCACCGGCCCAACGGCTGGGACCACATCCACGATGGACAACAGGTGCCCAACGGGGAGGCCAGCATGTGGGGCGACTACCACGCCCGCGAGGTCGCGCTGTACGTCCAGCGGATTGCCCGCGGCGGGCCGTACCACACCTTCTTCGGACCGGAGGTCAGCCGGTGAGCACCGCACTGGTCACCGGGGCGTCGCGGGGCATCGGCCGGGGCATAGCACTGGCACTCGCCGCGGCCGGGCACGACGTGGTCGTCAACTACGCCCGCAACCGGGCCGCGGCCGAGGAGGTGGGCAAGCAGATCGAGGAGCACGGGGTACGCGCGCGGCTGGTGCAGGCGGACATCTCGGTGAGCGCGGACCGGCGGCGCCTGGTGGACGAGGCGGGACCGGTCGACCTTTTGGTGAACAACGCCGGTGTGGCGCCCGATGTGCGGGCGGACATCCTCGACGCCACCGAGGAGTCGTTCGACCGGGTGATCGGCATCAACCTCAAGGGCCCGTACTTCCTGACCCAGCTCGTGGCCAGGCAGATGGTGGCGGCCGGCGTACCGGGAAAGATCGTCACGGTCTCCTCGATGAGCGCCTACACCGCCAGCACCAACCGGGGTGACTACTGCCTGGCCAAGGCCGGCCTGGCGATGATGACGAAGCTGTACGCCGCGCGGCTGGCCGACCACGGCATCACTGTGTACGAGATCCGGCCGGGCATCATCGCCACCGATATGACCGGCCCGGTGAAGCAGAAGTACGACCGGCTGATCCACGAGGAGGGCATCATGCCGATCCGGCGCTGGGGACAGCCCGAGGACGTCGGCAAGGCCGTGGTGGCGATCGCCGCGGGCCTGCTGCCGTACAGCACCGGCGAGGTCATCAATGTGGACGGTGGCTTCCACATCCGGACGCTCTAGCCAGCGGATTGCCAGCCCGCTCGACGGCGCGGCCACCGGCGACGCTCGCCGGCCGGGCCGCCGGTCAGCGGCTGGCCAGCCTGGCCAGCACCGGCCCCGCAGGGCGGAGGGTGACGTAGGCGCGCAGCTGCGGCGGCCCGCCCACCGCCTCGACCCGGTACCGGTCGAGCAGCGCCCTCATCAGCACCTCGGCCTCCAGCATCGCGAAGTGCTCGCCGATGCATGACCTCGGCCCACCGCCGAACGGGAAGTACGCGTACCGCGGCCGGTTCTGGTTGCCGACGAACCGGGTCAGGTCAAACCGTTCCGGGTCCGGCCAGTACGCGGGGTGCCGGTGGGTCACCCACGGCGAGGTGAGCACCATCGTGCCGCGCGGCACCGGGTAGCCGCCGAGGACGGTGTCGGACCCGACCTTCCGCTCGGTCACGTATGCCGGCGGGTACAGCCGCATCCCCTCCAGCAGTGCCGGGCGTACCAGGTTCGCGTCGGCCGCGACCTTGTCCTGTGCCTCGGGGTGCCGGCCGAGCAGGTCGAGGGTGAAGGTGAGCGCGCCGGCGGTGGTCTCGTGCCCGGCCATCAGGAAGATCAACGCCTGGTCGCGAACCTCCTGCGCGGACAGTGGCTGGCCGGTCTGCGGATCACGGGCGGCCCGCAGCCGGGTGACCAGGTTGTCACGGTCGCCGGGCTGGTGCGACGCGCGCGCGAGGAGCCGGTCGACCACCGCGTACTGGGCTGCCCGGAGGCGGGTGAACCGGCGGTTGCGCGGGGTCGGCCAGCTCAGCGGCGGCTGCGCCACCTGGACCACGCGGGCCCGGATCGCCGCGGTGACCGCCGGCACCAGCCGAAACAGATCCTCGACGAACTCGTCGACGTCCTCGCCGAACAGGGCCCGCCCGACCACCCGCAGGGTGTAGCGCTGCATCAGCCGGTGCAGGTCGACCACGGCACCGGGAGTTACCGACTCGTCGGCGACGATCCGCCGTGCCTCGTCCGACATGAGCGCCGCATACCCGGCGACCCGTTTGGGCGTGAACAGCGGTTGCAGCGTCCGCCGCTGCCGCAGCCAGGTGTCGCCCTCGGTGGTGAGCAGGCCGTAGCCGAACGCCTCGGTCATCACCTCGAATCCGACCGTCCGCCGGTTGAACCCGTGCCCGGTCCCGGTGAGGACCTGGTGCACGTCGTCCGGGTGGTACGCCCCGACCACGACCCGGCGCAGCGGTCCCCAGCGCGGTCCGAACGGGTACGCGACGATATCGCCGTAGCGGCGGAAGCTGTCGAGCGTGCAGCCGAGAACGTCCCGGCGGAACGCCGGCAGCATCCCCAGCAGCGGACCCCCGGAGGGCCCGGGAATGCCCCTCGCCATATCGACGAGGTTAGCTCGCCATGGGGCCGGGCACCGCGGAACTGTTCCCGGCCATCGACCTCGGCCGCTGCGGCGCGGTCTTCTGTTGCACCGTCCCGGAGAGTAGCGTCAATATGTCATGGAGACGGAAGAGGTCCCGGTTCTCGTCGTCGGCGGCAGTCTGGTCGGTCTGTCGACGTCGCTGTTCCTTGGCGTCCACGGCGTGCAGCATCTGGTCGTCGAGCGCCATCCGGGGACCGCCATCCACCCCCGCGCGGCCTACCTCATGCAGCGGACAGTGGAGCTGTTCCGGTGGTCGGGCATCGAGGACGAGGTCCTCGCGGCCGCCGAACGGGAGTTCGTCCAGAACGGGGCGATCGTGGCCGTCGAGTCGCTCGGCGGCCGCGAGCTGCAGTATTTCTTCCGCAACATCAACGAAGGGGTGGAACACCTCAGCCCGTCGCCGCGCATCTTCGTCACGCAGATCGGGCTGGAACCGGTCCTGCGCGAGCGTGCCGCGGCGTTGGGCGCCCACATGCGGTACTCGTCGGAGCTGGCCTGGCTCAAGGCGGACGACGACGGGGTCACCGGGATGGTGCGTGACCGGGCCACCGGCGAGGAGCGTACGGTGCGCGCCCAGTACGCGGTCGCGGCCGAGGGCGTGCACAGCCCGGTGCGGCGCCGGCTCGGCATCGGCACGCAGGGGCACGGCACCTTCTCCGACAGCATCACCATCTACTTCCGCGCCGACGTCCGCCCACTGCTGGGCGACCGGAACCTCAGCGTGGTGTACGTGGTCAACCCGCGGTTGCAGGGCTTCTTCCGCTTCTCCATCGACGGGCAGTCCGGGTTCCTCGTGGTCAACACGGCGGTCGACGCCGAGGGCCGGCGTACCACCACGGTGGGCGCGACCGCGAACGAGACCGACTGCGTCCGCTACGTCCGGGAGGCGTTGGGCGCCCCGGACCTGGCGGTGGAGATCGAGGATGTCCAGCGGTGGAACGCGGCCGCCGAGTGGGCGCAGCGGTTCAAGGCGGGCCGCGTGCTGCTGGCCGGGGACAGCGCCCACGTCATGCCGCCCACCGGCGGGTACGGGGGCAACACGGGGGTACACGACGCACACAACCTGGCCTGGAAGCTCGCCTACGTCCTCGACGGGCGCGCCGGCGCCGACCTGCTGGAGACCTACGAGCCGGAACGGCAGCCGGTGGCCCGGCTGACCGTCGAGCAGGCGTACACCCGCTACGTCACCCGGCTGGATCCGGGGCTCGGCACCGAGGGTCTGCTGCCGGTCGTCGACGACGCGGCGATCGACCTCGGCCACCGCTACCGCTCGGACGCGATCACGCCGGACAGTGCCGGCGACCCGGACGCCGACGCGGACTGGGAAGACCCCCGCACCCCGACCGGCCGGCCAGGGTTCCGCATCCCGCACGTTCCCCTGCGCCGCGGCGGCGCTGAGCTGTCCACTGTAGACCTGGTCCGGACCAACCCGGTGTTGCTCACCGGGCCGCGCGGCGCCGCCTGGACGCGCGGCGGCGAACAGGCCGCCGACCGGTTGCGCGTCCCGCTCGACGTCCACCGCGTCGGCGAGGGTGGCGAACTCGACGACGGCGGCCGGTTCGCCGCGGCCTGCGGCATCGGCCCCGACGGCGCCGTCCTCGTGCGGCCCGACGGTTTCGTCGCCTGGCGCGCGCGGGGAGCGGTCGACGACCCGGTGCGCGAGTTCGGGACGGCGCTGGCACGCTCGCTCAGCCGCTCCTGGCCGTAGGGCGTGCACTCTCCGCCCCCTGGGCTTCGCGACGCCGGCGACCCGGCCGCCGTCAGGAACGATGGCGCGGGGCGTACGCGATCGCCTTCATCTCGATCAGCAGGTGCGGGTGCGGCAGCTGGTGGACGGCGACCGTGGTGCGCGCCGGACCGGTCTCGTCGAAGTACTCGCCGTAGACCTCGTTGTAGCCCTTGAAGTCGTTCATCGACACGAGGAACGCGGTGATGTCCACGACGTCGCGCAGGCCCGCCCCCTCGGTGCGCAGGATCGCGGCGATGTTCTCGATGACCGCCCGGGTCTGCGCCCGGATGTCCAGGTCGGTCGTGCCCAGCTCGTCCACCGCCGCCCCGGCAATGGAGTTGTCCGGGCGGCGCGCGCTGGTGCCGGACACGAACAGCAGGTCGCCCGCGCGCTTCAGGTGCGGGAACCGCCCCCTGGGGACGGCCAGCTGGCTCACGGCCGGCCCAAACCGGACAGCGGCATACCGGTCAGCCCTTCCCGGGGTGGACGGTCCCGCATGCCTTGCAGGTGCGCGCCTGCTCGTCGGCGTAGAACGCCTGGAACACCGGCGGCAGGTCGGCCACGATGTCGCGCACCTGCAGCTCCACCTCGTGCACCTTGTTGTGACAGGCCGGGCAGTACCACTGGAACTTCTCCAGCACGCCCTCCTCCCGCGGCCGCTCCACGACCAGCCCGATCGAGCCCGCCTCGGGCCGCTGCGGTGAGTGCGGCGTGTTACCGGGCAGCAGCCACATCTCGCCCTCTCTGATGTGGACGGTCTTCGGCCCGTCCGGCAGCATCAGCTCGACCCGCATGTTGCCGCGGATCTGGTAGAAGTACTCCTCGTACGGGTCGACGTGGTAGTCGGTGCGCTGGTTCGGCCCGCCGACGATCATGATGACGAAGTTCTTCGACTCGGTGAACAGCTGCTTGTTGTTGACCGGAGGCTGGAGCAGGTGCTCGTTAGCCTTGACCCACTCGGGGAAGTTGATCGGCTCGTACACGGTTCCTCCTCAGCAGTGCGGGCCGCCTTATCTGCGCGTACGGCACGGTGGTGAAGGACACCAGCTCGTAGCGTGACACATACCGGCCGGGCAGGGCCCGTTCCAGCGCGTGCTGGATCCGCTTGCGCCACAGGAACACCCGCGAACCCACCTTGTCGCGCATCTCGACGAAGTTCTCCAACGCCATCTCGGCGATCGCGTCCGTGTTCTCCTTGCGGCGCTCCTGGTACCGCTCCAGCGCCTCGGGCCACGCGTCGCCGGTCTCGTCCAGGCAGCGGTCCAGCTCCACGCAGTCCTCGAAGGCGCAGTTCGCGCCCTGACCGTAGAACGGGACGATGGCGTGCGCCGCATCGCCCAGCAGCGCCACCCGCCCCTCGTACACCCACGGCCAGCAACGGACGGTCCCCAGCGCGCCGACGGGATTGTGCGCGTAGTCGGAGGTCAGGCTGGGCATCAGGGCGTACGCGTCCGGGTAGTGCTGCTGGAAGTGGGCGGTCGGGTCGGTGATCTCCGTGAAGTCCCGGTGCGGCCAGAACAGCGTGGCGGTGAACGACCGGTCCGGGTTGGGCAGGGCGATCATCATGGCCCGACCGCGCGGCCAGATGTGCAGCGCCGAGGGGTCCATCGCGAAGTCGCCGTCGACCGGCGGGATGGTCAGCTCCCGGTAGCCGTACTCCAGGAAGTCCTGCCGGTGCTCGAAGGCCGGCACGGCTTGGCGCACCGCGCTGTTGGCCCCGTCGGCGCCGATCACGACCTGGTGCCCGCGCAGGTCGTCCAGGCCGGTGATCCTGCGCTCGAAGTGGACGGTGACGCCCGGCATCGCGGTGCAGGCGTCCAGCAGCAGCGCGTTCAAGTCACCCCGGCTGATCGAGTTGATGGCCCGCTGGCGGTCGGCGCTGTACGGCTGGAAGGTCAGCTCCCCGGTGGGCGAGTGCATCATCCGGCCGTACATCGGCAGGGCCACCTTCATCACCGCGCCGTCCAGGCCGACCCGGCGCAGCGCGTCCAGCCCGCGCTCGGACAGCGCCAGGTTGATGGACCGCCCCCGTTCGACGAAGCCCAGGCGCGGGTCGGGCCGCCGCTCGTACAGGGTGACCCGGTGCCCGCGCCGGGCCAGGAAGCAGGCGAGCAGGCACCCCGCCAGCCCGGCACCCACCACCGCCACGTCGTCGGTCACCGCAGCCTCCGCGACAGCGCCTCAACCGCGCGCCAGCAGTCGTGGTAGGTGGAGTAGAGCGGCGCCGGCGCCAGCCGGATGGTGTCCGGCTCGCGCACGTCCGTGACCACGCCGTCCTCCTCGCGCAGCACCTCGGCGAGCTTGCCGGCCTCGCTCACCCTGATCGAGAGCTGGCAGCCGCGGCGCGCGGGGTCCGTCGGGGTGATGACACGCAGCCCCGGCAGACCCTCCAGAAGAGACGCCAGGTAGCCGGTCAGCCGCTCGCTCTTGGCGCGCAGCGCGGCCATGCCCACCCGGTCGAACATCTCCAGCGAGACGCGCACCGGCGCCATCGCCAGGATCGGCGGGTTGGACACCTGCCAGGCGTCCGCCGTGGGCACCGGCTCCGCGACCGGCCGCATCAGGAACCGGGTCGCCGGGTTGGTACCCCACCAGCCGGCCAGCCGCGGCAGGGCGGGATCGGCCAGGTGTCTGGAGTGGACAAAGCAGCCGGCCACCGCGCCCGGTCCGGAGTTGAGGTACTTGTAGGAGCACCAGGCGGCGAAGTCCGGACCCCAGTCGTGCAGCTGCAGCGGGATGTTGCCGGCCGCGTGCGCCAGGTCCCAGCCGACCAGGCAGCCGGCCGCGTGCCCGGCCGCGGTGATCGCCGGAATGTCCAGGACCTCACCGGTCAGGTAGTTGACGCCGCCGAGGAGCACCAGCGCCACCCGCTCGCCCTCCCGGGCCAGGTAGTCCACGATGGAGTCCACCGGCATCCGTACCACGTCCTGGTCCGGATCCAGGCCGTGGAAGGCGGCCTGGCTGCGGACCGCGTAGCTGTCGGAGGGGAAGGCGTTGTCCTCGATGAGGATGCGCCGCCGGTCCCCGGCCGGGCGGTAGAACGAGGCCATCATCAGATGCAGGTTGACCGTGAGGGAGTTCATCACCACGGTCTCCTCCGGCCGTGCGCCCACCAACCGGGCGGCCGGGCCGCGGAGCTCCTCGTGGTACGGCAGCCACGGGTGGGTCGCCTCGAAGTGGCCCGCCACGCCGAGCCTGGCCCAGTCGTCGAGCTCGGTGAGCAGCGCGGCCCGGGTCGCGCGGGGCTGCAGCCCGAGCGAGTTGCCGGCGAAGTAGGCGACCTCGGGGAATCGACCGGCCGAGGGTGGCACGTGAAACTCGGACCGCAGCGTGGGCAGCGGGTCGGCCGCGTCCAGCGCCAGCGCCTCGTCCTCGCGCATCGGGCTCCTCACATGTGCGTACGGGCCGAGAACAGCTCCGGGAAGACCGGGCGTTGCAGGCTGCGCTCCAGCCAGGCCAGGCCGCTGGATCCGCCGGTGCCCGGCTTGGCGCCCAGCGACCGGCGCACCGACGCCAGGTGCCGGTGCCGCCAGTCGGTGAACTCCTCGGCGATGTCGACCAGCACCTCGGCCAGCTGGAACAGCTCGCCGCCGGTCGGCTCCTCCACCCGGTAGACCTCCAGCCATGCCCGCTCGACGGCCTCGCTCGGCTGGTACGGCGCGCTCAGGTCCCGCTTGAGCACCTCGCGCGGCACGTGGTAGCCGCGCCGGTCGAGCAGGGCCAGCGCGTCGTCGTAGAGGCTCGGCGCGTGCAGGGCCGCGACCAGCTCGTCGTACACGTCGCCGCTGCGCCGGTGCGGCCGCACCATCGCCGCCGACTTCAGGCCGAGGAGGAACTCCAGATGCCGGTACGCGTACGACTGGAAGCCCGAGGCTTCCCCGAAAGCGCCGCGGAAGCTGGTGAACCGGTGCGGGGTGAGCCCGCGCAGCGACAGCCAGGATGCGTTGAGCGCGGTCATGTGCTGCACGCTGCGACGCAGCGCGGCGAGCGCGTCCGGCACGTCGTCGCCGCGGATGGCCTGCTGCGCGTGCCGCCACTCGAAGCAGATGAGGCCGAAGTACAGCTCCATCACCTGCGTGACGACCAGGAAGGCGTGCTCGGTCGGCTCGGCGGTGCGGGTCCGCACCAAGCCGTGCAGGACACGCGTGCCGACATAGTCGTCGTACGCCGTGCCTGCGGTCCGGTGGCCCGGATCCAGGCGCGGCTCCATCGTCCGGCGGGTGGTCACTCCCCCATGCTCGCCAACTCAGCCCCACCTCGGAATGCCGAGTCAACGGGTTTTGCCGTCTTCTGCTTTCCGTGCCGTAGCCTTGCTGGGGTTCGGCTTTAGGAGCTGAAAGGAGCGGCGATGGACGCCATGGACTGGGCGCTGCTGGCCGAACTGCAGGCCGATGCCCGGCTCTCCTTCAGCGAGCTGTCCCGCCGGGTCCACCTGTCCCCGCCCGCGGTGGCCGAGCGAGTGCGCCGGCTGGAGCAGAGCGGCGTGATCACCGGCTACCACGCCCACGTCGACCTGGCCAAGGCCGGCCGCGGCGTGGTCGCCATGATCCGGATGTCCTGCTACGGACCGACCTGTGTGCTGCGCGACCAGGAGGTGCTGGACTGGCCGGAGATCCGCCAGGTGCACCGGGTCACCGGCGACGCCTGCTGCCTCCTGCAGGTGGCCACCGCCTCGATGCCGGCCTTCGAGCACCTCATCGACCGGCTCGCCAAGCACGGCCGGCCGTCCAGCACGATGATTCTGTCCAGCCCTGTGGAATGGCGCCCACTCGGTCCGTAAATTAGTCGGCAGCGCTGCGTGACAGGAGCGGAGAATTCCGGGAAGAATGGTTGGGCACTGTTTTTCGGTCGGCCCCGGGGATAGACTCGCCTAACCCCTTCCGCGACCGGCTCACGGGGGCCTCGCAGCCGACATGCGGGCCTGGACCTGCATCTATGCTCAAGTCGCTGACCAGGACCTGAACCCCCGACATCATCCGTTCGGACGATGCCGGCAGGTTGAATTCGAATTCCTAAAACTCGCTTAAGTCTGTCGCTCGAAGTTTAAGTTTCCATTGGCGGCTTGACACTGCTCAAATGCCGCTCATATTTTGAACCGTCGAAAGCCGTGAGACGTGGCACTCCCAGGGCCCGCGAGTTCGTCTCGAATTTGCCGGCCAGTGGCTGTTCGGAGGTGAGCTGATCCCCGCCCCCTGGCTGCGCCCACCCCCGCAGCGCGCCCACCAGGCGCCGCCGTATCGAAGAAGGAGAAAGGTTTTTCCGTGATGCAGAGATCGGCACAACGCCGTAGCCCGGCAACACGCCGCAGGCGCGTCATCGCCGTCGGCACCGTCGTCCTGGTGGTCGGTGGCATGCTCGCCGTGACTCAGATCTCCAACGCCTCCACCCGCCGGTGGGGCTTCTTCGGCAGGTCGCACCACCACCAGACGGCCTGCCCGACCAGCAGGCCGACCCATCGCTGGGACACCCGCCGGGACCTCGCCACGTCGCGGGACGGCGTGATCGAGAACCACGAGGGTGACGGTCAGTCCACGGACGCCGGCACGCTCGAGCGGGCAGCCCGCGAGCGTGGTCGGCAACGGCAGCGGTGTACGCCGTCCGGCTCCGCGTCCGCCCCGGCGACCGACCCCTCGTCCTCCTCGGCGCCGGGCGACGACGGCGGCACCGGCGACGACAACGGCAGCGGCCGGGTCGCGCTCCCGCCGGGTGGCGCCGACGGCGCCAACAACAACCTGGAGGTACTCGGCCGGGACTGCACCAACAGCCAGCTGGACATCCACGACGGCTTCCAGAACGCGCCGCGGTGTGTCGAGACGATGATGGGCGAGGTTCCGGCGGCGGACAAGGGTGCCTCCCTCCTGATCACCGATCACCCGGACGAGGTCAACGTCAACGAGCCGTTCAGCTTCACGGTCAGCACCCGCAACCTGCAGCGCGACCGGTTCCTCGGCGCGGCGGCCGGCGGGTACTACCTGGAGAGCTCCTTCCTGAACGAGGACGGCGTCGTCCGCGGCCACTTCCACAACGCCTGCCAGCTGCTGGAGAGCACCGACGTGGCGCCCGACCCGGAGCCCGCGCCGCAGTTCTTCGTCGCCACCGAGGATGGCGGGGGCGGCGTGGAGCCGGACTCGGTGACGATCAACGTGCCGGGTCTGCCCACCCCGGGCGTCTACCGCTGCTCGTCCTGGGCCGGTGACGGCACGCACCGCGTCCCGATGGAGCAGCGCGCCAACCAGACCCCGGCCTTCGACACCTTCCGGCTGGTGGTTCGGGAGTGACACGACAACGGCAAGCTCGTCGGGAGGCGGCCGTCGGCCGCCTCCCAACGGCTGTTCTGGCGCAGCGAACGAACGGCCGTCCACGATGGACCGTGGTACGGAAGCGGGCCGGTCACCGTGGTAGCGTGCGGCATGCGTTCGCCCTCCCCCGGCACGGCTGAGCACGTCGCCCGCGTCGCCGACTACTACGACGCCAGCACCCGGCGCTTCCTCCGCGTCGGCGAGGGTTCGGGCAGCGGCGCTATCCATCGCTGCGTGTGGATGCCGGGCACCGCGAGCACGGCCGAGGCAGCGGACACGGTCAACCGCTTGGTGCTCGAGCGCCTGGACGGCAGCGTGCCGGCGGGCGAGGGACGGGTGCTCGATCTCGGGTGCGGCGTAGGCGCGACGGTGATCCGCCTGGCCACGGCGATGGACGCCTGGGTGACCGGCGTGACCATCAGCGGCGTCCAGGCGGAGATCGGCGCGAAGCGGCTCGCGGCCGAAGGGCTGACCGAGCGGTGCCAGATCATCCGCGCCGACTTCGCCGAGTTGCCGGCGCAGCCGCGCTACCACGCCATGGTGGGCATCGAGTCCATGGTGCACTCACCGTCGCTGGCCACGCTGATCCCGTCCCTGGCGGCCCGCCTGTACCCAGGCGGCCGCCTGGTCCTGTGCGACGACTGGATGACCGACAAGGACCGGGGACTGCCCGCCCGCGAACGCTGCCTGGCCCAGTTCCGCGCCGGCTGGCGCATCGGAAGCCTGCATACGGTGGCCGAGGTCGCCGCGATGGCCGAGGATGCCGGCCTGCGCCTGCGCGAAGACCTGGATCTGACCCCGTACCTGCGACTGGGCCGGCCACGCGACCGTCTGATCGATGTGGTGGTGGGTGCCGCAGGTGTGCTGCCCCACCTTCGCGATCGCCTGGTCAACAGGGCGTTCTGGGCCACCATCATCGGCGGCTCGGCGCTGCAGCGAGGGCTGTCGCGGCGCTGGCTCGAGTACCGCCTGCTGGTGCTGGAGCGGCGGTAAGCGATCCCGGTCCGGGCTAGTCGGACCGCACGGAATCCTGACGGTAGGGTTTGCGGCTATGTCGACCGAGCATCCCGCCAGGAGCTTCGCCTGGCGCAACATGTTCGTCCACCCGGACGAGGACCCGCGCTCCGACGGCGGATTCGACGACGAGCGGACGCTGCTCGTCCAGTACCTGCGTGACCATCGCCTGACGCTGGAACTGAAGTGCGCCGACCTCGATGCCGAGGCCCTGGCCCGCCGCGCCGTTCCGCCGTCCAACCTGTCGCTGCTCGGGCTGGTGCGCCACATGGCCGAGGTGGAGCGCTCCTGGTTCCGGCGCCGGATGGCCAACCAGGACGTGCCCCGGCTCTACCAGACCGAGGCCGACCCGGACGGTGACTTCAACGGCGCGGTGGCCGACCCGCAGGTCGTCGCCGAGGCGTGGGAGACCTGGCGGGCGGAGGTCGCGTTCGCGGAAAAGTTCGTGGCCGAGGCGCCCGACCTCTCCGTCAAGGGGCGGCGCAGGGACGGCAGGGAGATCTCGCTGCGCGAACTGCTGGTGCACATGATCGAGGAGTACGCCAGGCACAACGGCCACGCCGACCTGCTCCGCGAGCGGATCGACGGCCGCGTCGGAGTGTAGGTCCCCCGGCGGGGTGCGCCGGGACCGGGACGCCGCTGGTGACCTGGTCGGTTGCGCCGGGTCAGCCGGGCTGGCCGAACCACGGGTTGCCGACGCGGGCGAAGTACCGGTCGGCGATGTGGTTGAGGATGCGCCGGGCGTCCCGGAACCGGTCCGCCACCTCCGACACCACCGCCATCTGCCGGGTGATCACCGGCGCCAGGTCGGCCGCCCGCCGGTACCAGCGCTGCCCCAGGTGCTCCAACAGCTGGATCGGTGGCGTGGCGGCCAGGCCCGACTCGTCGGGCGAGAGCCCGGCGGCGCGCATCAGCCGGGCCGCGTCGAACGGCCCGAGCGCGTGCTGCTGGGCGTAGTCGGGGAAGACCCCGGTCAGGAACAGCGACACGTCGCCCAGCCGGCGGTAGACGCCGGGCCGGTGCGCCGCCGGCACCTGCTCGGCGTACTGCGCCAGCCGCACCGGGTCGAGCTCGCTGTACCGCTGCGAGCGCCACCCGCGGGCGGTCCGGGTCCAGTAGCGGCCGCTGGCCACCCGGACGAACGAGGTCAGCAGCTCGGCCAGGAACAGCCGGCGCGCCGGCTCGGTCAGGAAGTCGCGCAGCCGCGGGGTGTCGAAGACGGGCACCTGCTGACGCGGCGCGGAGCGCTCGGCCACGTACGGCGCGGCGCCGATCTCCCGCGCTGCCTGGGCCACCGCGACCACGAACGCGAAGAAGGGTGAGATGCGTACCAGCGGCTCCTGGCCGCGGCCGTACACCCGGTCGAAGAGTTCAGGCCGGTCGAGCAGCTGGAGCACCGCGCCCGGCCGCCCGCGCAGCTCGCCGGCGCGTCCGCTGTCCATCCCCGCCGAGGCGGCCAGCACCCGCAGGTCCTCGTCCGTGAGGTGCTCCAGGTAGCCCCGGCCCGCGTCCGAAGGATCCATTCCTCAAATCTATGCCGCGGACCGCGGTCGGGACCGGTGCCGCAGGTGCAGGCCTTATATTCACGACCATGACAGAGGTCGCCACCGAGCGTACGGTCGAGACGCCGCCCGAGGCGGCCCAGCCTCCCCCCGCCGGCCGGTGGCGGCCGTCGTTGCTCGCCGCGCTCTGGACCTGGCTCGCGGCGCTGCTCATGTACTGCCTGGTCACCGCCGTGTCGTGGCTGCCGTTCGGCGACCCGCCGCCGCTGGACCGGGCGTACGAGTCGTGGCACCGCTGGGACACCACCTGGTACGTGATCATCGCCGATCTCGGCTACGGGTTCGACAAGCGCAGCGCCGCCTTCTTCCCGCTCTACCCGATGCTGGTCCGCGGGGTGGACCAGGTGCTGCCCCGCGGCGCCTTCGAGGCCGCGCTGGTGGTGTCCGTGCTGACCTGCTACGCGTCATTGGTCATGATGCACCGGCTGGCCGCCAGCATCCTCGGCGAGGACCCGGCCCGGCGGACGATCTTCTACCTGCTCGCCTTCCCCACCGGCTTCTACCTGGCCGCCGCGTACAACGAGTCGCTGTTCATCGCGCTCGCGGCGGGGTCGCTGTACGCCATGCGGCGTCGACAGTGGTGGGTCGCCGGCCTCCTCGGCGGGTTCGCCAGCGCCACCCGGCTCGCCGGGGTTCTGCTCGGCCTGGCGTTCGGGTACGAGTACCTGCGCCAGCGGGGTTTCTCGCCGCGGCGGATCCGGCTGGACGCGCTCGCCGTCGCGCTGGTGCCGGTCGGCCTGCTGCTCTACGTGCTGTACTGCTGGCGGGCGTTCGGGCAGCCGCTGTACTTCCTGCGGATGCAGGAGAACTGGTTCCGGTCCGGGTTCCAGCCGCCGTGGACCACAATTGTCGAGGTGATGCGGATGGTCGCCCACACCCACCCGCTGCTCGGCCCGACCTCGGTCCGCAACATCATCAACCTGACCACGGCGCTGGCCGTGCTGGCCATGCTGCTGGTGAGCCTGGACCGGGAGTGGGGGCTGGGCCCGCACCACGCCTACCTGGCAGTCTTCTCCGCCGGCGTGATCCTGCTGCCACTGGTCAACCCGATCGACTCGGACTACCCGCTCAGCTCGATGTGGCGCTTCGCGCTGGAGTGCGTGCCGGTCTGGCTGCTGCTGGCCAAGTTCGGCGCCAACCGGCAGTTCGACCGGGTGTACACGATGAGCGCGCTGGCCGTGCAGGGCGTGATGATCCTGACGTTCGTACAGAACCAGTTCGTGGCCTGACCCGCCGTCCTCGTGCACCGGGCGGGCGGGGCGGCGCTAGTCTCTGGGCAGTCGTGATCCGGAACGTGGAGGAACCTGAGCGCAGATGAGTAAGCAGGCGGCCGTCGTCGGCCTCGACGTGGGCGGGACCGCCACCAACGCCACCGTGCTGGACGGCACCGGGCGGTTCCTGGTCGACCGTCTGGTGGAGACGCCCAGCTGCGTGCTGGACGGGCCGGACGCGGCGATCGACGCCCTGCTGCGGGCGATGGACCACGTGCTGGAGCTGACCGGCACGCCGGCCGCGTCGGTGGTGGCGGTCGGACTGGACACGCCGGGGCCGGCGAGCGCGGACGGGGTCATCTCCTCCAAGGGCGCGACCAACTTCTCCCAGCCGGCCTGGCGCGGGTTCGACTTCCGCGGCGCGCTGGAGGCGCGACTGTCGCTGCCGGTGGTCTACAACAACGACGGCAACGCCGCCGCGCTCTACGCCCACCACGTCCACTTCGGAGCGCAGGCCGAGGAGCACTCGTCGGTCTCGGCGATCGTCGGCACCGGGCTCGGGGGCGGCGTGATCGAGGCCGGCCAGGTGGTCCGCGGGGCCGCCGGCATGGCCGGCGAGCTGGGCCACGTGCACATCCCGATGCACGGCCTGCTCGCCGACGGGCAGCCGGTGCCCGAGTGCAACTGCGGGTTCACCGGTGACGTGGAGAGTGTCGCGTCACTGACCGGGATCGAGAAAAACCTGCTGCCGTACTGGCTGACCCGCTTCCCCGGCCACGAGCTGGCCGAGGTCGGCTCGATGCGGCAGGCCGCGAGACTGGTCCGGGGGTACGGCGAGAAGGGCGACCCGCTGGCCCTGAAGATCTTCGAGCAGCAGGCGATGGCACTGGGCCGGCTGTTCACCATCGCGGCCAACTTCACCGACCCGAGCGTGTACTTCCTCGGCGGCGGCGTGGTCGAGGCGGCCCCGCACTTCCGTGAGTGGTTCCTGGCCCAGGTGCGCCAGCACACCGCGCTGCGCGAGGAGCAGGCGAAGCTGGCCAGCTTCGTGCTCGTGCCCAAGCTGGACATGGCCGGCGCCCGGGGCGCGGCGATCGCCGCGATGCAGAAGTACCACCCGGTAAATTACATCCATCGGGACTGATAGAGCGCGGGCCGGCCCGTAGAATCGCAGCGTGCCGGGGTCGCTACAGAATCGGGCCGGGCGCCCGGGCGGAGGGGACAGCGACAGCGACGTCGACCTGCCCCGGACGCAGGCCGGCGCAAACCCGCAGCATCTGCTGCTGACGCTGCTCGGCGACTACTGGTACGGCCGCGACGCGCCACTGCCGTCGGCCGCGCTGGTGGACCTCCTGGCCGAGTTCTCGGTCAGCGGGGTGAGCGCCCGGGCGGCGCTGAGCCGGCTGGCCCGCCGCGGCCTGCTGGTGCTGTCCCGGAGCGGCCGGCGCACCTACTACGCACTCAGCCCGCGTGCCGCCGAGGTTCTCACCGAAGGCACCCGCCACATCCTGTCCTTCGGCTCGACCGAGACGCCGTGGTGGGGCCGGTGGACGGTGGCCGTGTTCTCCATCCCCGAAGGCCGGCGGGATCTGCGGCACTTGTTGCGCACCCGGCTGCGCTCGCTGGGCCTGGCATCGCTCTACGACGGAGTGTGGATCTCCCCGCACGACCGGGTCGAGCAGGTGAGCGTGGTGCTCAAGGAGCTGGGCGTGAGCAGCGCCACCGTGATGGCCGGCGAGATCGGCCCGGACAGCCCGCCCGGCGGGGACCCGCTGCGGGCGTGGGACCTGGCCGAGCTGCGCCGCCGGTACGACGAGCTGGTCCGCGACTACGCCGGCCTGCGGGCGCGGTGCCGGGCCGGCCGGATCAGCGCCGCCGAGGCGCTGGTGACCCGGACCGCACTGATGGCCGCCTGGCGCACCTTCCCCGGCCTCGACCCGGACCTGCCCCCGGAACTGCTGCCCGGGGACTGGCCGCGGGCCCGCGCCCGGCAGACCTTTGTCGAGCTGTACGACGGGCTGGCCGCGCTCGCCGAGTCGCGGGTCCGCGAGATCCTCGCCGGCCACGGGCCCGACCTGGCCCCGCTGGTGCGCAGCCACGGCACCCGGTTCGCCGGCTGACCTTACGACAGGTCCACCTCGCGCCAGGCCGCCGACGGGCCGGGCTCGGCGGTGAAGTCGTACCGGATGGCATGCCGCCCCAGCGCGACCAGGGTGGCCGACGTCGAGCCGAAGGTGCGCTCGCCGACCGGCCGCCGCACCAGCAGGGCCGCCGGGTCGGTCGGGTCGAGACCGTCGCCGGCGAGCAGGCGCAGCCAGTCGCCCCAGGCCCGCTGCGGCGGCAGCCCCGGGCGCGGGTCCGGATCGGTGGCGGCACGCAGCAGCGGCAGGAAGTGCGGCACCAGCGGATCGGCGTCGGCGTCGACACCGGCGTTCACGATGATGTGGTCGCCGGGATCCAGCTTCTGGTGCGCGACCTCGGTGCCGTCCCAGCTCCACACCTCCACCCGGTCCAAGCCGGCCCGCAGCAGGTGGAAGCGGTCGTAGCCGGCCGTCTCCGGCGGCCGGCCGGTGGTCAGCGCCGCCAGCGGCAGGCCACCGCGGCTGTGCCGTACGTCGGGCGGAATGTCCCGGGGTAGCCCGTTGAGCACGGCGGCCACGGCATGTTCCCGCGGGTCGACCGCCAACCAGGTGCCGCCCGCGACCCGGTCCCGCCCGCCGATCAGGCGTCCGGCCGGGCCGTCCCAGTACCGGCCGGGCGGATCCCACGGCCGGTCGACGAACTCATCGCGGACCGCGGCCAGCAGCAGCGGCCACGCGGCATCGGGCGCGAACCGGAGCAGGACCGTACACACACCGGACAGTCTCGCCGGTAGGGTGCCGCCGTGGCGAATCTCCTGCGCAACGTGGCGGCACGGGTCGGCCGGATGGCCAAGCGGACACCGGCCGCCGGTCCCCCGCCCGCCCAGTTCGCGCGGCGCCGGCAGGTGACCGCGTTGCGGCGGCGCCGCCTGGTCTACGCGCCGCAGCTGGACGGCCAGGCCGACCCCGGCGAGATCGTGTGGACCTGGGTGGCGTACGAGGACGACCCCCGCCAGGGCAAGGACCGCCCGGTGCTCGTGGTGGGCCGCGAGGGCCGGACCCTGTTCGGCCTGATGCTGTCCAGCCAGCGGGAGCGGGATGGACAACGGCACTGGCTCGCGCTCGGGTCCGGCGCCTGGGACCGCGAGCACCGGCCCAGCTGGGTGCGGCTGGACCGGGTGCTCACCATGCGCGAGGACGGCATCCGGCGCGAGGGCGCGGTGCTGGACCGGGCCCGGTTCGAGCGGGTGAGCCAGGTGCTGCGCGCGCGGTACGGCTGGACCTGAGTACGGCCGGACGCCCCGGCCTACGTCGGGCTGCGTAGTCGAGGTGTCGCTGCCGGGCCGACGCCGGAAAGCCGCCACGACAGCACGATTCGAGATGTCCAGTGGATGTCTCGAAGGAGATCGTGATGTTGGCAGAGATGGTCATGCACAGCCACGGCCCGTGGCATGACGGCGGCGGACCCGGATGGTGGCTGGTCTTCCCCATCCTCTTCTGGGTCATTGTCCTGTCGGTCGCCGGCTACCTCATCTACCGCGGGTCGCCCCGCCGGTCCGCGCGTACCGCCGCGGAGCACACCCTCGCCGAGCGGTACGCCCGCGGTGAGATCAGCGAGGAGGAGCTCCGGCAGCGCCGGGCGGTGCTGCGCGGCAGGTCCTGATCCCGCTGCGCGGCAGGTCCTGATCCCCCGCCGGGCGGCCGCCTCGGGTCGAGGCGGCCGCCCGGTACCGTGGACGTGGCCAGGGGCGTCCGGCGGAGGAGGTGGCGAGCGTGGACCGGTACGAGTCGATTGTGGACAAGCAGATCCGGCTGGCGCAGGAGCGCGGCGAGTTCGACAACCTGCCCGGCGCCGGGAAGCCGCTGCCCGGCCGGGGCGAGCCCGACGACGAGCTGTGGTGGGTGAAGGGCTACCTGCGCCGCGAGGGGCTGTCGGCAGAGCCACTGCTGCCCACCTCGCTGCAGCTGGCCCGGCAGGTCGAGCGGTTGCCGGAGACGGTGCGCGGGCTCGGCTCCGAGCAGCTGGTCCGCGAGGCGGTCAGCGAGCTCAACCGGCGCATCGCCGAGTACCTGCGGGCGCCGTCCGGGCCACACGTGCGGCTCGGCCCGGTCGACCCGGACAAGATCGTCCAGGACTGGCGGGCGGGCCGGAGCTAGTCGCCGAGCTGCTTGTGCCGCCGGCGCTCGGCCTTGCGGCGCTTCTCCTCCTCGGGCGAGGCCCTGCGCTTCACGCTGACCCCACCCCAGAAGGCCAGACCGCTGACCACGATCACCGGGGCTCCGCGTGCCCCGGCGCCGGACGCGCCGTGGTCGAACCCGCCCATGATCCCCAGGCCGGTGACGTGCAGGTTGGCGTCCTCAGGAACGATCACGTCGATCCCGCCCATGATGGCGAACGCGCGGATCTTGACCGTGCCGTGCCGGATGAACGCCTCCCGCAGGTCGATCGTGCCCCCGCCCCAGAAGGCCAGGCAGGTGAAAATCCGGGGCACCGCCCACCGGCCCTTGCGCTTGAACTCGCTCATCAGCGCGACCGCCCCGCTGGAGCTGGGCAGCCGGGCGATGTCGGAGTCCGGATCGGGGCTGAACGACACGGACGACTGGGTGGGTAGGTCCCGGATGATGGGCTCCAGCTCACCGTACGTCTTCGCCGCGTAGACCTTGCCCAGCCGCTCGTCGAGCTCGGTGAGGTCGATCCGCCCCTCGGCGGCCGCGTCGCGCAGCACGGCAGCGACCCGCTCCCGGTCCGCGTCTCCTGCGCGCAGCTCGCTGTGCCGCACCCGGTCGGGTAGATCCGTCATAGCCAAACTCTATGGCATGGCCGCGGTATGGCCGCTGGCCACAAAGCCCTGGTTCGGCCGCCGGGCTCGGCGAGCTGGCCAGCCCTCAGCAGGCCGGGCGCGGGCGGCACGTGCCGCGGTCACCGGGTGATCGTCGGCCGGCTCGCGCCCAGGAAGAAGATGCCCGGCAGGCCCTGGGTCTCGAAGCCGTCGCTCGGATTGCGGCGCAGTGTGGAGCTTTCGATCCGCATGGTTCCGGTGCGGTCGTTGCTGACGAAGAAGATGGCCCCGCCGCCCTCGTTGGCGTGGTTGTCCTCGATGATGCTGCCCGCGATCCGGAGCGTGAACGTGTTGCCGTCACAGTAGATCGCGCCGCCACTGCCGCCGCCCGGGGTGCCGCTGCGGGCCGGGTTCGCACCCCGGCCAACCGCGTCGTTGTCCCGGAACACGCTGTTGAGCACCACCCAGGAGACGCCGATGCTGCTCAGCGCTCCCCCGTTCGAGCACGACCCCTTCTCGAAGGTGCTGTCCACGATGTAGACCGGCTTGTCCTGGTACTGGTCGAGGACGCGGATCGCGGCGCCGCCGAGGTCCGGGCCGGTCCGGTCGCACCGGTTGCCGACGAACCGCGAGTTGACCACCTTGAACCGTCCACCGCGGACGAAGATGGCTCCCCCGCCGCCGCCGTCGGTGTCGTCGCCGGTGGAGTTGCCGTTGGCGAAGGTGAGGTTCTGCACGGTCAGCTGCGGCTCGGCCTGGTCGTTGCAGTGCGAGGTGGTCCAGCCCTGGGCCCGGTCGCAAGTGTTCATGTAGAGGATGCGGTGCCGCCCGCCGCCGCTGAGGGTCACCTTGCCGCCGCCGTCGAGCACGATGCGCGGCCCGTTGGCGTTCTTCACCTTGGCGGTCTGGGTCATGGTGATGGTCACCGGGTCCGGCCCGCAGTCGAACGTGATGATCCCGCCGGCGGCGACCGCCGCGACGACCGCCTTCGAGGTACAGCTCGCCGGCGTGCCGTTGCCGATCACCCGGGTCGGCCGGGAGGTGTCCACCGCGCGCGCCTCGGCCGGGACGGCGGCCTTGCCGGCCGGGTTGCCGGCGCGCAGGATCGGGGCCGGCGGCCGCGTCGTGGGCGCCGCACCCAGGTGCGCAGTGCCACGGGGCTCGGTCGCCGGGCTCGGCGGCACGCTTGCCGGGACGGACGCGGGCGGGTCGCTGGCACCACCGGCCGAACCGGCGCCGGGCGCGGCCGGCCCGCCACAGCCGGCGGCCAGCGCGGCGGCAAGCCCCATCGCGAACACGACCGGCCTGGATATCACGCGCACGGCCAGATGCTAGGCCAACCATGCGTGCCGGAGGTGCCCGCCGGGCTCAGTCCGGCAGCAGCGGAACGGCCGGGTCGAGCTCCCGGCCGAGCAGGACGGCGCGGGTGACCGCCCGCGCGCCGAACCGGTCCCGCACCGCGTCGAGCGCGCGGTCGAGCGAGTCGTCGTCGTCGCCGTCGAACGGCAGCACCAGCTGCACGGCGTCCTCGTCGAGCCCGGTGAGCGCGATGCCGAGCCGGGTCAGCCCACGGGCCTCGATCAACGGCTGCACGCTGGCCAGCAGCTGCCGCGCGGTGGCCAGGATGGCCTGCGTGTCCGCAGTGGACCGGCGCATGGTGTGCGAGCGGGTGGCATGGGAGAAGTCACCGAACCGCAGCCGCAGCACCACCGTCCGGCACATCCGCCCGGCGGCGCGCAGCCGGCGGCTGACCCGGTCGACCAGGCCGACCAGGACCCGCTCCAGGTCTCCGGGCGGGCGCGGCCCGCGCCCCAGCGCCTGCTGCGAGCCGATGGACCGGCGGCGCTGGCCGGTCTGCACCCGGCGGGGATCGTGGTTGTGGGCCAGGGCGTGCAGGTGCCGGCCGGCCGCCACGCCGAGCATGGAGACCAGCGCCGCCTCACCGATCCGGGCCACCTGGCCGACCGTCCGGATGCCGCGCTCGCGCAGCTTGCCGGCGGTCACCGGGCCGACCCCCCAGAGCCGCTCGACCGGCAGCGGGTGCAGGAAGGCCAGCTCCTCGCCCGGCGGCACGACCAGCAGCCCGTCCGGCTTCGCCACGCCGCTGGCCACCTTGGCCAGGAACTTGGTGCGCGCCACCCCCACCGTGATCGGCAGGCCGACCCGCTCGCGGACCTCCCGGCGCAGCCGCGCCGCGATCTCGGCCGGCGTGCCGGAGACCCGGCGCAGCCCGCCCACGTCGAGGAACGCCTCGTCGATGGAGAGCCCCTCCACCAGTGGCGTGGTGTCGCGGAACACCTCGAAGACCTGCTTGCTCGCCGCCGCGTACGCGGACATCCGCGGCGGGACCACGACCGCGTCCGGGCACAGCCGGCGGGCCTGGGCGCCGCCCATCGCGGTCCGGACGCCGTACGCCTTGGCCTCGTAGCTGCAGGCGAGCACCACGCCGCCGCCGACCAGCACCGGCCGGCCCCGCAGCCGCGGGTCATCCCGCTGCTCGACCGACGCGTAGAAGGCGTCGAGGTCGGCGTGCAGGATCGTGGCGTCCGACACGAACATATGTTCGCATCATGCCGTCGTCCCGAGCCAGGCCAGCACCTGCTGGATCTTGGCGTCCCAGTACGCCCAGTCGTGGCCGCCCGGCCCCAGCTCGACGGTCAACGGGATCCCCTTGCCGAGGCAGGCGTCCCGGAAGCGCAGGTTCTCGTCGTAGAGGAAGTCCTCCGTGCCGCACGCCAGGTAGAGCCGCGGGAGGGCGGCCGCGTCGGCCTGGTCGACCAGCCACAGCAGGTCGTCGGCGGTGCCGGCGATCGGGCGGCCGCCGAAGACCCGCCCGATCACCTGGTCTTGCGGCACGCGGCTGGCCAGGTCGAGCGCGCCGGACAGGCTCGCCGCCGCGGCGAACCGCTCCGGCTGGCGCAGCGCCCATTTGAACGCGCCGTACCCGCCCATGGACAGGCCCGCGACGAAGGTGTCCTCGCGCCGCTGGGACAGCCGGAAGAAGCCGCCGACGATCTGCGGCAGCTCCTCGGACAGGAAGGTCCAGTAACGGTGGCCGCCTGCCTCGTCGGTGTAGAAGCTGCGATGGACCTGCGGCATCACCACGGCGAGCCCGAGCGGGGCGACGTACCGCTCGATCGAGGTCCGCCGGGTCCAGGTGGTGTCGTCGTCGCTGAGACCGTGCAGCAGGTACAGCGTCGGCGGCTCGGCCCGGGCGGTGCCGGCCATGCCGATCTGCCCTACTGTCTGCTGTGGAAGGATGACGGTCATCGAGGTGCTCAGGCCGAGCACCTCGGAGAAGAAGTCACACCGCAGCAGCGCCACGGGTCAGCCTCCCGGCGGCGGGGCAGCGGCCGGGCCATCCCGGCCGCGCCACTCAGATCAGACCGAGCTTGATCACCGTCTCCCGCTCCTCGGCGAGCTCGGCGACCGAGGCGTCGATGCGCGCGCGGGAGAAGTCGTTGATCTCCAGGCCCTGGACGATCTCGAACCGGCCGCCGCGGGAGACCACCGGGAACGAGCAGACCAGGCCCTCCGGCACGCCGTAGGACCCGTCGGAGACGACGGCGGCCGAGGTCCAGTCGCCGTCGGGGGTGCCGTTGACCCAGTCGTAGACGTGGTTGATGGCCGCGTTGGCGGCGGAGGCGGCGGAGGACGCGCCGCGCGCCTCGATGATGGCCGCGCCGCGCTGGGCCACGGTCGGGATGAACTCGTCGCGCAGCCAGTCGCGCTCCACCAGCTGCGCGGCGTCGGCGCCGTTGACCTCGGCGTGGAACACGTCCGGGTACTGGGTGGCGGAGTGGTTGCCCCAGATCGCCAGCTTCTTGATCGCGGTGACCGGCACCTGCAGCTTCTTGGCCAGCTGCGAGACGGCCCGGTTGTGGTCCAGCCGGGTCATCGCGGTGAACCGGTCGGCCGGCACGTCGGGGGCGTGGGTCCGGGCGATCAGCGCGTTGGTGTTGGCCGGGTTGCCCACCACCAGCACCCGCACGTCGTCCGCCGCGCCGGCGTTGATCGCCTCGCCCTGCGGCCGGAAGATGCCGCCGTTCGCCTCCAGCAGATCGGAGCGCTCCATGCCCTTGGTCCGGGGCCGGGCGCCGACCAGCAGGGCCACGTTGACCCGGTCGAAGGCCTGGCGCGGGTCGTCGGTGATGTCGATGCTGTGCAGCAACGGGAAGGCGCAGTCGTCCAGCTCCATGGCCGTGCCCTCGGCGGCCTTGATCGCCGCCGGGATCTCCAGCAGGCGCAGGCGCACCGGGGTGTCGGGGCCGAGCAGCTGCCCGGAGGCGACCCGGAACAGCAGTGCATAACCGATTTGACCGGCGGCACCGGTGACGGTGACGGTGACCGGGGACTGGGCCATGGCGTACTCCCGGGGAACGGTAAGGATGAGTGGTGGGAAACCACCCTACCGAGGAGCGGAGACCGAGGGACATGCGGATCCAGGGCGCGGTGGCACTGGTCACCGGCGCGTCGTCGGGCATCGGCTGGGCGGTCGCGCGGCGGCTGGCGGAGGCGGGCGCCCGGGTGGTCGCCCACGGCAGGGACGCCGCCCGCCTGGCGGAGCTGAGCCGCCTGACCGGCGCCACGGTGGTGACCGGCGACCTGTCCGAACCCGCCTCGGTGGCGGCGGTCGCCGATCGGGCGGGGCCAGTGGACATACTGGTCAACAACGCCGGTGCCGGATGGGCCGGGGCATTCCAGGACATGCCCGGCGAGCAGGTCGCCCGCCTGGTCGAGGTGAACCTGACCGCGCCGATCCAGCTGACCCGGGCAGTGCTGCCCGGCATGCTCGCCCGGGGCGCCGGCAACTTGACGTTCGTCACATCGATCGCCGGCCGGACCCCGGTGGCCGCGGAGGCGGTCTACTCGGCGACCAAGGCCGGGCTGGACGCGTTCGCGGAGAGCCTGCGCTACGAGCTGTCCGGCACGGCGGTCCAGGTCAGCGTGCTGGTGCCGGGGGTGGTGGACACCCCGTTCTTCGACCGGCGCGGCCGGCCGTACCAGCGCCGCCGGCCCCGGCCGCTGCCTCCCGAGCTGGTCGCGGACACCCTGGTCAACGGGATCGCCGCGGATCGGGCCGAGTTGTACGCTCCGCGGTGGCTGCGCTTGCCGGTGGCGGTTCGGGGAACCATGCCAGGTGTCTACCGCAGGTTGGCGGGCCGGTTCGGGGGTGGGGGATGATCACAGGTCGGGACCGGCGGGCATGCCCGCCGCATCGCCGCGCGCTGGATCCGTCGTGCCGGTAGCCGTCGCTCTCGGGCTGGTCGCCGCGCTCATGTTCGCGGCGTCCGCCTCCCTGCAGCAGCACGCCGCCCGCATCGCGGTGGCGCGCCACGGGCCCGGCCACCCCGACCTGCCGGTCGGCCGGATCACCCGGGCGTTGCCCCTGCTGCTGTTCGTCAAGCGGCTGGTACGCACGCCGGTGTGGTTCTACGGCTGGCTGGCCAACCTCTTCGGCTTCATCGTGCAGGGCACCGCGCTGCACTTCGGCTCGGTCGCCCTGGTCCAGCCGCTGCTCGCCACCCAGCTGCTGTTCGCCCTGCCGCTCGGCTCGGTCTGGAACCGGTGCTGGCCGCTACGGCGGGACTGGATCGCCGCCTTCGCCATCGTCGGCGGCATCGCCCTGTTCCTGTCCGTACGCGGCACCGCGCCGCTGTCCGGCACGGCCGACCGGCCGAGGGTGCTGCTCGCCGGCGTCTCCGCGGCCGTCCTGGCCGGCGCGCTGGTGGCGCTGGCCTCCGGGCGCCGGCCGGCGGTCCACGCCACGCTCGTCTCCGTCGCCGCCGGGCTGTGCTTCGCGATGAGCGCGGTGCTGATCAAGCTCACCGCCGAGGACCTGGTGGAGAAGGGCGTCACCGGCACCGCGACCGACTGGCCCGGCTACGCGCTGGCCGTCTCCTCCGTGCTCGGCCTCCTGCTCGAGCAGGAGGCGTTCGCGTCCGGCTCGCTGGCTGCGGCGGTCTCCGCGATGAGCATCACCAACCCGCTGGCCAGCTACCTGGTCGGCGTGCTGGCCTTCCAGGTCGCGGTGCCCAGCAGCCCACCGCAGCTGGCCGCGATCGCCGGGGCCGGCCTGCTGCTGATGGTGGGCACGGTGGGGCTGGCCCACTCGCCGACCGTCCAGCGGGAGCTGGCGCAGAACGCGGAGCACCAGGAACAACTTCGGGCACCCTTGTCGCGGTCGCCCTCGCCGGCACAATCCACGTAACGGTCAGTCGCGCGACCGCCACCGGTGTTCCAGAATCATGGTGTGACGGTCTTTCGGCAGGTGGGCAGCGAGCTGGCTGTCCGCCGTGAGCCGGACATCGTGATCGAGGTGGGCGAGCTACGTCCCCATCTGGTGCGTGCGGCCCGGATCTTCTGCGAAACCGTTTTCGTGCCGACGCTCCTGCTGTACGCGGTAATGCACATGGTGGGGCTGGTGACCGCTCTCTCCGCGGTGCTCGGCTGGTGCGCGCTGACGCTGATCGTGCGCTGGCTGGCCGGCCACCAGATGCCGGGCACGCTGCTGCTCTGCGTGGGGCTGCTGGTCGGTCGGGCCAGCCTGGCCCTCGCCCTGTCCAGCGCGGTCGTCTACCTGCTCCAGCCCGCCTTCGGGTCGATCCTGATGGCGGCGCTGTTCCTGGGCAGCGCCGCGATGGGCCGGCCGGTGACCGCGCGGCTCGCCCGGGACTTCATCAGCCTGCCCGCGCACCTGTTCCACCGCCGGGGCGTACGCCGCATGTTCACCCAGGTGGCGATGGTATGGGGCGGCTCGCGACTGCTGGACGCCGCGATGAGCATCGGCCTGCTGCACTGGGGCGTCGACGCCGGCCTGCTCTCGCGCGGGGTGTTCAGCGGCGTGCTCACCACGCTGACCATAGCCGGCTGCGCGTTCTGGGGCTGGCGCTCACTGCGGCGGCTACCCGGGGTCACCCTGCGCTGGCGGCTGCGCGGTTCCACGGCCTGACCGCACCGCGACCCGGCCGGGAGGTTGCCGGCGAACCGGGCGGTGACGGCGGTCACCACCGTAAGGAACGTCTCATGACGCGCGGGTATGTCACCCGTTCGTGGGATGATCGAAGCGGTGCTACTGGTCGTCGTCCTGGGTTTGCTCGCCGCGTTCGCGCTCGCGGTCTCCGCCTCGCTGCAGCAACATGCGGCGAGGCTCGCGGCCGTGTCCCCCGGCGGGGCCGCCGTTTCCCCCGGCGGGGCCGCCGGCCGCGCGCTCGGCCAGATCACCCGCGCACTGCCGCTGTTGCTGTTCATCCGCAAGCTGGTGCGCTCGCCGCTGTGGTTCTACGGCTGGCTGGCCAACATCCTCGGCTACCTGATCCAGGGTGCCGCGCTGCACTTCGGCTCGGTCGCGCTGGTCCAGCCGCTGCTCGCCGCCCAGCTGCTGTTCATCCTGCCGCTGGGCGCGTTGTGGCACCGGTGCTGGCCGCTGCGCCAGGACTGGGTGTCGATGACCGCGATCGTCGGCGGCATCACCGTCTTCCTCGCCGTCCGCGGCACCGCGCCGATCTCCGGTACGCCCGACCGGCCGAAGGTGCTGCTCGCCGGCTTCCTCGTGATGATCGTGGTGGGACTGCTGGTCGCGGTCGCCGCCGGGCGGCGGCCGGCCATCCACGCCACGCTGCTGGCGGTGGCCGCCGGGCTGTGCTCCGCGATGAGCGCGGTGCTGATGAAGCTCACCGCCGAGGACCTGGTGGTCCGCGGCGTCGCGGCCACCGCCCGGGACTGGCCGGGCTACGCGCTGGCCTTCTCCACGCTGTGCGGCCTGATCTTCGGCCAGGAGGCGTTCGCCTCCGGCTCGCTGTCCGCCGCGGTCTCCGCCAGCACCATCACCAATCCGCTGGTCAGCTACGTCATCGGGATCATGGCCTTCCATGTCGCGCCGCCCACCACGCCGGGCCAGCTGGCCGCGGTCGCCGCCGCCGGCCTGCTGATCGTGCTGGGCACCCTGGGCCTGGCCCAGTCGCCGACCGTGCAACGCGAGCTGGCCCACGACGTCCGCCACCCCGACCAGCTGCGCGCCCCGCTCCCGCACCCCTCGCCGTCGCCCGGCACGGCGGGCTGAACGCCCACGACGGGCCGGCAACGACTGGCCGGCCAGGCGCGTGACGCAGCACATGCCGTTTAGTGGGGGGTGAGCCACGCCGGTACGTGCTACAAGGAGTAGGTGACCGACAGTTCGCCGGCTGGGGTTCGGCGTGCGGTGGGCGGGGAGCACCGGGAATGGCGGCCCAGGCTCGGGCGCGAACTGCTGGGCGCCCTGGCCCTGCTCGCGTTCTACGGGGCGGTGGCCGCGTTCGACACCCGGCGGCAGGGGGTGGCCGAGCGCAACGGGCGGAACGTCTTCCGGCTCGAGCAGTGGCTGCACGTCGACATCGAGCGCACCCTCAACCACTGGCTCGCCGAGCAGGGGGTGCTGCGGACCGTCGCGAACTACGAGTACGCCATCAGCTACGTGCTCGCCGCGTTGGCCCTGCTCATCTGGCTGTATCTGCGCCATCCCCAGGCCTACCGTTGGGCCCGCACCTCGTTCGCCCTGGTGAACACGCTCGGCATCACCTGCTTCGCGCTCTTCCCGGTGATGCCGCCCCGGCTCGTGCCCGACCTTGGCTTCGTGGACACGGTGCGGCTCGGCCACACCTGGGGGTCGTGGGGCTCGCCGCTGGTCAGCTCGGCGAACCAGCTCGCGGCGATGCCCTCGCTGCACGTAGCCTGGGCGCTATGGGTGAGCGTGGTCCTGGTGCGCCTGCGCGCCGGTCGGATGGTGCAGCTGCTCAGCGCGGTACACGTGGTCGGCACCACCTGCGTCATCATGGCGACGGCCAACCACTACATTCTGGACGCACTGGCCGGGACGCTGCTGGTGCTGGCCTGCGTCGCGGTCGTCACGCCGGCTGAGGGCGCGGCCACTGTGACCACCAACCGGATCTCCGCCGCCGACGCCTTCTTCCTGCACGTGGAGAGCCCCACCGCACCGCAGCACGTCGGCGGTATCGTGATGATCGACACCTCGGATCTTCCCCCCGGCTCGCCGACCGCCGAGGAGCTGGCCGCGACGATCCGGGCGAAGATGGACCGCCTACCTCGGATGCGGCAGGTCCTCGTCCAGCCATCGCGGTGGCGCCGGGCGCGCTGGGTGGACGTACCCGAGATCGACTGGAGCTGGCACGTACCCTCGTACGACCTGACCGGCCCGGACGGGCTGCCCGGCGGCGAGCAGGCACTGTACGCGCTGCTCGACGAGTTCGTGGCGACCCCGCTGCCGCAGGATCGGCCGATGTGGCGGTTCCCGATCATCCACGGCTTCGCACCCGGACGGGCGTGCGCACCGTTCCTCGTCCACCACTCCATCGGTGACGGCATCGGCGTGGTGATGCACGCGCTGAACTTCCTCGAACCGCCGTACACGATGCGGGTGCCCCCGGCGAACAAGCCCAGCCCGCTCCGCCGGGCTACCGCGATCGCCGTCGGTCTCGGGCAGCTGGCCACCGACGGGCGCCCGGCCGGGCGGCTGCCCAGCAGCGGGACCGCACAGCGCCGGGTCGGCCTGGTCTGCCTGCCGGTCAACGAGGTACGCCAGACCGCCCGCCGGCACCGGGTCCGGGTCACCGACCTGATGCTGTGCGCCGTCGCCGGTGGGCTGCGCCGCGCCGTGCCCGATCCGACTTGCCTGCCCAGCAAGTTGCGGGTGTCGGTGACGCTGATGGTGCGCGATGCCACGTCCGGCCAGGAAGGCAACGCCACAGCCGCAGTGATCATGGACCTGCCGCTCGGCCCCGGTGCCGAACGGGAGCGGCTGGCCGACATCGCCGCGCACAGCAACCGGCTGCACACCGGCACCCGGGCACTGGCCACCCGGTTCGTCATGCAGACCGTCGGCGACCTGATGCCGCCGCCGGTGCACCGCTGGTTCGCCCGTACCGTCTACGGCGGCCGGTTCTTCCACGCCGTGGCGTCCAACATGCCCGGCCCGGCCACTCAGCTCTACCTGGCCGGCGGCACCATGCGCGACGTCTACCCGATGTTGCCGCTCGCGCCCGGCGCACCGCTGACGGTCGGCGCGCTGAGCTGGAACGGCCTGTTCTGCATCGGCATCCAGGTGGACCCGGCGCTGGTCGCCGACCGCGAGGCGTTGACCAAGGCGGTCAGCGCGGTCTTCGCCGAGCTCGCCGCCGCCCAGCCCGCTGACGCACCCACGTCACCGGCCCGGGCCGGTGGTCTCGGCGCGCCCTGACTAGGGAGCGCCCCACTCCAGGGCGAGCATCAGCCGGGCCCGGCTGGCCGGGTCCTCCAGGGCGGGGCCGAACAGCTCGTGGAGCTGGGTCAGCCGGTAGCGGACGGTCTGCGGGTGGATGTGCAGCTCGGCGGCGACCGCGTGCCGGTCGCCCATGTGCCGCAGCCAGGAGGTGAGCGTGTCGGCCAGCCGCTGGCGTACGGCCGGCGGCAGCCCGTCCAGCGGGGCCAGGACCTGTTCGCGCAGTGCGGTGAGCAGGCGGTCGTCGCGGTGCACGATGATCGCGTCGAGGTGCTCGTCCACGAAGACCGGGTCGTCGTCGAGGACGCCGGTGCGCTGCAGGCGTACCGCGATCTCCGCCACGTGCAGGCTGGCCGGCAGCTGCTCCGGCGGCACCGCCGGGCCCACCACCGCCTGCGCCCCGCGCAGCGCGGTGGCCACCCGCTGGCGCCGGCCCGGCCCGGCCGGGTCGGGGATGATCACGCCGAGCAGGCCGCGCCGGCGTACCGGCAGGCAGCTGCTGTCCAGCCGGGACAGCACCGCCCGGCCGAGCGGGTTGCCCGGGTCGACGAAGATGACCGAAGCCTGCTTGGGCCACAGCCAGCCGGCCCGCGCCGCGGCCGCGCGGACCGCCGCGGTGTCCGATCGGTCGGACAGCAGCAGCTCGACCAGCTCGTCCCGCAGCCGCTCCCGCGTGATCGCCGACTCCTGCTGCTCCATCACGTAGCCGCGGGCCGAGGACGAGGAGAGCTGGTCGACGAAGGCGAACACCGCCTCGGCGAGCGCGGCCAGCACGTGCGGGGGTACGCCGGTCTCGAGCGCGGTGGCGGAGACGTGGTGCCACGCCACCCGGGCGCCCACCTGGTAGGCGGAGAGCAGCGTGGTCAGCTCGCGCCCCTCCCGCCACTGCACGCGCCCGATCTCCTCGAACAGCGCGACCTGCGCCGCGGACTCGGACAGCGCGTCCGCCGGCAGCTGCGACAGGCCCTGCTCGGCGATGCTGACCAGGCGCCGGACGGCGGTCTCCGCCGCCGCGACGACCTCGTCGCTCTCCTCGGCGAGGAACTGTGCGTAGTCGGGCCAGTCGGCGCTGAGCAGTCGACCGACTTCGTCGAGTAGCTGGGGAAGCCTCTCCACCAGGGCGGCCTCAAGATCCTCCAGCCGCGCGCCACTGGCCGGGTTGTTGGCCGGCACATCTCCGTTCTACCCCATAACCGGGGCCCGGCTGAACTGCTTTAACAAACTTGTACGCGGGTGACAACTTCGGGACGCAGATTCACTCGGTGCGGCAAAGAGTCCACGATCACCTCCGTTGCAGCATCAGAGACATGGCACTGTCCACCTCGGGGGACGCCCTGCTCAGGGCGAAGGAGCGGGCCGAGAACTTCCCTGTCGCGCTGCGGCTGCTACCCCGGCGGTTCCGCCAGCACCTGGTCGCGATCTACGACGTGGTACGCGTCATCGACGATCTGGGCGACGAGGCGGCCGGCGACCGGACCGCCCAGCTGGAGGCGTTCGCCGAGGACCTGGCCCGGGTGTGGACCGGCGACCAGCCGCAGGCGGCGGTGCTGCGGCGGCTGGTGCCCACCGTCCGCGCCACCGGCCTGCCGCGGGAGCTGTTCGACCGGATGATCGCGGCCAACCTGCAGGACCAGCGGGTCCGGGAGTACGCGACCTACGAGGAGCTGCGGCAGTACTGCACGCTGTCGGCCGACCCGGTCGGACGGATGGTCCTGTGGGTCTTCGGCGTGGCCCCCGACACCGCCATCGGCGCGAAGGCGGGTGGGCAGGTGACGGCTGGTGAGCTCGCCGACCGGGTCTGTACCGCGCTGCAGCTGGTGGAGCACTGGCAGGACGTGGCGGAGGACCGCCGCAGGGGCCGGGTCTACCTGCCGAAGGAGGACATGCTCCATTACGGAGTGTCACCGTCCGATCTCGACCGGCCGGCGGCGACGGCCGCGCTGCGCCGGCTGATGGCGTTCGAGACCGAGCGGGCGGCGGCCCTGTTGGACTCCGGGGCGCCGCTGGTGGGGATGCTGCGCGGCTGGGCCCGGCTGGCGGTGGCCGGCTACGTGGCCGGCGGCCGGGCCGCGGTGGACGCGCTGCGCCGCAGCGGTGGCGAGGTGCTGGCCCGCCCGCCCCGCACCCGCAAGCGCGACATGCTGCGGCACCTGCCGCGGGTGCTGGCCACCGGGGGTGGGCGATGACCACGACCCAGGACGCCTACCGGGAGTGCGAGGCCATCACCAAGGCGCAGGCCCGCAACTTCTACTACGGCATCCGGCTGCTGCCCGCGGCCAAGCGGTCGGTGCTCTGCGCGGTGTACGCGCTGGCCCGGCGCATCGACGACATCGGCGACGGCGACCTGCCCACCGGGCAGAAGGTGACCGCGCTCGCGCAGCTACGCCAGGCGTTGGGCGACATGGCGCGCAGCGACGACCCGGTGCTGCTCGCGGTGGCGGACGCCGCGCGCCGCTTTCCCATCCCGCTGGGGGCGTTCGCCGAGATCGTCGACGGCGTGGAGATGGACGTGACCGGCCGCACCTACGCCACCTTCGATGAGCTCGTGGTGTACTGCCGGTGCGTGGCCGGTTCGGTCGGACGGCTCTGCCTGGGGGTCTTCGGCAGCAAGCCGGACCCGCAGGCGTCGGCGTACGCGGACGCGCTCGGCATCGCCCTGCAGCAGACCAACATCCTGCGCGACATCCGGGAGGACCTCGGCAACGGCCGGGTCTACCTGCCGCAGTCCGATCTGGACTCCTTCGGGGTGGAGCTGAAGCTGGACGAGCGCGGCGCCCTGGTGGACAAGGACGGCGAGCTGGCCGCGTTGATTTCCTTCAGCGCCGAACGGGCCCGCCGGTGGTACGCCGACGGGCTGCGCCTGATGCCGTTGCTGGACCGGCGCAGCGCCGCCTGCTGCGGCGCGATGGCCGGGATCTACTCGCGGCTGCTGGCCCGGATCGCGGCCGACCCGACCACGGTGTACGACAAGCGGATGTCACTGTCCGGCCGGGAGAAGGCCTCGGTGGCGCTCCGCGCGCTGATGGGACTGCACGGATGAGCCCGCGGGTGGCCGTCGTCGGGGGCGGGCTGGCCGGGATAGCGGCGGCGCTGCGGTGCGCGGACGCCGGCTGCGAGGTCACCCTGTTCGAGGCGCGCCCGAAGCTGGGTGGGCTGACCCACTCGTTCCAGCGTGGCGAGTTGTCCGTGGACAACGGGCAGCACGTCTTCCTGCGCTGCTGCACGGCGTACCTGGCCCTGCTCGACCGCCTCGGGGTGGCCGACCAGGTGACGATGCAGCCGCGACTGGACATCCCGGTCCGCTCCGCGGTCCAGGGCCGCACGGCGCGGCTGCGCCGCAACCGGCTGCCGGCTCCGCTGCACCTGGCCGACTCGATCCTGCGCTACTCGCCGCTCAGCGTCGCCGAGCGGCTGCGCTTCGGTCGCGCCGCCCTGGCGCTGCGCCGGCTGGACCGCACCGACCCGGCCGCCGACCGGCAGACCTTCGGCGCCTGGCTGGCCGCGCACGGCCAGAGCCAGCGGGCCGTGGACAACTTGTGGGACCTGGTCGGCATCGCCACCCTCAACGCGCCGGCCCACCAGGCCTCGCTCGCACTGGCCGCGATGGTCTTCCAGGTGGGCATGCTCACCGACTGCACCGCGGCCGACATCGGCTGGTCGCTGGTGCCGCTGCAGCAGCTGCACGGCGACGCGGCGATGGAGTGCCTGGCCAAGGCGGGCGCTCAGGTGCTGACCGGCACGAAGATCCGCGCGTTGAGCAGGGTCGGCGATGGCTGGCGGGTGGCCGCCGACGACGGGGGGCTGGCCCTAAGGACCGGAGGGCGGTCGGCGCAGACGGCGGTGGAGGTCGACCAGGTCGTGCTGGCCGTGCCACCGGCCGCCGCGCAGCGGCTGCTGCCGCCCGGCGCGGTCGACCTGCCGGAGGGCTGGGCGGCGCGGCTGGGCACCGCGCCGATCGTCAACGCGCACGTGGTCTACGACCGGCGGGTGCTCGACGAGCCCTTCCTCGCTGGCGTGGACACGCCCGCCCAGTGGGTCTTCGACCGCACCGTCCAGTCCGGACTCACCGAGGGGCAGTACGTCGCGGTGTCACTCTCCGCGGCGGACGCCATTGTGGACACGCCGGCCGCGCAGATCAGGGATTTGATCGTGCCGGCGCTGGCCCGGCTGCTGCCGGAGGCCGGGCGGGCACGGATCCGCGACTTCTTCGTCACCCGCGAGCGGCACGCCACCTTCCGTCCGACGCCGGGCACGGCGAGCCTGCGGCCGCCGACGCGCACCGCACTGCCCGGGCTGTTCCTGGCCGGAGCGTGGACCGCGACCGGCTGGCCGGCCACCATGGAGGGTGCCGTGCGCAGCGGCGAGGCCGCCGCAGCGGCTGTGCTGGACACCACGGCAAGTCTGGAAAGGGCTTCCACATGACTACGATGCTCACCTCGCTGCACCGCAGCCGCGACGCGGTGGAGCCCGCGCTGCGCAAGGCGGTGGCGCGGCTCGACCCCACCACCCGCGCGCACGCCTCCTACCACTTCGGGTGGACCGACGCCGACGGCCGGGCCACCTCGGGCAACAGCGGCAAGGCGGTGCGCCCGGCGCTGGCGCTGCTGTCCGCCGAGGCCGCCGGCGACCCCGAGGCAGGTATTCCCGGGGCGGTGGCCGTGGAGCTGGTGCACAACTTCTCGCTGCTGCACGACGACCTGATGGATGGCGACGTGGAGCGCCGTCACCGGCGTACCGTCTGGACGGTCTGGGGCGCCTCGGCGGCGATCCTGGCCGGCGACGCGCTGCTCGCGCTGGCCCAGGAGGTGTTGCTGGACTGCCCGTCGCCGCACGCGCCCGCCGCCGGCCGGCTGCTCGCCGGCGCCACCCGGGAGCTGATCCGCGGGCAGGTCGAGGACCTGGCGTTCGAGAAGCGCAACGACGTGACCGTCGAGCAGTGCCTGAACATGGCGGCCGCCAAGACCGGCTCGCTGCTGTCGGCGAGTGCCGCGATCGGCGCGGTGCTGGCCGGCGCGGAGGCCGACGTGGTGGACGCGCTCACCATGTACGGCGCGCACATCGGGCTCGCTTTCCAGCTGGTGGACGACCTGCTCGGGATCTGGGGCGACCCGGAGGTGACCGGCAAGCCGGTCTTCTCCGACCTGCGGTCCCGCAAGAAGTCCCTGCCGGTGACCTACGCGCTGTCCCAGGGTGGCCCGGCCGCCCGGGAGCTGGCGGCTTGGCTGTCCAACCCGGACGCGGTGAGCGAGGAGGACCTGCGGCGGGCGGCCCAGCTGGTGGAAGACGCGGGCGGCCGGCAGTGGGCGGCGACCGAGGCCGAGCGCCGGATGCGGCTCGGCGAGTGCGCCTTGACCGCCGTCTCGCTGCCGGAGGGGCCGCGCGCCGAACTGATCGCGTTGGGCCGGTTCATCGTCAACCGGGAGTTGTAGCCGATGACCGTTGACGAGGCGCTCCGCAAGGCCGTCGACCACCTCCGCTCACTTCAGGACGAGCGTGGCTGGTGGAAAGGCGAGCTGGAGACGAACATCACCATGGACGCCGAGGACCTGCTGTTGCGGGAGTTCCTCGGCATCCGCCGGGCGGACGAGACCGAGGAGGCGGCCCGCTGGATCCGCTCGCAGCAGCGGGCGGACGGCACCTGGGCCACCTTCTACGGTGGGCCACCGGAGCTGTCCACCACTGTGGAGGGCTGGGTCGCGCTCCGGCTGGCCGGTGACCCCGCCGACGCCCCGCACATGGCCAAGGCCGCACGGTACATCCTGGACAACGGCGGGGTGGAGAACACCCGGGTGTTCACCCGCATCTGGCTCGCCCTGTTCGGCCTGTGGTCCTGGGACGACCTGCCGAACATGCCGCCCGAGCTGATCTACCTCCCGTCCTGGTTCCCGCTGAACGTCTACAACTGGGCCTGCTGGGCGCGGCAGACCGTGGTCCCGCTGACCATCGTGGCCACGCTCAAGCCGGTCCGCCCGCTGCCGATCGGCATCGACGAGATCCGCACCGACAGGCGGCCCAAGCGCAAGCGCAACTTCTTCGACTACACCGACAAGGTTCTGCACCTGTATGCCCGCCGGCCGCTGAAGAGGCTGCGCCGGCGTGCGATGCGGCTGGCGGCCGAGTGGATCCTCGCCCGGCAGGAGGCCGACGGCTGCTGGGGCGGCATCCAGCCGCCGTGGGTCTACTCCCTGATCGCCCTGCACCTGCTCGGCTACTCCCTCCAGCACCCGGCGGTACGGGCCGGGCTGGAAGGGCTGGACGGCTTCATCATCCGGGAGAAGACCGAGGACGGCTGGGTGCGCCGGCTGGAGGCGTGCCAGTCGCCGGTGTGGGACACCGGCCTGGCGCTCACCGCGCTGCTGGACGCCGGCACGCCCGCCGACGACGAGGCGGTGCTGCGCGCCGCCGAATGGCTGCTCGGCGAGGAGATCCGGGTGAAGGGCGACTGGGCGGTACGCCGGCCGCAGCTGCCGCCGGGCGGCTGGGCGTTCGAGTTCGCCAACGACATCTACCCGGATACCGACGACTCGGCCGAGGTCATCATGGCCCTGCGGCGCACCGCGTACCCGGACCGGGAACGGCTGCGCGCCACGCTGGACCGGGCGATCACCTGGACCACCGGCATGCAGTCGCGCGACGGTGGCTGGGGCGCGTTCGACGCGGACAACACCCACACCCTCGCCACCAAGCTGCCGTTCTGTGACTTCGGCGAGGTGATCGACCCACCGTCGGCGGACGTCACCGCGCACGTGGTGGAGATGCTGGCGCACGAGGGCCGGGCCGGCGAGGAACCCGCCCGGCGCGGCGTGGCCTGGCTGTTGAAGGCGCAGGAGCCGGACGGCTCGTGGTTCGGGCGGTGGGGCGCCAACTACATCTACGGCACCGGTGCGGTGGTGCCCGCGCTGGTCGCCGCCGGCATGCCGACGGATGCCGAGCCGATCCGCCGGGCCGTGCGCTGGCTGGTGGAGCACCAGAACGCCGACGGCGGCTGGGGCGAGGATCTGCGCTCCTACGTGGACAGGTCGTGGGCCGGCCGGGGCACCTCGACCGCCTCGCAGACCGCGTGGGCACTGCTCGCCCTGCTCGCCGCGGGCGAGGAGCGCTCACCGGCGGTGCAGCGCGGCGTGCAGTGGCTGGTCGACACCCAGCGGCCGGACGGCACCTGGGACGAGCCGCAGTTCACCGGGACCGGGTTCCCCGGCGACTTCTACATCAACTACCACCTGTACCGGCTGGTCTTCCCCATCACGGCGCTCGGTAGGTACGTGAGGGCGACTTCGTGACTGCTGTCGTCTGCACCCCGCTGCTGGTCGAGCAGGTGGCGCTGGGCCGCCTGCCGGCGGCGCGCGTGCTGCGCACCGGAATGGGCCCGCGGCCCGCCCTGCCCGCCGGTCCGGCCATCGTCGCCGGGGTGGCGGGCGGCCTGGCGGCGCACGTGCGCCCGGGCGACGTGGTGGTCGCGAGCGAAGTGCGCGGATCAACGGCCGCGGTGCCCATCCCGTCCGCGCCGCTGCTGGCTGGAGCGCTGCGCCGGCTCGGGCTGCGGGTGCACGTCGGGCCGGTCGTCTCCCGGCCCAAGCCGGTCGACGGCGCCGCCCGCACGCACCTCGCCGCCACCGGCGCCCTCGCCGTGGACATGGAGTCGGCCTACCTCGCGCCGGCGGATGGCGCGTTCGCCGTCGTCCGAACCATCGTGGACACTCCAGACCATCCACTGTGGCGGCCGGGCACGGTGTGGCGGGGCGTGCGGGCGCTCCGGGCGCTGCGCCGGGCCGCACCGGCCGTCGCGCAATGGGCCGCCGCGGCGCACGAGCGGGAGGTGCTGCTGGCCGGGTCCGAGGACGCCGACCTCGTCCTCGTATTCGGCCCGGCGCGAAGCCCACCCGGACGCGAGGGCGCCCCGACTCACGCCGTGACCGGCCCCGGTGACCTCGACCTTCGCTGGCTGGCCGGCGCCCGCCGGATCGCCATTGACACGCACCCTGCCACACCCCGGCACCTGGTGGACGACCTGGTGCACACCCTGACCGGCCTGGGACCAATCCGACTAACAACGCCACGGGAGGTGACCTGACGGTGGCCATGCCCATACGTCAGTCCATACGTCTAGGCGGCTACCTGCTCAAGCAGAAGCTGCTGCGCCGGGACAAGTTCCCACTGCTGGTCGAGCTGGAACCACTGTTCGCGTGCAACCTCAAGTGCGTCGGGTGCGGGAAGATCCAGCAGCCGCACACCCTGCTGAAGCAGCGCATGCCGGTGGAGCAGGCGGTCGGCGCGGTCGAGGAGAGCGGGGCGCCGATGGTCTCCATCGCCGGCGGCGAGCCGCTGATGCACCCGCAGATCGACGAGATCGTCCGGCAGCTGCTGGCCCGCAAGAAGATCGTCTTCCTGTGCACCAACGCGCTGCTGCTCCCCAAGCACCTGCACAAGTTCAAGCCGCACCGCAACTTCGCCTGGATGGTGCACATCGACGGCCTGGAGGATCGGCACGACGCCTCGGTATCGCACCCGGGCGGATTCAAGGCCGCGGTCGAGGCCATCAAGATGGCCAAGGCAGCCGGGTTCCGGGTGATGACGAACAGCACCTTCTTCAACCAGGACACGCCGCAGGACGTCATCGGGGTGCTCGACTACCTCAACGACGAGCTGGGTGTGGACAACATGCAGCTGTCCCCGGGGTACGCCTACGAGAAGGCGCCCGACCAGGAACACTGGCTGCAGGTGGAGCAGACCCGGGAGCTGTTCCGCAAGGCGTTCGCCGACGGCCGGCGCAAGAAGTGGCGGCTGAACCACTCGCCGCTGTTCCTGGATTTCCTGGAGGGCAAGCGGGACTTCGCGTGCACGCCGTGGGGCATCCCGTCGTACTCGCTGCTGGGCTGGCAGCGGCCGTGCTACCTGCTCGCCGACGGTTACGCCAAGACGTACTCCGAGCTGATCGAGACGACGGACTGGGACAAGTTCGGCCGCGGCAAGGACGAGCGCTGCGCCAACTGCATGGCGCACTGCGGCTACGAGCCGACTGCCGTTCTGGCCACTCTCGGTTCGCTGAAGGAGTCGTTGCGGGCGATCGCGGGGAGCTAGCATGTCCATGCTAGACACAGTGGACAGTCCAGACCGGCTGAAGGAGCTGCCGGCCGAGGACCTGCCCGCGCTCGCCGCCGAGATCCGCGATGTTCTGGTCTCCTCGGTGTCCCGCACCGGCGGGCACCTGGGGCCCAACCTGGGTGCGGTGGAGCTGACCATCGCGCTGCACCGGGTGTTCGACTCGCCCAGGGACGCCATCGTCTGGGACACCGGGCACCAGGCGTACGTGCACAAGCTGCTGACCGGCCGCCGTGACCTGTCCGCACTGCGCCAGCGCGGCGGCCTCTCCGGCTACCCGTCCCGCGCGGAGAGCGTGCACGACCTGGTGGAGAACTCGCACGCGTCCACTGCCTTGTCCTATGCGGACGGTCTGGCCAAGGCGTTCGCGCTGCGCGACCAGCGGGACCGAGCGGTGGTCGCGGTGGTCGGCGACGGCGCGCTCACCGGTGGGATGTGCTGGGAGGCGCTGAACAACATCGGCGCCGCCCCGCACCGCCCGATCATCGTCGTGCTGAACGACAACGGGCGTTCCTACTCCCCCACCGTCGGCGCCCTCGCCGCCAACCTCGCGCGTCTGCGCGACGGTTCCGGTCCGTCCGTCTTCGAGGCACTCGGCCTGGCCTACCTCGGCCCGGTCGACGGGCACGACATCCCCGCGGTGGAGCAGGCGCTGCGGCGGGCCCGGGCACTCGGCACGCCGGTCGTGGTCCACTGCGTGACCCGCAAGGGCCAGGGCTACCCGCCGGCTGAGACGGACGAGGTGGACTGCATGCACGCGGTCAGCCCGATGCCCGCGCCAGGCAAGCAGCCCAGCGGTCCATCCTGGACACAGGTGCTCGCGGACGAGCTCGTCGCGCTGGGCCGCGAGCGCCCGGACGTGGTGGCGCTGACCGCGGCCATGCTGCATCCGACCGGGCTGAACGCCTTCGCGCACCACTTCCCGGACCGCGTCTTCGACGTGGGCATCGCCGAGCAGCATGCGGTCACCTCCGCGGCCGGGCTGGCCATGGGCGGGCTGCATCCGGTGGTCTGCGTCTACGCCACGTTCCTCAACCGGGCCTTCGACCAGCTGCTGATGGATGTGGCACTGCACCGGCTGCCGGTCACCTTCGTGCTGGACCGCGCCGGCGTCACCGGCAGCGACGGCCCGTCCCACAACGGCATGTGGGACCTGTCCGTGCTCAGCATCGTGCCCGGCATGCGGATCGCCGCGCCGCGCGACGGGGACCAGCTGCGCTCGCTGCTGCGGGAGGCGGTCGACTACGCCGCCGGCCCGTCCGCGATCCGGTTCCCCAAGGCCGAGGTCTCCGGCCAGCTGCCGGCGGTCGGCCGCCTGGGCGAGGCGGACGTGCTGCGTGCCCACCCGGACGCCGAAATTCTCATCCTGCCCACCGGACCGCTCGCCCAGGTGGCGCTGGAGGCCGCCGACGAACTGGAGCGCTCCGGCACCCCGGCCACCGTGGTGGATCCACGGTGGATAATCCCGGTGGATCCGGCGTTGGTCGCGGCGGCTGGGCGGCACCGGCTGGTGGTGACGGTGGAGGACAACGGCGTCGCCGGCGGGTTCGGCGACGGCTTCGCCCGCGCGGCCCGCGCCGCGGGCGTACGGGCGGAGATCTGTACCCTCGGGCTGCGGCAGGACTTCCTGCCGCACGGCAGCCGCGGCGGACTGCTCGCCGAGCATGGCCTGGACGGCATGGGCATCGTCGCGGCGGTGAAGGAGGCGCTGGGCCGCGCCGTCAGCCCGGCACCGCGCTGACCTGCCCGGAAGTCCGGTCCAACGACATCCCGAAGCGGTCGACCGGGGCGCGAAGTGCCCCGCGACGCGCTACGTTACCCGCAACTGACCACCCCGCACGATCGGAGGTCCCCGTGTCCCTACGGCTCCCGTCGCGCCGCGCCACCCTCGTCGCCACCGCCGCGCTCGCTGTGGCGGCCGTGGTCGGCGGAGGCGTCGCGTACGCCGCGACCCAACAACCGGCGATCCACACCTCCACTCCCCGCACGGAAGACCAGGTCACGAACATCGACGTGCTGCGCCAGCAGCTGCGCAACTACTACGGCGACCCGCTGGGGACCGGCGTGGCCGGCGAGAACAGCAACTACGCCAAGGAGGCGCGGGCTGTGGCCGCCGCCGGCAAGCGGTGGCTCAGCCACCACCACCACACGCACGGGACCAAGGCGATCGTGCTCGACGTCGACGACACCACGCTGCTGAACTGGAACTACGAGGTGTTCAGCAACTGGGCGTTCAACCCGGCCACCAACGCCACCTTCGTCACCGAGCAGCGGTTCCCCGCCGTCCCGGGCATGGTCGACCTGGTTCGCACGGCCGAGCGCGAGGGGTACGCCATCTTCTACATCACTGGGCGGCCAGCCACCCAGGAACAGGCCACGCTGGGCAACCTGACCGCGGACGGGGTCGGCGTGGACGCCGGATTCCCGAAGCCCACCCCGCTCGGCAACGGTGAGGACGGGCTGTTCACCAAGCCCGCGGTTGCGGACTACCCCGACTACCTGCGTGCCGCGTGCGCGGGCGACCCGAACGGCTCGTGCACGACGATCCACTACAAGTCGGCGACCCGCGCGCACATCGAGTCGCTCGGCTACCACATCGTGGCGAACTTCGGCGACCAGTTCAGCGACCTCAAGGGCGGACACGCCGACCGCACCTTCAAGCTGCCCAACCCGAACTACTTCCTGCCCTGAAAGCCCGGGCCGGGTCGGGGCGCGGCGCACGTCGCGGCGCCCCGACCCGGGTCAGCCGCCTGCGGGAGCCGGAAGCTCCTCAAAGAGGGTCAGCTGCAGCCCGGCCGGTCCCTCCAGGCGGGCGTTGAGCGAGTTCCACGGGGTACGGGTGGGCGGCGCCACCACCTCGGCGCCCGCCTGCGCCGCGGCGCCGGTGGCCGCCTCGGAGTCCGGCACCTGGAACGCCACCCGGATGTGCCCGGCGACGCGCCGGCCCACCTCCACCTCGTCGATGTACGCCGCATGCGCGGGATCGGTGATCTCCAGCGTGGCCCGGCCGGCCTCCGGGATCGTCACGCGGCCGCCCGGGGAGCTGAACGCGGCCCGCTCGGTCAGGCCGAGCACGTCGCGGTAGAAGCGCAGCGCCTCGTCGTAGTCGGGCGTCGTGACCACGAGGCGCAACTCGTGAACAGGCATGGGCCGAACCTATCCGCCGACCACATCTGTTGATCCGCGTGTCGATTCGGGCCAGGTCGGTTCGACGCACGGGTGTCGGAAAGGATCCGACCGAGGACACAAGAGAGGCAGACCGCGACGATGCGATTCATGATCCTGCTCAAGGGCGACCCGGCGCCCGGCCAGATGCCCGACCCCGAGCTCATCAACGCCATGATCAAGTACAACCAGGAGCTCGCCCAGGCGGGCGTGCTGCTCGCCGCGGAAGGGCTGCTGGACAGCTCGAAGGGCACCCGGGTGATCTACTCGGCCGGGCGGCGCCGCATCGTCGACGGGCCGTTCACCGAGGCGAAGGAGCTGGTCGCCGGCTTCTACCTGATCCAGGTGAAGTCCAAGGAGGAGGCCGTCGAGTGGGCCAGGCGCTGCCCGGTGGAGTACGCGGTCAAGGACAGCGGCATGGAGGCGGTGGTCGAGGTGCGCCAGGTGGCGGAGCTGGAGGACATCACCACGATGAGCGAGGAGCAGCGCGCCGCCGAGCACCGGCTGCGGGAGCAGATCTCGGGCTCCTGACGCCGCCTCGCAAGAGCTGACGCCATCCGGCCGCCACGGCGGTAGCTTTGGTCCCCGTGGCGGCTGGGAGCACTCGCGAGCAGGCACACCGCACGGTCGAGGCGGTCTGGCGGATCGAGTCGGCCCGGGTGGTCGCGGGCGTGGCCCGGCTGGTCCGCGACGTCGGCGTGGCCGAGGAGCTGGCGCAGGACGCGCTGGTCGCCGCGCTCGAGCAGTGGCCGGCCGAGGGGGTGCCGGCCAACCCCGGTGCCTGGCTGATGGCGGTCGCCAAGCGCCGGGCGATCGACCTGATCCGGCGCAGCCAGCGGCTGGAACGCAAGCTGGCCGAGCTCGCCCACGAGCAGGCGGTCGCCCGCGAGCCGGAGCCGGCGCTGCCCGACAGCGAGCCGATCGAGGACGACCTGCTGCGCCTGGTCTTCGTCGCCTGCCACCCGGTGCTGTCCGCCGAGGCGCGGGTGGCGCTCACCCTGCGGCTGCTGGGCGGGCTGACCACCGCCGAGATCGCACGGGCGTTCTTGGTGGCGGAGCCGACCGTGGCGCAGCGGATCGTGCGGGCCAAGCGGACGCTGGCCGAGGCGCGGGTGCCGTTCGAGGTGCCCGAGCCGGACGAGCGCCCGGCCCGGCTGGCCTCCGTGCTGGAGGTCATCTACCTCATCTTCAACGAGGGGTACGCGGCGACCGCCGGCGACGGCTGGATCCGGCCCGCTCTCTGCGAGGAGGCCCTGCGGCTGGGCCGCATCCTCGCCCACCTGGTGCCGGCCGAGCCGGAGGTGCCCGGGCTGGTCGCGCTGATGGAGATCCAGGCGTCCCGGCTCCGGGCCCGGGTCGGCCCGTCCGGGGAGCCGGTCCTCCTGCTGGACCAGGACCGGTCGCGCTGGGACCAGCTGCTCATCCGGCGAGGGCTGGCAGCGCTGGAGCGGGTCGAGGCGCTCGGTGGCATCGCCGGCCCGTACGGGCTGCAGGCCGCCATCGCCGCATGCCACGCGCGGGCCGGCACGCCCGAGGAGACCGACTGGCCGCTGATCGCCACGCTCTACGAGACGCTGGCCCGGCTCACCCCCTCGCCCGTGGTGGAGCTGAACCGGGCCGTCGCGGTCGGCATGGCGTACGGGCCGCAGGCGGGCCTGGAGCTGGTCGACCAGCTGGTCGGCGACCCGGCGCTCCAGGAGTACCACCTGCTGCCCAGCGTGCGCGGCGACCTGCTGGCCAAGCTGGGCCGGCTGGACGAGGCCCGCACGGAGTTCGAACGCGCCGCTGCGCAGACCCGGAACGGGCGCGAGCGGCGGCTGCTGCTCGACCGTGCCGCCGCATGCGTCCAGGCTCGGGCCGCTCAGGCCCCAACGTAGGTGCCGAAGATCCCGCGCGCCATTCGTCCACCCGGGCGGGCGAATGGCGCTCCGCGGTTGGTGTGCTGCCCCTGGCGGGAAGGCTCCCGGGAGGCAGCACACCCTGGCGTTCAGCCGCAGGTGACGTCGGTGAACGTCGGCGGCGCCGAGGAGCTGCCGAGGAACCCGGCGCTGACCGAGGATCCGGCCGGGATGGTGGCGTTCCACTGCGCCGGCCGGAACACGGCGAACGGCTCGCCCAGGTCGTCCCACGTCAGCGGCTTCGTCGGGTCGTAGCCCTGTCGGGTGACGGAGAACGTGAAGCTGCCCGGGTGCGGCACCCATGCGCCGTAGACCAGATCCATCTGCGCGTCGGCCTGCACGGTGGTGGCCGGCCACCGGCCGCCACGGCGTCCGCACAGGCCGGGTTCTTCGGGATGATCTGGCCGCCGTTGCCGCCGGTGCCGTCGATGTAGCAGGCGTAGGTGCGGCTGGCCGGGTTGGTCAGCGCGCCGTGCGCGTACGCCCTCTCCTCAATGACCAATGTGGAGACCGCGCCGAGCAGCGCCGCCTTGCGTCTGGTCCTCAATGTACTTTCCCGTCGCTGACGGTCCGTGTCCGTGCTGCCATGTCGGCCCGGCGTTGTCACGCGAAGGAACGAACCGGTGGCACCGTGCCCGGCGCGCCACCGCATCGACATTTAGGCATATGTGCTGCTGAACGGCAACTTTCCGCGGACACGCGTACTCGGCAGCCGAGTGGGTACCGGACACTGACTGACGCCGGTAAGGGGGAATCCGATGAGCGACAAGCCGGAGATGGACGAGGGGCAGCCGAAAGAGAAGGCCGCGCCGCCGTCCGACGCGACCCGGACGGGCGCCGAGCAGCCGTGGGACCCGGAGGATCTGGCCGTCGCGGAGGGCAGGGACGCCACGCCGGAGAACACTCGGCGGGCCGCCCGGAAGCTGGACCAGGAGGGTCGGGCGGCCATCGACAAGACCGTCCCTTGAGGGCATCCCGAATCGGAGCGGCCTGGTGCGGCGGAGGGCGTTCCCCCAGCCGCTACCGCATCGCCGCGCACACGGTGTCGCCTGTGCGGTCGCGCGTCAGGCCCGCCCGGGCCGCTAGCGGATCTGCATACCGAGCGACTGCGCGATCACCACGGCCTGTTCGGCGGTGATGATCGCGCCGGTCAGGCTGGCGGTGGCCGGATCGAGCGCCGTCAGATCGCTGCCCCGCAGGTCACCGCGATCGAACCTGGCCCCGCGCAGCTGGGCGCCGGACAGGTCGACCTCGGTGAGCACCGCTTCCGAGCAGTCCGCACCGGTCAGGTCCGCCTCGCGCATCCGCACCCCGGTCAGCCTGGCACCGCGCAGGTCCGCCTCGCGCAGGCCGACGAACGACCAGTCCCCACCGCTGACCCGCAGCGGCCGCAGCGCCACCGACTCGGTGAACGTGCTGCCCACCAGCTTGCAACCGGTGAACTCCGCATCGAAGAAGTTGCACCGTTGGAAGGTGCAGCGCAGGAACGCCGAGTCGACGTGCCGCGATGCGTTGAACTGCACGTTGGCAAAGCCGCACTCGGTGAAGACGGCGCCCCGGGTGACCGCCTCGGTCAAGTCGACCTGCGCGAAGGTGCAGCCGGTGTACGCCCGCTCGACCAGCTGCTCGCCGTACCAGTCCTCATCCAGAAACGTCTCGTTCTCGACCGCCGCGGTCACGCGTTCACGCCCGCCGGCTGGGCCTCGGCCGCCAGGTCGCGCGGACGGCTCACCGCCCGGAACAGCAGGACCATGCCGACGATCTGGCCGAGGTGGTACGCGGAGGTGGGATCCAGCGCCACCACCGCGACCGCGTCCGGCGGGAGCGCCTTCAGGCCGGCCGCGCCCCCGCTGGCCAGCATGCCGACCAGCACCGGCCGGGCCAGCGGATGGTTGTGCACGGCCGCCCAGCCCCACAACCCCAGCACGCTGAGCATGGTGAGGCTTTCGCAGGTGAGCATGGCCGCCACGCCGGCGTGCCCGGTGACCGCGGCGCCCAGGTAGGCGAGCAGGCCGAGCGAGCGCAGCAGCCAGAAGACTCGGTTGCGGCTGGGGCCGAGCACCTCGGCGACGGTCCCGGCGAGCAGGTAGGAGACGGCGACCACGATCCCCACGCTGATCGCCGCCCAGCTGATCTCCGCGGCGCGGTCCCACCGGACGACCACGCCGTGGTGGACCGCACCGGCCAGCGCCGCGACGCCGGCCCACCAGAACGCGGACTGCCAGTGGCGGTGCACCCCGGGCTGCCGGCGCAGCTGCACCGCGAGGGCGATCACCACGATGCCCAGGGCGAGGTCGGTCAGCGACATGGCAGGTTGGGCAAGCACAATCGCACCGTACCCCGCCCTCGCGATCTTGCAGTTGTGCTCCCCGATAAACCCGACATAAGGTGATATTTAGGGGTCCACAACTGCAAGATCGCGGGAAACGACGGCGACGGCGCGGACCGGGAAGGACGCCATCGCCCGCACCGGCGGCGGCAGCGCGACCAGGTGGGCACCCGTGTCGGGCACCGCCTCCAGGTTCGTGAGGTGCTCGACGATCGGGATCCCCGCGCCCAGCAGCCCGTGGTGCGTCGGGCGGCGCGGGTCGTTCGGGTCGTCGATGTTCAGCGAGTCGATGCCGACAACCGCCACGCCCGCGTTGACCAGGACTTCCACCGCATCCGCGGCCAGGTGCGGGCAGTCGAAGTCCAGGTAGCGCGGCGTGCCCCAGTGCTGCGCCCAGCCGGTGTGCACGAGCACGGCCTTGCCCCGCAGCCGGCCCGGGTCACCCAGGTCCGCCGCGGTCACGTCCCGCTTGCCCTGCGCGCGGACCACCACGATCGGCACGTTCACCAGGCGTTCCAGCGGCAACCCGGCCAGGTCGGCCCGGTCGGCGTGGAAGTGGTACGGCGAGTCCACGTAGGTCCCCGTGTTGCCGACGAGCGTGATCGAGTTGATCTCGAAAGACGCACCGCTGCCCAGCCGCGCCGCGGACTCCGAGCGTGAGGTCACTGTCTGCAACTCGGGCACGGCGAGGCCCGGATAGGTGGTCATGCCGGCGGTGATTTCGTGCGACAGGTCGATGATCACCAAATGAGCCTACAAGCCGAGGACGCTGCGGCGAAGCTGGGCGCTCGCGCGCAGCTCCGCCGCAGCGCCCTCGGCCACCACCCGCCCCTCCACCAGCAGATAGGCCCGGCTGGAGATGTCCAGCGCGCGCTCCACGTCCTGCTCCACCAGCAGGATGCTCACCCCTTGCCCGGCGACTGCCTGGATCGCCTCGAACACCTCGTCCACCACGACCGGCGCCAGGCCCAGCGACGGCTCGTCCAGCAGGAGCAGGCGGGGCCGGGCCATCAGCGCCCGGCCGATCGCCAGCATCTGCTGCTCGCCGCCGCTGAGGCTGCCGGCCAGCTGCCCGGACCGCTCGGCCAGCCGGGGGAACAGCTCGTACACCCGGGCGAGCTCGGTCTTGTGGACCGAACGGGCACCCTTGCGGTACGCGCCAAGGCACAGGTTGTCGTAGACCGACATGTGCGGGAAGACGCGCCGCCCCTCGGGCACGACGGCCACCCCGTACGCGCAGACGCGGTGCGCCGGCACGCGGGATACGTCCACTCCGCCGACCCGGACGCTGCCGCGGGTGGCGGTGTGCAGGCGGGCGACGGCGTGCACCAGGGTCGACTTGCCGGCCCCGTTCGGGCCGGTGACGCTGACCGTCTCGCCGTCGGCCACGTCCAGGTCCACGCCCCACAGCGCCTGCGCGTCGCCGTAGAAGGCCTCCAGCTCCCGGACCTCAAGCATGGGCACGCTTCCCCAGGTAGGCGCGGATGACCTCGGGCTGGCTCATCACCGTCTTCGGGTCACCGTCGGCCAGGCAGGTCCCGCGGTCCAGCACGACCACGCGGGTGGCGAGCTGGTTGACCACGCGCAGGAGGTGCTCGACGATGACCACCGCCGTGCCGGAGCGCTGGATCCGGCGGATCACCTCGACCGCGCTGTCGATCTCGGCCGGGTTGAGCCCGGCCAGCGCCTCGTCGAGCAGGAGCACCCTGGGGCTGGTGGCAAGCGCCCGGGCGATCTCCAGCAGCTGCCGCTGGTGCAGGTTGAGCGCGGTGGGCAGGGCGCCGGCGAGGTGGCTGAGCCCGACGAACGCGATGTGCTGCTCGGCCGCGCGGCGGGCCTGCGCCAGTGGCAGCGGCTGGCGGCCGAACATCAGCGCGATGGCCACGTTGTCGCGTACCGTCATCGAACCGAACGGCCGCGGGATCTGGTACGTCCGCGCTACCCCTGCATGCGCGACGCGGTGCGGGGATAGCCCGGAGATGTCCCGGCCGGCCACCTGGATGCTGCCCCGGGTCGGCCGGAGCGTGCCCGCGAGCAGGCTGACCAGCGTGGTCTTGCCCGACCCGTTCGGGCCTACCAGCCCGACCAGCTCGCCCTCGCGCACGGTCAGCGTGACGTCCGCCAGGGCGCGCACGCCGCCGAAGTACTTGGCGACGTTGCGGGCCTCGACGAGCACGCCGCCGGCGGCGGCCGGCGGCGTGCCCGTCGGCTCGGCCACCGCCGGCGCGGGCGCCGGCGCACTGGCGCGGGGACGCCTGGGCCAGATCGAGGCCACCGCCCCGGCCAGCGCGCCCAACAGGATCCAGTCCAGCGGCACGCCCCACACCCCGGACGTCCACAGTGCACCGGTGACCACTGCGAAGGCGGCGAGCGCGAGCCACGGCTGGGCGCGCAGCCGGTGGTAGAGCCCGTCCGGGGCGATGACCACCAGGACGGCGAGCGCCGCGCCCAACACGATGAGCCGCCAGGACTCCAGGCCGGAGGCGGAGAGCCGGTCCTGCAGCAGCACGACCAGGCCGGCGCCGATGACCGGGCCGAGCCAGTGGCTGCGCCCGCCCAGCACGCTCATGACGATGACGAACAGCGGCACGGTCAGGCTGAACACGCTCTCCACCGTGACGAACCCGATCTGCAGCGCATAGATGCTGCCGCCCACGCCGCCGATGGCGCCACTGGCCACGATGGCGAGCATCTTGTAGCGGAAGGTCGCCACGCCGAGGCCTTCTGCCACATCCTCCGCGTCGCGGATGGCCGACAGGGCCCAACCGAACCGCGAGTGCTGGATGGCGTACGCCACCCACACCGCGGCGCCGGCGAGCAGCAGGCTGATCAGGTAGAGGAAGTCCTGGAACAGGCCCAGCCCGGCGGGGAACGGCGGGACCGCCAGGATGATCCCCTGGCCACCGTCGATTGTGGAGTTGATCCGGGCCAGCGCGGCCAGGATGAACGGGACGGCGAGGGTGAGCAGGGCGAAGATCTCGCCGCGCAGCGAGCGCAGCCTGAAGGCCAGGCCGCCGATGGCCGCGGCGAGCAGTGCGCACAGCACCGCCGCGACCGGGATGGTCAGGTAGAAGTTGACGCCGTGCCGGCCGTACAGGACGGCGGTGGTGTAGGCGCCCACGCCCACGTATGCGGCCTGCCCGAAGCTGAAGTAGCCACTGTAGCCGGACAGGATGTTCCAGCTGGTGGCCTGCGTGGTCCAGAACAGCACGCTGGTCAGCACGCCCAGGTAGAACAGCGGGAAGCCCATCGTCTCCCGGTACAGCGACAGGGTGGCCAGCGCGGCGATGGCGAGCGGGAAGGCGACGACCGACCGCCACCTCATCGCGTCCCGCCCGCGGTGAACAGGCCCTGCGGGCGCAGCAGCAGGGCGAGCACGATCGTGGAGAACAGCACGAACGGCGCGGCCGCGGGTGAGACCAGCACCGAGACCACACCGGAGAGCACCCCGACCAGGACTCCGGCGGCGAGCGTCCCGACGACGTGGCCGATACCGCCCAGGATCACCACCGCGAAGACGATGCCGAACCACTCGTACGCGGTGGCCGGCGTCAGCGCGTTCGACAGCGCGAAGAGCATCCCCGCGATCGCGGCGCTGGCGCCGGCGCAGCCCGCCACGAGCGGGCCGATCCGCCCGTGGTCGATGCCGAATGCCGCAGCGATGGTGCGGTCCTGCGCGAACGCCCGCATCGCCCGGCCCACGAAGGTACGCCGCATGACCAGGTGCGCTCCCGCGATCAGGACGGCGGCGAAGGCGAACGCCAGCAGCGTGGTGACCGGGAACACCAGCCGGCCGAGGGAGACCGAGCGGGTGGCGTACGGGTTGACCGACCCGGTCATCCGCTGGAAGTCCGCGCTCCAGATGTTGCTGACCACCTGGACCGCGACGATCAGCAGGCCGAAGCTGAGCAGCAGCGAGGTGAACTCGGCGATGCGCAGCCGGTCGAAGGTCCACTGCAGGGTGGCGCCGGCGACGAACATCGCCGGCGCCGTCACCGCGACGGTGAGGATCGGGTCGATCCGCCACGACGACGCGATCTCGAAGGTGAGGTACGCGCCGAGCAGGATCATGGCGAAGTGGGCCAGGTTGATGACCCGCAGCACACCCCAGGTCACCGACAGGCCGGCCGCCATCAACGCGTACAGCCCGCCGATGAGCGCGCCGCTCAGCGCTGCCTGAAGTGTCGTCATACGCCCGCACTTCCCGGGACGACGGAGGCCTGTTGATCTTTGTTGCGGCACCTTCCCGGAGGGTGCACGGGTGGTCGGGTCATGACGCGGGTGGGCGCAGCTGGGCGGCGGCCCGGTCGGCCGGCCAGACGGTGACCCAGTCGCCGTTCTGGATCTGCTTGATCGCCGAGGTGGTCTCCCAGAAGTTGTTCTTGGCGGGATCGAACGTGAGGTGGCCGCTGAACGTGGTGTCCGCGCCATCGGCGTGCAGCTTGTCGCAGATCGCCTTCTGGTCCAGGCTGCCGGCGCCCTTCACCCCGGCAACCAGGATCTCCCAGGCGTTCCAGGAGGCCGCGGCCTGCGTCTCGAAGACCGTGTAGGGCAGCTTCGCCGCGGTCGCCCGGGTCTTGAACTCGTTGACGATCTCGGTCGCCTCGGCGCCCAGCTTGTCCAATGTGGGCTTGTTCGGCTCGAAGATGGTCACCGACAGCAGCCCTTCCGCGGTGGCGCCGAGCCCGAGCGGCGGGCCAGGGGACGGGAAGAGGCTGAACATCATCGGGGGCTTGTAGTTCAGCTGCGCCATCGCCTGCAGCAGGTTCACCGGGTCCACGCCGAGGCCGTCGTTGATCAGCAGGTCCGGCTTGGCGTCGCGGATCCGGGCGGCCAGTGGCGCCCAGTCCGTGGTGGTGGGCGGGTAGCGCACCTCGAGGACGAGGTCCAGCCCGCGCTGCCTGGCGATGGAGACCATGCCGGTCTTGTTGTTGCCCGAGCCGTACGACACGAAGTCGGTGGAGCCGTTCTGGTTGGTCACGATCGCCACCCGCTTCGGCGGGGACGGCAGGCTCGCCACCGCGTCGAACAGCTGGTTGGGCACGAACTCGTTCGGGGTAGGGCCGAGCGACCAGGCGGGGAACTGGCAGGGGTAGGTCAGCAGCGGTGCGATCACCGCGGTGTGCTGCGGCATGACGTACCCGTGCCGGGCGGCGACCGCCATCGCGGACAGGATGTTCGGCGTGGCGTACGGGCCGATGATCAGGTCCACCTTGTCCTGGCTGATCAGCTGCTCGTAGAGGGTGGCCACCTTGGCCTGGTCGGACTCGTCGTCGCGGACCACCCATTTGACCGGCCGGCCGAGCAGGCCGCCGGCCGCGTTGAGCCGGTCGACGAACTCCTCGCCGGCGATCTTGTGGATCATGCCGGTGGCGGCGAACGCACCGGACAGCGACAGGGTGGAGCCGACCACGATCGGCGCGCCGCTGGCCTGAGGCGCGGCGCCGCCGCCGGAGGACTTCGACTCGCAGCCGGTCGCGGCCACCGCCAGCAGCGCGGCGGCGAGCGCGGTCAGAGCGCGGGAGCGGGTGAAACGCATCGGTCAACCCTTCAAGCTGTGTACGACCTTCCCGCCCAGCACGGTCAGCACGGACCGCACCTGGCGCAGGTCAGCCACTCCGATCGTGAAGTAGTCGCGGTTCAGCACCACCAGGTCGCCGAGCTTGCCGACCTCGATCGTGCCCAGTTGGTCCTCGTCGGGCCCGCCCAGGAACCACGCGTTGCGCCGGGTGTAGAGGGCGAGCACCTCCTCACGGGTGATCTGTTGCCCGGCGTTGATCACCTCGCCGAGCGCGTTGCGTCCGGTGACGGCGTAGTACGCGTGGATGAACGGGTTCATCGGCGCGATCTGCATGCCGTCGGAACTCATGCCGGCGTGGATTCCACTGTCGACGATCATGCGGAACGGCGGGCCGGCGCTGGTCGCGGTGCCGGTCAGGTAGCGCCAGCCGGTGAGGTTGACGCCACCGCCGAGGGCGTGCAGCCGGTCGACGTACTCCCGGGTGATGAACGGTACGTGGGCGACCACCCAGCGCAGGCCGGTGATCGGCGTCTGCGCATGGACCGCCTCGAACCCCTCGATCTCGGTCTGGAAGTCGGTGGTGGTCAGGGAGTGCACCTCGGCCCGCCAGCCGGCGGCGGCCACCCGCCGGGCGGCCTCCAGCCAGGTCGGGCCGAGCCCGGCGGCGATGAACTCGCCGATGCCGCCGGTGCGCACCAGGTCGTCACCGAAGAACGGGAACGCGTTGCGCAGCCGTTCGGTCAGTCCCGGCAGCGCCGGGTCGGTGTCCATGTGCAGGAAGTTGATCCGCAGCCGGATACTGGCCTCGCCATCGGCGTAGACCGCCAGGAACGGCAGGTGCATGGTGTAGTTGTCCTCGTGCGCGGCGCCGTCGGCCGGCGTGCCGGTCGCCTGGAAGGCGCCCTGGTCCAGATGTGTGGTGACGCCGACGCTGGCCGCGTACGCCATCGCGTCGCGCACGCCCCGCTTGCGCTGCTCGAAGGTGAGCGTCCGGCGCAGCGCCAGGGTGGCCTTTCCGGTCTCCAGGCCGGCCGCGATGGCCCCGTCCGCGCCCACCGTCACCGGTTCGGCGGCCTGCTCGAAGAAGGCCTTGCCGAGGCTGTTGGTGACCGACGGGCCGCTGAACCCGACCGAGATGTACGCCGGGTGCCGCGGCACCGCTTCGTCCAGTTCGGACAGTGTGGGCAGCCGCCGCTCGGCGAACTGGTTGAAGTGGAATCCGCCGATGGTGGTGATGAACTCGCCGGGCGGAACCGAGCGGGCCCGGGCGGCGTAGGTCCGCGCCACGTCGGCGACGGAGTAGGCGTTCTCCAGCGGGGTGTGGCGGCCGGGCCGGTTGCCCATCAGCACGATGTGGTTGTGACAGTCGATGATGCCCGGGATCACCGTCCGGCCGTGCAGGTCGATGCTCCTGGGCGGTTCGGGGAAGAGCCGGCGGGCCGCCTTCTCGCTGCCGCCGACGTAGACGATCCTCCCGTCGCGGATGGCCACGGTGCGGGCCACGGTGCCCCGGGAGTCCATGGTGTGGATGGCGCCGTTGTGCAGGATCAGGCTGTCCGCGGGCCGGGTCGCCCGGCCGTGGTGCGCGGTGCCGTGGTGCGCGGCCGCGACCGCAGGGGCGGTGACCGCGCCCGCTACCGCCGCCGCCCCAGCCGTGGCGCCGGCCTTGACCACGCTGCGCCGGGACACGCCGTCGTGTGCTGTTGCTCCCCCGCCCGCGTTCGCGTCCCGCCCGATGTCGCTCATCGCATGGCACCGCCCTTCCACGCCCGCTAGGCGTGATCGCGGTCACAGTGGCGTGAGTGTATGCTCCTGGTTCACACGTTTGCAATAGGACTGAACATCGACAGGACAGAACATCGGCGGCGATCAGAGGGGCGTCCCGGCCGACCCGGGCGGGCGTTCCAGGACGAACCAGACGCCCACCGCGGGCTCGGTGCCGTCGTTGCGGTAGGCGTGCGGTGTGGCGGAGTCGAACGAGACCGAGTCGCCCGCGGTCAGCCGGTACTCGTCGAACCCGAGGGTCAGCACCAGCTCGCCGCGCAGCAGGTAGCCGCACTCGGTACCGGAGTGGCGCATGAGCAGGCCGGAGCGGGCCGAGGACCCGCCGGGCGGGTAGGTGATCAGCAGGAACTCCAGCTGGGCGCGGGGCACCTGGCCCAGCAGCTCCCAGGTCACCCCGGAATCGAATGTGACCACCCGGCGCTGGCCCGGGCCCGCCACCGGCCCCGCCCGGCCGGCCGCCGGGCCGACCGGGGCGCCGGGCACCGGCGGCGAACCTGCCTGTGGACGGCCGTCGCCGTTGGGGATGAACAGCTCCTCGACCGAGATGCCGAGCGCGGTGGTGATCGCGTAGAGCGTGCTCACCGAAGGGCTCTTGCGATCGGTCTCGATCTGCGAGATCAGGCTGGGCGAGACGCCGACGTCGCGGGCCAGGCCACGCACGGTGACGCCGCGGCGCAGCCGCTGCGCGCGGATGCGCGCGCCGATCGGGGGGACATCCGACGCACCCAACGCCACCTCCCAGCCATGCGTCCACCGCAGGTTATCTCGTAACCAATACTGAACGGTGGACGCTGGCCGGGTCAGCCCAACTGGGCCACCATGCCGGGGCCGCCGGTGGGCTGGTCCAGCCGGACCGCGCTGATCTGGTCGACCGGGATGCTGATAGTCGCCCCGGCACCGCAGTACCGCCGCTGCACCACGCACTCCCCGAGCTCCCACTGCCGGCCGTCCTCGGCGGTCAGCCGGACCGCGTACCGCCCGGGCTCGGGTGCGCCGGTGACCGTCACGTAGATCCACGACGGGTGGCCCTGGTACGCGTACAGGTGCCCGACAACCGTGCCGGAGCGTGTGGTGACCGGCGCCGCGCGCAGGTAGCTGCCGTCGCCCACGGCCAGGGTCTGCCGGTACTCGGCGGCGAGCCGGCGGTCCGCCGAGGTGTGCCACCAGACCAGGCCGCCGGCGAGCACCGCCGCGACCACCACCGCGGCGGCCTGGACCGCCAGCCGCAACGCCCGTCGCCGCGGGCGCAGCCCGACCACCGTGGCGGGCGGTGCCAAACGGGCCAGCACCGCAGCCTCGAACCCGGCCGGCGGCTCCCGCTCCGGCACCAGCGGCAGCAGGTCGTCCGCGGTGCGCGCCAGCTCCTCCAACTCGCGCCGGCAGTCGGCGCACCCGGCCAGGTGCCGGAGCACCCGGGCCCGGTCGGCGCCGGCGGCCGCGCCGGTGGCGACCTCAGGCAGCAGGTCGGCGACCTGCATGCAGCCCCGACGCTCAGCCATGGTCCACTCCCAACCTGTCGCGCAACCTCCCCAGGCCGGCACGGATCCGGGTCTTGGCAGTGCCTAGCGGAATTTTCTCCCTCTCGGCTATCTCCCCGGCGGTCAGCCCGTAGAAGACCGACATGACCACCGCGGTGGCCTGCTCGCGGGGCAGCTCGCGCAGCGCGTCGCGGACCCGGACCACGTCCGCCACCCGGTCCGCCTCACCGTCCACTTCGGTCTCGCCGGGCGCGGTCAGCACGGCCACCAGCGCCTGCGGCTCGACCGGCACGTCGCGGCGCAGCCGCAGCACGTCCACCGCCGAGTTGCGGGCGATGGTGAGCAGCCAGGTGGCCACCCGCCCGCGCCTCGGGTCGTACCCCCCGGCGTTGCGCCACGCTCGCACGAACGTCTCCTGCGCGATCTCCTCGGCCTGCGCGGGCACCCCGACGACGGCCACCGCCAATCCGTACACGCGGGCCTGGAACCGGCGGACAAATGCCGCGGCCGCCTCCCGGTCCCCCGCGGCCATGCCGGCGAGCAACGCCTCGTCGGACACCCTCATACCAGGTACTACGCACCGGAGCCGCCCGCGGGATTCCGCTATTTCCCCACCCGCCTTCACATCCCACCCGGCTACTCCCCCACCCGCCTTCACATCCCACCCGGCTACTCCCCCACCCGCCTTCACATCCCACCCGGCTCACCCGCAATCCCGCCGCCGACGTCCGCCGTAGAACCGGTATGCGTACGAGAATCCTCGCTGTCCTGTCCGCAATTGTCCTGTTCGCCGCCGGCTGCGGCGGCTCCGACGACTCCGGCGGCTCCAACGGGGGCGGCTCCGGCGGTGGCGGGCTCACCCTGCAGATCGTCGAGCCGGCCGACGGAACCACGGTGACCACCCCGTTCACGGTGAAGGTGGAGTCGAGCGTGCCGCTGGGCACCACCGAGTCGGGCAAGCACCACATCCACGTGTGGTTCGACGACAACGCCAACGACTACCAGGTCGTGGAGGCCGACAACGTGACGGTGGACTCCGGCAAGCTCGGCCCCGGCCAGCACGTCATCCACGCCTCGCTGCGCAACGCCAACCACTCCGCGGCCGGTGCCGAGGCGGAGGCGACGGTGATGGTGACCGGCGGTGGCGGCGCTCCGGCTTCGACCTCACCCACCGCGAACGACATGGGCGGCTATGGCTACTGACACCGAGGCCGCGACGCCGACGCGGACCGAACCGGCCGTCGTCGAACGCAACAACCGGCGCACCCGGTGGTACCACGCCGGCGTCTACGTGCTCGTCCTGGTGCTCCTCGCGACCGGCTGGTGGCTCACCGCCGGCCGCGAGGGCCAGCCCAGCCCGCTGGCCCGGCTGACCGGCGCCGCCGACACCACCATCCACGAGTACGCCGGCTGGGGCCTGCTCGCGCTCGGTGTGCTGGGCGCGGTCCTGGGCTGGCGGGCGGTGGCCACGCTGCTCACCGACTCGGTGCGGTTCCGCCGGTCCGACCTGGGCTGGTTCGCCCGCTGGCCGCTGGCCCTGCTCACCGGCCGCTTCCCGCGGCACGAGGGGCACTTCGACCCCGGCCAGCGCATCCTGAACCTGGCCGTGCTGGTGCTGCTGGTGGTGCTCGTCGGCACCGGGGTGGGCCTGACGCAGGTGGTCGGCGGGCCGGCCTTCGTCTGGCTGAACCGGCTGCACAAGTGGGCCACGTACGCGGTCACGCCCGTTCTGCTCGGCCACATCCTGGTCGCCTCCGGCGTGCTGCCCGGGTACCGCGGGGCGTGGCGGGCGATGCACCTCGGCGGCCGGCTGCCGGCCCGGGTCGCCCGCCGGCTGTGGCCGGGCTGGCTGGACCGGCACGGGCCAGACGAGCAACGCCGATGACCTGGCCGCCGCGGTGCCCGTACCGTATCTCGGTAGCGTCCTATGTGCTCGGTGCCCTGCCGGCGGATGAGCGGCGGGAGCTCGACACGCACCTGCGCACCTGCCAGGAGTGCCGCACCGAGCTGATCGGCCTGGCCGCGCTGCCCGGCCTGCTGGCCCGGCTGCGGCGCCGGTTCCGGCGGGCGACCGGGCTGTCCGGGTAGCCGAGCCGGACGGGCTATGCGGTCCTGACCACGTACCAGCCGGATCTCAGGTAGCCGGTGACCCGCGCGCCTTCGGCCAGCAGTCCGCCCAGGACCTGGCGCAGCGCGAACCGCCACGCCCGCGCGGTGTCCATGTCGGACCGGCGCAGCGACTCGATGTCCCGCGGGATGCCGACCAGCACCACGGGGCCGGCCGGCGTGCCGACCACCGGCCGGTCCCGCTGGTCCGGCGAGAGCCCGACGGCGGCCCCACCTGCCAGCAGGGCTTCCGGCGAGGCCGCCGGGGCGGGCGGTGCGCCCTCCGTCGCCCGGACCACCCGCGCGGACCGCAGGTCCCAGTCGACCACCAGCCGGTCGGACTCGTCGCCGGCGTTGACCGCGTCGTCCATCTCGCCGTAGAAGTTCGGCAGGTACTCGACCGCGTCGCCGGCCAGCTTGCCGAGGTTGAAGTACGCGTTGCGGCTGACCAGCGGGTCGAAGGTCCAGGACACCCGGGCCACCCCACGCCGCAGCGCCCAGGCCCGCTGGTGCAGCTTGATCGCGAACCCCACGTCGCGGTTGCGCACTCCCGGCAGGACCGCGGCGACGTGGCTGTGCATCGCGGCCTGGGCCGGCGGGCCGAAGAACCCGACGCAGGCGCCGACCAGCTCGCCTGCCCGGAACGCCCCGCTGACGTAGTTGCCGGCCTTGGTCAACGCCCGCAACATGTCCAGCGTGCACGGCGCGCCGCCCGGGCCGGACGGCCAGACCTCGCCGAACACCGCCGTCGCCAGCTGCAGCTCGGCCAGGTCGCGCAGGTCGCGCACGCGTACTCCGGCGCGGTGGGCGGCCCGGTCGGCGGCGTGCGTTGCGGCTTCGGCGAGGTCCGCCGCGGCGAGCTCGGTCATGGGCCCATCATCGTCCGTGACGGACCTGCCTGAACATACCGCGGCGGCCGCGGGTCAGCGCGCCTGCAGCGCGTCCAGCGCCACCGCCATGGCGATGACCAGCCGCCGGTCCATCCGCGGGTCGTGCACGTCGACCACGTAGCGGTCGCGCAGCCCCCACTTCTTCACCACGGAGAACGCCGGCCGGCCGTCGAGGACGAAGTCGAAGTGGTACGGCAGCCAGGACAGCGAGTCGACGAACCGGCGCAGGATGGCCACCAGCATGCTGCGCTCCTGACCGGTGACCGCGCCCAGCCCGGGCTGCTCCAGGATCCAGGTGGAGCGCAGCAGTGACTTGGCGAAGTCCTTGCGGAACAGCCCGATCGGCGTCCCGTTGGCGTCCGTCACGTCGTAGGTCGCGCCCAGGTCGAGGACCTGGCGGGCCTTGAACCCGAGCACCGGCTGCTGCTTGGTGTCGTCGGCGTAGAGGGTGACCTGCTCCTTGAGGGCCATCCGCTTCTGCTGGGCGAACGCCAGCAGCGGACCTTCCGAACCGTCCGGCTGCGCCGCGTGCACCTCGTACTGGTTGACCATCAGCCGCACCCGCTGCCGGACGATCAGCCGCGTCTCGGCCTGTATCCGCTGGAGATCCATATCGTCATCCGTTTCGACAGGAAAGATGTCTGCCGCGGGAGTGTGCCACACGATCGTCCGGGCGTTGAACTTTTCCCGGGCGGAATCCGAACTACTCGTCATGCGGACCGCTACCCGGATCGTGTCGGCCGCGTGCGGGGCCGCGATCGCCGGTGCGATCGCATGGGCCGCGCCCGCGTCCGCCGACATCACGGTGACGCCGACCCAGCTCACCGTAACCGATTCCAGTTCAGTGACGCGGGCCAAACCTGTGCAGGGTGCGCCGGCTCGGCTGGCCTTCACGGTCACCACCAGCAGCCGCACCGCGAGCACCACGAAGGTGCAGGTGCTGCTGCCGCAGGAGACCCCGATCGCGGAGGTCTACCCGCTCTCCGCGCCGGACTGGGCACCGGCCCTCACCGAGAAGCAGCTGGACCGCCCGATCCAGGGGGTGCACGGCACACAGGTCGACCGGGTGGTCACCGCGATCACCTGGACCACGATGCCCGGGCGGGCGCTCAAGCCCGGCAAGTCGTCCGTGCTGGAGGTCGAGGCGGGCCCCATGCCGGCCACCGACCGGATCGTCCTGGGGCTGGTGCAGACCTACTCCGACGGTACGGTCACCCGATCTGAGGCAACGGTGGAGCTGGACCCGCCCAGCGCCGCGACCGGCCAGGGCCACAGCGCGCACGGCGGTGGCGCGGCGGTCGAGGACGCGGCGGAGCCCGCCGCGGACGAGGGCTCGGACTCGGGCGGGGGTAGCACGCTGGCGGTGGTCGTCTCGGTCCTCGTGGTCGGCGTGCTGGGCGGTGCCGTGTTGGGCGCGTTTGCGCTGCCTCGGCTGCGCCGCAGGGGCGTCACCGCCCTCACCGTCCCCCGCGAGAAGCTGGAGGCGGAGCTGGAACCCGCCGAGCGCGGGTCCTGAGACCGGGGCTGCCGGCCGGTTCCGGCTTATGTCGATGGCCTCGTCCGCGGTGCTGATCGGCCGGGCCGCCGCGGACATGGTGAACGCCGCGGCCGGCCTGGGCGTCCTGCTCGGCTGCGGTCTCGCAGTGAGGTGGCGCTGACACGGCGGAACCCGCTGTCCGCGACCGCCTCGGCCGCCCGCGAACTGTTCGGCAACCCGGGCTGGGGCGGCGGCTCCTGGGCCGCGCAGCACGGCCCGCTGCTGGCGGCGCGGTGGCCGGTGCTGCTGACCGCGGTGTTCGTCCCGCTTTCCGCCCGGGCGTACCGAGAGCTACGGGACCAGTAGCAGTTTGCCGGTGGTGCGCCGCGCCTGCAGGTCCTCGTGGGCGCGGCGGGCCTCGGCGAGCGGGTACCGGCCGCCGATCGCCACCGACAGGGTGCCGTCGGCCACCCAGCCGAACACGTCGCCGGCCCGCCGGGCCAGCTCTTCGCGGGACGCGACGAAATGCGCCAACGTCGGCCGGGTCACGTAGAGCGAGCCGCCCAGCTGCAACCGGTTCAGGTCGAACGGCGGAACCGGCCCGCTGGCGTACCCGTACAGCACGAGAGTCCCGTGTGGACGCAGGCTGGCCAGGCTGGCGTCGAAGGTGTCCCGGCCCACGCCGTCATACACGGCAGGCACGCCTTCGCCACCGGTGAGCTCGCGCACCCGGCCGGGCACGTCGTCGTACCCGATGACCTCGGCCGCGCCGGCCTGCCGCGCCAGCTCCCGCTTCTCCGGCGTGGAGGCGGTGCCGATCACCCGGGCGCCGAGCTTGGCGGCGAGCTGGGTGAGCAGCAGCCCCATCCCGCCCGCCGCGGCGTGCACCAGCACGGTGTCACCCGGCCGCACCGGATAGCTGTCATGTAGCAGGTAGTGCGCGGTCATACCCTGCAGCAGGACGGCGGCGGCCTGCTCGTCGCTGACGCCGTCGGGCACCGCCACCACCCGGTCGGCCGCGGCGAGGGCGAACCGGGCGTACGATCCATCGAACTCGGTCGACGCGACCCGGTCACCCACCTGAGGGGTGCTCACGCCGTCGCCGACCGCGATGACCGTCCCGGCGCCCTCGCCACCAGGCGTGTAGGGCACCGGCCGCGGGTACAGGCCGGTGCGGAAGTACGTGTCGACGAAGTTGACTCCGGCCGCGGCGAGCTGGACCAGTACCTGACCAGGTCCGGGCTGCGGCGTGTCGACCTGCGACATCACCAGTACGTCCGGCCCGCCGTGCTGTTGTACGCGGATGGCTTCCACGCCTGGAGTCTAGGCGTTTGGGCGGGCACGGTGTGGACACGGATCCGGCGGTGAAGGCGTGGCGGTTGAGCCTGTCCGATGGTTCGTTCGAGTGGGTGGACACACCCCCGCCGCCGATCCGACCAGGCGGCGTGCTGGTACGGATGGAGGCCGCCTCGCTCCCCGGTCACCTCCGGGCGTTCGTCTCCGGGCAGCTGCCGTCCTACCACGCGCCGCGGGGCACCTTCACGCCGGGCACACACGGCGTGGGCGTCATCGAGCAGGTGGGCACCGGCGTGTACGGGCTGTCCCCGGGCCAGCGGGTGCTGCTGACCGGGTACGTGACCGCTGCGGAGCACGTCCCCGAGCCCGCCGAGGCCCTGCTGTGCATGACCGCGCGACCGGCGGCCGACGCGCTGCTCAACGACTGGCCGGAAGGCACGCTGGCGGAGCTGGCGATGGTACCGGCGGCGAGCGCCGTCCCGATACCGGCGGCCCTGCAGGCGGTGCCGGGGGCACGGCTGGCCGTCCTCAACCGCTGCCTCGTGCCGTACGGCGGCCTGCTGCGCGGGCGCCTTGCGGCCGGCGACACGGTCGTCGTGAACGGGGCCGACGGCGGGTACGGTGCCGCCGCGGTCAACGTCGCCCTGGCGATGGGCGCCGCCCGGGTGGTGGCCGCCGGGCACGACCAGGACGCACTGGAGCGGCTGCAGATGCTCAGCTGCGTCACGACCGTCCAGTACACCGGCGACGCCGGGGTGGACGCGCAAGCGCTGCGCCGGGCGGTCTGGGAGGACAACGCCGGCGGCGCGGGCGGCGCGGACTGCGCCCTGGACCTGGCCGACGGCGCCGACACGCCGGCCGCCACGCTGGCCGCGCTCGGCGCGCTGGGCCGCGGCGGGCGGCTGGTCCTGATGGGCGGCATGGATGTGCCGCTGCCGGTCGACTACGCGCAGCTGACCGCGGGCCGGCAGGAGATCATCGGCAGCGCCATGTACCCGCCGGCCGCCCCGGCCGGGCTCATGCGGCTGGCCGCCTGCGCCCACCTGGACCTGGAACGGATCGACATCGCCTGCTACCCGCTGGCGGACCTCCCGGCCGCGATGGACCACGCCGCGCGGCCCGGAGCACCATTGGTGACCGTGACGCCGTGACGGCGGCTCAGGACACCGGCCGCTTCAGCGAGTAGGTCACGGCGAAGAGCCGGTGCGGCTCGTCGTTGTACCACCGCACCCCCCGGTGGTACGCCTCCCAACCGGCCGCGCCGGCCCGGTTGAGGTGGCGCAGGTCGTCGAAGCGCTCGTCGGTCCCCCACCGCAGCACACCGCCAGCATGGTGGAAGGACGCCTCCCAGTCCATGTACCGGTCGGCGCCGAGGGTACCGGCCGCACGGTACTCCAGGCGCGCGTACTCCCACTTGGTCACCGGCTGATTATGGCTCAGTCCCGCTCGCAGCGGCTTTTACGCGCATAGCATCGGCCCTAGATCGCCATGGCACGGGGGTTCGGAATGGCAGCGGCGGGGAATGCTGTGTCCGTACGCCGGCTACGCACCTGGCTGCTGAGCGGTCTCGCCGAGCAGGCCAACCACGCCCCCGGCCCGCACGGGCGGCCGCAGGCGCAGCGCACCCACCGCTGGCACAACGTGATGTGCCTGACCGGTGTGGACTACTTCTCCACGCTCGGCTACCAACCGGGCATCGCCGCGCTCGCCGCCGGCGCGCTGTCACCCATCGCCACGCTGGTACTCGTGCTGGTCACGCTCGCCGGAGCGCTGCCGGTCTACCGCCGGGTCGCGGTGGAGAGCCCACACGGCGAGGGATCGATCGCCATGCTGGAACGGCTGCTCTCATGGTGGGCGGGGAAGCTGCTGGTGCTGGCCCTGCTCGGGTTCGTGGCCACGGACTTCATGATCACGATAACGCTGTCCTCGGCGGACGCCAGCACGCACCTGCTGCAGAACCCGTACACACCGGACGCGCTCGACGGCCGCCAGCTGCTGGTCACCCTGGTGCTGCTCGGGCTGCTCGGCGCGGTGTTCCTGCGCGGCTTCACCGAGGCCATCGGCATAGCGGTCGTGCTGGTGGCGGTGTACCTCGCAGTGAACGTGGTGGTGCTGGCCGTGTCCCTCTGGCACGTGTTCACCCGGCCGACCGCCGTCGAGGACTGGTGGCGCGTGCTGACCACCGAGCACACCAGCCCGCTGGCCGCGGTGGCGGTCGCGGTGCTGGTCTTCCCCAAGCTCGCGCTCGGGCTGTCCGGCTTCGAGACCGGGGTGCTGGTGATGCCACAGATCACCGGCCGTCCCGACGACCTGCCGCAACGGCCGGCCGGGCGCATCCGCGGTACGCACCGGCTGCTCACCACCGCCGCGGTGATCATGAGCATCTTTCTCCTCACCAGCAGTTTCAGCACCGCCGTGCTCATCCCCGAGCAGGACTTCCAGCCGGGTGGCCGGGCCAACGGGCGGGCCCTGGCGTACCTGGCCCACAAGTACCTCGGCGAGGTATTCGGCACCGGCTACGACATCAGCACCATCCTGATCCTGTGGTTCGCCGGCGCCTCGGCCATGGCCGGGTTGCTCAACGTGGTGCCCCGGTACCTGCCGCGCTACGGGATGGCGCCGGAGTGGGCCCGGGCGATCCGGCCGCTGGTGCTGGTCTTCACCGCGATCGCGTTCCTGGTCACCATCCTCTTCGATGCCGATGTGGACGCCCAGGGCGGGGCCTACGCCACGGGCGTGCTGGTGCTCATCCTCTCCGCCGCGTTCGCGGTGACCTTGGCCGTGCGGCGCGCCGGTTCCCGCCGCGGCACCTGGGCGTTCGCCATCATCACCGGGGCGGTCGGCTACACCACGGTCGCGAACATCATCGAACGCCCGGAAGGCGCGCAGATCGGCGCCTTCTTCATCGTCGGCATCGTCGCCGCGTCGCTGCTCTCCCGGATCCACCGATCGCTCGAGCTACGCGCGACCGAGGTGCGGCTCGACCCACTGGCCCGGCAGCTGCTGGCCGAGGCGACCACCGACGGCCAGGTGCACATCCTGCCGAACGAGCCGGACCTGCGCGACGAGCACGAGTACCGCGAGAAGGAGGCGAGCCTGCGCGAGGTGCACCACCTCGCGCCGGAGACCCCGGTGTTGTTCCTCGAGGTGACCCTCGACGACACCTCGGAGTTCTCGGCCAGGCTGGCGGCGGTCGGCGAGCGGCGGTTCGGCTACCGCATCCTGAAGGTGCGTAGTCCCACGGTAGCCAACAGCATCGCCGCGATGCTGCTGCACATCCGCGACCGGACGGGCAAGCGGCCGCACGTCTACTTCAACTGGACCGAGGGGAACCCGATCATCAACGGGCTCAAGTACCTCATCTTCGGGGTCGGCGAGATAGCGCCCATCACCCGTGAGGTGCTGCGCCGGGTCGAACCGGACGTGCCCCGCCGGCCGGTCGTGCACGTAGCCTGAGGCTCAGGTGGCCTGCCTCAGGTGGCCTGGGGCTCAGGTGGCTTGCCGCGCCTCCGGCCACCGGGCGCGAGCTGGAGCGGCGCGCCAGCGGCCGCGAGCCGCCGCCGGCTGGTCCGCATCACGTCGTCTCCGCCTCGATGGTCACGACCGCGTTGTAGTCCGGCATCACGGCCTGCGGCGAGCGGCGGGTCCGGTCGATCAGGACCTGGCCCTCGGGCCAGTGCACCTGCAGGTTGCCCGGCGTGATCGGCGCCCGCAGCACCCGGCCGCGGAACTTCCCGGTCGCGCTGGTCAGGGTGACCGGGTCGCCGTCGGCGAGGCCGAGCCGGTCGGCGTCTGCCGGGTTCATCAGGACGGCCTCGCGCACCGCGCCGGTGAGCGGGTCCGACCGCTCGTGCACCATGCTGTTGAACTGCTTGCCCCGGCGGGTGGCGACCACGAAAGTCCCATCTGGACGCTGCGTCCGCGGCGGTACCACCACCGAGAAGTGGGCCCGGCCGTCGGGCGTGGGGAACGTCCACCCGGCGCACAGGTGCGGCCCGCCGTACTGCACCGAGTCGCCGAACTTGCTCAGTTTCTCGATTCCCTGGTACGCCGGGACGGCGCGGGCGATGTCCGCGCGGATCTCCGCGGTCCCGGCGTAGCGCACCTTGTCGGCCAGTTCCGGCCGGGCCCGGGCGGCCAGCTCACCGAAGATGCGGTACTCCGGCCACGCCTGCGGTACGCGCGGCCCCGGCACCTCCGGGCTGAAGATGATCCGCCGCTCGGTCGAGGTCTCGGTGACCCCGCCCGCCATCTCGTACCGGGTCTGCGCCGGCAGCAGCACCACGGTCTCCGCCGGGTCGACGAGCATCTGCGACGACAGGCAGATGTCGATGTGCACCCGCAGCGGGATCCGGGCCAGCGCCTCCCGGCAGTACGCCGGATCCGGCAGCACCTCCAGAAAGTTGCCGCCCGAGCTGATCAGCACGTCGAGCGCGCCGGCGTGCCCGGCGTCGATCATCTCCGCCGCGGTCAGCCCGGTCCACGAGGGCACCGGGAACCCCCACAACTGGCTGAACCGGGCCGCGCCGGCCTCGTCGATCGGGCCGCCGCCGGGCAGCACCGTGGAGTAGGCGCCCATCTCGGCGCCGCCCTGCACGCCGGAGTGGCCGCGGATCGGCATCAGCCCGCACTTGTCCCGGCCGACGAACCCCTTGGCCAGGCCCAGGTTGATGATGGCCCGCACGTTGTCCTCGCCGAACTCGTGCTGGGTGACGCCCATGCTCCAGACCAGCACCGCGGTCTTCGCCTGGTGCAGCATCTCGGCCAGTGCCAGCATCTCCTGCCGGCTGGTGCCGGCCACCGCCTCCAGCTCGTCCCAGGACTGCCCGCGCAGGGCGTCCGCCAGCGCGTCGAAGCCGGTGGTGTGCTCGGCGATGAAGGACCGGTCCACCCAGTCGCGCTCCACCATGTGCTTGAGCACGCCGTTGAGGAAGCCGATGTCGCCGCCGACGTTGATGTCGAAGAACCGGTCGGTCACCCGGGTGCCGAAGACCGCGCTCTCCACATTGGACGGCACCCAGTAGCGCGCCATGCCCGGTTCCCGGTAGGCGTTGACACAGGCGACCTTCGTGCCGGCCTTCTTGGCGTGGTAGAGGTACTTCATCGCCACCGGCTGGTTGTTGGCCACGTTGGAGCCGATGAACACGATCAGGTCGGTGCCGATCCAGTCCGAGTACGAGCAGGTGGTGGCGGCCACCCCGAGCGCGGCCTTGAGGCCGAACGTGCTCGGCGAGTGGCAGATCCGGGCGGCGTTGTCGATCGAGTTGCTGCCCAGGGCACGGACCGCCTTCTGCGCGGCGAAGTAGTTCTCGTTGGGCACGCCGCGGCTGGTCAGGTACACACCGAAGCGGTGCGGGTCGGTCTGCGCCAGCCGCCCGGCGACCAGGTCGAGCGCGGTGTCCCAGTCGGTCGGCGTGAAGCCCGGCTCGCCGGCCCGCCGCACCATCGGCTGCGGCAGCCGGCCGAGGTCGCGCAGCTGAGCGCTGGACCGGCCGGAGAGCGCGCCGACGTCGGCCAGCACCCCCGCGTCCATGGCGGGCATGGTGTTCAGCCGCAGCAGGCGCAGCCGGATGTTGCACAGGTGGATTTCATCGATGGTCCAGTCACGCATGCCCTTGGTGCCCAGGGCACACCCGTCACACGTGCCGTTCCTGAGGATCCGCCACGCGTACCCGAGCCGGTCGCGGTTCTCCCGGACCGCCTTGACGATCTCCAGGTAGTTGTTCGGCCGGCCCTCGCCGATACCGAACGGTTTCAGGCTCGCCCAGTGCCGTCGGTCGACGAGCCGCTGGCGTCTGCTCATGTCAACTCCCACTGCCGACAATCCACACCTTAAGGCCAGCGACGGGCAAACCTTAAGACCAGCGACGGGTGCCGGGTGAGGGTGCATCGACCAGCGGCAGGTTCCATGCGTTCGGCGGCTATTCGTGCGGAATGCGCACACCTAGGGCGCTTCGCCCGACGCCTCCTCGGTCACCTTCGGGAGGTGGAGGATCGCTGTGCGTACACGTACTCGGTGACGGACCCGGCGACCACGGTGGCCACGCCGTGCGGCCTTCCAGCGTCCCGCCATACCGTGTACCGCCCGACGGTCAGGCCGGGATAGACGGCCGCGTCCACCACTCGGTCGGGCAGGACCCGCTCGCGGGCTGCGGCGTGGGTGCGCTTCGCGCCGGTGTCCGTGCCGCCGCTGATCTCGATCTCCTGCAGGTGCTCGCGCTCGGTGGCGTGGATGATGAGCACGCCGGTCTGCGGTCCGAGGTCGAGCATCACGCTGGCGGCCGGCGACGGGCCGAGCTGGTGGTCATGGTGATGGGCGTGCACTGTGGACCTCCATCGGGGCGTGTGGCCAGGCACTCAGGACGGGTTGTTGTAGCCGCTGTACGGCGTGCCGAGGTACGGGAAGCGGTTCAGGTAGGGCGCACTGACGTCATCGGCGGTGACGCCGTCGTCGAGGACCTGGACCGCATCGTCCACTTTGTAGTCCTTGTCCACCAGGGCGTAGGTGGCCCCGGCGACCGCCTTCAGCTCGATCGCGACGACGTCGTCGGTCACCCGGCGGCCGTTGGGGAAGCCGGCCAGGTCACCGCCGAGCAGGCCCAGCGGGCTGGGCTTGTCGGACGGCGGGATGGCGGTGTTCAGCCGCAGCATGTCGGCCTGGGTCTTCCCGGTGAAGTTCTGGAACCCGGGGATCAGGCCGGACGGGATGCCTATCCTTCCCCCCACCGCGAGCCGGCACGCCGACCCGCGTCCACAATGGAGCATCTGCTGCCGGGAGGTGCGACTGACGCCAGTGCTTCGCCCGGCCGGTCGGGACGGATGGGTTCCGGGGAGAAAAATTCTCCGGCGGTAGGCTGGCAAGATGAAAAGCCCCACACAGATACTCGCGGACGCGGCCGTCATCGCCGTCGTCGGCGCCTCCCGGGACGAGGACAAGACCGCGCACCGCGTGCCCGCCGAGATGCAGCGGCACGGCTGGCGGATCATCCCGGTCAACCCGTACGCCGACGAGATCTTCGGCGAGACCGCGTACCGCACCCTGGCCGACATCCCTGAGCCGGTCGACCTGGTCAACGTGTTCCGGCCATCCAGCGACGCGGCACAGGTGGTCCGGGAGGCAGTGGCGATCGGCGCACCCGCGGTCTGGCTGCAGCTCGGCATCACCTCGGCCGAGGGCCGCAAAATCGCCGCCGAGGCCGGCATCGACTACGTCGAGGACCGCTGTATCGCGGTGGAGCGGGCCCGATCCGGCCTGTCCCGCCGGGGCGACGCGCCGTTGCGCCACCAGCCGGACCCGACTTAAGGTCACCCGGCAACCTCGTAAGCCGCGCCCGGACGTCCAACGGCGGGCGGCCGGCAGCACGGTGACCGGAAGGAGTCGGCCGATGACCGGGGTGCCCAGCCCTGCCAGACCGCGGTGGTGGCGCCGGCCGAGGCTGGTGGCGCTCCTCGTCGGCGTCGTCGTCCTGCTCACCGGCGGTGGCGTCGCGGTGACCTACTCCCTTCGGTCGCGGTACGAGGTGCCGTCCGCGGACCTGTTCGGCTCATCCGCCCCGAGCCCCGCGTCGCCGAGCCCCTCGGCCACGCCCAGCCCGCCGGCCGGCGCCGATATCACCGGGCCGCTGAACATCCTCATCGTCGGCATCGACACCCGGGAGAGCATTCCCACCTGGCAGCCGCACGCCGACGCGGTCATGCTGCTGCACGTGGCGAAGGACCTCCGCCACGCGTACCTGACCTCCCTCCCCCGCGACCTGCTGGTGGACATACCCGCGTTCGCCAAGGCGCGCTTCCCCGGCCAGCGGACCAAGCTCACCCACGCCATGAGCTACGGCAGCCGGGTGCCCGGCACCTCGATCCCGGACCCCACGCAAGGGTTCCAACTGCTGGCCCGGACGGTCAGCGCCTACACCGGGATCGCCCGCTTCGACGCCGGCGCGGTGCTCAGCTTCAGCGGCATGCGCAAGCTGGTGGACGCGGTCGGCGGCGTCGACCTGTACGTGGACCACCGGGTGGCCTCGATCCACCTACGACCGGATGGCAAGCACCGCCCGCCCGGCGCGTCCAGCACCGGCTACGTCGGCCCGCAGAAGGTGTACCCCAAGGGAATGAACCACCTCAACGGCTGGCAGGCGCTGGACTTCGCCCGGCAGCGCTACGGGCTGCCGAACGGCGACTACGACCGGCAGCGCCACCAGCGCCAGCTGATCAGGGCGCTGGTCGGCCAGGTGCTCACCCGGGACCTGGTCACCAACCCGGTCCGGCTGGACCAGGTGCTGCGGGCGCTGGGCAAGACGCTGATCTTCGACGGTCGCGGCCGGAAGGCTACCGAGTACGCGTACGCGCTGCGCAACCTACGGCCCAGCACCATGGTCCTGGTCGGCCTGCCGGGGCACGGCGTGGGCCGCGGGAGCGGCTACCGCGGCGAGCAGCTGGACTCGGTGGCCAAGACCTACTTCGCAGCGGTCCGCAGTGACACCGTGGACGCGTTCGTGCGCGCCCACCCCAAGCTGGTCAACCCCTGATCGCCCCTGGGGTGCTACGTCACCGACAGGTGCACGTGGTTGGTGTGGTCACTGGACGGGTCGCCGTTGCCGCCGGTGTACTCCTTCCAGCCGCTGCTGGGTAGCCAGATGCGCTTGAACCAGATCACGTAGAGCACGGACAGCCGGTCGGCGTTGCGGATGAAGTAGTTGGCCAGGTTGTCGCCGTAGGTGCGGGCGTCACCGGTAGCCACGCCGCCGAAGCCGCCGCTGGTGGCGGAGAAGTCGCAGGCCCGACCCTTCGGGTGCTCACCGGATCCACCGTCGCGGTAGCAGGAGACGAACCGGGTGAACCCGGCCGCCTTGGCCTCCTTCAGCGCGAACAGCATGACCGGCGTGATGCAGCCGTCGGTGGTCGGGTCGTCCACGCTGCAGCTGTCCCTGCCGCTCCCGCTCGGCGCAGAGCCGCCCGACGAGGAGCCCCCGGAGGTCCCGGAGCCGGCCGACTGGGCGGCATCCGCCAGCGCCTTCTCCGCCTGTTGCTTGCGGGCCTGCATGATGGCCAGCTGCCGCCGCTGCTCGGCGACCTCCCGGTCCACCGCTGCCTTGGCCTGCGCGGCCGCCGCCTTGCTGCGTTCCAGCGCGCGGACCGTCTGGTTCTCGTTGGCGGCGACCGCGGACAGGGTCGCCGCGCGGTCCAGGAAGCCGTCCGGCGAGTCGCTGTCGAGCAGCGCGCCGAGCGGGCCCAGCCGCCCGGTCCGGTAGGCGAGCGCGGCCAGCTCGCCGAGGGTCTCGGTCTCTTCGGCGACCTCGGCCTCGATCCGGGCCAGGTCCGCGGTCAGCTGCCGCTGCCGCTGCTGCGAGCTGGCGAGCTTCGCCTTCGCCTCGAGGAACCCGCGGGACGCGGCGTCCAGCTGGTCGCGCAGCTGCTTCGTGCCGCCCTCCGGGTCCGCGCCGGGCGCCGCCATCGCCGGCGCCGCGACGAGCGCCGGTGCGCCGACCAGGCACGCCAGTACCACGGCCACGACCAGCGACACCCGCCCGCGTACGGGACTGATGGGGGTCAACAGATTGTTCCTTCCGTCCAGCCGCCGGCCGGGTTAGCTGACGGGTTCGGGATGGAAGGCTCCCTACCGCTGGTGCGGATTCACCCCACTTGCGGTGGTTCCCCGGCTCGCCCGAGGGCGATTAGGCGGCGGCCCCACCCGGGACCATGGCTGAGCGTACCCCCGGTCGATCGACTTCGGGGCGGTTAGGCCAGCCCGAGATGCTTGCGAATGGTCCGCTGCACCTCCTCCTTGGCCGGCCGCGCGTCCACCGTGACCACGTACTCCTTGCGCCGGAACAGCTCCAGCGCGGGGTCGGTCTTGGCGTGGTAGTCGGCCAGCCGGGCGGCCAGCGCCTCCTCGGTGTCGTCCTCGCGGCTGACCAGCTCCCCGGCGCAGACGTCGCACCGGCCCTCCTCCTTCGGACGGTGGGCGATGAGGTTGTAGTCCAGGCCGCAGCGCGAGCACAGCCGGCGGGCGAGCACCCGGCGGCGCACCTCGCTGTCCGGCAGGTCCAAGTGGATCACCGCGTCGATGTCGTAGCTCTCCAGGAAGAACTCCGCCTGCCGCCGGTTGCGCGGGAAGCCGTCCACCACGAACCCGTAGTTCCAGTCGTGCCAGGCCAGCCGCTCCCGCACCACCGACTCGACCAGGTCGTCGCCGACCAGCTGGCCCTGCGCCATCACCCGGCGCACCTGCGCGCCGATCTTGGTGTGCTGCTGCACGTGCCAGCGGAAGATGTCCCCGACGCTGATGTGCGTCAGGTCGTAGTCGGCCGCCAGCATCCCCGCCTGGGTGCCCTTGCCGCTCCCCTGCACCCCCATGATCACGTACTTCCGCATGCACGCACCATGTCACACCGCGTGCCCGGACACCGCCAGAAGGGTCTTACCCAGCGTCTCCCGCCGCTCGATCGCCGCGTGCGCGGCCGCCGCGCGTTCCAGCGGATAGGTCTGCCCGACGACCGGGCGCAGCCGGCCGGCGGCGCCCTCGGCCAGTGCCCTGGCCGCCAACTCGCGCGCCGACGACGCGATGGAGGCGAGCTCGCCGAGCCCGATCACGGTCACCGGCTTCGCCGGTTCACTGGTGTCGGTCGCCGAACCGCTGGCCAGCCCGTGTACCACGAACCGTCCGCCGGGCGCCACCGCGTCGAAGACGGTCCGGCCGACCGTTCCGCCCACCCCGTCGTACGCGAGATCCAGGCCGTTCGGGGCGGCGGCGGCGAGCCGTCGCGGCCAGTCCGACGCGGTGTAGTCGATCGCGGCCACGGCGCCGAGGCGGCGCGCGAGCTCCAGCTTGCGCTCGCTGCCCGCCGTGGCGACCACCCGGGCGCCAGCCGCGATGGCCAGCTGGCTGAGCAGGACGCCCAGGCCGCCGCCGGCGGCGGTGACCAGGACCGTCTCACCGGACTTCGGCTGCGCGCGCAGGTGCAGGCCCAGCGCGGTCCGGCCGTCGGTGACCAGGGCGACCGCATCGGCCAGCCGCACCCCGTCCGGCACGGCGATCGCGTCGGCCGCGTCGGCCACGGCCAGCTCCGCGTACCCGCCTGACCCGTGCATGCTGGCGACCACCCGCTCTCCGACCCGGGCACGGTCGACGCCCTCCCCGACCGCGACGACCGTCCCACCGACCGCGTTGCCCAGGATGGCCGGAGGCGCGACCGCGGGGCGCGGCGCGCGCCCGGCCCGGACCAAGGTCTCGATGAAGGAGATTCCGGCCAGCGCCACCCGGATGAGCACCTGGCCCGCCCCCGGCTCGGGGTCGGGCGCCTCGCCGGGGACGAGCACGTCCGGCGGGCCGGTTCGCGTCCACCACACCGCTTTCATAGGCCGAGCCTGACACCTCAAGTGTGGTTGAGGTCAATTTGCGCACGCCAGGGGCGATGGTGCGGGAGACTCTTCCTGTTCGGCGTCCGGCGGTAGGGCCGATACTGGACGGGTAGCGTAGCGGGACGTGCAGGTGGACGGTCGCGATCGTTTGGAGGAGCCCACAGTGTCCAACGGTGGTGAGCTGTTCGCGCTACGAGAGGACATACCGTCGCAGCCGAACTTCGAGCTGACCCTGAAGGGGTACAACAAACGACAGGTCGACCGGTACGTGGCCCGGGCCGACGCGGAGATCGCCACCCTCGCGGCCGAGCGCGAGCAGGCCTTTGCGCAGGTCCAGGAGCTGTCCGCGCAGGTCAGTCAGCTGCAGGCCGAGCTGGAGGAGCTGCGCCGCCAGCCGCCCAAGGTGGAGCGGGCCTCCTTCCAGCACCTGGGACCGATGGTCGAGCAGATCCTCACCCTCGCCGAGCAGCAGGCCGAGGCGATCACCACCGGCGCCGCGCAGAAGGTGGCCGCCGACCGGGCCGAGGCGGAGAAGGTACTCGCCGAGGCCCAGCAGCAGGCGGCCAAGGCGATGCACGACTTCGAGCTGGCGCTCGCCGCCCGCCGGGCCGAGGAGCAGAAGGCCGACGACCAGCGCCGGGCCGCGGTCCGCGCCGAGCTGGACCAGGCCCAGCAGGAGCTGGCCAAGCTGCGCGCCGACGCCGAGGCGACCCGGCAGCGCATCGAGCAGGAGAAGAAGCGGGTCGCCGAGGTCACCGCGCAGCAGCTGGAGCGCGCCCGGGTCGAGGCCGAGGCGATGCGGGAGACCGCCCGGGCCTCGCTGCAGCGCGAGATCGAGGCGGCTCGCCGGCAGGCGCAGCAGGAGATGGCCCAGTGGCGGGCCGGCGTCGAGAAGGAGCTCGCGGAACGGCGTTCCGCGGTCGAGCGCGAGCTGGCCGACCGCCGGGCCGGCGTCGAGCAGGAGATCGCCAAGCAGCGCGCCGCCGCCGAGCAGCAGATCGCGGTCATGCGGGCGGAGGCGCAGCAGTACGTGGCGGACGCCCGCCGGCACGCCGAGGAGCAGATGGCCACCCGCCGCCAGCAGCTCGCCGCGGTCCAGGAGGAGATCGGCAAGGTGCGCGAGGCGCACGCCCAGATGCACTCCGAGCTGGCCTCCGCCGAGCAGCGGCTCGGCCAGGCCCGGGAGCAGGCCACCGTCGCCGAGCGGGAGGCGGCGCAGCTGCAGCAGCGGCTCGGCGAGGTGCGCCAGGAGCTGACCGCCGAGCTCAACCGGCTGGACGAGGCGCGCCGGGCCCGCGAGGCGGCCGACCGGCACGCCAAGGAGGTGCGGGCCCGGGTGCAGCGGGAGGCGAAGCGGGTGGCCGAACTGGCCGCCGCGGCGGTGATGGCGGCCGCGGCCGGCGGCGACACGGACGAGCTGCCCACCCTGGAGCAGCCGGCGTCCGACCAGAGCGCGCCCGGCAAGCCCACGCCGAGCAAGCCCGCGCCGAGCACGGGCAACGGGCGCGCCGCCGAGGACACCGATGTCCCCGCCCCACGGGTCACCGCCCGGGCCTCGGTCGCCGAGACGAGCGGCCAGCACAAGAAGGTCGCCGCGGAGTAGCGCATTTCGCATACCCGCCACCCCAGCGGCCCCACGTCCCACTTGATCGGCACACTCGTCGCATGACGTTCCCGATCCGCCGCTTCGGCGGCCCGACCGCGGCGTTCACGCTCGGTGGCCTCACCTTCGTGACCGACCCCACCTTCGACGGCCCGGGCGACTACCCGATCGGCAACCGCACCCTCACCAAGACCGCCGGCCCGGCCGGCACCCCCGGCCCGGTCGACGCTGTCCTGCTCTCGCACGACCAGCACCCGGACAACCTCGACACCGCCGGGCGGGCGTTCGCCATGGCGGCCCCGCTGGTGCTGTGCACGCCCACCACCGCCGAGCGGCTGGGCCCGCCCGCCCGGGCCCTGCCGGCCTGGACGCACATAGATCTGCCGCGGCCCGACCGGGCCGGCGACGTCCGGGTCACCGCCGTACCCGCACAGCACGGACCCGACGGCACCGAGCACCTGACCGGACCGGTCACCGGGTTCGTGCTGCAGGGCGCCGGCCTGCCCACCGTCTACGTCAGCGGCGACAACGCCTCGCTCCGGGTGGTCGAGGAGATCGCCGGCCGGTTCCCCGCGATCGACACCGCGATCCTGTTCGGCGGCGCCGCCCGCACCGCCCTGCTGGGGGACGCGAACCTCACCCTCGACGCCGCGGGCATGGTCGAGGCGGCGCGGATCCTTGGGGTGCGCTCCGTGGTCCCCGTGCACATCGACAGCTGGGCGCACTTCACCGAGGGCATCGACGAGGTCAGGGCGGCGTTCGCCGCCGCCGGGCTGGCCGACATGCTGCTGGTGCCGGATCCGGCCTAGACCACGACCTTGCGCGCCCACGCGCGGGCCCGGGCGGTGGCCGGCATCCGGGAGTGGAACATCCAGGAGTTGAGCTGGCATTCGCGGCACACCTGGAGCGTGCCGAGCATCCGGCGGCCACCGTCCGCGCGGACGCAGATGACGCGGTGCGACTCCACCTCCGCGCCGCAGCGCCGGCACCGCTGAAGATAGATATGGATCGTGGTATACGCGATCCGGTGCTGGGTGTACCGGACGGTGGAGTATTTCGCTCCCTCGATCCTCAGCTGCGGGTTGCGGGGAGCACCGCCGAACGGACCCAGCTCGGCGTGCGAAACGGCGTCGCTGAACGAGCCGAGTGCCCTCAGCCGCCGGCGCATCCGCACGAAGTTCTCCGACCGGTGGTGGCGCAGCCACTCCGGGTCTGCCTCGGTACGCCAGTCATCGCCCGGCACGCCGGCCATGCCTTGATGCTACGGCGCTGCCGGCTCAAACCGGGCTGGCCGACGAATCGAGCGGGCCCAGTAGGATCATGACCATGGAGTACCGTCGGCTGGGAGCCTCCGGACTGCGGGTGTCCGCAGTGGTGCTGGGCTGCATGAGCTTCGGCGAGCCGGGGCGGGGCACGCACGAGTGGTCGCTCGACATCGACGACGCCCGTCCCCTGGTGCGGCAGGCGATCGAGGCCGGCATCACCACCTTCGACACCGCCAACGTCTACTCGATGGGCTCCAGCGAGGAGATCACCGGCAAGCTGCTGGCCGAGTTCGCCCGCCGCGACGAGGTGGTGATCGCCACCAAGGTGTTCAACCGGATGGGCCCCGGCCCCAACGGCGGCGGGCTGTCCCGCGGCGCGATTTTCACCCAGGTCGACGCGAGCCTGCGCCGGCTGGGCACCGACTACATCGACCTCTACCAGATCCACCGGTACGACCCGGACGTCCCCATCGAGGAGACGATGGAGGCGCTGCACGACCTGGTCCGCGCCGGCAAGGTGCGCTACCTGGGCGCGTCGTCGATGTGGACCTGGCAGTTCGTCCAGGCCCAGTACGTGGCCGACCTGAACGGCTGGACCCGGTTCGTCTCCATGCAGAACCAGTACAACCTGATCATGCGCGAGGAGGAGCGGGAGATGCTGCCGTTCTGCCTCGACCAGGGCATCGGTGTCCTGCCCTGGAGCCCGCTCGCGCGCGGCCGGCTGACCCGCGACCCGGGCGTCACCACCAAGCGCAGCGAGACCGACCGGTTCGGCAGCACTCTGTACCGGCAGGCAGAGGAGTCCGACCGCCGGATTTTCGCGGCGCTGACCGAGGTGGCGCAGCAGCGTGGCGTGTCCCGCGCCCAGGTCGCGCTCGCGTGGCTGCTGCACAAGCCGGCGGTGACCGCGCCGATCGTGGGCGTGACCAAGCCGCAGCACCTGGCCGACGCGGTCGCCGCGGTGGAGCTGAAGCTCAGCGACGACGAGCTACGCCGTCTGGAGGAGCACTACACACCGCGGGCGCCGGAGGGCTTCTAGCGCTGCCGCTCCCACCACAGCGGCGCGTACACGGTCGCCAGCAGGACCTCGACGGCGAGCACGAGGTCGAAGACGATCGCGACGAGGAAGCCCAGCAGGGTGGTCAGCCAGTCGTGCCCGGCCGCGAGGTGCGGCAGCAGCGCGAACGCCACCGCCAACGCCCCGGCCAGGCCGGCGGCCAGCCCGACCCACCGCATCGGGTACCCGCGGCGGTAGGCGGCGCCGGCGCCGAGCAGCGCGAGGAACACCAGGACCTGGGCGACCAGCGCGCCGGTGGCGGCCTCGAACGCCGCCGCCCCCGCCTCCCGGTAGATCTCCGCCTGGCGGTTCAGCAGGGTCAGGCCGTAGATCAGCACGACGACGACGGCGATCGCGGCGATCACCCCGGTGGCGTCCTGGCCGAAGGGCCACCGCCGGGGCAGCCGCAGGGGCGGCCTGGTCGCCGACGTCGGCGCCTGGGGGGACTCGGTCGCCTGGGGTGACTCGGTCGTCATGCGTCGATGGTACGGCGGGTGGAACGGCCACGCCGGACGCCGATCACCGTTGCCCGGCAGCCGGCCACCGCGCCGCGCCGGCACAGTCGAGCACGACGACGCGCAATGTGCCGACCTTGCTCCGGACAGACGGTGGGGCGGCCGGGAACAGCCCCGGCCGCCCACCAGGGATGGGTACTAGCGGAAGACGAGCCGGCTGCCGAGGGCGCGGTGGCCCAGGGCGTCCGTCGCCTCCACCGTGACCAGGTGCTTGCCACCACCCCGGAACCGGTGCGTCACCACCGGGCCCGTCGTTATGACCACCGGGGTGCCGTCACCGAAGTCCCACCGGAACGTGGTGAACGCCGCGCCGGCAGTGGAGCTGACCCCGGCGGTGAAGGTGACCGTCTTGCCGTGCTGCACCTTGGTGTCCAGTCTGGACACCGTCGGCGAGTCGAGCAGCCAGTCCAGCAGCCCCTTGGTCAGGGCGTCCTGGGTGGCGGTGCCGCTGACCCCCTCCAGGCCGAAGCCCAGCACGGCGCTGCGGTAGAGGAACTGCAGCCGGGACTCGGCGAGGCTGGGCTCCGACGACCGGCCGAACCCGATGCCCCAGCCGGGCGCCGCGCCGCTGGAGAGCGGACGGAAGAAGCGGGTCATCGTGGACATCGCGTGGTAGGTGTCGGTGTCCCCGAGCGGCGAGGTCGCCTCGATGGAGGGCTGCGACAGGGTCAGCGACTGCCCGGCGAACGGGCCCTCGCCGGCGGCGGTGGGTGCCGGCGGCGCGCCGTCGTAGAGCGAGCCGTCCTCCTCGGCGACACCCAGGTAGCCGTGGTAGAGCCGGGCCCGGCCGAGCCGGGTGGACTCGAAGCTGTTGTCGTCCGAGGTCTCGGCGAAATTCTGGCCGAACGCGAGCAGCCGCCCGCCGCTGTCCAGCCATTCGGAGAGCCGGTTGTGGTCGCTCGGGGTCAACCCGCTGGTGTCGAAGCTGGTGTTGTCACCGGTGAAGACCACCACGGTCCGGTACCCGAACAGCTCGTTGAACGACGGGAACCCGTCGTTCCACGCGTCCCGGTAGTCGTAGCTGACGCCCAAACGGTCCAGCACGGCGCGGTACACCGCCGCGTAGTCGGCGAAGTCGTCGCTCGCGGACGAGCCGTCGTCGTCGACGAGCAGGACCTGCTTCTGCGCGCCGTTCGGCACCACCCGTACCCACAGTGGAACGTGCAGCTGGCCACCGCCGCCGCGGCGGGTGAGCACGATCTCACCCTGGTAGTCGCCGGGCGCGGCGGTGCCGGGCGCGGTCAGCCGCACGGACACGGTGGCCGACCCCCGGCGGTGAACCTTGATCGAGGTGGCGCCGAGGCTCACCGACAGGCCGCTGGCCGCGGTCGCCGCGACGTCCCAGGTGCCGGACCCGCCGACGTCGGTCGCGCGGATCTTGAACGAGACCGAGTGGCCGGCGGTGATCTCGCCGCCGGACAGGCTCGGCGGGGACAGGGTCAGCCCCGGGTCCGCCGCCCTGGCCAGGTCGATCCGCCCGGCTCCCCGGTCCAGCACGCCGGCCCGGACGGTCCGGCCGGTGTCCAGGAAGACGTCTTCGGTGGCGGTGTTCATCAGCGCCGACTTGACCTGCTCAGGTGTCCACCGTGGATGCAGCTGGAGCAGCAGCGCGGCGGAGCCAGCCACGTGCGGGGTGGCCATGCTGGTGCCGGAGGCCGAGCCGAACCCGGTGAACGGCCCGGGGTAGGCGCCGCTGCCGTACCCGGACGAGACCACGTCCACGCCGGGGGCGACCAGGTCTGGCTTGAGCAGCTTCTCCTGTGTCGGTCCCCGGGAGCTGAAAGCGGCCATGATGTCGCCGACGTTCGCGGTGGCTTGCGGCCCGTAGCTGAACTCGGCCTCGGCCGTGCCGCCGGACGAGGTGCTGAAGTCGACCATGGCCAGCCCGTCGGAGCGGCGGAGGAACCAGGACGGGATGGTGACGTCCGCCGCGTGCGTGCCGGGACCCATCGACTGGATGGTGTCCCCGTTCGCGGCCGAGTTGTAGACCAGGGCGGCGACCGCGCCACCGCGCTGCGCGTTGAACACCTTCACGCTGAACTCGCAGACGCCGCGCTCGATCAGCACGATCTTGCCGCTCACCGAGCCCGGCGGGAACGGGCTGGTGTCCCCGGCCAGCGAACACCCCAGCGAGCTGTGGTCGGTGGCCACCGCCTGCGCCGGGACGAACGGTGCGGGCCCGAACCGGGTGGTCAGCTGCGGCCCGAACCCGGCCGGCCCGGCGCCCATGTTGGTCAGCGCCGGCGGGACCGGGGCCGGGGCGGTCACGTTGACCACGCCGGGCACGATCGTGGCGTTCTTGGTCACCGCGCCGACGCCGATCACCTTCGGCGAGTTGGCCGGCGCGCCGGTGGTCGCGGTGTCCGGGCCGCCGTTGCCGTTGGCGAAGACCATGGTCACGCCGGCGTCGACCGCGTCCTCGGCGGCCTGCACCACCGGGTCCGGCCAGGCGAAGGTGTTCTGGTAGCTGGAGCCCCAGGAGTTGCTGATCACGTCGGCTCCGTCGGCCACCGCCTGCTCGATCGCCTTGACCAGCTCGACCACGTACGCGTTGCCGTTCTGGAAGTCCTCGCTGCTGCGGCTCGGGTAGAAGACCCGGTAGTTCATCAGGTACGCCCGCGGCGCCACGCCGCTGATGGTGACCTCAGCGCCCTGGTAGGTCACCTTGGTGCCGGCGTTACAGGCGATGGTGCCGGCCACGTGGGTGCCGTGCGGGCTGGCTTCGTTGGTGCCCTGGATGGGGGTGTCCTCACCGGCGATCGGCGGGTCGTCCGGGCGGAAGAACGCGCGGGCCACGATCACCTTGTTGTTGGTGAACCGGGTGTCCCCCTTGGGGTAGCCGCGCGGCGCGCGGTATCCCTTGTCGTCGAAGCAGGGGTTGCCGGCGTACGAGCCGTCCGCCGCCTTGCGCACGAAGATGCCGGAGTCGATGACCGCCACCTTCACCCCTTCGCCGGCGTGGGCCTGGCCGCCGACCTTCTACCACAGGGCGGGCGCGCCGATCTGTTGCGGCGTGGCGAACATGTCCAGCTTGTACGGTACGTCCGGGGTCACTCCGACGACGCCGGGCAGCTGGCGCACCTTCGCCGCCTCCGCGCTGGACATCCGCACCGCCATTCCATTGAGGACGGTCCGGTACTCGGTGCTGATCCGGGCGCCCGGCGCCACCTGGCGCATCCGCTCGGCGAAGCTGCGCTGCGCCTCGCGCAGGTGCCCGGCGTACGCGGTGCTGTCCGCCGAGGCCAGGTCGAGCCGCTGGTGGCCGGTGGCGCGCGAGTGCGCGGCGACCGACGGCTCGGCGAGCTGGACGATCCACCGGCCGGTCGGCGACTCGACACCGGCGCCGAGCGCCGTGGTGCCGGGCGGCGCGGCGCTGGGCGGCGCGGCGCTGGCCGGTGCGGCGACCGCACTCAGCACCCCCGAGGCGAGGACCACCGCCCCGACGACAGAGACCGCCGACGAAAGCGGCGAAAAGGTACGGCCTGCCATGGACACCCTCCCCATTGAGCGTGAACGTGGTGACCAGCATGAATGCCGTACCAGGTCCGGGACAACCCCCGAAGGGGCCGAATCAACGCACGGACGGCGTCACGAACGGTGGCTTCACCACGCGCATCGCCGCCCGTCGGCCCCGGACGTCCACCTCGACCGGTGATCCGTCGGCCAGCCCGGCCGCGGTGTCCAGCAGGGCGAGCGCGATGCCCACCTTCTTCGTCGGCGAGAAGGTGCCGCTGGTGACCTCACCGACCTGCCGCCCACCACTGTGGACGGTCATGTGCGGACGCGGGATCGCCCGGTCGACCGCCTCCAGGCCCCACAGCAGCCGGCGCGGCCCGGCCGCCTTCTCGGCGAGCAGCGCCTGCCGGCCCCAGAACGCCGGCTTGGACCAGCCGACCGCCCACCCGGCCCGCGCCTGGACCGGGGTGATCTCGAGGCTCAGGTCCTGGCCGTGCAACGGGTACCCCATCTCCGTCCGCAGGGTGTCGCGGGCGCCGAGGCCGCAGGGGCGGATGCCGTACGGCTGGCCGGCTTCCAGCACCGCGTCCCACACCTCGCCGGCCCGAGCCGCGGGGACGACGAGCTCGTACCCGTGCTCCCCGGTGTATCCGGTACGGCAGACCGTCACTTCGGCTCCGCGGAACCGGGCCGGCTCGAAGCTCATGTACGGATGGGAGGTGGGTAGGTCGAGCGCGGCCAGCACCTCGGGCGAGCGGGGGCCCTGCACGGCCAGTACGCCGTACTGCTCGTGCTCATTGACGACGGTGACCGGCGGCGGCGCCGCCGCGGCCAGCCGGCGCACCACCTCCGCGGTGTTCGCCGCGTTGGGGATCAGGAGGACGTGGTCGTCGGCGTACAGGTAGGCGATGAGGTCGTCGACCACGCCACCGGTCGGGTCGTCGCAGCACAGCGTGTACTGCGCCTGGCCCGGCTTGATCCTGCCGAGGTCGTTGGTGAGGCAGGAGTTGACGAACGCGGCCGCGCCCGGCCCGCTGACCCGTACCTTGCCCAGATGCGACACGTCGAAGACGCCCACCGCCTCGCGTACCGCCGCGTGCTCCGCCAGCACCCCTCCGGCCGAGACCTCCCCACCCGGCTTCGCCGCCCGCCCGTACTCCAGGGGCATCTGCCAGCCGCCGAACGCGGCGAACTTGGCTCCCAACGCCTCGTGACGGCCGTGAAGCGGCGAGTGTCTCAGTGCCTGCGTCATGGGTGGGAACCTATCGCGACTCGACGGCATGGTTAGCATCAGCGGGTGACCAAGCCCCTGAAGCTGGCTCTGGTGGACACCGACCCCGCCGAGCTGAAGGTAGATGCCGTCGTCATCGGGGTGCACAGCGGCACACCCCTGCTGCTGGCCTCCGGTGCGGAGAGCGTGACCGCGGCCTTCGACGGCCGGCTCACCGAGACGCTGACCCTGCTCGGCGCGACCGGCACCCCGGGCGAGGTGGTGAAGCTCGCCACCCTCGGCACCATCACCGCCCCGGTACTGGCCGCGGTCGGACTCGGGCCGGAGCCGGCCGGCGCGGCCCCGCCCGCCGAGACGCTGCGCCGGGCGGCCGGGGCGGCGGTGCGCGCGCTCGCCGGGTGCGCCACGGTGGCGCTCGCCCTGCCGGTCCCGGACGACGACGACGGGCCGGCCGCGCTGCGGGCCCTGGCCGAGGGCGCGGTGCTGGGCGGGTACCGCTTCGACGGCTACAAGACCAAGCCCCAGCCGGGCCGGCGGGAGCCGGTCGGCACGGTGAGCGTGCACGTGCCGGACGCCCGGGACCGGGCGGCCAGGGCCGAGCTCGCCCGGGCGGGCGTGGTCGGCGCCGCGGTGACCCGCTGCCGGGACTGGGTGAACACCGCGCCCAACGACCTGCGCCCGCCCGCCTTCGCCGACACGGTGGCCGCGGCCGCCGCGCCGGCCGGGCTGGACGTCCAGGTGCTGGACGAGAAGGCGCTGCGCGCCGGCGGGTACGGCGGCATCCTCGCGGTCGGGCAGGGCTCCGCAGCCCCGCCGCGGCTGGTCCGCCTGGCGTACACCCCGCCCGGCCCGGTGACCCGCCGGGTGGCGCTGGTGGGCAAGGGCATCACGTTCGACAGCGGCGGCCTGTCCATCAAGCCGGCGCAGGGCATGTGGGAGATGAAGTCGGACATGGCCGGCGCGGCAGCGGTCGCCTCGACCGTCATCGCGGCTGCCGAGCTGAAGCTGCCGGTGGCGGTCACCGGGTACCTGCCGATGGCGGAGAACATGCCGTCCGGCACCTCGTACCGGCCGGGCGACGTGGTGACCATGTACAACGGCAAGCGGGTGGAGGTGCTCAACACCGACGCCGAGGGGCGCCTGGTGCTCGGCGACGCGATCGCCCGCGCCTGCGAGGACAACCCGGACTACCTGCTGGAGGTCTCCACGCTCACCGGCGGCCAGGTGGTCGCGCTGGGCAAGCGGGTGGCCGGCGTGATGGGCAGCGAGTCGCTGTGCCAGCGGGTGCACCAGGCGGGCGAGGCGGTCGGCGAGCCGATCTGGCCGATGCCGCTGCCGGAAGAGGTGCGCACCTCGATGGACTCGGACGTCGCCGACATCCTGCAGATCAGCGCCGGGATGGACCGGGCCGGGCACATGCTGCAGGGCGGCATCTTCCTGCGCGAGTTCGTCGCCGAGGGGGTGCCGTGGGCGCACATCGACATCGCCGGCCCGAGCTACCACAGCGGGAAGCCGACCGGGTACCTGACCAAGGGTGGCACCGGCGTGCCGGTGCGCGCCCTGCTCCACCTGCTGGACGAGATCGCTGGTGAAGACCGCGGCGGCGGGCAGTAGTCAGGACTGAGCCTTCTTGCGGCGCTCGTTGTAGTCGCGCATCCGCTTCGGGTAGCCCATCAGCGCCACGTCGTAGATCGGGATGGCCATCCGGTGGGCGAACCGGCGCGCACCCTCGGGGCCGTCGATGCGCCGCCGGGTCCACTCCCCGTCCGACGCGACCAGCAGGATCGTCGTCTCGGTCACGGTGGTGCGCGGCTCCAGGTACGCCTCTACGCCCCGGCGGGTACGGACAAACTGCTCAAGGTGCTCGAGATCGGCACGATCCGCCGGGCGATCCCCGGGCGAGCCTCCAGACTGCCTACGCCGCCGAAACCAGGCCACCGGCGATGCCTCCTTACCAACCACGCCTCTGGCGGCAAGGGTACGTCCCGGCGCAGTGTCTTTGGGCACCCGCCTTGTGTGCTCCGGTTCCACAAGTGACAAGATGGCCGGGTGACCGGTACTTATGACGTCGTTGTCCTGGGTGGCGGCAGCGGGGGTTACGCGACGGCGCTGCGCGCCAGCCAGCTGGGCCTGTCGGTGGCCCTGATAGAAAAGGACAAGCTGGGCGGCACCTGCCTGCACCGCGGCTGCATACCGACCAAGGCTCTGCTGCACGCCGCCGAGATCGCCGACGCGGCCCGCGAGTCGGCCCGGTTCGGCGTCCGGGCGAGCCTGGACGGCATCGACATGGCCGGTGTGAACGCGTACAAGGACGGGGTTGTCGACAAGCTTCACAAGGGCCTGCAGGGCCTGGTCACCGCGGCCAAGGTCAACCTGGTGACCGGCGCCGGCCGGCTGGTCTCCCCGGACACCGTCGAGGTCAACGGCGAGCGGTACACCGGCCGGCACGTGGTGCTCGCCACCGGTTCGTACGCCAAGACCCTGCCCGGCCTCGACATCGACGGAGATCGGGTGATCACCTCGGAGCACGCGCTGCGGCTGGACCGGGTGCCCGCGTCCGCGGTGGTGCTCGGCGGCGGCGTGATCGGCGTGGAGTTCGCCAGCGCGTGGCGCTCCTTCGGGGTGGACGTCACCATCGTGGAGGCGCTGCCCCGGCTGGTCGCCGCCGAGGACGAGGACTGCTCCAAGGCGGTGGAGCGGGCGTTCCGCAAGCGGGGCATCAAGTTCAAGGTCGGCAAGCCGTTCGAGTCGGTGGAGCGCACCGATACCGGGGTACGGGTGACCATCGCCGGCGGCGAGGTGGTCGAGGCCGAGCTGCTGCTGGTCGCCGTCGGGCGCGGCCCCTCCACCGCGAACCTCGGCTACGAGGAGGCCGGGTTGCGGATGGACCGCGGCTTCGTCCTCACCGACGAGCGGCTGCGCACCAACCTGCCCAACGTGTACGCCGTCGGCGACATCGTGCCCGGCCTGCAGCTGGCGCACCGCGGCTTCCAGCACGGCATCTTCGTCGCCGAGCAGATCGCCGGGCTGAACCCGGCGGTGATCGACGAGGCGGGCATCCCTCGGGTCACCTACTGTGACCCGGAGGTCGCCTCGATGGGGCTGACCGAGGCGAAGGCCAAGGAGCAGTACGGCGCGGACAAGGTCCAGACATACAACTACAACCTGGCCGGGAACGGGAAGAGCAACATCCTCGCCACCCAGGGCTTCGTCAAGCTGGTCCGGGTCGCCGACGGGCCGGTGGTCGGCATCCACATGGTCGGCGCCCGGGTCGGCGAACTGATCGGCGAGGCACAGCTGATCTACAACTGGGAGGCGTTCCCCGACGAGGTCGCCCAGCTGATCCACATGCACCCCACGCAGAGCGAGGCGATCGGCGAGGCGCACCTGGCGCTGGCCGGCAAGCCGCTGCACGCGCACGCCTGACCCACCCGTAAGTCCTTTAAGGAGAGAAGTTCAGATGCCGGTATCGGTCACCATGCCGCAGCTCGGGGAGAGCGTCACCGAAGGCACCATCACCCGGTGGCTGAAGCAGGAGGGCGACCGGGTGGAGGCCGACGAGCCGCTGCTCGAGGTGTCCACTGACAAGGTGGACACGGAGATCCCCTCGCCCGCCGCCGGCGTGCTCACCCGGATCCTGGTCCCGGAGGACGAGACCGCCCCGGTGGGCAGCGAGCTGGCCGTCATCTCGGGCGAGGACGAGGCCCCGCAGGCCGCCCCCGCGCCGGCCGCGGCCGCCCAGGAGGTGCCGCCGCAGCAGCAGGAGGCGGCACCCCCGCAGCAGCCGGCTCCCCAGCAGGCGCCGTCGCAGCCGGAGCCCGCGCCGGAGCCGGCCGCGCAGCAGGCCGGCGCGCCGGGCGCAGGCGCCGGCCAGGGCCAGACCACGCCGGTACGCATGCCGGCGCTGGGCGAGAGCGTCACCGAGGGCACGGTCACCCGCTGGCTCAAGCAGGTCGGCGACCAGGTCGAGGCGGACGAGGCGCTGCTGGAGGTCTCCACCGACAAGGTGGACACGGAGATCCCGTCGCCGGCGGCCGGGACGCTTGTGGAGATCAAGGTGCGGGAGGACGAGACCGTCCCGGTCGGCGCCGACCTCGCGGTGATCGCCGCGCCCGGCGCCGCTGCCGCGCCTGCCCAGCCGGCTCCCGCGCCCGCCCAGCCGGCCGCCGCCGAGGCTCCGGCGCCCGCGCAGCCCGCGCCGGCGCCCGCGCAGCCGGCTCCCGCGCAGCCCGCGCCCGCGCCCGCGCAGCCGGCTCCCGCGCAGGCCGCACCGGCCGCGCCACCGCCGCCGGCCGCCGCACCGGCCACCGAGCCGTTCACTCCGCCGCGGCCGGCCCAGCCCCGGCCGTCCGCCAACGGCGAGAGCTACCCCGGCTACGTGACGCCCCTGGTGCGCAAGCTCGCGGCCGAGCACGGCGTGGACCTCAACCAGGTCACCGGCACCGGTGTCGGCGGGCGGATCCGCAAGCAGGACGTGCTGGAGGCGGCCGAGCGCCGCCGGGCCGAGGAGGCCCGTGCGGCGGAGCAGGCGCGGGCGGAGCAGGCGCGGGCGGCGGAGCAGCAGCCACCGGCCCGGCCGCAGCCGAGCCCGCTGCGCGGCCGCACCGAGAAGCTGAGCCGGATCCGGGCCATCACCGCCCGTCGGATGGTCGAGGCGTTGCAGACCGCCGCGCAGCTCACCACCGTGGTCGAGATCGACGTCACCAAGATCGCCCGGCTGCGCCAGCAGGCCAAGGACGACTTCCAGGCGCGGCACGGTGTGAAGCTGTCCTTCCTGCCCTTCTTCGCCCTGGCCACGGTCGAGGCGCTGCAGGCGCACCCGCTGCTGAACGCCTCCATCGACCTGGACGCGGGTACCGTCACCTACCACGACGCCGAGCACCTGGGCATCGCGGTGGACACCGAGCGCGGCCTGATCGTGCCGGTGATCCACAACGCCGGCGACCTGAACATGGGCGGCCTGGCCAAGCGGATCGCCGACCTGGCCGAGCGGGCCCGGTCCAACAAGCTCACCCCGGACGAGATCTCCGGCGGCACGTTCACGCTGACCAACACCGGCAGCCGGGGCGCGCTGTTCGACACGCCGATCTTCACCCCGCCGCAGGTCGGCATCCTCGGCACCGGCGCGGTGGTGAAGCGGGCGGTCGTGGTCGAGGACGCGCAGCTGGGCGAGTTGATCGTGCCCCGCTCGATGGTGTACTTCGCGCTCTCCTACGACCACCGCCTGGTGGACGGCGCGGACGCGGCCCGCTTCCTGGCCACCATCAAGGAGCGCCTGGAGGCCGGCAACTTCGAGTCCGAGCTCGGCCGGTAGCCCGAGCCACCGCCGTGCGGATCCTGGTCGCGGGGTCGTCCGGGTTCCTCGGCAGCGCCCTCGTCGAGCGGTTGGCCACCGACGGGCATGCCGTGACGCGCCTGGTCCGGCGACAACCCGCCGGGCCGGACGAGGTGCGCTGGGATCCGCGGGCCGGTGAGGTCGACCCGGCCGTGGTCGGCGCGGCGGACGCGGTGGTGAACCTGGCCGGTGCCCCGATCGCCGGGCGGCGGTGGACCGCGCGGTACAAGGAGGTCCTGCGGGCCAGCCGGGTCGACACCACCGCGACCCTGGCCCGGACCATCGCCGCGCTGCCCGCCGCCGACCGGCCGGCCGTCCTGATCAACGCGGCCGGCGCGCACTGGTACGGCGACACCGGTGACCGGCCGGTGGACGAGGACGCCCCGGCCGGCACCGGTTTCCTGCCGGATCTGGTCCGGGTCTGGGAGGCCGCCACCCGGCCCGCCGAGTCGGCCGGCGTCCGAGTGGTCCTCCTGCGCAACGGTCTGGTCCTGCACCGCGCCGGCGGGCTGCTCAAGCCGCTGCTGATCCCGTTCCGGCTCGGCCTGGGCGGCCGCATCGGCAGCGGCCGGCGCTACCTGCCGGTGATCTCGCGCGCCGACTGGCTGGAGGCCGTGGTGTTCCTGCTCAACCGTCCGGACATCGCCGGCCCGGTCAACATGACCGGGCCGGCGCCGGTGACCAACGCCGAGTTCACCCGGGCGCTCGGGGCCCAGCTGCACCGGCCGGCCCTCATCCCGGTCCCCGCCCTGGCCCTGCGGCTCGCGGTCGGGGAGGCCGCCACGGTGATGCTCGACAGCCTGCGGGTCGTGCCGAAGGTGCTCAGCCGCGCCGGCTTCCGGTTCCGGCACCCGGACGTACGGTCGGCGCTGCGGTCCGCGCTGTGCGACTGAGCCGCCGACCGTCCGCGACTGAGCCGCCGACCATGCGGGCCTGCCAGACCGGCACTTGCTAACGTGCGGCTGGTGTCCCGTCCTCAGCGGCCCGCCCCGTCCAGCGTTGTCGTGGCGCCCATCGAGCCGCGGAGCGCGGAGCCCGCGCCCCGTCCGGTGCGCCGGCGGGGCACCGACCTTCTCGTCGCGGCGCTCGCGCTGGGCCTCGCGTGCTGGGTCACCGGTGGGTTGTGGCTGGACCCGGGCCACCGCGCGGTCCGCGTCAACGCCGGCGACCAGGCGCTGTTCGAGTGGTTCCTGGCGTACGGCGCGCACGCGCTCACCCACCTGGAGAACCCGTTCTTCACCCACCTGCTGAACGTCCCCGACGGGGTGAACCTCGCGGTCAACACGGCGAGCACGGCGTACGCCTTCGCGTTCGCCCCGCTGACCCTCTGGCTGGGCCCGACCGCCAGCTTCCTGGTCATCCTCACCCTGAACCTGGCCGGCACCGCCTACGCCTGGTACTGGCTGCTCTCCCGGCACCTGGTCGGCTCGCGCGCCGCCGCGGCGGTCGGCGGCGTCTTCTGCGGCTTCGCGCCCGGCATGGTCTCGCACGCCAACGCCCATCTGAACTGGACGGCGCAGTGGATGGTGCCGGTGGTGGTCTGGCGGGTGCTGCGGCTGCGCCGCTGGCGGGACGGCGTGCTGCCGGGCGTGCTCATCGCCGTGATGTTCTCGATCGCGGCCGAAGGGCTGTTCATCACCGCGCTCGCGCTCGCGGTCTTCCTCGCCTGCTGGTCGGCCTACCACCGCCGGCAGGCGGCCGAAGCGCTGCCCGGGTTCCTGCGCGGGCTGGCGGTCGCCGCGCTGGTGGCGGGGCTGCTGCTGGCGTACCCGCTCTGGCTGCACTTCTTCGGTCCGCAGCGCTACCACGGCACCGGCTTCGACCTGCGCGTACACGCCGAGGACCTGCTGGCCTTCGGCGCCTTCCCGCAGCGGTCGCTGGCCGGCGGCGCCGGTTTCGGTACCGACCTGGCGCCCAACCCGACCGAGGAGAGCTCGTTCTTCGGCCTCCCGCTGCTCGCCCTCGTGGCGGCCTGCCTCGTGCTGCTGTGGCGGCGGCCGGTGGTGCGCGCGCTCGCGATCACGGCCGGGGTGTTCGCCGTGCTCTCGCTCGGGCCGCGGCTGAAGGTGGCCGGACACATCACCGACGTTCCGCTGCCCTACGCGGCGCTGGCCAAGCTGCCCGTCTTCGACGCCGCGCTGCCGGCCCGGCTGGCCCTGGTCACCGTCCCGGTCGCGGGGCTGGTGCTGGCGTACGCGCTGGAGCATCGGCCCGACCGGCGAATGCTGGCGGCGTTCACGCTGGCGCTGCTGCCGCTGGTGCCGCTGCCGTTGCTCACTGTGGACCGCGACCCGGTGCCGCCGTTCTTCGCGCAGGGCATCTGGCGGGAGTACGTCCCGCCCGGCGGCGTGATCGTCCCGGTGCCGCCGCCGTCCGACCTGTTGCCGGACGGGCAGCGCTGGCAGGCGTACGCGTTCGCGGCCCGGCAGGGCGAGTTCGGCGTGCCGGCCGGGTTCTTCCTGGGGCCGGGCGGGCCGGACGGGCGGGGGCGGATCGGCCCGGTGCCCCGCCCCACCGCCAGCCTGCTGATGAAGGTGGCCCGGACCGGCAGGGTGCCACCGATCACCGAGGGGGACCGCCAGCAGGCCCTGGCCGACCTGCACTACTGGCGGGCGGATCTGGTCGTGCTCGGTGACCAGGTGAGCGGGTCGAAGTGGACGGTGCACCGGGACGCCTTGCTCCAGGTGACCACCGCCCTGCTCGGCCCTGGTGAACGGGTGGCCGGCGTGACCCTCTGGCGCGTGCCCTCGTGATCGTGGCGGGTTTCCCGCACCCGCGCGGGAAACCCGCCACGATCATGAGGGGCTTTCGCCGGGCTAGGCTGGATGCATGACCACTACCGTGGAACCCCTCACCGTGGTGCGGGCCGGGCGGGTCGACTACGAGTCGGCCTGGGCCGAGCAGCGCCGGCTGCACGCCGCCGTGGTGGCCGGCGAGGCGCCACAGACCGTGCTGCTGCTGGAGCACCCGAGCGTCTACACCGCGGGCAAGCAGACCAAGCCCTGGGACCGGCCGATGGACGGGACACCGGTCGTCGAGGTGGACCGAGGGGGCAACATCACCTGGCACGGGCCCGGTCAGCTGGTCGGCTACCCGATCGTGCGGGTGGCCGGGTTGCGGGACGTAGTGGCCTACGTCCGCCGGGTGGAGCAGATGCTGATCGACGCCTGTGCCGAGCTCGGCGTCGCGACCACCCGGATCAGGGGCGGGGGCCGCTACAGCGGCGTCTGGGTTGCCGCCGACGATCGCGGACCGGCCCGCAAGATAGCCGCGATCGGCATCCGGGTCGCCCGGGGGGTGACGCAGCACGGCTTCGCCCTCAACTGCGACTGCGACCTGTCCGCGTACGACCGGATCGTGCCGTGTGGGCTCACCGACGTCGGCGTGACCTCGCTCAGCAAGGAGCTGGGCCGCCGGGTCACCGTCGCCGACGTGCTCCCGGTGGTCGAGCGGCACCTGCCTACCCTGCTGGCCGCTTAGCGGCCGAAAACCGGTCGATCCAGGCGAGTACGCCGTCACGGGCGGCGGCGTAGGTCACGCCCAGCTCGGCCAGCAGCGCCGCGCCCCGGCCGTCCGGCACCTTGAGCAGCCCCAGCAGCAGGTGCTCGGTGCCGATGTAGTTGTGCCCCAGCTCGAGCGCCTGGTCCAGCGCCTGCTTCATCGCCTCCTTGGACTCCGGGCCGAACGGGACGTGTGCCGGCGGGGTCCCGGTCCCCGGCGGGACGGCACGCAGCACGCGCTTACGGATCGCGTCTGCCGGTCCGGCGAGCTGCACCATCACGTCGGCGGCGGCACCGCCCTCGATGGCGAGCAGGCCGAGGATGATGTGCTCCGGGCCCACCGCGCTGTGCCGCATGTCGCGTGCGGTCTCCTGGGCGGTCACCACCGCGTGGCGCGCGCGTTCGGTGAACCGGGAGAAGGTTGGGGTCATCCACCGCTGCTGCGCGGCCTGCTTGGTCACGCCGAGCGCCCCACCGATCTGGCTCCACGACATGCCCGCGTCCCGGGCCCGGCCGACGAAGTGGTCGATGAGCTGGTCCCCGATCCCGGACAGGGTGTTCGCCCGGTCGCGGGCCTCGGCGACCTTGGCCAGCTCGTCACCGGCCACGTCCGCATCGATCTGGGCGATGAGGTCCTGGAGGTTCAGGTTGAGCGGTGCCATGCGTCAACTATCGCTTGACGACCCCGAGCTCGTCAAGGTGACCTTGACGGCGCATCGCACCGCTCCCGCCGCGCCTCGCGGATCGGCCCGCGCCCCCACCCAGGTCCCGGCTCAGGGACTCCATTGTGGACGGCAGACTGCATCCCCGTCGGTGCAGTTCCGGAGAGGCTAATCACTGGCTCTCCCGGCATGCACCAGGTTTTCCGCGCAGAGCGTGACAGAGATCACCCACTTTCCTGCGTGAGTCACATCGCGATGCGGTCACGACGCCTCGGTTCGCCCCCAGTGCGGGCGTACTCTGACGAACGTGACGATCGCCCCTGAAGGCCGGCGCATGCTGCGGATCGAGGCGCGCAACGCGCAGACTCCGATCGAACGCAAGCCGCCATGGATCAAGATCAGGGCGAACATGGGCCCCGAGTTCACCCACCTGCGCAGCCTGGTCCAGCGGGAAGGGCTGCACACGGTGTGCCAGGAGGCGGGCTGCCCGAACATCTACGAGTGCTGGGAGGACCGGGAGGCGACCTTCCTGATCGGCGGCGACCAGTGCACCAGGCGCTGCGATTTCTGCCAGATCGACACCGGCAAGCCCGCCGAGTTCGACGCGGACGAGCCGCGCCGGGTCGCCGAGTCGGTGGCGTCCATGGGCCTGCGCTACGCCACGGTGACCGGGGTGGCCCGCGACGACCTGCCCGACGGGGGCGCCTGGCTGTACGCCGAGACGGTCCGGCAGATCCACCGGCTGGTCCCTGACTGCGGGGTCGAGCTGCTCATCCCGGACTTCAACGCCGATCCAGGGCAGCTGGGCGAGGTGTTCGGAGCGCACCCGCAGGTGCTGGCGCACAACGTGGAGACCGTGCCGCGCATCTTCAAGCGGATCCGCCCCGCCTTCCGGTACGAACGGTCGCTCGAGGTCCTCGCCCGCGCCCGCGACGCCGGGCTGGTGACCAAGTCGAACCTGATCCTCGGGCTGGGCGAGGAGCGGCACGAGGTGTCCCAGGCACTGCGCGACCTGCGCCAGGTCGGCTGCGAGCTGTTGACCATCAGCCAGTACCTGCGGCCGACGCCCCGCCACCACCCGGTCGAGCGCTGGGTCAAGCCGGAGGAGTTCGTCGAGCTGCGCGAGGAGGCGCTGGCGGTCGGCTTCGCGGGAGTGATGAGCGGCCCGCTGGTGCGCTCCTCGTACCGGGCCGGCCGGCTGTATCAGCAGGCAATCCAGGCCCGCGCGGCGCAGGCTGCCTAGTCGGGCAGCAGGCCTATCCGGCGCGCCGCAGCCGCCGCCTCGACCCGGTTGGTCACGTCGAGCTTGGCGATGATCCGGGACACGTGCACGCTGGCCGTCTTCGGCGAGATGAACAGCTCGCTGGCGATGCCCCGGTTGGTGTGCCCGGCCGCGACCAGCCGCAGCACCTCCAGCTCCCGGGCGGTCAGCAGCTGCGTCTCGGCCGCCGCCCCGCGCAGCCCCAGCCGCCGGGCCAGCAGCCGGGCCTGCTCTGCCAGCGGCGCCGCGCCCAGCCGGGCGGCCAGCTCACCGGCCTCGGCCACCGCCTCGGCGGCGGCCGCCCTCTCGCCGGCGCCGGCGGCCGCCTCCGCCAGCCGGACCAGGGCGCAGGCCAGCGGGTACGGCTGGCCGTCGGCCCGCCAGGCGGCGACCGCTTCCCGCCACGCGGGGTACGGCCGGGCCGCGAGCTCGGCGGCCACCTGTGCCGCGTACGCCCGCTGCGCCGGGTAGGGCGCAGGCATCGGGCCGGCGGCGGCGCGCACCAGCTCGTGCAGCCGCGGGTCGCCGGCCGAGACCGCGGCCCTGGCTGCGGCGGCGAGCAGCGGCCAGCCGTACCTCGACTCGTCCGCCAGCTGCGGCTGCTGGACTGCGGCGGTGGCGGCCTTCACGGCGGTGTCCAGATCGCCGGCCGCGAGCGCGGCGTGGATCCGGATCTCCTGCAGTGGCAGCCGGAAGGCTGGTTTCAGGTAGGGCTTGGCCAGGAAGGCCAGTGCCCGGGACACCGTCTGGTCGGGGACGCCGCGGGCGAGCCGCACCTGGGCCCGCTGCACCAGCCACAGCAGCGCGTAGGTACCGGGCGGGTCGAGCCGGGCGGCCTCCGCGCACCGGACCTCGGCCTCGTCGAAGCGGCCCAGCGCCACCAGCGCCTCGGCCAGGTTGCCCAGCAGGAAGACCCCGTTGGTCCGGGCCAGGCCCAGCCGCCGGGCATCGGCCAGGCCGCTCTCGGCGATCTGTGCTGATCCGGCGTAATCGCCCACCTCGTACCGCAGGTCGGACATGTTGATCAGGATGCACAGCTGGCTCTGCCGGTCCCCGGTGGCACGCGCGATCTCCTCCGCCCGGGCCAGCCCGGCCAGCCCCCGCTCGGCGGAGATGAGCTTGGCGTCGCTGTACGCGGTGGTGATCGCCGCGCACCGCTCCGCCGCCGGGTCACCGATCCGGCACGCCAGCTCGGCCGCCTCCTGGGCGAGCCGCGCGCCCGTCTCCCGGTCGGTCTGGGCGACCTGGGCCGCGATTTTGGCCATCAGCTCGGCCCGCTTCGCGCCATCACTGACCAGTGTGGACAGTTCGTGGGCGCGCCGCAGGGCCGCCCGGCCGTCGTTCTTGCCGAGCTGGACGAGCAGCTTCGCCTGGCGCAGGAGCAGCCGGGTGGCCAGCTGCGGGTGCGCCTCGGGGTCGATCTCGGCCAGCGCCGTCTTGTTCAGCCCGAGGGCCTGTGCGAGGTTGCCGGCGTCGACCGCGGCGTCCAGCGCCGCCAACAGCACGTCCAGGTGAGACATGCCGGCCCGGTCAGCGGCGTCGGGCACCTGGTCCCACAGCGCGAGCACGCGGTCCAGCAGCTGGCTCTGCTCGGCGTACGCGTACCGCTGCTGCGCGGCGGCAGCCGCGCGCAGCGCCGCGGTGAGCGCCCGGGCATGGTCGTGTGCCTGGTACCAGTGGTGGGCGATCTTGGCCGGCGCCCGCTCCGCGCCGACCAGCTCCGGCCGCGCCTCGATCGCGGCCGCGTACCGGGCGTGCAGCCGGGTGTGCTCGCCTGGCAGCAGGTCGTCGTGGACCGCCTCGCGCACCAGCGCGTGCCGGAACTCGTACGCCTCGCCGCGCGCGTCCGGGACCAGCAGCTGGGCCGCGACCGCGGCGCGCAGCGCCGCCTCCAGCTCGACCTCGGGCACGCCGGCCACCTCGGCGAGCAGCCGGTGCCCGATCGGGTTGCCGCCCGCGGCAGCGATCCGCAGCACCCGCTGCGCTGGCTCGGCGAGCTGGTCGACCCGGGCCAGCAGCAGGTCGCGCACGTTGTCCGGAAGGCCGCACCCGGGCCGGTCGGCGTAGCTGGCCAGCTCTTCGATGAAGAATGGGTTCCCCTGGGCCCGGGCATGGATGTCCTCCACCAGCGACGCCGGCGCTTCGTGGCCGAGCAAATGGCCGAGGATCTGGGCCGTCCCGTCCCGGTCCAGGCGGTCCAGCTCCAGCCGCTCCACCGAGCGGACCCGGTCCAGCTCGGCCAGGAACGCCCGCAGCGGATGACCGCGGTGCAGTTCGTCGGAGCGATAGGTGCCGACCAGCAGGGCACCCGCCCGGCGTACCGACCGGACCAGGAACCGGATCAGGTCCCGGGTGGACCGGTCCGCCCAGTGCAGGTCCTCCACGACCAGGACCAACGGGCCCTCGGCGGCCGCCCGCTCGACCAGCGCGGAGACCGCCTCGAAGAGATGACCCCGGCTGTCGCTGAGCGCCGGCGCGGGGCCCGCGGGCTCCAGCTCGGGCAGCAGGCGGGCCAGCTCCTGCTCGTACCCGCTGAACACGCCCGCTCCTGAGGCGCGCAGCAGCTCGCGCAGGATCGCCGCGAACGGCGCGAATGGCAGCCCGTCCTCGCCCAGCTCGACGCAGTGCCCGACGAGCACCCGCGCGGCCTCGCCCTCGGCGATGCGGCCGAACTCCTCCACCAGGCGGGTCTTGCCGACCCCGGCCTCGCCGCCGACCAGCACCGTGCGCGGCTCGTCCGCGCGGGCGCGCTTGAGCGCATCGCGCAGCTGGCCCAGCTCGGTCTCCCGCCCGACCAGCACGCGGCACGTGATCCGCGGGGTCACGGCATCGAGAATGCCACGCCCGCCCACCCCCGTCGCCTGGATAAGGCCCGTGCTGGTCACCGGGTGGCCGCCCGTTCACCGGCCGGCCTGCTGGACGCCCCGGGCGAGCGGACCCGCTGCCGCCCGTCCGCGGCGTCGGCGGACCTGCGACCCCCGCGGTGGGGTGCGGCGTCTGCCCGCGCGCGGCGGCCCCGCCGGTAGCGCTCCGCGTCGGCCAGCAGCTGCGTCTCCCGCTGCTTGAACATCTCGTGCGCGAACATCGCGTCGATCATTCCTGTCCGCCCCCGTTTTGCCCGGCGTACTCGGATACGACGATGCGGGTGAAGGCGGCCGGCCAGCATCGGAGCGATGCCTGATCTTCGTCGTGCGCACCGGCCTTAGCCAGGCGTCCCGGACGGCCCGGAGCGAGGTAAGGTCCTCAGCCGCCGGTCCACTAAGCTTGCCGCATGGCCAGGCCCCAGCAGCAGGAGAAGGTGTCCTTCCGCGAGCGCCTCAAGCAGATCGGCATGGTGATCTCGTTCACCGCCAGGCAGGACCGCTGGTTCGTCCCGCTCGCAGTCGCCGCGGTGGTCGTCCCGCTCCTGCTCGTCGGGCTGGCCGTCGGCGTCGGTGGCTGGAGCGTGGTGTGGGTGCCGTTGGGCATCCTGGTCGCCCTGCTGGCCGCGTTGATCGTGCTCAACCTGCGCTCCAACCGGGCGATGATGAACGCCGCCGAGGGCAAGCCGGGGGCGGCCGCCTCGATCCTGGAGAGCATGCGCGGCGACTGGCGGGTCACCCCGGCGGTGAGCTCGACCACCCAGTTCGACATGGTGCACCTGGTGATCGGCCGGCCCGGCGTGATCCTGCTCGGCGAGGGCAACCCGCAGCGGGTGCGCAGCCTGCTCGGCCAGGAGAAGCGGCGGCTGTCCAAGGTGATCGGCACCGCTCCCCTGTACGACTACATGATCGGCACCGGTCCGGAGGAGCTGTCCATCCGCAAGCTGCGCTCCACGCTGATGCGGCTGCCCCGCAACCTGACCGGCAAGGATGTCAACGCGCTGGACAAGCGGCTGACCGCGCTCTCCACCCGGCCCCGGATGCCGCAGGGTGCGATCCCCAAGGACATGCGCCCACCGAAGGGCGCCTTCCGTCAGATGCGCGGTCGCTAGGCCCGGGCGGTCTTGGGCTCGACCTGGACCAGCACCGAGCCGGCCAGGCGGTCGTGCAGGCCGCGCCGGTTCTCGTCCATGATCACTACCGGGACGACCAGGTAGCGCAGCAGCCCGCGCAGGGCGGCCCGGGGGATGCCGATCGGCCGGCCGTCGGCGGCGGAGACGCAGCGCAGCCGGGTGGCCCACATGCCGGGCGTCTGGGTGGCGAGCCCCACGAACAACGCGTACGACGCGATGAAGATCAGCATCGCCGGCAACGGATCCACCCGCGGGTCGGCGAAGAAGCCCAGGGACAGCAGCGCGGCGAGCATCCAGTCCACCATCAGCGTGCCGAACCGCCGCCGCAGGGTGGGCACCACGACCTGCTGTTTACTCTCCGCCGCCACGGTAAACCAGCTTAGTCCGGGTGTACTGCGTGGTGCCGGGCGACCGGCACGGCGGGCGACACCCTGCCAACCGGTGGGGTGAACCCCGCCGACCGGCAGCCGGCACGTGACGTAACACGGCCGAAACGATGGAGACATGCCGGGGCAACGGGGTGGCCATACCGTCGCGACCAGCATCGCCGCCGCCGGCCGATGAAGCTCGTCGGAGTCGGCCCCAGCCAGCGTTCGCCAGAACTACCAGCGAAATCTGCCAGGAGGACGTGTGTTCGCCAATCCCGAGGAGCTCCTGCGATACGTCAAGGACGAGGGCGTCAGGTTTGTCGACGTTCGCTTCTGCGACCTGCCCGGCGTGATGCAGCACTTCAACGTGCCGGTGGAGAGCGTCGACGAGTCGCTGTTCACCGACGGGCTGGCCTTCGACGGCTCGTCGATCCGCGGCTTCCAGCAGATCCACGAGTCCGACATGCTGCTGCTGCCCGACGTCGCGACCGCGTTCGTCGACCCGTTCCGGACGGCCAAGACGGTCGCGCTCAACTTCTTCATCCACGACCCGTTCACCCGCGAGCCGTACTCCCGCGACCCGCGCAACGTCGCGAAGAAGGCCGAGGCGTTCCTCGCCGCCAGCGGGATCGGGGACACCGCCTACTTCGGCCCGGAGGCCGAGTTCTACGTCTTCGACTCGATCCGGCACGAGACAAGCGCCAACCACGCGTACTACTACATCGACTCGATCGAGGGCTGGTGGAACACCGGCGCCGAGGAGGGCGGGGCGAACCTCGGGTACAAGACCGCGTACAAGGGCGGCTACTTCCCGGTGCCGCCGGTGGACCACTTCGCCGACCTGCGCGATGCGATCGTGACCAACCTGATCAGCGCTGGCTTCACCGTGGAGCGCGCGCACCACGAGGTGGGCACCGCCGGCCAGGCCGAGATCAACTACAAGTACTCCACCCTGCTGCACGCCGGCGACCAGCTGCAGCTGTTCAAGTACATCGTGAAGAACACCGCCTGGGCGCACGGCAAGACCGCCACCTTCATGCCCAAGCCGCTGTTCGGCGACAACGGCTCCGGCTGCCACACCCACCAGAGCCTGTGGTTGAACGGCGAGCCACTCTTCTACGACGAGACCGGGTACGGCGGCCTCTCCGACATCGCCCGGTGGTACGTGGGCGGCCTGCTGCACCACGCGCCGAGCCTGCTCGCCTTCACCAACCCGACGGTGAACTCCTACCGCCGGCTGGTGCCCGGCTTCGAGGCGCCGGTGAACCTGGTCTACTCGCAGCGCAACCGCTCGGCCTGCACCCGGATCCCGGTGACCGGCAGCAACGCCAAGGCCAAGCGGATCGAGTTCCGGGTCCCGGACTCGTCGGCCAACCCGTACCTGGCCTTCTCGGCGATGCTGATGGCCGGCCTGGACGGCATCAAGAACAAGATCGAGCCGCCGGAGCCGATCGACAAGGACCTGTACGACCTGCCGCCGGACGAGTTCGCCAACGTCAAGCAGGTCCCGGGCTCGCTGGAGGAGGTACTCACCTCGCTGGAGAACGACCACGCCTTCCTGCTGGAGGGCGGTGTCTTCACGCCCGACCTGATCTCGACCTGGATCGACTGGAAGCGCACCAACGAGATCGACCCGGTCCGGCTGCGCCCGACCCCCCACGAGTTCGCCATGTACTACGACTGCTGACCGCAGCGAAGCGAGCGGCGGCCATGCCTGGGCATGGCCGCCGCTTTCCTATGTCGAGCACGCGCGGCCCCGCCCCGAGGCGCCGGGCTACCGGCAGGCGGCCGACAAGGCCGCGAGGATGCCGTCCGGGTCGTAGACGATGCGGTGCCCGTCGTTGATCACCCGGTAGGTGCCGGAGTCAACGGGGTCGGTGCCTGCCCAGCTCAGCGGGGCGATGCCCAGCTCCACCGCCAAGCCCGACGGGCGCCGGACGCGCACTTCCCGCAGCGGTCCCCATTGCTGTTCGCGGATGACGGTCCCGTCGAGGAGGTGCGCCCACTCGGCTGGCGCGGCGCGAGCGGCCACGTCCGTGAGCACGACCAGGTCGAGGTCGGAGTCCATGCGCGCCGCATCGCGCGCCCACGAGCCGACCACCAGGACGCCGCGCACGTCCCGGTGATCCGCCGCCCATGACATGACCTTCCCGGTGACGGCCTGGATCTCGTCGACGCGTTCCGGGGTCACGAGCCGCCGGCGGGACGGAAGACCGCCCACAGTCCCCAACCTGCCTCAGCGGTCACTGCCGTCCACTGCCGTCCGGGCGCGGCACGCTGCAACGCGGCGAGCACGGTGGGCACGGGGACGTGGTGCGGCGCGTCGACGCCGAGCGCGTTCGACCAGACCACCACGCCGTGCGGTACCAGCACTCGGGCCACCTCCTCGGCGAAGAGGGGGGCGTCGGCGAGCACCGCCGCGGCCGCCGTCCCGTCGGGCAGGGGAAGCCGGGATGCGTCGGCGAGGACGCGCCAGGGTGCCCGTGACCGCCGCAGCATCTCGGGAGTGAGGTCAAGGCTCAGCACCTGCGGCCACACCTTGGCCAGCAGCGGGGTCAGCAGGCCGGTGCCGGCGCCGACCTCCAGGCACAGACCGGACGGCAGCGGCCCGCCGCGGGCGAGCGCGTCCGACAACGGGACCGGGCGGTAGCCGCCTCGTTCGCTCTCCCAGACCGGGGCCAGCTCGGTGTACCGGTCAATGACGGCGCGGGCCTCCTGCGGCGACCACCGCGACGGATCCTCGGCCAGCGCACGCGATGCCCGTTGGGTGTCCGCCGCGCCTTCGCGGACCGGCTTGCCGGGAGCGGCCGGGATCAGCCTCGGCAGAGTCTGAATCACCGGACCATGCTATTCAGCCGGCGCGATGCGCTTCGACCGCCGCGCGGGTCTCCTCCGCCACCAGGTCGGCGTTGATCGCGGCACCGGCGGTGAGGCCGGCCGCCGCGGCCACGATCACCTGGGCGCGGTGGTCGGCCACGTTGCCGGCCACCCAGACGCCGGGCACCGCGGTCGCTCCGGAGGGATCGGCCGGAATCTGGCCACCGATGACGTGCCCGTTCATCTCCACGTCGACCGGCTCGAGCCCGAGCGACTCCAGGGCCTGCGACCGGGCGGTGAATCGCGGCGCCACCACCACAGCGTCCAGCGCGACGACCTGTCCCGAGGCCAGCCGTACTCCGGTGAGCCGGTCACCGGCCACCTCCAGCCCGGCGACCGGACCGTCCGCAATGGTGATCCCGCGCGCGGCCAGCCGGTCAGCCTGCTCCGCGTCCGGCCGTACACTATGGACGATCAAGGTGACCTGCGCGCTCCACTGCCGCCACAGCTCCGCCTGGTGGGCGGCGTTCGGGCCGGTGGCGAGCACCCCGATGCGCCGGTCGCGCACCTCCCAGCCGTGACAGTAGGGGCAGTGCAGCACGTCGCGGCCCCACCGCTCGGCCAGCCCCGGCACGTCGGGCAGTTCGTCGACCAGCCCGGTGGTCACCAGCAGCCGCCGCGCGCGGACGGTGCCGCCGCCGGCCAGGTCCAGCCGGAACGCGCCGGCCTCCCGCGCCGCGCCCTCGACGCGACCGGTCACAATCTCGCCGCCGTACCGGGTCACCTCGTCCCGCCCGGCCGCCAGCAGCTCGGCCGGCGGGGTGCCGTCCCGGGTCAGGTAGTTGTGCACGTGCCCGGCCGGAGCGTTGCGCGGCTCGCCGGCATCCACCACCAGCACCGACCGGCGGGCCCGGGCCAGCGCCAGCGCCCCGCTGAGCCCGGCCGCGCCGCCGCCGACCACCGCCACGTCGTAGACCATCTTTCCTCCTCCGCTCGTCGGTCACGCCCCAGGCTCCGGGCGGCGAGGCAGGTCGACAAGTAATGTTGCTGGAATGGCAAACGAGGAGGAGGCGGTGCTGGCCTCGGTGGGGCCGCGCCTGCGGGCCCTGCGCAAGCAGCGCGGCACGACGCTGGCCGAGCTCTCCGAGGCCACCGGCATCTCGGTCAGCACCCTGTCCCGCCTGGAATCGGGTGGCCGCAGACCCACCCTGGAGCTGCTGCTCCCGCTGGCCCGGGCGCATCAGGTGCCGCTGGACGACCTGGTCGGCGCGCCGGCGACCGGCGATCCGCGGGTACATCCCCGCCCGATCGTGCGAAACGGCGTGACGTACCTCCCGCTGACCAGGCGGCCGGGCGGCCTCCAGGCGTACAAGCAGATCTTTCCGCCGAACACCCCGGCCGAGCCTCTGGAGAGGCAGATCCACGAGGGGTATGAGTGGCTCTACGTCCTCTCCGGCCGGCTGCGCCTGCTGCTCGGCGACCACGACCTGGTACTGGCCCCGGGCGAGGTCGCCGAGTTCGACACCCGCGTCCCCCACGCCATCGCCAACCCTGGCCCCGGTCCGGCGGAGATCCTCTCCCTCTTTGGCCCGCAAGGCGAGCGCCTGCACGTGCGCGCCCGCCCCAAGGCGCGCTAGCCTCCGGGCATGTTCGCCTCAGCGCTGGTTAATCTCTACACCCGCGACATCGAGGCGGGGCTTCGCTTCTACCGGGACCTGCTGGGGTTCGTGGAGACCTTCCGCACCCCCACCGAGGGCGTGCCGTCGCATGTCGAGCTCGCGCTGGGCGGGTTCACCCTCGGGCTCGGCACGGTCGAGGCGGCTCGGGAGGTGCATGGCGTGGAAGCGACACCGGGGAGCCCGGCGATGGTCGTGGTCGTGTGGACCGAGGACGTGGACAAGGCGTACGAGAAGCTGGTGGCGGCCGGCGTTCCGGCGCTCCAGCCGCCCCACAACACCGGTAACAACAACCGCAACGCCCTGCTGCGCGATCCGGACGGAAACCTCGTCGAGATCGTCGCCAAGGTCTCCTGAGGCGCCAGCGGCCAGCCGTACGCTGGGCGGGTGGACCTGAGCGGCTGGCTGGCCGGCCTCGGCATCGCGGTCACCGCGATGCTCGCCAGCTGGACGCTGCTCATCCTGCTGGCCCGGCGGCTGCCACCCGGCACCGCCCGAGACCTGGCCGGGTTCATCCCGGACTGCGTGACAACCGTCCGGCGGCTGCGCAAGGACCGGCGGGTGCCGCGCCGGGCGAAGGCGGCCATCGTGTTCGCCGGGCTCTGGGTGGCCAGCCCGATCGACCTGATCCCTGAGTTCCTGCCGGTGATCGGACCGCTGGACGACGTGGTGGTGGTCGCGCTGGCGCTGCGGTACGCCGGCCGGCAGGTGCCGCGCGACGTGCTGCTGGCCGCCTGGCCCGGCGACCCCAGGCTGCTGGAGCGGCTGCTCGGCCGCCCGTCCCGGTCACGGCGCGGGCCGGTCAATCCCGGCGTACGTACAGGGTCATCCCTTCCAGCGTCTGGACCGGCCGGTAGTGCATCTCAAGGAGACGACCGACCGTCCCGCTGTCGTCGACTCGATCCGGTGGAGTCTGCACACCGACCAGCACCGGCCGGTCCTCGGCGGCGAACATGTCCTGGAGCCGGGGTATCGCGGTAGGGATCTTGTCGATGGGCTTCCCCCAGATGTAGGGGTAGGCGGCGGTCCGCTGGGCCAGCCAGTAAATGTTCGCCTCGGCCTCGAGGATGTAGATGCGATCCCCCGGCCGCGTCCGCTGCTCGATCGCGGCCGCGATGCGCTCATCCCGCAAGGCCCGCGCGTAGTACGGGACGGTGCTTTGCCGGTCCTGTGCGCTGGCGGGGATCAGCGCCACCAGCCAGACGAGAACGGGTGCCGTGAGCGCCACGGCCGCCGTCGCCCGCCACAGTCTCCGGTTGAGCGCCGCAACTCCGGCAACGCTGGCCAGCACGAGCGGCGGTATGGCCTGGATGTAGTAGTGCGGCCAGTACGCGCCGCCCAGATTCACTCCGACGATGGCCGCGAGGAACCACGCGACCAGGACACCGAGAAAGAACCGGCGGCGGCGCCACGCCCACAAGCCAAAGATGGCACCGAGCAAGGGCAGCCCCAGGTCGATAGCCACGAGCCCGATGCTGTCGTGGAACCCGTCCCAGCGAGACTGGTACTTGTCCACCCGGCCGGCCAGGATGGCCTCGATCTGGTAGCCGAAAAGCGCGTCCCAGTAGCGGCCCCAGCCGGTCAGCGCGCCGTGCAGCGCGCTCGCGCCGAGCGGCACTGCTGCGCCGGCGAGAAACGCCGCGGCGTTCGACAGGCGCCTCACCACGGAATTCGGATGGCGCCCCGAAACGGAACCAGCCACGACCACGACCAGACCGACCACGAGGCCGTCAAACCCCGACTGCTTCATGGTCAACGCGCCACCCGCAGCCACCCCGGCCGCGAACAACCATCCGATCGCGCCCACCCGCCGCCACCACAACGCCGCCGCCACGGCCGCCGTGGCGAACACGCTCGCGGGCAGCTCGCCGTTGAACGTGAACCCCTCGGTGTGCGGAGCGACACCCACCACCGCGTACACCGCAGCCGCCGCGACCCCGCACGCCCGGCCGAGCAGCAGCCAGCCGATGAGTCCTATGAAGACAGTGAGGGCGACGCCGCTGAGCACGGCAGCCAACCGGATCGTCCACTGCCCATCACCGATGGCCAGCAACATCCGGTACGCCAGGATGAGCCCCTGTGGACGATCGATCCACGCGTCGTCGTCGTACAGCCGACCGCCACGCGCCCATTGCTGCGCGACGTACGCGAACCCACCCTCGTCGATGCTGACGCCGGTCCAGATGAACGGCAACCGCAGCCCGGCGGCGACGACGGCGGCACCGCATATCGCAGCAACGGCAAGCGCGGTCGGGTTGGACGGCCGGCGAAACATCGCCGCCGACCATACCCGACGGGTCTGGAAGCCGTGCTTCAAACCAGGGGCGTCAACAGTGGCCACGGGACTCTCCACTCGCCACCGGCTGTGGCGATCGTTGCCGAGGCGGCGAGCTGGCCGCCCAGACCGGCGACCGCGCCAGATGTGACAGCGGCCGGTGCCGCCGCCACGCCATCACGCAGAACCCGATCACGAGCGCGGTCATCGCCAGCGCACCGGGAAAGCGGGTAAGCCGGGCCACTCCTGTCCCATCCGGCAGGACGAGAAAGCAGATCACCGCGCAGGGGGCGGCGAACCATTGGATCCGGCTGGCGGTCGCGGCGAGTGTGGCCAGCGGCCAGATCGCGTACCACGGCTGGAACACCGGCCCGAGCGCGACGGTGGCCGCGAGGGCGAGCCCCGCGCCGTAGTGGGCGTCGCGGGGTGGGGTCTGCCACCACAGCACCACCAGCACTACGGCGAGCGCGACCATACCGAGGGCGCGGGTGACGGGGACGGCGTCGAAGTGCGTGCCGAACAGCCGTCCGGCGTACTCGATCGTCTGGCCTACGGCCGTCGACGGAGAGGTCCACAGCACCGTGTCCTCGCTGTACTTCAGCGCGCCGACCCATCCGAAGCCGAGCCCGGATCCGAGCGTGACACCGAACACGGCCGCGAGCGCGCCGCCCACGACGAAGCTGCCCTCGCGGACCAGCGCGCGAACCGGATGGGGCCCGACGGCCGCGGCCAGCGCCGCGAACGGCACCACGACCACAGCTGTCGCCTTCACCAGTACGGCCAGCCCGAGCAGGGCGCCGCCCCCGACCAGATGCCACCGCGTGCGCGGTGAGACGAGGGCGAGTCCAGCGACCATCAAGCCGATCATCAGGGCGTCGTTGTGCGCGCCGGACACCAGGTGTACGCCGACGAGGGGACAGGCCAGGGCCAGCCAGAGGGCCCGACTCTCCGGCACCCCGCACCGCTTGGCCAGCACCGGCAGGGACACCGCGGCGAGGCCGACACCGACCAAGGCGACCATCCGCAGCAGCACGATCGTTACTGACAATGACCCGCCGACTGTGGCCGCGGCGCCGGCGATCAGCACGAAGAGCGGGCCGTACGGTGCCGGTGTGTCGCGCCAGACCGGCGAGACCGTGTCCAACCACTGGCAGGGCAGGTCCGCCGCGCTGACGTCATACGGATTGTGCCCGGCCGCGTACACATCGCCCTGGCAGGCGTAGGAGTAGACGTCCCGGCTCTCCAGCGCCGGCGCGACCAGCAACGGCAGCAACCACAGGCCGGCCGTCACGTACGCCCAGCGCGTGGACGGCACCCGGTCGCGCGCCGCCCACCAGGCGCCGGTCATCAGCGCGGTGCCGATCAGCCAGCTGATCAGGATCACCGGAGCGTGCTCGGCGTTCCAGACCCGGACCGGGGGCACCTGCAGCTGCGGCCGGGCGCCGCCGAGGTAGGCGGCGACGGAGAGCAGCGCGGCGCCGGCCAGACCGGCGTACCTGACGAGACGGACCTGGGGCACGCCGGCTATTGTCGCGTACCGCAACGGGACGCCTCCGGGCATACCCGGCCGAATGGCCCGCACGAGCGCCGCAATTCCGATGGCCCGGCGTCGCATGGCGGTGTCAGCCATGGAACACCCGCTCCATGGCGGCGCGGGCGCGGCGGGTGGTGCGCAGGTAATGGTCCAGGAACCGTCCGTGGTCGGTCTCGCCCAGCAGGCGGGCCACCCCGGCCAGCTCCACGCCCTGCCGGGGCAGCTGGTCGCCGGCCCGGCCGCGGACCAGGGTGAGCGCGTTGCGCACCCGCGAGGCGAGCGTCCAGCCGGCGGCCAGCGCCTCCGCGTCCGCCGCGCCGACCAGGCCGGCGTCGCGCGCCGCCGCCAGCGCGTCGAGGGTACGGGTGGTGCGCAGGCCGCGCACCTGATGGCCGTACCGGAGCTGGAGCAGCTGCACCGTCCACTCCACATCGGACAATCCACCCCGGCCCAGCTTGGTATGCGTGGCGGAGTCCGCGCCGCGCGGCAGCCGCTCAGTCTCCACCCGCGCCTTGATCCGGCGGATCTCGGTGACCTGCTCCCGGGTCAACCCCGCCTTCGGGTACCGGATCCGGTCGGCGAGCGCGAGGAACCGCTCGCCCAGCCCGGCGTCCCCGCACACGTAGCGGGCGCGCAGCAGCGCCTGCGCCTCCCACACCCTCGACCACCGTGCGTAGTACTGCACGTACGCATCGAGGCTGCGCACCAGCGGCCCCTGCCGCCCCTCCGGGCGCAGGTCCGCGTCCACGCCGACCGGCGGATCCGGGGCGGGCATACTGAGCAGCCGGCGCAGCTCCTCCGCGATCGCGTGCGCCGCGCCGCTGGCCGCGTCCCCGGGCATGCCCGGCGGCGCCTCGTACACGAACAGCACGTCCGCATCCGAGGAGTAGCCCATCTCGTACCCGCCCAGCCGGCCCATGCCGACGATGGTGAACCGCAGCTCGGGCACTGCGCCGGCCGCGGCGCGGGCCACCTGCAGCGCGGCGGCGAGCGTGGCATCGGCCACATCGGACAGCGCGTCGCCCACAGTGGACACGTCGAGCGGGTGTGGCGGGGCGAGGGTGCCTGCGGTGCCGAGCACGTCGGCGGCGGCGAGCCGGAACAGCTCGCGCCGACGAAGCGCGCGGACCGCGGCGATGGCGGCCTCCGGCTCCACCGCGGACTCCAGGTGCCGGGCCGCAGCGGCGGCGAAGCCGTGGCGCAGTACCTCCGCCGGGCGCGCGGCGAGCTCATCATCGTCCGCCAGCAGCCGCAGCGCCTCCGGATCGCGGGTCAGCAGGTCGACGACGTACCGGGACAGGCCCAGCTGCCGGGCCAGCCGCAGCGCCACCGGACCCTCGTCGCGCAGCAGGCGCAGGTACCACGGCGTACTGCCCAGCTTCTCGGAGACCTGCCGGTAGGCGAGCAGACCACGGTCGGGCTCGGGGGCGTCGGCGAACTCCTCCAGCAGTACGGGCAGCAGGGTGCGCTGGATCGCCGCGGTGCGCGACACCCCGCCGGTGAGTGCCTGGATGTGTCGCAGGGCGCCGGGCGGGTCGGCGAAGCCGAGTACCTCCAACCGCTTCTGTGCCTCGGCCGGGGTCAGCCGCAGCGACTCGGCCGGCACCCGGGCCACCGCCTCCAGCAACGGCCGGTAGAGCAGCTTGGCGTGCAGCCGGCGTACCTCCGCGGCGTGCGCCACCCAGTCGGCCCGGAACGCCTCGACCGCGTCGCCGCGCGGCCCGGACGTGTACCCCATGGCGTGCGCCAGCCAGCGGACGGCGTCGGGGTTGGCGGGGACGGTATGGGTGCGCCGCAACGACTGCAGCTGCAGGCGGTGCTCGACCGAGCGGAGGAAGCGGTACCCGCGGACCAGCGCCTCGCCGTCGGCGCGGCCCACGTACCCGCCGGAGACCAGCGCCCGCAGCGCCGGCAGCGTGCCCGCCTCGCGCAGCGACTCGTCGCCGCGGCCGTGCACCAGCTGCAACAGCTGGACGGCGAACTCGATGTCGCGCAGCCCGCCCGGCCCGCGCTTGATCTCGCGGTCCAGCTCGGCCTGCGGCACGTTGTCGAGAATGCGCCGCCGCATGGCGCGCACGTCCTCCACCGCCTCCGGCCGCTCCGCGGCCTGCCACAGCAGCGGCTGCAGCGCGTCCAGCCACTCCCTGGCCAGCACGGTGTCCCCAGTGGCCGGTCGTGCCTTGAGCAGCGCCTGGAACTCCCAGGTACGCGCCCAGCGGCGGTAGTACGCCAGGTGGCTGGCGAGGGTGCGCACCAGCGGCCCGCGGCTGCCCTCCGGGCGCAGCGCGGCGTCCACCGGCCAGGCGACCTGCCCGCAGATCTCGATCAGCCGGGTGGCGACCGCGGTGGCCGCGGGCAGGTCCTCGTCGCCGCGGGCGACGAAGATGACATCCACATCGGACACATAGTTGAGCTCGCGGCCACCGCACTTGCCCATCGCCACCACGGCCAGCCGCGGCTCGACCCCGCCGGCCCGCTCGTCCACCGCGATGCGGTAGGCGGCGGCGAGGGTCGCGTCGGCGAGCGCGGAGAGCGCGGCCATGACCTGTTCCAGGCCACGCCCGCCGGTCAGGTCCGCGGCGGCCACCCGCAGCAGTGCCCTGCGGTACGCCCGGCGCAGCCCGGCGACGGTGAGGTCGCTGGCCTCCAGCGCGCCGTCGGCGACCGGAGCCGCCCCGTCCTCCCCGCTGGCGAGCGCGCCCCACTGGCCCGGGTTGGCCACCAGGTGGTCACCGAGCGCGGAGGAGGCGCCGAGCACGGCGATGAGCCGCCGGCGCAGCCCGCTGTCCGCGCGCAGCGCCGCCATCAGGTTGGTCGGGCCCTCCCGCTCCACCATGCGGTGCAGCTGCCGCAGCGCCAGGTCCGGATCCGCGGCCCAGGACAGCGCCGTGAGCAGCTCGGCCGCGCCGTCGTCGGCCGGCTCCTGGGCCGCCTCGTCCCACAGGCCGAGCCCGACCGCCTCCCGCAGCGTCAGGCCGTACCGCGCCAGCCGCCCCGCCGCACTCGTGGGCCGGCTCACCCCCCACCTCCGTCACGCCTCTTCCCGGAAAGTGCCGGTTGGTTGGTCTCCTTGACCGGTATTTTCCCGGAAAGTGCGGTTGGCGGACGCGCGCTCAAGGGCCGAGGAGGGGAAGCGAGCGGGTCCCGGCCAGCTTGCCCTGGGCCAGGGCGGCGAACCGGGCGGCGAACGGCTGCCACACCTCCTCCATGTCGACCATCACGGCGTCCGCCGCCGCCACCACGTCGTCCGGGTCGCGGCCGAGGTCGGCCAGGGTCTGCGCGTCGCTGCGCGCCCAGTCGGCCACCATCGCGGTGTCGCATTCGATGTGGAACTGCAGCCCCCAGGCCCGCTCGCCGATGCGGAAGGCCTGGTGCGGGTAGCGGGTGGAGGCGGCCAGCAGCACGGCCCCGGCCGGCAGCTCGGTGATCTCGTCGTGGTGCCACTGCACCACGTCCGGAGCGAGCGGCACCCGGGCGAAGAGCGGATCCTGCTCGGCCGCGTCCCGCTTGCCGACCAGCCGGGGACCGATCTCCGGCCCGGCGGTGCTCAGCTCGACCGAACCGCCGTGCGCGGTGGCGAGCAGCTGGGCGCCGAGGCAGATGCCGAGCGTGGGCACCCGCTGCCGGACGGCCTTGCGCAGCAGGCCCTCCAGGGCCGGGAACCAGGGCGCGCCGGGCTGGCCCGCCTGGTCGGGGTAGGCGTGCTGCGGGCCGCCGAGCACGACCAGCGCCGCGTGGCCGGCCAGGTCGTCCGGCAGCGCTTCTCCGGCGTACGGGCGTACCACCGCCAGGTCCAGACCGGCCTCGGTGAGCCACTCCCCCAGCCGGCGGACGTCGTCCTCCGCGCCGTTCTGCACCACCAGTGCCGTCGTCACACCAAGCAAGGCTAGTAGTCTCGCGACGTGCTCGATGAGGCGGTACGCCCGGCCGCGCTGCGCCCCGGCGACACCGTGATGCTCGTCTCGCCGTCCGGACCGACCAGGCCCGAGCGGGTGGCCCGTGGAGTGGAGCTGCTCACCGGCTGGGGGCTGCACGTGCGGGTCGGCGCTCACGCGTACGCCCGGAGCGGCTTTTTCGCCGGCGAGGACGCGCTGCGCGTCGCGGACCTGAACGCGGCGCTCGCCGACCCGAGGGTCCGCGGGGTGATCTGTACCCGCGGCGGCTACGGCGCTCAGCGGGTGGTCGACGCGATCGACATGGCGGCGGTGCGGCGCGACCCCAAGGTGGTGGTGGGCTTCTCCGACATCACCGCGGTGCAGCTCGCGCTGTGGCGCGGCGCGCGGCTGGCCACCATCCACGGCCCGGGAGCGGCCTGGGTCGACGAGCGGACGCCGGAGCAGTCCGCGCAGTCGCTGCGGGCGGCGCTGATGGGCACTGAGCCGGTGGTGGTCAAGCGCGACCCGGCCGAGGAGACCGCGCGGGTCAGCGTGCCCGGCACCGCCCGCGGCCCGCTGCTCGGCGGCAACCTGTCCCTGCTCACCTCGTCCGTGGGCACCCCGGACATGCCCGACCTGGCCGGCGCCATCCTGCTCGTCGAGGAGGTCGACGAGCCGCCGTACAAAGTAGACCGGATGCTCACCCACCTGCGCCGGGCCGGCGTGCTGCGCGGCCTCGCCGGAGTCGCGGTAGGACAGTTCACCAACTGTGCGGACGGCTGGCCGGTCACCGTCGCCGACGTGCTCGCCGACCGCCTGGGCGACCTGGGCGTACCGGTGCTGGGCGGGCTGCCCATCGGGCACGGGCACGGCCAGGTGACCGTACCGGTGGGCACGCCGGCGACACTGGACGTCGCCGCCGGCGTGCTCACCGTCGAACCGGCCGTCCGCTAGGGCCGGGGCACTTTCCGGGAAAGTGCACCCAGGGCAGTCCCCGCTGCGCGCACTTTCCCGGAGGTGCGCAGGGGCGGTCAGGTGTTGTTGGCCAGGTGGATCAGCCGGTCGACCGTGCCGTTCCAGTAGTCCCGGTCGACGGCGCCGGAGACGCCTGGGACGCTGCCGCTGCTGGTGTACTGCCAGAACGACCAGAACGGCGCGCCGGCCGGCAGGGTGCCGGGCGAGCTCGCCCATCGCGCGATCCACAGTGGACTGGTGCTCCACGGCCCGGTCCAGTTGCCGGTGCAGGACGACCACCAGCTGGTGGTGGTGTAGATGACCGCGTACCGGCCGGTCCGGGCCCGGTACTGGTTGAGGAAGGACTGGATCCAGCTGCGCATGGCCGACTGGGACAGGCCGGCGCAGCCGGCCTCCAGGTCGAGCGCGGCGGGCAGGGTCCGGCTGTCGGCCGACCAGGCGCCGCCGTGGTCGGCCAGGAAGTTCGCCTGGACGGCGCCGCTGGAGGCGGCGGGCCGGGCGAAGTGGTAGGCGCCGCGGATCACGCCCGCGTTGTACGCCCCCACGTAGTTGGCGGCGAAGCTCGGGTCCAGGTAGCTGGTGCCCTCGGTGGCCTTGATGAACGCGAACCGGATGCCGGCGTTGCGCACGCTGGTCCAGTTGATCGCGCCCTGGTAGTGGGACACGTCGATGCCCGGGGTCGTCGCGGCCTGCGCGGGCGCGGCGGAGACCACGACGACTCCCAGGGTGGTGCAGGCGAGCGCGGCAGCGGTGGCCAGCGCCCGGCGGGCGAGGTGTTTCATCGTTCCTCCCCAATTCTTCCGCCGGTACGGGATTGGCAGACATCATTGAAGAAAACCGCCCATGATCACAAGGTGCATCGGGCAAAATTTACGAGGACAGCCGAGCGGGGCACCGCGATGTGGTCGGTCTGGCGGCGGATCGTCCCGGTGGTGGCCGGGCGTCCCGAAGGAACGTGCGAACGCTAGTGCGCGGACTGCGGCCCGAAGGTGCTCAGGAACCGGTCGCGGAACGTGTCCATCCGCCAGACCGGCGCTTTCGGGCCGGGGTTCAGGCCGTTCTGCCAGTGCCACCCGGCGATCCGGTCCATCACCGCCGGGTCGGCGGCGACGATCGTGATCGGCACGTCGCGGCTGGCGCCGGCACCGGTGACCAGCGGGGCCGGTTGATGGTCACCGAGGAAGACCAGCACCAGGTTGTCCCTGCCGTAGCGCTTCACGAAGGAGATGAGGCTCTGCACCGAGTACGCGATGGAGCGGGCGTACCCGGCGCGGACCTGGCGGGCATCCTTCCAGACCTCGGTCGGCCGGTCGCCCGCCCGCTCGATCGGGCCGAACACGCTACCGTCGCCGAGGGCGGTCCAGTCCACCATCTCGGGCAGCGGCGCCCACGGGGTGTGGCTGGAGGTCAGGGTGATCTCCGCCAGCAACGGACCGCGGCCCGCCCTGCCGTACTCCCGGTCCTGGAAGGTCTGCAGCGTGTACTGGTCCGGCATGGTGGACCAGCTGAAGCGCGGCCCGCGGTACCCGAAGTCCTTGTACAGGTACGTCTGGTCGTAGCTGTAGAGCGATCCCTCGGGGAACGGGCGGACGGTCCCCGGCTCGAAGCTCACCGTCCGCCAGCCGGCCCGCTGGAAGCAGCGGGTCAGGGTCAGCCGGTCGCTGGCGAGCAGGGTCCGGTAGCGCTGCTGGGTGCTGATCCACAGGCCGGACAGGAACGTGGAGTGCGCCAGCCAGCTGCCGCCGCCCGCGGTCGGCGAGGCGAGGAAGGCGCTGCGGGAGGCGAAGCCGGCCGCCGCCAGATCCCGGGTCCCGGCGTCCAGCACCGGATCCACCACCGGGGCCAGCCGCGGGTCCTCGATCGCGCTACGCCCGTAGCTCTCGACAAAGGAGATGATGACGTCCTTGCCGCGCAGGGCGGTGAGCAACTGGTCGCCCGGGACACCGCGGAAGGCGTCTCTTCTGCTCTCCTTGGCGAACACCTCCTTGTCCGCCAGGGCCTCGTGCACCTGCGCCCGGCGGGCTTCGACCAGCCTGAGGGTGCTGCGGGTGGCGACCGGGACCTGCGGGTGGATGTGCACGCCGAACGCGGCCAGGACGATCCAGACGATCCCCAGCGCCAGCACCGACCGGGTGGCGACGGAGGCGTGCCCGGCGACCAGGCGGTTCAGGCGCAGGGCCGACAGGGTGGCGAGGGCCACCAGGCCGGCGGCGAGGGCCACGATCCCGGCCGCGGTCGCGATCCCGCCGGCCCGGCCGATCGAGTCCTGGAGGAAGGAGACCGCGTCGTCCAGCAGGATCCAGTCGAGCACCAGGTTGAACGGCCGGCCCAGGGTCGCGTAGAAGCCGATGTCGGCGATCTTCACGATGAGCAGCAGGCCGAGCCCGAGGCCGAGACAGGCTGCGGCCCACGGCCGCACCCGCGGCCGCACCAGGAGCAGGACCCCGACCCCGAGGATCAGCTCGAGCGGAAGGCGGACGAACGACCACACGCTCTGCGACTGCAGCCGGTTGGGCAGGACCAGGGCGAACAGGATGAACAGGACAGCCAGCCCGGTCAGCGCCCAGCTGGCTGCGGTGCGCCAGGCCGGCCGGCCACCGGTGCCCCCGCTCTCCGCTTGCGCCGCGGTCCCCGCGGCGGCTGCCGAATCGCGACCCGCCGCCTCAAGGCCCGCTTCCGGACGAGGTCCGGCCGACGGATCGCGGCCGGTTGACGGACCAGGGTCGGTTGGCAGATCCTCACCCGCCGCCGCATCGTCCCGGACACCGCGCGGCTCCAGCACTTCCGTCGCGGGCTCAACCGCCGAGGTCGTCTGCTCCTGCACGTTCTGGTGGAACGCTGCTCGCACGCGTTCAGTTCAATGGCCGCCCGGCCGGGAACCGGACGCGGCGAACGCGGCGAACCGCTGCCGCCCGGCGTTACATGAAACCCAGGTAGCGCTTGCGCTCGTACGGCGTGACCTCGCGCCGGTACTCCTCCCACTCGGCGCGCTTGTTGCGCAGGAAGAAGTCGAACACGTGCTCGCCGAGCACCTCGGCGACCAGCTCCGAGCCGGCCATCACCTCGATCGCCTCGGAGAGGTTCTGCGGGAGCGGCTCGTACCCCATCGCCTTGCGCTCGGCCGCGGACAGCGACCAGACGTCGTCCTCGGCGCCCGGCGGCAGCTCGTACCCCCGCTCGATGCCCGCCAGGCCGGCGCCGAGCAGCACCGCGAAGGTCAGGTAGGGATTGCAGGCCGAGTCGAGCGAGCGGACCTCGACCCGGGCGGAGTTCGGCTTGCCGTAGGCGGGCACCCGTACCAGCGCGGAGCGGTTGAGGTGGCCCCAGCAGACGTACGCGGGCGCCTCGGTGATGCGGTCCGGCAGCGGCAGCGGGAACAGCCGTTTGTACGAGTTCACCCACTGGTTGGTGACCGCCGTGTACTCCCGGGCGTGCACCAGCAGGCCGGCGATGAAGGCCTTGGCGACCTTGGACAGCTTCATCGGGTCGGACGGGTCGTGGAACGCGTTGCGCTCCCCCTCGAACAGCGACAGGTGGGTGTGCATGCCGCTGCCCGGCTGGTCGGTGAACGGCTTGGGCATGAAGGTGGCGCGCACGTTCTGCGACAGGGCCACCTCCTTGACCACGTGCCGGAAGGTCATGATGTTGTCCGCGGTGGCGAGCGCGTCCGCGTACCGCAGGTCGATCTCCTGCTGCCCGGGGGCGACCTCGTGGTGGCTGTACTCCACCGAGATGCCGATCCGCTCCAGCGCGAGCACGGTCTGCCGGCGGAAGTCGCGGGCCACCGAGTGGCTGGTGTGGTCGAAGTAGCCGCCGGTGTCCACCGGGATCGGCACCGAACCGTCCAGCGGCCCGTTCTGCAGCAGGAAGAACTCGATCTCCGGGTGGGTGTAGAAGGTGAAGCCCTTCTCCGCGGCGCGCGACAGCGCCCGGCGCAGCACGTGCCGTGGGTCGGCCCAGGACGGCGACCCGTCGGGCAGCAGGATGTCGCAGAACATCCGGGCGCTCTCCCCGCCCGCGCCGGCCGGCGGCGAGTCGCCGTATGACGTGATCTCGTACGGGAATACCTGGAACGTGGTCGGGTCCGGCATGGCGATCATGTCGGACTCGAAGACCCGGGCGAAGCCCTCGATGGCCGAGCCGTCGAAGCCGATGCCCTCCTCGAAGGCGGCCTCCAGCTCGGCCGGCGCCACCGAGACGCTCTTGAGCGTGCCGAGCACGTCGGTGAACCACAGACGGACAAAACGGATGTCGCGCTCCTCCAGCGTGCGGAGGACGAACTCCTGCTGACGGTCCACCCTGACCCCTTGTGACGCGCGCTCGTGACCACGTTGCGTGTTCACACCCGGCAAGTCTCGCTCCGGGCGATTACACAGACGTTACCGGCCTCACAAATGACCCGCATACCGGACCAGGGGAGACTGGAGGCATGCCGATGTTGCGTCTCGCGCTCGCCCAGGTCGACCCCACCGTCGGTGACATCGCCGGCAACGTGGCGATGGTCGTGCAGTGGTCCCGCCGCGCCGCCGACGCCGGCGCGCAGCTGGTCGCCTTCCCCGAGCTGATGCTGACCGGGTACCCGGTGGAGGACCTGGTGTTCCGGGAGTCCTTCGTGGCCGCCTCGCGCGCGGCGGTGCAGCAGCTCGCCGCCGACCTGGCCGCGGGCGGGCTGGGTGAGCTGCCGGTGATCGTGGGCTACCTGGACGCGGACGGGCCGGCCCGCACCAGCGCCGACGCCACCCGGACCCGCGGGCCCCGCAACGCGCTGGCCCTGCTGCACCGCGGCCGGGTGGTCGCCCGGTACTTCAAGCACCACCTGCCCAACTACGGCGTCTTCGACGAGGACCGGTACTTCGTGCCCGGCGACACCCTGCTGGTGGCCCGCATCGGCGGGGTCGACGTGGCGCTGACCATCTGCGAGGACATGTGGCAGGCCGGCGGGCCGTTCACCGTGGCCGGGCAGGCCGGCGTCGGGCTGGTGATCAACATCAACGGCTCGCCGTACGAGCTGAACAAGGACGACGTGCGGTTGCCGCTGGTGCGCCGGCGCGCCGCCGAGGCCGGCGCCGCGGTGGCGTACGTCAACATGGTCGGCGGCCAGGACGAGCTGGTCTTCGACGGCGACTCGATGGTGGTCGGCGCGGACGGCCAGGTGCTGTCCCGCGCGCCGCAGTTCGTCGAGCACCTGATGGTGCTCGACGTCGACCTGCCGGCGGGTGCGGACCAGCCGCCGGCAGTGGACAGCCACGAAATGGCGGTCAGCCGGGTGCACGTCTCGGACGCCGGAGCTGCACCGGCGGGCCCGCCGGCGCCCGGTGTGGTGGCGCCGCGGCTGCGCGCCGAGGAGGAGGTGTGGCGGGCGCTGGTGCTCGGGCTGCGCGACTACGTCCGGAAGAACGGCTTCAAGTCGGTGGTGATCGCCCTCTCCGGCGGAATCGACTCCACGGTCGTGGCCGCCATAGCGGTGGACGCCCTGGGCGCATCCAGTGTGGTCGGTGTGTCGATGCCGAGCCAGCACTCCTCCGAACACTCCAAGCGGGACGCGGCCGATTTGGCCCGCCGCACCGGCCTGGACTTCCGGACCGAGCCGATCCAGCCGATGGTGGACGCCTTCCTGGCCAACATGTCCCTGTCCGGATTGGCTGTGGAGAACCTGCAGGCCCGGGTGCGCGGGGTGATTTTGATGGCACTGTCCAACCAGGAGGGGCACCTGGTGCTCACCACCGGCAACAAGAGCGAACTGGCGGTCGGCTACTCCACTCTGTACGGGGACTCGGTGGGCGGCTTCAACCCGCTCAAGGACGTGCCCAAGACGATGGTGTGGCAGCTGGCGCGGTGGCGCAACGCGGCGGCGCGGCAGCGCGGCGAGCAGCCGCCGATCCCGGAGTCCACGATCAGCAAGGCGCCCAGCGCCGAGCTGCGCCCCGGGCAGCTGGACACCGACACGCTGCCGGAGTACGAGGTGCTGGACCCGCTGCTCGCCGAGTACGTCGACGGCGACGCCAGCCGGGAGGGGCTGATCCGGGCCGGGCACGACCCGGCAGTGGTGGACAAGGTGCTGCGCATGGTCGACCTCGCCGAGTACAAGCGGCGGCAGTCGGCGCCCGGCCCGAAGATCTCCATCAAGGCGTTCGGCCGGGACCGTCGCCTGCCGATCACCAACCGCTTCCGCGAGTCGTGATCCATCACTCACTCACGGTCCGCGGCTTGGGCCTTCCACGAGCCGAGGGATTACGGTGATATTAACTCGGCAACGGAAGAAAGACGGCGGAACGAGGTTCGCGATGGCGGATGTCAAGCTCGACCACCCGGCCGGCCAGCTGTCGATGCCGCTGCACGACGCAGTCGAGGGCGCGTCCGGCATCGATATCGGCAAGCTGCTGAGCCAGACCGGCTACGTCACCTACGATCCCGGCTTCGTCAACACCGCCGCCTGCGCGTCGGCGATCACGTACATCGACGGCGACGCCGGCATCCTGCGCTACCGCGGCTACCCGATCGAGGAGCTGGCCGAGAAGTCGTCCTTCCTTGAGGTGAGCTACCTGCTCATCTACGGCGAGCTGCCGACCGCGGCGCAGCTGGCCGAGTTCCGCGAGCAGGTGAGCATGCACACCATGCTGCATGAGGACATGCGGCGCTTCTTTGACGGCTTCCGCTACGACGCGCACCCGATGCCGGTGCTCTCCTCCGCGGTCAACGCGCTGTCCACCTTCTACCAGGACAGCCTCGACCCGTTCGACCCGGAGCAGGTGGAGATCTCCACCATCCGGCTGCTGGCGAAGGTGCCGACGATCGCCTCGTACGCCTACAAGAAGTCCATCGGCCAGCCGTTCATGTACCCGGACAACGCGCTGGGCTACGTGGAGAACTTCCTGCGGATGACCTTCGGCGTGCCGGCCACCCAGTACGAGGTCGACCCGGTGGTGGCGAGGGTACTGGACATGCTCTTCGTGCTGCACGCCGACCACGAGCAGAACTGCTCCACGTCCACCGTTCGGCTGGTCGGCTCGGCGCAGGCGAACCTGTTCTCCTCCATCTCCGCCGGCATCAACGCGCTCTCCGGGCCGTTGCACGGCGGCGCGAACCAGGCGGTCCTGGAGATGCTGGAGCAGATCTGGGCCGACGGCGGCAGCGTCGACTCGTTCGTGGCCCGGGTGAAGAACAAGGAGCGCGGGGTCAAGCTGATGGGCTTCGGCCACCGGGTCTACAAGAACTATGACCCGCGGGCCGCGATCATCAAGCAGGCCGCACAGGACGTGCTGGCCCGGATGGACAAGCCCGACCCGCTGCTGGACATCGCGATGCGGCTGGAGGAGATCGCCCTCGCCGACGACTTCTTCGTCTCCCGCCGGCTGTACCCGAACGTGGACTTCTACACCGGGCTGATCTACAAGGCGATGGGCTTCCCGACCAAGATGTTCACCGTGCTGTTCGCGCTCGGCCGGCTGCCCGGCTGGATCGCGCAGTGGCGGGAGATGATCGCCGACCCGGCCAACAAGATCGGGCGACCGCGGCAGATCTACATCGGGTCGACCCAGCGGACATACGTGCCCATCGATCGCCGGTGACGGCTGTGAAATCCTCCACTCAGCCCTGACGGCTGCCGGCCGGCCGGTGGGATCATCGACTCCTGGACCCGGGGACCGCGCCTGACCGCGGCCTCGAGGCGAGAGGAGACGACGATGTCTGACAGCACCGAGGTGCCCTCGCTCTACGGCGGGCCGGCGACCAGACGGGTGCGTACCCGCGACCTGTTCGCCGCCAAGGAGCGCGGCGAGCGGTGGCCGATGCTCACCAGCTACGACCAGTACACCGCGGCCATCTTCGACCAGGCCGGGATCCCGGTGCTGCTGGTGGGCGATTCGGCCGCGAACAACGTGTTCGGTTACGAAACCACGGTGCCGGTCACCGTCGACGAGCTGCTACCGCTGGTCCGTGCGGTGGTCCGGGCCACCCGGCGGGCGCTAATCGTGGGCGACCTGCCGTTCGGCTCGTACGAGGAGGGGCCGGCGCAGGCTCTGCGCACCGCCGTGCGGTTCATGAAGGAGGGCGGCTGCCACGCGGTGAAGCTGGAGGGCGGCCGGCGCTGCGCGCCGCAGATCGCCGCGCTCACCGGCGCCGGCATCCCGGTCATGGCGCACATCGGCTTCACGCCGCAGCGCGAGCACGTGCTCGGCGGGTACCGGGTGCAGGGCCGCGGCGACACGGCCGAGGACGTGGTCGCCGACGCGCATGCGGTGGCCGAGGCGGGTGCGTTCGCCGTGGTACTGGAGATGGTCCCCGGGCACGTGGCCAAGCGCATCACCCACGACGTGCCGATCCCGACCATCGGCATCGGCGCCGGCCCGGAGACCGATGCCCAGGTGCTGGTCTGGCAGGACATGGCGGGCCTGCGCACCGGCAAGGCACCGCGGTTCGTCAAGCGCTACGCCGACCTGGCCGGGGCGCTCACCGACGCGACCCGACGGTTCGCCGAGGAGGTCCGCGGGGGCGAGTTCCCCGCACCGGAGCACACCTTCCGCTGATCACACGTTTTCCGGGGCGGTGGGGGGCGGGGGGGGGCCCCCCCC
>Ga0310834_100113_pt1 | contig 148884 bp, 136 predicted proteins | sample SM_ome_2_FD_201314 | JGI IMG/M metagenome (GOLD analysis project Ga0310834, IMG submission 201314) | Sorghum-adapted microbial communities enriched on stacked mutant (SM) sorghum from Joint BioEnergy Institute, Emeryville, California... ... | reverse complement strand
CGCTTGCGGAGCCGGACCAGCAAACACAGCCGGCGACGCTTGCGGAGCCGGACCAGCAAACACAGCCGGCGACGCTTGCGGAGCCGGACCAGCAAACACAGCCGGCGACGCTTGCGGAGCCGGACCAGCAAACACAGCCGGCGACGCTTGCGGAGCCGGACCAGCAAACACAGCCGGCGACGCTTGCGGAGCCGGACCATCAAGCGGAGCCGGTAGAGATGCAGGCACCTAACTCTCCCTTCCGACCCGGAGCACGCCGCCGAGGCCGGCGCGCCGGTTCAGCGATGCCTCCACCAAAATCGACGTCACGAGCGCGAGCAGCACGAGCCCGAGGGCCAGGCCGGGCAGCGTCGGGTCGAACTCGAACGCCACCGGACCACCGTCGCTGAACTCGGACAGGCCGAGGGCCGGTCCGAGCAGCAGCGGCAGTGCTCCACCCACCGCCGAGCCGACGACCGCGCCGGACAGGATCAGCGGCAGCAGTTCCCAGGCGAGCAGCGTGCGACCCTGGCCGGCCGTCAGGCCCATGGTGCGCAGGCGGGACAGGACCTGTCCCCGGGCGCGGGCCCCGGTCGCGACCGCGAAGGCCACGGCCAGCAGGGCGAAGAGCAGGCCAGCCCCGAGACCCATCGCGAACGTGAAATCGAGCGCGGGTTCGATGCCCGCCTGCTCCAGGCCAGCCCGGGCCTGGTCATAGGTCAGCGCCCGAAGCTCGAGCCGGCCCTCGTACGGCCGGCCCAGCCGTTCGCTGATCAACGCCCGCTGGGCGGTGTCACCGAGATTGAGAATGGCATCCATGTCGATGCCATCCCCCGCGAGCGCGAACCCAGTGGGCGCCACCCCGCTCGCGACCTCGGGCGGCACGGCCGACCACGGGATGACGACGAAGCGGGCTTCGTTGCCCAGGCCGGGGAAGCTCTCCGCCACCTCGGCCACGGTCAACGAGAGGGCACGACCGCGCATCATGAACCGACCCTCGCCGGTCGCGTTATCGAGGGCCGCCACCACGTCCGGCGAGACCACCGCCGGAATGGGCCCACCATCGTCCGACGCGGCCAGCAGCGCGTCCGGCACGCTTTGCGAGCTGCCGGACGCGCGCAGGACCCGGTCAAGCGCGGGCGCGTCAACGACCACTGTCGTGACCCCGGTCAGGATCCACGCGTTCCGTTCGTCGAGCAGCGGGGTGCGGTTGATCGCGATCGGTGCCACCGCGGTGACGCCCGGCACGGCGGCGATCTCGTGCGTGGTCGAGGGCGGGAACTGTCCACCGAGGACGATCGCGTCGCCGGGTACGTGGATCTCCGCGATCCGGTCGCGGGCCGCGGCGAGGCTGTTCGCGGCGGAGGCACAGAGCGTGCTGACGCTGACCGCGACGACCAGCACGACGACCGGTCCTCCGCTCGTCCCCGACGCCCGGCCCGCGCTCGCCAGCCCGAGGAACGCCACCGTTCCGCGAGCCCTGGCGGCGGCCGCGGTGAGCAGGCGCAACGGGTACGGCAGCAGGCGCAGCGCCAGGACGGCGGCGGCCACGCCGACCAGCACCGGCAGGAGCGAGAAGTACAGGTCTACCTGTTGGCCCAGGCCGCGCTGACGGAGGAGCAGCACGCCGACCCCCGCCAGGACGACGATCGTGATCTCCGCGGTGGCCCGGCGGGGGGATACCCGCGGTCGGGCGAGGTCGTGGCGGGCGGCGGTGACCGTCGCCCGCCGGGCCGCCAGCATGGCCGGCACCGCGGCGGTGAGTCCGGCCCCGAGCCCGAAGGCGACCGCCGGCCACCCGTGGCCATCGGGTCGGCCCGGCACCAGGGCGCTGAGCGCGTACCCCAGTCCCACGGCGACCGCCACGACCGGCAGGGACTCGGCCAGCAGACGGGCCCCGATCCCGAGCAGGCTGGCCCCCCGGGCCCGTAGCAGCACGAGCTCGCCGCGCCGCCGCTCGGCCGTGGCGAGCGCGGCGAGAACGACCAGCCCGAAGAGCGTGGCGGCCAGTCCCGACTGGACCACGCTCACCAGGGCGCGGGCGGAGGCCTCGGTCCGGGCGAAGTCGTCGAGGGCGGAGTCCAGCGACGTCACCGTCGACGTCCTCACCGTCGTCGCCAGGAGCGTGTTCAGGACGCGGGCGTCATTCACCGCTGCCCTGACCGCCGGCAGGTCGGCCGCGGTGATCGTCGTCTCGTCGAGCCGGAACCGCCAGGTCATGGTGGGCACGCCGAGGTTGCGCCCGACCCGACTCATGCCGCCCGTGTCAGTGAGCAGCACCGCGCTCCACGGCTCGGGCGGATCAGTTCCGATCGGGGCCGTGGGGTACAGGACCTCGGGCTCCTCGGCCCAGATCGGGGCGTCGGGGTCCAGCGGTTCGAAGATGCCGACGATCTGCACGAGGACCGGGCTGGCGTTGATCATCGTGCCCCTGATGTCCACAGTAGACCCGACCCCCAGGCCGAACGTCCGGGCCACCTCGGCCGAGACGGCCGCCGCGATCCGGTCGCTGACCGTCCGGTTCGTGGGCCACTGCCCGTCGACGATGCGTACCGCCTCCGCCGCCCCGGACTGGTCCCGCAACGCCAGGAGGAACGTGCTTACGCCGGCCTCGGCTCCGCGGCGGTCCAGGTCGGGCCCCGTGGCGACCCCACCCGCCTGCGTGGCGTACCAGGCCGTGCCCAGCCGGTCGCGCAGCGGCGGCGCCATCGCGTCGCGCAGGACCTCGAGGACGGCACCCGCCCGGTCTGGTGGTGGTGGCTCGTTCACGCCACCGGCCACGTAGGACACGTCCCGGGCCGTGTAGCTCAGCGAGGCGATCCATTCCCGCAGACCCTGGTCGGTGTAGTGGTTGACCACCCGGGGGGTGGCGGCGATCAGCAGGGTCGCGGTGACGCAGAGCAGCCCCAACAGGGTGAGCCACCCCTGGTTGGCTCGCCAGCGCCGTCCCATGCTCATGCCTCATCACCGATGCGCAGGCGGGCCACCGCGAGACGGCGGCCGAGGGTGGCGGCGACGACGCCCGACAGGATCATGGCCGCGGCCACCAGGCCACCGGCCGTGCCGAGCACCGGAAGCCACGGCACCGACAGCAGCGCCGGCGGCTCGGGTCGGTCGGCCGACGGCGTGAGGATGACCAGCGGCGCCAGGGTCGCCGCCACCCCCAACCCGATCCCGAGTCCGATCAGCACGCCGAGCCCAGCCAGCAGACCCTGCTCGCCGAGCACCGTGCGGGCCAGCAACCGCGACCCCGCGCCCATCGTCTGCAGCACGGCGAACTCACCGACCCGGCGCCTGGCGCTGGCCCGGACATCCACCGCGATGCCGATCAACGCGAGCAGGAACGCGCCGACCCCGGCCACGACCAGCGCGGTGCGACCGCCGATGCCGTACGGATCGCGGCCGGCCGCCTCGGCGGCGCGGACGCGGTCGAGGACCCGGACGCCGGACACCTCGCCGGCCGCCTGCGCCGTGGTGGCGGTGGCGCCGGGCTCGGTCGCGACCCAGTGCTCGGTCACGGCCACGACATGGTCCGGTCGGCGGGCCACCGCGACCGCCAGCGACGGCAGGTCCGCGAGCACCGCCGACGGGCTTCGGCTCGTTCCGGGCACCGCGGCGGCCTCACCGATGACGTGCATCTTCACCGGCGTCCCGGCGACCGGCACCGGCGCGACCTGGCCGACCTCGACCCCCAGGGTCCGCAGCAGCGGCGGCGTGGCCACGACCGGCACCGTGTCGTGCGTCCAGACGGGCATCACGGCGAAATCCATTGACAGTGCTAATTCATTAAAGAGTTCAATAATGTCCGGCTCGCGAGTGGCCTGCAGGCTCGCCGCGCGGACGTCCACGCTCCCCGCCGCTTCGCCCAGGACATCGACCAGCACCCAGTCCCCGGCCCGCGTCAGGTCCAGCGGCGACCAGGCGCCCGACGCGTCGGCGACCTCGACATCGGTCAGGCTCCAGTGAATTGGGGCGCTGCGGGTCGGGCCGGACACCTCGACGCTGATCTGGACCAGAGCCAGACCCGGATCGCCGGGCAGCGCGACCTCGAACCGGCGGGCGTCCTGGGCCGTGCCGACGGTGCCGAGCGGTAGTCGCACGAGGCGCCCATCGGGGGCGAGCAGGATCGCGGTCGCGGTGAGATCCAGCGGCGGAAGGGGGGACAAACCGTCTGATTCGGGCGGACCGAGCACCGCCGCTTCGGACAGACCGAGCGCAGCCGCCATCGTGGCCGCCAGCCGCGTGGCGCCCGGCGGTAACGGCAGCAGCGGCAGCTCCGGTCGGGGCGCGGCGAGGTCGGCGAAGACGGCCGGACCGAGGCCGAAATCGTCGCGCGAGCGCATCACCTCGCCGGCGCGCGCGGCGTCAATGCCGATGATCGTGGTTCGGGTGTGCTCCGCTCCGACGGTGAGCACCATCCGGCTCACCGGGACGGCGACGGCCACGCCCGGCAGCGCCGCGACCTGCGCGGTCCGTCCCTCCGGGGCAATGGCGGCGGTCTCGACCAGCCGCAGGTCCGCCCCGACGGCGAAGTCGGCCTGGTCCACGATCGAGCGCTGGGCGGTGCCGAGCAGCGACCAGGCGAGTGTGCTCGTCGCGACGGCGAGCGCGACCAGGAGGACCCGGCCGGCGTGCGGACGGCGGCCCGCCTGCCACAGGGCGAACACGACGGCCGGCCAGTGGCGACGGTCCACCGCCCGCTCGGCGAAGTCGGTGACACGCGGCAGGAGCCGCAGGCAGAGCAGGGTACCCGCGAGGACCCCGAGCACCGGAGCCGACGCCAGCAGCGGATCGACGCCCAACGCCTCCCCGGAGCCGGACAGCGGGGAGGCGTACTGGCGCAGCTGTGTCCAGGCCAGGGCGGCCAGGGCGACCACGGCGAGGTCGACGCCCGCCCGCTGCGCGGCGGGGAGCCGGCGCGGTCGGGACCGGGCGACCAGCTCATCGACGTACGTGCCCGAGCGGCGGATCGACGGGGCGATGAGGACCGCCGCACAGGCCAGCCCGAACCCGCCGGCGACCACCCAGCGCCACGCGCCCGACGAGGACTCGAGCCCGACCCACCGCAGCACCGCGTCGGACAGCGGCGGCGCGGCCACGATCGCCGGCAGCACCAGCATCGCCGCCTCCAGCCCGGCGAGCCGGGCCAGCTGAGTCCGGGATCCGCCCCGGGCCCGGATCAGCTGGGTCTGGCCCCGGCGCTGCTCGGTGAGCAGCAGGGCGATGAGGAGCAGGGCGCACCCGGCGAGCACCGTGACGAGCAGCACCGGGGTGAGCAGGGCCGACCGGCCGACCAGATCGGCGCGGCCGAGCCGGTCGGCCAGGGCGTCGATGCCGGTGCTGGCCTGGCCGCCGTTGGCGAGTCCGACGTCGGCGAGCAGGCCGGCGTACGTCGCGAACTGCTCCCGGATCCGGGTGAGCTCGGCGAGGCCGGCCCCGGTCAGGTCGGGGCGCAGCACCCAGGCCACCGAGGCGCCGTCGGCCCACGAGCGCAGGAAGTCGGCCCGGTCCAGGACCAGCGGGCCGTACGAGTGACTGCCCGGCCGCACGCCGATGTCGTGGCCGGGTGCCAGGAGCCAATACGGGTCGGTCGGGTCGACCGCCTCCCAGATACCGGTCACCAGCACGTCCCGGGTCTGCTCCGTGCGCCGGTCGGTGACCGGAACCCGGTCTCCCACCGAGATGTCGAGCACCGCGGCGGCGGCGCGGGGCAGGGTCGCCTCCGTGATCTCCTGACCGGGGCGCGCCCACATCCCCTCCAGCAGGGTCGCGTGGGCCGGCAGGCTGTCGAGGAACATCACGTTGGCGAAGACCCGCCCATGGTCGTCGCCCGCCGCGGTGCCGACCGGTCCGGAGAACTCCTGCCCGAGCCCGTAACCAGCGACGAAGACGTCGACCGGCGGTCCGCCGTCGTCCCGCGCGAGGGCGGCGCGCAGAGCGTCGTCCTTGGTCGCCAGGTCGGTGCCACCGACCCCGGCCGAGCCGCGCAGCACCAGGGCGCGCTCCTCGGGCGCGGCCGCGGTGATCGTCGCCTGGGCCGCACCGGTCACCACCTGCTCGCCGTAGGCGAGCAGCCCGACCGCGAACGAGACAGCGATCAGGGCCGCCACGGCCGCGGCGAGGCGCAATGACCGAGTGCCGTGGGCGCTACGCAGCACCAGCCTCAGCACGGGATCACCGCCGGGGTCATGATCGTGGCAGCCTACCGGGCGCCGCGCGTCGGTTGCAGCCCCGTACGTCGCGGGTGCGGGCGAACGCATCCCTCGGTAGGGTGCCCGGACAGAAGTCACGACGCACTTCTCTGCATGGAGGCGCCGGCATGAGCGCGATGACGCAATGGAGCATCGGGCTGGACCGCACGGTGACGGACGCCGACCGGGACGAGGACGGTTACGTCAAGGCCGAGGTGCTGGGCCGTTGGCTCACCGAGGCGGTCGACGCCTACCTGGCGCAGTGCCACGAACTGCACCGCCAGGTCGAGGGGGCCGAGGGGTACTCGCTGGTCCGGCGCCCCAGCCGCCAGCCGCGGTCCTCGCTGCTCGGCCGCCCGGCCGAGGTGCTGGTGACGGCGAGCGCCACCGAGATCAAACCCACCGAGTTCTATATCACCGTCCGTGTCCGGCCCTTCGGCGGCGACGAGGACCTCCCCATCAACGTGACCTGCCGCGTCTCCATCGAGGACAGCGTGACCGGTGAGCCGATGGAGCTGGGCAGTGCCGTGCGGGACGAGATCGTCGCGATCGAGCGCGAGGCCGAGTACCTGAGCTGAAGCGCTCCGGGTATGGGGCCGCCACCATCCGGCGGCCCGGTCGCCCCGCGCGGACCGACGGTGTGGCCGGTGGCCCAGGACCGGCCGGCCCCAGCCGGTCCTGCGGCCCGATTCCCGGGTACGCGCGGCGTCACGCCGTCGGTCAGGCCCGGCTCACCGCGTTCGCCTCGATCGCGTCGTGCACGTACTGGGCCAATCCGGGCCGCTGGTTGTCGTAGTGCGCCCGGAACCGGTCGTCGGCCAGGTACATCTCCGCCAGGCCGACGTGGATGTCGTAGGTGCACTCGTAGAAGTGCTCCGTGATGAGCGCCCGGTGCTCCTCGGCCAGATCCATCGCCGGCTGGCTGGTCGCCGGAACACCGGCCTCAAACGCCTCGATGAACCGGCGCATCAGGTCGGCCCACCCGCGCTGGATGCGCAGCCAGTCGTCCTTGGTGTAGCCGGCGACCCGCCGGGCCGACTCCCGGTAGGCGTCGCGGTCACCCCAGCGCTCCCGGGCCTCCGGCTCGTACCGGTCGGGGTCGAAATCCCCGAATACCTCGAACTTCTCCTCGGGGCTCAGGCTGATGCCCATGGTCTGCGCCTCCAACAGATACTCGATGGCCGTCACCATCTCCCGCAGCCGCTCGATGCGCTGCCGGAGCAGACGGTGCTGCCGGCGCAGGTGGGTCGACGGATCGGCGGCGGCGAGGATGCTGCGGATCTCCTCCAGGGTGAACCCCAGCTCCCGGTAGACCAGGATGAGCCGCAGCCGCTCCAGATCCTGCTCGTCGTAACGACGGTAGCCGCTGCTCGTCCGGCCACTCGGCCGCAGCAGGCCGATGTCGTCGTAGTGGTGCAGCGTCCGTACGGTCACGCCGGCGATCTGGGCGACCTGGCTCACGGAGTAACCCATGCGGCCAGCCTGAGGCATGACGTTACGTCAGGGTCAAGGCGTCAGGGCGGATCACGACGTCAGGGCGGATCACGATGTCAGGGCGGATCACGATGTCAGGGCGGATCACGATGGCGGGGTTGGACCTACCGGACGCCCGCCGCCGCTCGCCGGCCGCCCGTCACTGCCAGCCGTACCGCTCCCGCAGCACCCGAGCGATCGCCTCGAACCGGGGCCGGGCCAGGATGTCGCCCTCGCGCCGGATGCCGTCCTCGTCGACCAGCAGCACCCGGTCCAGCCGGACCCAGCTCGGGCGCTGCTGCCGGTCCCAGGCGCCGGTGCCGAGGGCGTACCAGTGCGGCTGGCCGTCCCGCTCGGCGTTGCTGGAGAGCATCAGGCCGAGCAGCGTCGCCCCGTCCCGCCCCACGACGAGCACCGGTCGGTCCTTGCCGCGCGTGGGGTCCTCCTCGTACGGCACCCAGGCCCAGACGATCTCCCCCGGGTCGGCCCGGCCGTCGAGCTCCGGCGCGTAGACCAGGCGGCGGCCCCGGGTCGGCGGCGTGGCCACGACCCGGGCGCGCTGCCGCGGCGCGGGCGGCCGGGTCCGGACGGTCCCGCCGGGGCCCGGCGAACGGCGCCTCGTCCCTGGGCTCGTGGTGCCGGCGGACGCTGTCCCTGGGCCGGTTGTCGCTGTCCCCGTCGTCACTGTCCCCGTCGTCACTGGGCCCGTCGTCACCGGGCTTGTGGTCGCCGGGCCCGGGGTCGGAGTGCGCGCGGTCACCGGGCCCCTGGCCGCGGTGCTCCCCCTGACGGTGCTCGGGGTCGGCGCGTCGGCTCGGGCCGCCTGGCGCGGGGCCCGTACGGTCGGTGGCTTCTCCGTCTCGTCCTGCGGGCGAGGGCGCAGCCGCAGCCGCTTCGCCACCGCCGCGATCAACCGGCGCATGCGCCGACCCTAGGATCGCCTGATGACGACAAGCAAGCCGACAGTCCGGGTCCCGACGGGCGAGCCGCCCGCCGATCTGGAGATCGTCGACCTCACGGTCGGTGACGGCGCCGAGGCCCGGGCGGGCTCGACGGTGAGCGTGCACTACGTGGGCGTGGCGTTCTCCACGGGTAAAGAGTTCGATTCGTCGTGGGACCGGCGCCAGCCGTTCGCCTTCCGTCTCGGTGCGGGTGAGGTGATCGCCGGCTGGGACCTGGGTGTCGCGGGCATGCGGGTCGGCGGCCGCCGCCAGCTCACCATTCCCGCCCACCTCGCCTACGGTGACCGCGGCGCCGGCGGGGTGATCAAGCCCGGCGAGACGCTGGTGTTCGTGGTGGACCTGCTCGGCGTGCGGTGACCGCGACCGCCGGCCGGGTCATCGGGGCGATCGAGCCAGCGTGAGCTGGTCGCCCGCCTTGAACTCGTGACGTTCGCCGTCGCGCAGCAGCCAGACCGACTGTCTCCCCGCGACGGTGAACGTCTCCGGCCCGCCAACGAGGGCGGTATCTTCGTCGATTCCCACGAGGTGCCCGTCGCCGCCGCGGTAGTACGGGCGGTCCAGCACGTCCGGGATCCACTCCAGCATGCGGTCGAAGTGGGGCAGCACCCGGATGTGCGGCAGCAGGCCGAGTCCGGGCTCACCGGGGTGGTCGGGCCGGCGCAGGTCCGGCACGTGCGCGGCCATCGCCATCGCGCCGGCGCTGCACCCAGCCAGCGCCGCCCCGGCCTGCCACTCCGCCACGATGGCGCTCCACAGTGGAGTGTCGCGGAGCACGCTGGCCAGCAGGGTCGGGCTGCCGCCGGAGAGGTAGATCAGGCCGGCCCCGGCGACCTGGGCCACGACGGCCGGGTCGGCCGCCTCCTCGCGGGTGCGGACGACGAGCGGCACCGCCTCGACGCCGAGCCGCGCCGCCTGGGCCCGGCCGAGCTGCACCCAGTAGTCGAGCCGCTCGGCTCCCTCGGCGCTCGCCGCGGTCGGGATCTGGACGTACCGGGGCGGCCACCCGCGATCAGCCCGGCCTCGACCTCGAGCATGGCGGGGGTGTACTCCCCGGAGCCAACCAGCGCCAACGGACCCACGTCGGCCACTCTACGCACCCCGGCCGACCCCGGCGGCCCTGTGTTACCGAGCGGTAGCCATAATGCCGGGATGGACAGCCTCGTCTCCTACGACCTCGCCGACGGCGTCGCCACCCTCACCATGGACGACGGCAAGGTGAACGCCATCTCCCCGGCCATGGTGACCGCGCTCAACGCGGCGCTGGACCGGGCCGAGGCGGACGGGGCCCCGGTGGTGCTCGCCGGCCGGCCCGGGGTGTTCTCCGCCGGCTTCGACCTGAAGACGCTCACCGGCGAGGACGCCGCCGCCGCCGACCAGCTGGCCCTGAGCGGCTTCGCCCTCATCTCCCGGCTGGTGGCCTTCCCGGCGCCCGTGGTCGCGGCGTGCTCGGGCCACGCCATCGCCCTGGGTGCCCTGATCCTGGCCGCCTGTGACTACCGCCTCGGCGCCACGGGTGACTACAAGCTGGTGATGAACGAGACGGCCATCGGCATCCCGTTGCCGGTGCCGGCGATCGAGCTGCTGCGTCAGCGGCTGCACCCGTCGGTCCTGCACCGGGCGGTGGTGCTCGCCGAGACGTTCTCCCCCGCCGATGCCGTCGCCGGCGGGTGGCTGGACCGGGTGGTCGACGCCGGGGAGCTGGTGGCCGCCGCCCGGGAGCACGCGCGCGGCCTGGCCGGCCTGAACTTCGCCGCCTACCGGATCACCAAGCAGCGGACGTGGAAGTCCACAGTGGACACCTTTGCCGCGTACCTCGAGGGGAGCCGGACCAGGCGCGGCATCCTCCGGCCGATCACGGAGTAGGCCGAACAAGGCGTAGGCCGATCAGGGGGTAGGCCGAGCAGGGAGTAGGCCGGTCAGGAAACAGCCGGCCGGGCGGCCGCCGGGCCGGTCACACCGGCGTCGGCTCCTCGACCCGCGGCACCGGGGCCGGCTCCTCGACCGGGCGGTACCCGCGCCGGTAGGCCGGCACCGCGGCGAGCACGACCAGCACGGCGACCCCGCCCGCGGCGGCGAAGGCCCACTCCGCGCCCCAGCCGTCGATGATCGCCCCGGCGAAGGGCGCCCCGCCGGCGACGCCCACGGTGAACGCCGAGCCGAGCAGCCCGTTCGCCTCGCCCCGCGCGGCCGGGGGCACGATCCGGGTCAGGTTGTCGTTGGCCGCGGTCACGCTCGGGGCGCAGAGCAGGCCGCTGGGCAGCAGCGCCAGCATGATCCACGGCCAGGCCGACGCCAGCCCGACCGGCATGGTCAGCGCGGCCATCGCGGCGACCAGGGTGAGCGCCGACACGGGCCGCCGGATGACCCCGAAGACCAGGCCACCCACCAGCGAGTAGGCGCACCACACGGCGATCGCCAGTCCCGCCCAGTGCTGAACGCCGGCCTCGGTGAGGGTCGCCACGGCGGTGATCTCGGTGGCGCTGAGCACGAACGTGGCCGCGGCACCGGCGACCATCAGCGCGACCAGTTGCGGGCTGAACCAGGTGCGCCGCCGGGGCGCAACCGCCGGGATCGTCTCTCCCTCGGGCCGGGTGGGCGGGTCGAGCCACCACGTCAGCGCGCCGCTGGCGGTAAAGCCCGCCGCCAACACGTACAGTCCCCAGCCCGGCGGCAGGCTCGTCATCAACACCACGGCCAGCGCCGGGCCGATCATGTACGACAGCTCGACGAGTATCGAATCGAGGGCGAACGCCGTGCGGCGCTGGTCGGCCGGGATCAGGGCGGCCAGGCTGAGCCGCACCACGGAGAAGATCGGCGGTCCGGACAGGCCGCCGACCACCGCCGCCACCACCAGCGCGTCGTACGGCAGGTGCGGCGCGAGACCCCACGCCACGGCCTGCCCGACGGTGGTCAGCAGCATGGTCAGCCGCAGGCCCCGGCGGTCCAGCAGCCGGCCGGTGAGCGGCTGCCCGACCGACGCGCCGACGGTGTAGGCCGCGGTGACCAGGCCGGCCCGCGCCCAGGACTCGCCCAGCGCGGTGTTGACGTGCAGGGTCAGCGTGATGCCCACGGCCGTCAGGGGCACCCGCGCGAGGATGCCGGCCAGCAGCAGGGAGCGCACGCCCGGCACGGCGAGCACCCGACGGTACGGCGTGAGGTTCATGATCGGTCATGCTGCCGCAGGGGTACGACGAAGCCGACCGAATATTGCGGAAACCACGCGCCCACGGCCCCGAGGCCCGTGCTCGCGGAGCGAGCACGGGAGCTCTGGCGCCCCGGCCGCCCGTCATCCGGCGCCTACGTCGGCGTGAGGAGCCCGAGCTCGGCCGCGCGACGGGCGGCGTCGCGGCGGGTCGGCGCGTCCAGCTTGGCCAGGATCGCGGCCACGTGGGTGTCCACGGTGCGCACCGACAGCACCAGCCGGTCGGCGATCTCGGCGTTGGTCAGCCCGGCGGCGAGCAGGCGCAGCACCTCGACCTGCCGGTTGGTGAGACCGGCCGGGTTCTCGCGCGTCGAGGTGGCCGGACCGCGCGGCACGCGGGCCACGCCCAGGCTGCGCAGCCGGTCCCGCAGCATCCGCCCGAGCGGCGCGGCCCCGAGGGCGTCCGCCAACGACAGCGCCGCCACCACGTCGTCGGCTGCGTCGCTGGCCGACAGGGCCAGCGCCTGTTCGAACGGGCAGCCCGCCCGCTCCCAGGCGGCCGCGGCCGCGCGCCAGCGGCCGGCGGCGAGGTGGGCGTACGGGTGGTCGACCTGGATGAGCGGCACGTCGTGGCCGGCCAGCCGCAGCCAGTACCCCGCCTCGGCGGCCATGGACGGGCTGCCGTACCGGTACACCTCCTCGTACCAGGGCCGCACCCGCTCGGCCGCCGTGGCCAGGGCCGACGTCGACCCGCTCAGCCAGGCCGCCTCGAGGAGGACGGCCGCGGCAGGACCGATCCGCTGGGCCTCGCGCAGGCGGGTGGCGATCGTGAAGGCCTCCTCGATGAGGGCCGCAGCCGAGGGATCGCCCCGACGGGCCCGCGCCCGACCGATGACGTAGAGCGCCGGGGTGCGGGTGTGCGGCGAGGCGTCCAGGCCCCAGGCCGCCTCGCGCTCGGCCTCGGCCCACTCGCCCCGCAGCAGCCGCACGATGCCGGCGGTCACGTGCAGGTAGCGCAGGAACCCCACGAACTCGGCGTCGTTGGCGAGCTCGATCGCGTCGACCAGTAGCCGGGCCGTCTCCTCGAGCCGGAGGTCATCGATGAGGTGCCACGCCATGTTGGTGTACGCCCGGCAGGCGTGCTCGGTCTCGCCGGCCGCCAGCGCCACGCGCAGGCTCTCCTCGAGCCAGGCCCGCCCGTCGGCCTGACCGAGGTCCCAGGCGGCGAAGCCGATGTTGTTCAGCGCGTGGGAGAGCAGACCCGCGTCGCCGAGCGTCCGCGCCATCGCGACCGCTCGATGTCCGACCTCGAGCGCCTCCTCCCGCCGGCCGGCCAGCGCCAGCAGTTGCGACCGGTTGCTCAGGGCCAGGGCCAGGCCGGCGTCGTGGCCGGCCGCGGCGGACACGTCGACCGTCTCGGCGCCGGCGGACTCGGCCACGTCACGGTCGCCGGCCCACCAGGCGATCCGGGAGAGCCAGCGCAGGGCCGCCCCGAGCGCCACCGGGTCGCCGAGCGTACGGCGCAGCGCCACGGCGTCGTGCTGGGCCGCCAGGGCCTGGGCCCCGAGCCCGACCGTGTAGCACTCGACCGCGTGCCGCTCCAGGATCTCCGCCAGGTCCCCCGGGGAGAACGCCGACCGGTAGGTGAGCACGAGCCGCCCGTGGGCCACCGCCTCCCGGTGCGCCCCCGCGGCCGCGGCCTCCCGCTGGGCCAAGGGTCCATACTGGACGATCGTGGCCTCGTCGCCGACCTCGGCGGCGTGGTGCATGATGCGGGACAGGTCGACGCCCCGCGCCTCGTGGTGGGCCAACAGCGCCGTCAGGACCACCTGGTTGCCGGCGACGCGGCGCACCGCCGACAGCGAGTCGACCACGGCTCGTCGGGTCAGGTCGTGCCGGAACGCGACCCGGGTCGGCGACACGGTCAGCACGCCCCGCTCCTCGGCCGGCCCGAGGGCGGACAGGCCGCCGGGCACGACCGCGTCGACCAGCCACCGCTCGACCGCCGACGGCACCACCGACAGCACCTCGACCGCCGCCCGGGTCGTGTCGTCCAATGTAGACAGACGAGCGCTCGCCGCGGCGGCGATGCTCGGCGGCACCCCGGTGGGGTCGCCGGACGCGACCACCTCCGCGACCAGGAACGGGTTGCCGGAGGTCATGGCGTACACGGCGTCCGGGTCCAGCGACGACGACGCGCACAGTCGCCGGACGGCGTCCAGGGACAGCCGGGCCGGGCGGAGACGGCGGACGCGGGTGGCGCGGGACGCCAGGCCGAGCAGCGGGCGCAGCGGATGATCGGTACCGATCTCGTCTCGATACGTCAACACCAGCACGGCCGGCAGCGACTCCACCCGACGGACCAGGTACCGCAGCACGTCCAGCGTCGCCTCATCCGCCCAGTGCACATCCTCGACCACCAGCACCGTGGCATGCCCCGGCCAGTCCAGCTCCGCCCGCAACTCCTCCCCCACCCGACCCCGGTCACCGGCATCCAACGCCGCCGCCAGGCCCTTCCCCACATGCTCCCGAAGGTCACGCAACGGACCCAACACCCGCGGAGTGGCCAAATCGTCACACCACCCCAACAACAACCGGCCCTCCGCCGGCAACACCGACCGAATCGCATTCACCAGAACCGACTTACCAATCCCCGCCTCACCCTCAATCAACACAATCGAACCCCGACCCGCCAACGCCTCCCGAGCCGCCACCGCCAACTCCGCCAGCTCACGCTCGCGCTCGAGGATCGATTCGCCCACGGCGGGATTGTGTCATTCGCCCGCCCGAGCGGACGACTACGTAACCGTTACGTAGTCGTCGGCTGCCGATATCCGTAGCCGGATCTGCCGAGCTACGTAATCGCGACCGATTCGGTCGAGTCGGTTCGGGCCATACAACTGTTGACGTGTTCGTCGATCAGCAGCCGGAGGCTCCGCCGGCCCCCAGCCTCACCGACCGGGTCATCGCCGACGTGGGCGCCACCATGGCCGCCGGTGCCGTGGTGCTCGGGGACCGGCTGGGGCTCTACCGGGCGCTCGCCACCGAGCCCTTGTCGCCCCTCGAGCTCGCCCGGCGCACCGGGACCGCTCCCCGCTACGTCGAGGAGTGGCTGCGCGGCCAGGCGGCGGCCGGATATGTCGCCTACGACCCGGCCTCCGGTGAGTACTGGCTGACGCCCGAGCAGGCCCAGGTACTCACCGACCCCGAGGCGGCCCTGAACGCGCCGGCCGCGTTCGGGTTCGCGCTCGCCGCGCTGCGGGCCCAGGGGCGGCTGGAGACCGCCTTCCGGACCGGCGAGGGCATCGGCTGGCCCGAGCACGACGCGCAGGTCCGTGACGCGTGGGCCCGGGTTCAGCAGTCGCTCTACGGCCGCCACCTCACCAGCCGCTGGCTGCCGGCGCTGTCCGGGGTCGAGGCCAAGCTGCGCCGGGGCGCCGCGGTCGCCGAGATCGCGTGTGGACACGCGGTGGCCAGCACGCTGATGGCCCGGGCGTTTCCGGCGTCCCGGTTCACGGCCTTCGACCACCACCCGGACTCGGTCGCCACCGCCCGCGCCCGGGTGGCCGACGCCGGGCTCGCCGATCGCGTCCAGGTCGAGCAGTCGTGGCCGCACACCTTCGGGGGCGGACCGTACGACCTCGTGACGACGTTCGATGCCCTGCACGACCAGGGCGACCCCGTGGGCATCGCTCGGCACGTCGCCGAGCAGCTCGCGGCGGACGGGACGTGGATGATCGTCGAACCCCTCGCCGGCGCCACGGTCAGCGAGAACCTCACCCCGGTGGGCCGACTCTACTACGCGATCTCCGTTTTTCTGTGCGTACCGAGCGCCCTGGCCCAGGAGGGCGGCCACTCCCTCGGGGCGCAGGCCGGCGAGGGACCGGTCCGGCGGATCGTCCAGGCCGCGGGGTTCGGCCACGTCCGGCGGGTCGCGCAGACCGAGCTCAGCGCGGTCTACGAGGTGCGTCATGCGTAGCCGGGCCGCCCGCTACTGGCCGACCGCCGCGCTGGCCGCCTAGCCCGGCCCGCCATCGCCTGACCGTAACCGTCGCCAGCCGCCGGGCGTCAACCGCCCCGACCGCCTGGCCTGACCGTCCACAGTGACCATCCACGGCCATCTGGCCTTACTGTGCATAGAGGAGTAACCATGCTTTCCCCCACCCCTTCGCCGGGGCACGACGTGGTCGTCGTCGGGGCCCGCGCGGCGGGGGCCGCGACCGCCTTGCTGCTCGCGCGACTCGGCCACGACGTGGTCGTCGTGGACCGGACCGAGCTGCCCAGCGACACGATCTCCACCCATCAGCTCGCCCGCACCGGCATGGTGGCGTTGCAGCGGTGGGGCCTGCTCGACGAGGTCATCGCCAGCGGCGCCCCCGCCATCCGGCAGGTGACCTTCCACACGATCGGCGACCCCGGCCAGCCGCCCAAGCCGCCCGTCACCCGCGCGATCAAGGACAAGTCCGGAGTGGACTGTCTGGCCGCGCCCCGCCGCTGGGTGCTCGACACGCTCGTGGCCCGCGCGGCCCAGCACGCCGGGGCCACCATCCGTTACGGCGTCACGGTCAACGGAGTGCTCCGCGACCGCTCCGGGCGGGTGGTCGGCGTGCGCGGGTACGACGAGCGGGACCTGCCGGTCGAGCTGCGGGCCCGGTTCGTGGTCGGCGCCGACGGGCTCGGCTCCCGCGTGGCCCGGTCGGTCGGGGCCGAGCGCATCGCCGACCGGGGCGCGCCCGGGGCCGTGCTCTACGCCTATTACGCGGGACTGCCCTGGCCCGGCATCGAGTTCGTCACCCGGACGGGCTCGTTCGCCGGCGTCTTCCCGACCCACCACGGCGAGGCCGCGATCTGGGTGTGCCTGCCGACCGCGACCGCCCTGGCCGCCCGCAAGGGACGCTCGGCCGACGCCGCGTTCGCCGCCCTGCTGGAACGGGCCGCGCCCGAGCTGGCCGAGCGGCTGCGCGACGCGGCACGGACCTCGCCCGTACGCGGAATGCTGCGCGCCCCCAACCAGATCCGGCGCGGGATCGGACCCGGGTGGGCGCTGGTCGGGGACGCCGCCTACCACCGGGATCCGGTGTCCGGGCACGGCCTCTCGGACGCCTACCGGGACGCCGAGCTGCTCGCGGTCGCGCTCGACGCTGCGCTCACCGGCGCCGTCGAGGAGCGCGAGGCGCTGGCCGGATACGAGCAGGCGCGATTGCGCGAGAGCGCGGAGATCTTCGATCTCACCTGCGCCCTCGCCCAGTATCCGCCGGTCTCGACCTTCATCGAACTCAACAAACGGCTCAGCTCCGCGATCGACGCCGAGGCCGCCGCCCTCGCCGCCCGCCCGGTTCCCGGTGCGGCCGTCGCGAAGGCCTGACCCCGGACCTCACCGGCCATCCCCGGTGACCGTGCGCAGCGGTGACTGCGTACCCCATCCCGGGCGCCTACCGGCGCCCCGACAAAACCCGGCGCCCACCGCGCCGACAGATCCCCGGCGCCCACCGGCGCCCCGATCCGAAAGGACAACCATGACCAGCACGGTCAAGGAGAACCGCAACGGCGTCGACACCGCCACCCTGTTCGCCACGATCGACGCGGTGAAGGCCGCGCCCGAGGCGGCGAAGTTCCAGTTCCGGGCCCACAACGAGTGGGTCAGCGGCACGCATAACCGCAGCACCATCGCGGACTTCTTCGGGGTGGGCGAGGAGCGGGCGCACGAGCGTACGTTCGTCTTCGACGCCGACCACCCCGCCGTGCTGGTGGGCCGGGACAACGGCCCGACGCCGGTGGAGTTCGTGCTGCACGCGCTGGCCGCCTGCCTCACCTCGGGCCTGGCGAACATCGCCGCCGCCCGCGGGATCACGCTGACCGAGGTACGGTCCACGGTGTCCGGCGACATCGACCTCAATGGAATCCTCGGGCTCGACCCGTCGGTGCGCAACGGCTACCAGAAGATCTCGGTCCGGTTCCAGATCTCCGGCGACGCCCCCGCCGAGGTCCTCAAGGGCCTGATCGAGCAGTCGCGCAAGCGGTCCGCCGTCTTCGACATCCTCACCAACGGCGTCCCGGTCACGATCGACGTCGACGCGAGCTGACGCCGGTCGCCCCGGGCGGGGCCGGTGTCCGGAAGCCAGTGCCCGAAAGCCGGTGCCCGAAAGCCGGTACCCGGAAGCCAGGGCCCGAATGCCGGTGCCGGGAAGCCTGGGCCAGGAACGACGTCCTCCCGCGCGGTGTTGCCCGGGAGGGCGTCGCTGCTGGCTGCCCCGGCCGGCCCCGCGGCGACCCACACCGAACCTGGCGCCCCACCCCGCACCTCACCCGACCATCGGGTCACAGCCGTCACCGAGCCGACCGGGGCGACGCGCGGTTGATGATCTTGATGTCGGACACGCCCCGGACGATGCTAGTTTTGATGCCTCTTGCGGGGAATTGCACCGAGGACCTGGGGGGCGGCGTGGGGTCAACGGAGCCTGTCCTCACCGTCACAGCGCCGAGTCGCCCGGCACCGTTGCCGCGCCGACTGCTCGACGGGCTGGCCCCGACGGTGCGTCGACGACTGTGGGACCTCCTCGGCCGCCGGCCGCGCCTGCATCTGCGGACCGGCGGCTCGTTCGTCCGTGAGCTCACCTCCGGACCCACCGTCGTCGTCGTCCTGCTGGTCATCCTGTTCGCCCTGCCTGCCACGATCGCGCTCACGCCGGATCAGACCACCACGATCGCGGGCCAGCAGATCTCGGTGGGCGGCCGCACCCCGTCGCTGTCCTGGTCCGGCCCGGCCCAGCTCGTCCAGATCGGCAACACCGAGCTCGACGTCCGTCCGCTGCGGATCGTCGGGCCGCTGCGTCCCCGGATCACTCTCGGACCGGTCCAGCGCAACGCCGCCGCCGAGGCCGCCCTCAACTCGGCGGACGGCAACGCGGTCCAGACCGCCCAGAACCAGCTCATAGCGGCCTTCGTGCGTTGGTACGCCTGGGCCGCGGTGATCTTGCTGGGGATCACTATCGGTCTCGTCGCGCTGGTCGGGTGCCTGCGCATGCTGGTGACCATGCGGCGCGAGAGCGTCGCCGCCCGGGCGGCCAGCGGGGACACCCGGCGCGAACCCCTGACCGTGCAGGACCTGTGGGAGCGGAGCCGGACCCAGGTGCGGGCCATGGCCGTGGCCGCGATCGTGGCCGCCATGGGCTCGTGGGCCACCTGCGGCGGGCTCACCTACCACGGCGTCACCAGCGGCCTGACCAAGGTGCGCTCGCTCACCGACCTCGTGGGCGCGTACTACGTTCCCCCGGCGCCGGTCGGCCCGGTCGTCAGCGGCTACGTCGGCGCGGTGATCGGCGACTCGCGGGCGGCTCGGCAAGGCGGCACGGTCGCGCCGAACGCCACCGAGGAGGACATCGTCTGCCGCCGCAGCACCGACTCCCTGGCGGCCGAGATCGGCGCGCTCGCGGCCGTGCCCGTGGCCAACCTCGCCTGCTCCGGGGCGAGCATCACGTTCGGCCTGCGCGGTCCCCAGACCATCGGCGCCACCGTTGTCCCGCCCCAGGTCGGGCGCCTGCTGCAGATGTCGGGGCTGGAGTTCGTGGTCGTCGTGATCGGCCCCAACGACCTCGGCTGGAGCGACCAGTTGCTCTACTGCTACGGCGTGCCCGACTGCGCCGACCGCCTCACCGAGGGCGAGTTCAACTACCGGCTCGCCGCCTTCGACCAGGCGTACGGCGACCTGCTGCACGACCTCAACGACCTGCCCGGGGCCCCGCAGGTGATCATCATGACGTCGTACGACGTGTTCACCCCGGACGCCACCTGCGCCGACACCGAGGGCCCGCCCGAGGCGGCCGGCCTCAGCCCGGCCGACATCGAGCTGCTCGTCGACCGCACCCGCCAGCTCAACGAGGTGCTGATCGCCGGGGCCGAGAAGTACGGCTTCTCGGTGGCCCGGCCGGTGCTGACCCCCCTGTGTGTCCCGGCGTCCGAGAGCCTCGGCCCCGACATCCAGGGCCTGGACGACCCGGCGCCGTTCCACCCCACGAGCGTCGGCGTGCTCCGGCTCGCCTCGTCGGTCGTCCAGGTGCTCGACCGGGACCGCTGACGCCCGCCGCGCTGCGCGGGGTCGCTCGGTGGCGGCCCGTGATCCCGGTCCCGGCAACGCCGGCGCCTGGACGGTTCACCCACCGGCCCGTCACCAGCTGAGCCTGGTCGCGGCTCGCCGCGGCCGCGCCTGGTCGGCTGACCGGGTCATGAGCTCCTCCGCCCGGACGAAATCGCCCGTGTGGTCGACATCGACAGCGATCCGCACGAGGTGGTCCGCGCCCTAGGATCAGACCGGGCCGGACTCGACCGAGGAAGCGAGGCATTGATGACGACCTGGGCCACGGTGACCCTCCTGCTCGCCACCCTGACGGTGGGCCTGATGGCGGGGATCTTCGCCGCGTTCGCGCTGTCGGTGATGCGCGGGCTGGCCCGGACGTCCGACGCCACGTTCGTGGAGGTCATGCGGCGCATCAACGTCGAGATCATCAACCCGTGGTTCGTCTTCTGCTTCCTCGGCGGGGCGATCTTCACGCTGCTGGCGCTGTTCTTCACCGTGCGCGGCTACCCCGCGGGGGCGCCCGAGCGCGGCTCGCTCGGGTGGATCATCGCCGGGCTGGTCCTCTATGGACTCTCGCTCGGCGTGACGTTCCTGGTCAACGTGCCGCTCAACGGCGCCCTGGCCGCCGCCGACCCGGCCGACCCGACGGCGGCCCGCACCGCGTTCGAGAAGCGCTGGGTCCAGTTCAACGTCGTCCGCACGGTCACCGCGGTCGCCTCGTTCGCCTGCCTCGCCTGGGCCCTGCACGCCGCCGGCGCCTGACCGGTCGGGCAGTGGCCGGGCGCCCGGGGCGAGCCCGGCTCGACGCCTCGTACGGACATACGTAGAAAGCCGATCGACCCGCCGGGCGCGCCCCTACCACCGGCATGCCGCCAGCCATCCACAGTGGACATACGCGGGGTACGAGCCGGCCGGCGCCACGATGGTCGCCGTCGTGGGCGGCGGTGAGCACTGTCTGGCGATCGTCCGCGACTGACCCGAGCGCGGCTCGGACGGTGACCTCCTGGGCCGCCCCCGACCCCGCCCGGACGTGGCCTCGGGGGCACCGCCGGCGCAACCCGCCCCGGCGATCAGGGCGTCACCGGGACCGGGACGGGCCGGTGGCGGACCACCGCGAGGCTGACCGCGGCCAGCGCCAGTCCGAACAGCGCCATGGGCAGGGCGATCGCGGTGTCGGTATCGGCGGCATGGACGGGCGGGTTGCCGGCGAGGCCGGTCATCGCCGGTCCCACGGTGACCACGACCAGGCGGCCGGATGCCGACCCGACCGTGACGGCGCTCCACCTCGGGACAGGACCGCCGCCAGCGCAACCCCGGCGCAACCGGCGACGGCGAGGCCCACCACCGCGGGGCGACCGTCGACGTCGATGCGGTCCAGCCCCAGGTCGCCGGCGAGCCACACGACGCCGGGTCCGCCCGCGGCCGATTGTAGGCGGGCAGCCGAGGCGATCGCTGCCCTTGGGCCGGGCTAGAGCGCCTTGAGGATGTCCTCCACGCGCGCCTTGGCGTCGCCGAAGAGCATGTAGGTGTTCTCCCGGTAGAAGAGCGGGTTCGGCACGCCGGCGTAGCCCGACGCCATCGAGCGCTTGAAGACGATGACGTTCTCCGCCTCCCACACCCGCAGCACCGGCATGCCGGCGATCGGGCTGTCCGGGTCGTCCTCGGCCGCCGGGTTGACCGTGTCGTTCGCGCCGATGACCAGCACGACCGACGTCCGGGCGAAGTCGTCGTTGATCTCGTCGAGCTCGAGCACGATGTCGTACGGCACCTTCGCCTCGGCCAGCAGCACGTTCATGTGGCCGGGCAGGCGACCGGCGACCGGGTGGATGCCGAACCGGACCTCGATGCCCTTCTCGCGCAGCCGCCGGGTGAGGTCGGCCACCGGGTACTGCGCCTGCGCCACCGCCATGCCGTAGCCGGGCGTGATGATGACCGACTGGGCGTCGAGCAGGAGCTTGGCCGTCTCGGCCGCGGTGATCTCCTTGTACTCGCCCAGGTCGGTCTGGCCGGACGTGGCGGTGGTCGCACCGAACCCGCCCGCGATGACCGACAGGAACGACCGGTTCATCGCCTTGCACATGATGCGGGACAGGTAGGCACCCGAGGACCCGACCAGCGCGCCGGTGACGATGAGCAGGGTGTTGTTGAGCAGGAAGCCCGCCGCGGCGGCGGCCCAACCCGAGTAGCTGTTGAGCATCGACACGACGACGGGCATGTCCCCGCCGCCGATCGAGGCGACCAGGTTGATGCCGAGCAGCAGCGCGATGACGGTCACCGCCACCAGCATCCAGAGGTTCGGCGACAGCACGAACCACACGGTCAGGCCGAGGAAGGCGATCACCGAGCCGAGGTTGAACACGTGGCGCCCCGGCAGCATGAGCGGCGCCGAGCTGAACCGCCCGGAGAGCTTGCCCCACGCCACCACCGAGCCGGTGAACGTGACCGCGCCGATGAACACGCCGACGAAGATCTCGGCGTTGTGGACGTTGCGCAGCGCGCCGGTCAGCTCCTCGGTGGCGACCGCCGACGCCTCGTGGTCCAGGTAGCCGTTCCACCCGACGAGGACGGCCGCGAGACCCACGAAGCTGTGCAGGATCGCGATCAGCTCCGGCATCGCGGTCATCTCGACGGTGCGGGCCCGCCACAGCCCGACCACGGCGCCGATCAGCAGCGCGGCGACGAGCAGGACCACGCCGAGCGTGTCGATCGACTGGGCGGTGAGCCCGATGGTGGCGGCCAGGGCGATCGCCATGCCGGCGATGCCGTAGACGATGCCGCCCCGGGCCGTCTCGTGCTTGGAGAGCCCGGCGAGGCTCAGGATGAACAGCAGGCCGGCGACGATGTACGCGGCCGACGCGGCGGAGGTCGCGGTCATGGCCTCATCCCTTCCGGAACATGCCGAGCATGCGGCGCGTGACCGCGAAACCACCAAATATGTTGATGGCGACCAGCGCCGTGGCCACGAAGGACAGCACGGTCACCAGGAGGTTGCCCTGGCCGAGCTGCAGCAGCGCGCCGACGATGATGATGCCGGAGATGGCGTTGGTGACCGACATCAGCGGGGTGTGCAGCGCGTGGTGCACGGCCCCGATCACATAGAAGCCGATCACCACCGACAACACGAAGATCGAGAAGTTCGTGGTCAGCTGGTTCGGCGAGAAGGCGGTGAGGCCGAAGAGCGCCGCCGCGAGCAGCGCCACGAGGGCGTACCGCCGGCCCGGCCGGGCGGGCTTCTCCTCCTCGGCGGCCACGGGCCGGGCGGGCTTGGTCGCCGCGGCCGGGGCGGCCGACACCGCAACCGGGGGCGGCGGCCACAGGATCTCGTCGTCGCGGACGACCGTGATCGACCGCTGGACGGGATCCTCGAAGTCGAGCGTGAGCACCCCGTCCTTGGCCGGCGTGAGCAGCTTGAGCAGGTTGACCAGGTTCGTGCCGTAGAGCTGGGAGGCCTGGGCCGGCAGCCGACCGGGCAGGTCGGTGTACCCGATGATCGTCACGCCGTTGGGGGTCCTCACCACCTCGCCGGGGACGCTGCCCTCGACGTTGCCGCCCTGCGCGGCCGCCATGTCGACGATCACGCTGCCCGGCTTCATGCTCGCCACGTGCTCGGCGGTGATCAGGCGCGGCGCGGGCCGGCCCGGGATCAGCGCGGTGGTGATGATGATGTCGACCTCGCGCGCCTGCTCGGCGTAGAGCTGCTCGGCCCGGCGGTTGTACTCCTCGGAGGTCGCCGCCGCGTACCCGGTGGTGGTCTGCTCGACCGGCACGTCGACGGCCAGGTACTCCCCGCCGAGGGAGCGGACCTGGTCGGCCACCTCGGGCCGGGGGTCGGTGGCCCGCACGATCGCCCCGAGCGAGGAGGCGGTCCCGATCGCGGCCAGCCCGGCCACGCCCGCCCCGGCGACGAGCACCTTCGCGGGCGGCACCTTGCCGGCCGCCGTCACCTGACCGGTGAAGAACCGGCCGAACGCGTGGGCCGCCTCGATGACCGCCCGGTACCCGGCGATGTTCGCCATGGAGCTCAGCACGTCCATGGACTGGGCGCGGGAGATGCGCGGGACGGCGTCCAGCGCGAGCGCGGTGACCTTTCGGGCGGCCAGCTTCTCCAGCAGCTCCGGGTTCAGCCCCGGGTTCAGCAGACCGACCACAGTGGACCCCGGACGCAGCAGGGCGATCTCGTCGTCGGTGGGCGCGTTCACCTTCAGCACGATGTCCGCCGACCAGGCGTCGCCGATCGTGGCGCCCGCCTCGACGTAAGCGGCATCGGTAAAGCTCGATTTCAGGCCGGCACCGGCCTCGACCACGACCTCATAGCCCAGGGCGAGTAACGGACCCACCGTCGCCGGGGTCGCGGCGACCCGCGTCTCCCCGGCCCGGACCTCGCGCGTCACTCCTATGCGCACGGCTCGCGCTCCTTCACCAAGGGACACTCCGCCCGCGAGGGCTCGCGCGCCATCCGGCCGGGTCGCCGGATCGAATCCTCACGGAGCACGGTAAGCATCGATGCTTGACGCTGAACAGGATATCGTCAGCGTGATCTCCGTGCTCAGCCGTGTGGTCCGTATCTCACGGGGTGGGCCCGGGCTGCGCCCGGCGGGGCCGCGCCTGCGCCGGGCGGATGGTCGCCGCGCCCAGCGGGCCCGGCCCAACCGGGCGAAGGTCGAGCGCTGGGCCGGCGCCGGCGGGACCGCCCCGGCGTCAGGACGGTCGGGCCGGGGCCGGGTCGGGACGGACACCCTCGTCCCGGCCAGCGTCCGGGCGGGCGTCGGTCCGGGCCCGGGACGGGGCGGCCAGCGCCCCGGTGAGGACGCCCCCGACGACGAGCACCCCGCCGATGACGTCGGTGGCGTGCACCGGTTCGCCGAGGATGAGCGCGGCCGAGCCGATCCCGAAGAACGGCACGAGCATCGAGAAGGGCGCGATGGTCGTGGCGCCGTGCCGGCGGATCAGCGCGCCCCAGGCCGCCCAGCCCCACAGGGTCGCCAGGCCGGAGACGAACAGCAGCGCGGCGATCGAGCGCCAGGACATCGACCGGATCGCGGCAAGGTCGGCGGCGGGCCCGTCCACGGCGAGGGTCAGCGCGATCAGCACCGGGGTCGCCACCGCGCTCACCCAGACGATGAAGTTCAGCATGTCGCCGGGCGCGGCCCGCCGGATGCCGACGTTGCTCAGCCCCCAGGCGGCGGCCGCGGCGAGCACGAGCGCGAACGCCAGCGGTGGCCGGTCCGGGCCCAACCGCCAGGCGACCAGCCCGAGACCCACGGCGGCGACCACGAGGCCCGCGACCTGCAGCCGTACGGGTCGCTCGCGAAGCATGAGTGCGGCGAAGATCACAGTGAAGATGGCCTGGGTCTGCAGCACCAGCGAGGACAGGCCGGCCGGCATCCCGGCGGCCATCCCGAAGAACAGCAGGGAGAACTTGACCACGCCCAGCGCGAGACCGATAGCGATCACCCAGCGCCAGGCGACCACGGGCCGCCCGACGAAGAAGACTGCGGGTACGGCGGCGAGGGCGAACCGCAGCGCGTTGAACAGCAGTGGCGAGAGATCGTCGAGTCCGAATTTGATCGCGACGAAGTTGACCCCCCAGACCGCGGCCACCAGCACTGCGAGAACGAGATCCCGGAATCTCACCCGCGTACTATGGCCGTTACCCGGACCCCAGCACCAGCGAATAATCCTGTCGCACCATTAAGTTTCACTGAAGTTTCCGCTTTCGCTGACCCTCTCACCACCCCACCCCCGGCCCCGCTGTCGCGCGGGCCCGGCCCCCCAGCGACCGGCGCGCGACGGGCCGATTGACCGCCCGCACGGCCCGCGAAAAGTTTGAACAGTCAACTATTGCCGGGTAAGCTATCGCCATGCGGAGCATCCTGTTCCCGGAGGTGCCGGCCGGCGCCTTCGACGAGTTCCTGCCCGCGGCGTCGCAGGCCAGCGCCCAGCAGGCGCCGTGGACACCGGACGACGGGCCGCTCCCGGCGCTCTACCTCAGCCACGGGGCACCGCCGCTCTTCGACGACCCCGAGTGGATGCGGCAGCTGCACGGCTGGGCCCTGTCGATGCCGAAGCCCCGGGGCATCCTCATCGTCTCCGCGCACTGGGAGTCCGCTCCGCTCGCGCTGTCCAGCTCGGCGGCGAACGTGACCCCGGTCTACGACTTCTCCGGCTTCGCGCCGCGGTACTACACCATGCGCTACGACACCCCGGACGCCAGCGACCTGGCCCGACGGGTGATCGGGACGCTACCCGCCGCGCAACGGCCGTACGAGCACCCCACCCGCGGCCTGGACCACGGCGCCTGGGTGCCGCTGAAGGTCATGTACCCCAACGCCGACATCCCGGTGCTGCAGCTCAGCCTGCCGACCCACGACCCGACGTCGCTCATCGAGCTCGGCCAGCGGCTGCGCCCGCTGCGGGACGAGGGCGTGCTCATCATCGGGTCGGGTTTCATGACGCACGGGCTGCCGTTCGTGACCCGTGAGATGCTGCTGGAGAACAAGCCACCGGCGTGGTCGCGCGACTTCGACGCCTGGGCGGCGCAGGCGCTGGCCACCGGCGATGTCGAACAGCTGTGCCGGTACGCCGACGTCGCGCCGGGAATGCCGTACGCCCACCCGACCGTGGACCACTTCATCCCGCTGTTCGTGACGCTCGGCGCCGCCACCGATCCGGAACAACCCGCGTCCACCGCCATCGAGGGCTACATGATGGGTTTGTCCAAGCGATCCGTCCAGGTGGCCTGAGCGATACCGCGACCCGTCCGTCGGGCCGGAACGGACGCCGACTGGCCGGTTCACTCCCTCCGGGCGGTGACCACCGGAAGGCGTCGGCTGACCCAGCCCGGGCGTGACCCGAGAAAGGAGCCCCGATGACCGACGTGATCGAAGTCCCCGAGGGGTACCGGGACCTGCTGGAGGCCCAGTACGCGACGCTCGCGACGATCGACCCCACCGGACGCCCGCAGTTGTCCTACGTGTGGTTCCTCGCCGAGGACGGCAAGGTCAAGGTCTCGCTCAACACCAAGCGGAAGAAGGTTCGCAACCTGCGCCGCAACCCGGCCTGCACCGTGTTCATCCTCGACCCGAAGAACCCGGGCCGGTACCTGGAGATCCGCGGCGACGCCCGGATCGAGCCGGACGACGACTACGAGTTCGCCAACCGCGTGGGCGCGAAGTACGGCGCCGACCTGCGCGCGTTCGACGGCCCCGGTCAGCAGCGGGTCGTGGTCACGCTCGAGCCCGTCCGGGTCAACGGCGTGACGATGTTCTGACCGGGCCAGGGTCTGGTCCGGTCGGGTCTGATCCGGCCCGGTTCTGATTGACCCGGTCCCCGGGTGGGTAGGGGTGGAGCATGCCCATCCAGGCACAGCCCCCGGGTCGCGAGGGCACGCACGGCCGGCCCTACAGCGCGCTGAACCTGCGGCTCGGCCTGGCCCTGTTCGGCGTCGTCTTCTGCGGCGTGGTGGGGTTCCTGATGCTGCGGGCCGGCCTCACCGTGCCCGGCTGGCTCCTCATCGGTCTGGGGGTCATCGCCGCGATCGACGCCGTGGTGGTGCAGCTGCGCCGCCGGGCCCGCCACCGCGCCGGCGAGCGAGGACATTCGATATTTGAGTGAGGCGTCACTCGACGTTGGCGTGATGCGTCGCTCTGGCCCGGCCCCGGACGCCCGGACCAGACCCGGACGCCGGCCCGCGAACGGCGTGACGGCGTTATCCCTACTTGAGGGCGCCGTCGAGCATGCTGCGCAGGAAGTAGCGCTGGAAGGTGAAGAACAGGATCAACGGCACCGCCATCGAGATCAGCGCGCCCGGCGCGATGACGTCGATGTTCGAGGCGAAGGCGCGGGTCTGCTCCCGGATGGCGTAGGTGATCGGCGGGTTGTTGAACCCGAAGACCAGCGCCACCAGCAGGTCGTTCCACACCCAGAGGAACTGGAACAGGGCCAGCGACCCCAACGCCGGCCAGGCGAAGGGCAGCGCCACCCGCCGGAACACGGTGAACTCGCTGGCGCCGTCGGCCCGGGCCGCCTCGATCATGTCCTCGGGCAGGCCGAGGAAGTAGTTGCGCAGCAGGAAGACCGCGAACGGCAGGCCGAACGCGACGTGGAACAGGATGACGGCCGGGATGTCGCCGAAGATGCCCAGGGCCCGGAACACCGCGGCGTCGGGGATGAGCGCCACCTGCACGGGCACGATGGTCAGCGCCACCGCGAGAACGAAGATGAGGTCGCGGCCCCGGAAGTCCAGCCAGGCCAGGGCGTAGGCGCCCAGGGCGCCCAGGGCGAGCACGAGCGCCGTGGACGGGACGGCGATGAGCACCGTGTTCCACAGCGATCCGGTGATCCGCTCGTTGCTGAGCAGGGCGGCGTAGTTGTCCAGCGTGAGCTGGCTCGGGGCGGTCAGGGCGGTCCACCAACCGGAGGCGCTGTTGTCGGCGGCGGAGCGCAGGCTCGCCACCGCGAGGCCCAGCGTCGGGAACAGCCAGAACAGGCCGATCGCGATGACGAACACCCGCGCCGCCCCGCTGCCCAGGATGGCGACGAGCCGCTTGAGCAGGCTGGGGCGGGGCGGAATGCGCACCGCGGTACCGGCCGGCTCCAGCTCGGGCACCGGCATCGGCTCCAGCAACGACACCGGGGATGCGCTGGGCGCGTTGCGCTGCGAGGTCACAGCCTCTCCCTTCGGCGTCGGCGGATGGTGAACAGCATCGGCGGCAGCACCAGCAGGAAGAGCAGCACGGCGAGCGCGCTGCCCAGCCCGTAGTCCAGGCCACCGCCGAACGAGACCCGGTACATCTCCAGCGCCACCACGTTCGCCTCGTCCTGCACCGAGTCGGGGGGCAGCACGTAGAGAAGATCAAAGATCTTTAAGACGTTGATCGACAGCGTGACCAGCACGACGACGAGGATCGGCCAGACGAGCGGCACCGTCACCCGCCGCAGGATCTGCCAGTCGCTGGCCCCGTCCGCCCGCGCCGCCTCGAGCACGTCGCGGGGCAGCCCGGCCAACCCCGCCTGGATGAGGATCATCGCGAACCCGGCCCAGATCCAGATGTAGGTGCCGATGACCGCGGGCGTCACCAGCCGAGGGCCGAGCCAGGTCACCCCCCGGAACGGCTCGGTGAAGTTGGTCGCCGCCAGCCGGACGATGTAGTCGCCCTCGGTGAGCCCGGGGAAGACGAACCGCCCCGACGCGTCGGTCGTCGTGGTCGCCACGACCTGGCCGTCCCGTACGGCCTCCACGCGCATGCCGGGCAGGCCCACCTCGGTGGCGTCGATCTCCCCGGCCTCGCCGCCGCCACCCCGGGTGAAGTCCAGCCACACCACGCCCCGCAGCTCGACCCCGGCCTCCGGCCGCGAGGCCGGCGCCGCCTCCGACGGAATCCGGTCCCGGGGCAGCCCCACCACCGGCATCGCCACCGGCTCGGAGGCCGGCACAGGGTCGGCCGTCTCGTAGCCGCCGTCGGCCGGCACGAGCCCGGTGCCGTCCCGCGGCGCCACCCCGTAGTACCGCGACGGCGGCGAGAACGCGTCGTGGACGGCGACCAGCGCGGCGTTGAGCGCGCCCCGCTCCGGGTCCTCGTCGTAGACGAGCCGGAACGTCACGCCCACCGCGAGGAACGAGATCGCCATCGGCATGAACAGGATCGTCTTCAGCGCGGTGGACCAGCGCACCCGCTGCGTGAGGACGGCCAGCATCAGGCCGAGGACGGTCACGAGCGTGGGGGCGACCACGACCCACACGATGTTGTTGAGGATGGCCCGCCGGGTCTCCTCGGTGGAGAACATCCGGCCGTAGTTGGCCAGCCCCACGAACGCTCCGGTGCTGGTGTCGTGCAGGCTCAGCCACAGCGTGTGGGCCATCGGGTAGGCCACGAGCACGAGGACGGTCAGCGCGGCCGGGCCCAGGAACAGGGCCGCGATCAGGCGACGCTCGTTCCGCCACCGTCGCCCCGGGGGCCGCCCCGCCGAGAAGAACCGTCTCATCCGTCGTCCTTGAAGTCCCGGGACGCGGCCTCTTCGAGCCGCTGCGCCACCTCGGCCGGCGACATGCCGTCGGCGAGGAAATTCTGCAGGAGCACCCACATGTGGGCGCTCGACCCACCGCCGAACGCCTGCGGGGTGAGATCGGACAGATCGAACCGCAGCAGGGGCGTGTCGGTCACCGCCGCGGCCAGCGCCCGGGTGACGTCGTCCGGGTAGTAGGCCGGGTCCAGGTTGCGGTTGACCGACAGGAACCCCCCGCGGCTCGCCATGATCTGCGCCGCCTCGGGCGAGGCGAGGAAGGTCATCAGCGCGTGGGTCTCGGGCGTGTCCCGCAACGCCACCGCCTGGTCCCCCGCCACCACGACCGCGGGCGGGGAGCCGTCGATGGACGGCCACGGGAAGAAGCGGGCGCCCTCACCGACCGTGACCCGGTCGAGCGCGTTGATCTCGACCGTGACGAAGTCGGCCGCGAACAGCATGGCGCAGCTGGGGCGGGAGCCGAACACCTCGGCGACCGCCTGGGTGAAGGTCACCTGGGTCCCCCCGGCCGCTCCCCCGTGCACGTAGCGGGGCGTGCGCCAGTAGTCGGCCAGCAGCGTCAGGGTCTCCACCACCGTGGGATCGGTCCACGGGATCTCGTGCCGGGCCAGCGCGTCGTAACGCTCCGGGCCGGCGATGCGCAGGTACGCGTTCTCGAACCAGTCGGTGAGCATCCAGCCGTCGGCGCCGCCGATCGCCATGGGCGTGATGCCGGCCTCGACCAGCGTCCGGGAGACGTCGAGCAGCTCGTCCCAGGTGGACGGTGGCGTGACCCCGGCCTCCTCGAACGCGTCGGCGCGGTACCAGATCGCGGACTTGTTCGCCACCTTGAAGTACAGCCCGTACAGCTGGCCGTCCACCGTGCCGAGGTCCTGCCAGGTCTGGGAGAAGTTGCGCCGGACCGCCTCGGCGGCCGCCCCGCGCAGCGGCACCAGCACCCCGCGCCGGGCCAGCTCGGCCACCACGCCCGGCTGGGGGATGAACGCGATGTGCGGCGGCTGCCCCCCGGCGATCTGGCTGTTCAGCAGCACGGCCAGGTCGGTGCCGCCCGAGGTGTACTGCACGGTGGCGTGCGTCCGCCGCTCGAACTCGTCGAGCACGGCGCGGAAGTTCTCCTGCTCGGTCCCCGACCAGGTGGCGAGGACGTGCAGCGTCCGACCGCGCAGGTCGCCCAGGGTCGGGTCGGCCGCTCCCGGCGTCGCGACGGTACAGGCGCCGAGGACCAGCAACGCCACCGCGGCCGCGGCGGCGCGCGCCGATCGGGGCATACGTTCCTCCCCCGCACTCCGACGTTCTCGCAGTCTCGCCGACCGGTGCGAGCTCGCACCACCCGGGCGGCGGCCGCGTTACGGAACCGATGGTGTGTTCACAAGATCAGCCACTGCGGCCGGCCTGGACCGGCCGCCGGCAAGATCGGTGAGCGGATGTTGACCCAACCGTGATCGTTGGCAACGATCCTGTCACCGGCCTTTCACGGGACACTGCTCGTGACGAGACCTGAGTGCGCCCCCGGCCCAGCGGTGCCGGGCGGCCGCTGGCACGCACTGGTGTCCCTCGCTCGGCCCGAGGGCACGGCGCCGCTCGCGGCGCCCATCACCGCTTAGACCTGGGTCCAACCGCCGCCCCACCAGCGTCGTTGGGGCGCCGGGGAAGGGAGGGCACAACGTGGTGACCGCCAGGGATTCGGCCTCCGGGCCCTGGCGCTCCTCCGATCGCGGTCAGGCCACCGGATCGGAGGTACTCCCGCTCGCCGGCTTCACGGTGGCGCTCGCCACCGACCGGCGCAACCACGAGGTGGCGGCGTGGCTGGCGGCCGAGGGCGCGCGCACCATCGGCTTCCGCGCGGTGCACACCACGCCCCAGCCGGACCCCGCCGCGATCGCCGCCGCCGTCCGCGAGAGCGTCGCCCAGCCGGTGCACGAGGTCATCGTCTCGTCCGCGTACGGTCTGCGGCTGTGGCTGGCCGCCGCCCGCCGCGAGGGCCTGCTCGACCAGATGGTCGCCGGCCTGGCCGAGGCCCGCCTGCTCGCCCGGAACGCGGTGACCGCCGACGGGCTGCGCGAGCTCGGCCTCACCCAGATCTGGTCCACCGCGGCGGCGACCACCGAGGACCTGTTCCGCTACCTGCTCGCCCAGCCGATGATCGGCCGCCGGGTGGTGGCGCAGATCGAGGTCGACGCCCACCGGGAGCTGTGTCAGGCGCTGCGCGACGCCGGGGCGAGCGTGGTCGAGGTGCGCACGCACCAGTTCGGGCAGCCCACGCACGCCGACGAGATCCGCCGCCTCAACGACCTCATCGTGCGCCGCCACGTCGACGCGGTGGTGCTCGGCGGTCCGGCCGCCACCGACAACCTGCTCGACCAGGCCCGCGCCGACGGCGTGCTCGACGACGTGCTCAACGCGCTCGTGCACGACGTCCTGGTGGTCGGCCTCGGCCCGCTGACCGCGTCGGGGCTGGCCGCGCTCGGCATCCCGGTGGTCCGCGCACCCGAGCCCGTCCCCCGCTCGCTGGCCGCCCGCGTGCTCACCGAGCTGCCGCAGCGGGCGCTCACCCTCAACGTGGCCGGTCGGACGGTGGAGATCCGCGGCCAGGCCGTCGTGGTGGACGGCGCGCTCATCCCGGTGCAGGCCGGGCCGATGGCGGTGCTGCGGGCGCTCGCGGCCCACCCGGGCCGGGTGCTGTCGGCCGCCGAGATCCGGGCCTACCTTCCGCATTCCTCCACTGTGGACGACCACGCCATCGAGATGGCCGTGTCCCGCCTGCGGGGCTCGCTCGGCCACGCCGACGCCCGCGGCCTCGACCTCATCCAGACCGTCGTGAAGCGGGGCTACCGCCTGGCCATCTGAGCGGCCGTCCCACCGTCGCTTCCCGTCCCGCCGTCGCTGCTCGCCCCGCCGTACCGCCGTCGTCGCGCCCCGCCCCGCTGCGGTCGTCGCGCACTGCGCCCACGCCGGGCTCACGGCCGCCGGCTCCCCGGGAACCCGACCCGGCGGCCGGTGGGACGTCCGGCCTCCGCGCGGGCGGGTCCCCGCCCGCGGGACGGGGCGTGCCGCTCCCGCGGACGGGGATCCCATCGCGGTCAGCCCTTGACGGCGCCGCCGATGATGCCACGGATGAAGTAGCGCTGCAGGGTGAAGAAGATCAGCAGTGGTACGAGCATCGACAGGAACGCCGCCGCGCCGAGCAGGTACCAGCCGCCGCCCAGGGAGTTGACCAGGTTCGCCATGGTCGCGGTCAGCGGCAGGTTGTCCGGGTTGGCGAGTCCGATGTAGATGAGCGCCACCAGCAGGTCGTTCCACACGAAGAGGAACTGGAAGATGGCCAGGGCCGCGAAGGCGGGAACGCACAGCGGCATCGCCACCCGGAAGAACGCGGTGACGTGGCTCGCGCCGTCCATCGCGGCCGACTCGAACAGCGACTTGGGCAGGGCGCCCATGAAGTTGCGCAGGAGGTAGACCGCGAACGGCAGTCCGTAGCCGGTGTGGGCAAGCCACACGGCGAGGAACTGGCCGGTGATCCCCCAGTCGGCGAAGATCCGCAGGATCGGGATGAGCGTGGTCTGCAGCGGCACGACCAGCAGGCCGACGACCACCACGAAGAGCACGTTCCGGCCGGGGAACTCCATCCAGCTGAAGGCGTACGCGGCGAAGGCGGCGACGGCGATGGGGATGATCGTCGCCGGAATCGCGATGAACAGGCTGTTGAGGAAGGCCCGGCCGATGCCCGCCTGGTTGATCACGGCGGAGTAGTTCTCCATCGTGAAGTGGTACGGCGGAGCGAGCGCCGTCCACCATCCTGACGAGGCGAGCTCCGAGGACGGGCGGAACGAGCTGACCAGCAGGCCGATCGTCGGGATCGCCCACAGGACCATCAGGGCGACCACGACGAGGTGCAGGACGATCCGTCCGACGCGGAGGCGCCGGCGGTTGACCCTCCGGGGAGCCGGGACGTCCAGGGGGCGCGGTAGGGGGCGGGACGGGACGGTCGTGGTCATCGCACGGACTCCTGGGCGCGAAACTGGCGAATGTTGAAGGCCATCACCGGGATGATCGCGAGCAGCAGCACCACGGCGACGGCGCTCGCCCGGCCGAAGTCACCGAACGACATCTGCTTGATCATCAGGTTCGCGATGACCTCGGTGTCGTAGTTGCCGTTCGTCAGCGTGTAGACGATGTCGAAGGTCTTCAGCGAGGTGATGACCATCGTGGTGCTGACCACGGCCAGGGTCGGGCCGAGCAGGGGGAACGTGACCTTACGGAAGATCTGCCACTCGCCCGCGCCGTCGAGCCGCGCCGCCTCGAGCAGCTCGGGGTCGATACCCTTCACCGCCGCTGAGATGATCACCATGGCGAATCCGGTCCACATCCAGATCATGATGGCGATCAATGCGAAGGTGCTCACTCCGAACGTCGGCGACTGCAACCAGGCGACCGGGCCGAGCCCGACCGTGCCGATGGCGGCGTTGAGCGTGCCGGTCTGCGGCTGTCCGGGCGGCCGGAAGTCGTACATGAACTTCCAGATGACGCCGGCGGCCACCATGCTGATCGCCAACGGCAGGAAGATGATGCTCTTCGCCCACGGCTCGTAGCGGACCCGGTCGACGAGGACCGCGATGACCAGGCCGAGCCCGACCGTGAAGACGGTCAGCATGACCAGCCACAGCACGTTGTTGAGCAGCGCCCCCAACGCCGCGTCGTTGGTGAAGAACCACTTGTAGTTGTCCAGTCCGACCCACCGAGGGCGCAGGGGGCTGCGGCTCTGGAAACTCCGGATGATCGTGCCGATGGTGGGATAGACGAGGAAGAAACCGAGGAAGCCAAGGGCGGGTCCGAGCCAGAACCACGGCCGGATCCGCTTCTGCCACTTCGGCGGAACCAGCGTGACGATCCGCTCGGTGAGCCAGATGTAGCCGACCAGGACGGCGGGCACTCCCACCACGACCTCGATAGCGGTCAGTAATTGCGAATCCATCGATACCTCCCGAGCGGGGCGCCGGGGCCCTGGAAGCCCGGCCCCGCTCCCCCGGGACCGGGCTTCCAGGATTTCCGAAGGGTTTAGTTAGGACGCTGCGTAGGCGTCCGCCTGGGCTTCATCCAGATCCGCCAGCACCTGGTCGATCGAGGCGCTGCCGCTCGTCAGGTCCACCATGGCCCGCCAGAACGCGTCGTTCATGGCCTGCGGCATGAGGTCGGAGGCGTCGAAGACGAACGACTTGGCGTTCGCGAGGATCTCGGCCGAGCGGGCGCTGATCTCATCCGGGTAGCTCTTGGCGTTCTTGTTCGCCGACAGGGCACCGCCGCGCTTGACCCAGATGTCCTGCGCCTCGGCCGTCACCAGGTACCGCATGAGCGAGCGGGCGGCCGGGGTGTCGTTGAACATGCCGAACAGGTCACCCGCGCCCTCGACCGCGCCCGCGTACTGCGGGTTGATGTCCGGGAACGGGAAGAAGTCGTAGTCGGTGCCCGCCTGCGCGTCCTTGAAGCCACCGAGGCCGGTGATGAAGCTCGCCTGGTGGTGGAACACGCAGCCCGGCGGGTCGGCAAAGAGCGGGTCACCCGCGGTCTCGAAGTTCGTCGCTGCCGCGGTCTGCAGCCCGCCGTAGGTGTTGCCGAGCACGTCCTCGACGTAGATCTCGAACGCCTCGCGGATCCGCGGGTCGGACCACTTGATCTCGCCGCGGTACCACTGGGTGTAGACCTCGGGTCCGGCGGTGCGCAGCACCAGGTCCTCGATCCAGTCGGTGGCCGGCCAGCCCGAGGCGGCACCCGACTCGATGCCCACGCACCACAGCGCCTCGGCGTTGCCCTTGTTCGCCTCGCCCTGCTCGAGCAGCTCGTCCCACGTGGCCGGCGGGTTGTCGCCGTAGTTGTGCAGCGACGGGTTGTACCAGATCAGGCCCTTGACGGCGGCCTTGATGAACACGCCGTAGATCTGGCCGTCCGACCCCTTGCCGAGCTCGACCAGGGCCGGCGCGGTGTCGGCGGTGTACGTGTCGATGTCGAGCACGTCGTCCAGCGGAACGAGGGCGCCCGCCTCGGCGAACTCGACCAGCTGGCCCGGACCGGGCAGGCCCGCGAGGTCGGGCAGCACACCGGAGGCGACACCGGTGGAGAGCACGGTGTTGAGGTCCCGGGTTCCGGTGTACTTCACCTTCGCGCCGGTCTGCTCCTCCCAGGGCTTGACCATCGCCAGGAAGGCCTCCTGCTCGTCGCCGCCCCAGGTTCCGATGACGGTGACCTCCTGACCGCGAAGGTCGCCGTCGTCCTCCTCCCCCGGCGACGAGCTGCAGCCGGCCGCGACCAGGCCGAGGACGGCCAGCGGGGCCAGGGTTCGCATCAAACGACTCATTGATGTAACTCCCTCGTCGGGCTGTTTACGGCGCCGATACACGCCTCGCTCGGGAGTTTCGCGGGCCGCCCCCACCTCCCACCAGTGACGCGGCCAGGACGTAACGGAGCTGCATAGGTGCTCACAGGATTCGGGGAGAACCGCGCCCGTACGGCCCTGGGATGCCGAACTGGTGAGCACGCTCACACGATCGGGACCCGATCCCGCGTTCGGCCTCAGGCACCCCCGGGGTCGGTGAGCGTTCCGTCACCAAATCGCAATAAACCGGGTTCCGGTCCCCCGGTCGCCCGCTCGATTGTGCCGCGCCGTGGCCACACCCCCGGGGGTCCGAGCTGTCCACCGGTGACCGTCGGGTGAGCCGGGGGTCGGGGTGCCGGGTGGCCGCCCGGACGGACGTCGCGCCGGGCGACGCGGGGGCGCGGGTGGGTCCGGATTCGGGCACCCGCGGGCGGGCCGTGGCAGCGGGCCGGCCGGGCGCGCCCGGACCGACCCCGGGGCGAGGGTTGCCCGGCGACGGCCCCGGGTGCGCCGGTCGCCTAGGCTCACGGTGTGTCTACTGTGGAGGACCGGCGACTGGTCGGGGCGGTGGACGTGCACTACCCGGCCGACGGCGGGGCCCGGGCGGCGCTCGTGCTCGCGCCCGACCCGACCTTCGCCCGGATCGTCGGTGAGCGGGTGGAGTGGCTCGACGCGGTGGCGCCGTACCAGCCGGGCCGCTTCTACGCCCGCGAGCTGCCGGCGATCCGGGCCGTGCTCGCCGGGGCGCCCCCGCTTCGCCTGCTCGTGGTCGACGGCTACTGCGACCTCGACCCGGCCGGCCGCCCCGGACTCGGCCGTCACGTCCACGCGGCGACCGGCGTTCCGGTCATCGGCGTCGCCAAGACGTCCTTCCACACCGCCCGCCACGCCGTCGAGGTCCGGCGAGGGACCGCGACCCGACCGCTCTTCGTGACGGCGTGCGGGCTGCCCCTCAGCGAGGCGGCCGGCATCGTCGCGTCGATGGCCGGCCGGTACCGCCTCCCCGACGCCCTGCGCCGGGTCGACGCCCTGGCCCGCGGCCACGCGGCGCCGCCCTGACCGGCCGCGGCCCGAGCCCACACTCCGATATCGAAAACGGACTCGTCCGAGCTCGTGGCCGAAAAACGACCCGAAATTCTTCGCGATGATGACCTTATTGGGGAATGCGCGGAACCGGGGAGTTTCATATGATGGCGCCTGACCCTTTGGGAGGCGTCGATGGACAGGATGCCGGACGCGGCCATCGTTCTAGCCGTCGAATCGACACCCGGGCCGCCGGCCGGCCGGACACCCGACCATCGGGTCCGCGCGACCAGCGGCCGATTGCGGCAAACATCTGCGGGGATCGTCGATCACCTCATCGTCATGCTGCCCGGGCTCGCCCTGGTCAACTTCGTGGCGACCGCGACCGCCCAGCGCCCGCCGGCGTTCGTCGGCCCGGTCACCGCGGAGACGGGATGGTCGCGGGTCGTGCGTCTCTTTTCCAGCGACGGCGTCGTCGGCCTGAGCGACGCCGAGGCCCGCGAATGGCTGGCCTTCGCCCTGCCATTGATCGCGGCCCTGCTGGCCATTCCGTTGTTTCAGTTTCTCTACCTCGGGATCACGCTCACCTGGCGCGGTCGCACCGTCGGCATGCTGGTCGCGGGTATTCGGGTCGACGCGCCGGCGACGCCGGGCCGGATCCGGTTTCGCCGGGCCGTGACCCGAGCCGCCCTGCAGACCCTCATCGAGACCGGACTGGTCGCGCTCGCGCTGGTGGCGATGCTCGTCGGGCCGTTCCCGATCGGCCTCGTGCTGTGGGGCGCGGCGGTGGTTCTGTTCTGGCACAACGTCCTGCCGATGCTCGGCCCCAGCCGGCGGACGCTCGTCGACCGACTCGTGGGGACGACGGTGGTGCGCACACCGACCCGGGCATCCACCGCGCCCGCCCGGGCCACCGGGGCCAGCCCGCCCGGCGCGAGCCGGTGGGCCGCGTCCGGTCGGGCCGTCCCGGAGGCCGCGCAGACCCAGGCCATGGCCGTGGCCGGCCCGGGACGAGCTCGTTACCTCAGCCGGCGAGCCCCCGGACGCCTCCCGAGCATCGGCCGCAATACCCGCCACCTGTGGCGGTGACGCTCACCGACCAGCGGCGCCAACACTCGAACGTGCCAAGGATGCCTGTCCAATGGCCCACGCGGCCGGTCACCCGCGCCCGCCGCCGCGAGCCCGCCGACAGCCGGACGAGGGGCCGCCGGGGGCGGCACCGGCGTCAGCCGAAGAGAGCGGCACCGGCGTCAGCCGAAGAGAGCACTCGTGTACGCGTTGGCGAACTTGCCGGTGGGGTCGAGGCGGCGGCGCAGGGCCGCGAAGTCGGCCGCGCGCGGGTAGCGGGCGACGACCGTGGCCGGGTCGGCCCGCCACACCTTGCCCCAGTGGGGCCGCGCGCCCAACGGCAGCAGCGCCTCCTCGACGAGGCCGACGACGGGCAGCACCGCGGCGGCGTCGCTGATCCAGGTGAAGTGGAACCCGACCGAGTCGCGGCCGTAGGCCGGGCTCAGCCACAGCTCGTCGGCGGCGATGGTGCGGATCTCGGCGATGTGCAGCACCGGAGCCACGCGGTCGGCGATGCCCCGCAGGGCGGCGAGCGCGGCCGGGGCGTCCGCGCGGGCGACGAAGTACTCCGACTGGAGCTCGTCCCCGGCGCTGGGCACGAGGTCGGGCCGGAAGTGCGGCAGGCGTTCGTGCCAGGGCCCGGGCACGCCCAGTTGGGGGGTGCAGGCCACCGGGTCGACGCCGGGCACGGGGTGCTGCGGGGCGTCGGCCGGCCGGCCGCCGGACCACGTGGGCGCCGGCATGTCCATGCGTCGCTTGAGCCACACCCGGGCGGTTCCGCTGGCGTAGTCGGTGAAGGCGCTCACCGAGTACGCCGCGCCGAACACCTCGTCCCACGCGCCGGCGATCGCGTCCAGCGGGACGTCGAGGCGCACCTCCTGCGCGACGGTGAACGACGGCTCGATGCGGAGGGTCAGCCGGGTGACGACGCCGAGCGCGCCGAGCGACACCACCGCCCCCGGGAAGTCCGCGTCCCCACTCGACAGGTGCCGCACCTCGCCCGCAGCGTCGATGAGCTCCAGACCCACGACCGCGTCGGCGAGGGTGCGCGACCGGTCGCCCGACCCGTGCGTGCCGGTCGCGACCGCGCCGGCCACGGTGATGTGCGGCAGCGAGGCCAGGTTCGCCAACGCGAAGCCGGCCCGGTGCAGCTGGGTCGCGACCTCGGCGTACCGGGCGCCGGCCGGCACCGTCGCCGTCCCGCTCGACTCGTCGATCGCGAGCGACATCGGCAGGCGGTCGAGCCGGATGAGCGTGCCGGTCGTGTCCGCCAGCGTATTGAACGAGTGACCGGTACCGAGGACCCGGACCCGGTCGCTGGAGACCACCAGGTCCCGCAGCTCGTCCAGCGAGGTCGGCTGCGCCAGCCGTACGGCCTGGAACTCGATGTTGCCGGCCCAGTTCACCAGTCTCGGGGACATGACCGGCATCGTAGGTGGTTGCGCCGCCCGCTCGCGCGTGGGCTCACCCGGCCGCCGGCGTCTCGACGACGGCGGGCGGTTGGGCCTGACGGCCGCGGAACCGTTCCCGCAGCAGCGTCTCGGTGAGCCCCGGCGGCTGCCCGTTCGCGTCCAGCCACAGTGGACGGTTTGCCGGCAGGTCGCCCTCGGCGCCGAAGACGAGGCCGGTGCCGGGCTCCCCCGCCGTGAGCCGCTCGCCCGAGGACGGCAGGATGAGCCACTGGCCGTCGGCCGCGCGCCACAGCGCGAGGTCGTCCTTCCGGTCACCGTCGTAGTCGCCGACCACGGGCACGTCGCCGGCGAGGCCGACCGCGACCGGCTCGGCCGGGTCACCACCGGAGTTGACCAGCAACCAGACGCCCAGGTTCGGTCGCCACACGCTGACGTCGGCCTTGCCGTCGCCGTCGAAGTCACCGGCCACCGGGATGTCGCCCTCGACGCCGATCTGCACCTCGGGCGGCTGGGCGTCCGGGCTGGACGGCTGGACGATCCACCGGCCGTCGGTCGGGCGCCACACGGCCGGGTCGGCCTTGCCGTCGCCGTCGTAGTCAGCCACCACCGGCAGGTCACCGGCCTCACCGACCACCAGCGGGTCGCCGTCCCGGCCGTGGATGAGCCACTGACCGCTGTACGGGCGCCAGACCGTCGGGTCGGCCCGACCGTCGCCGTCGTAGTCGGCCGGCACCGGGATGTCGCCGCTCTCGCCCAGGACGATATCGCTCACCGGCGCCCCGGACGAGGTCTGGATCAGCCACCGGCCGTCCGACGGCCGCCAGACCGCGAGGTCGTCGCGGCCGTCGCCGTCGTAGTCGGCCACGACCGGCACGTCCCCGGCCACGCCGAGGGCGACCGGGGCCGCCTCCTCGCCGCTGGCGAGGCTGATGTACCACTGGCCGTCGCTCGGCCGCCAGACCACGCGGTCCGTCCGGCCGTCGCCGTCCAGGTCGACCCGCCCGTTGGCCGGGGGCGGCGGGGGTGGCGCGGGCTCCGGCTCCGGCTCGGGGGTGGCCGTACGGGGCGGCTCCGGCTTGTCCTTGCCCACCCCGAGGTGGGCGCCGCGCTTGGCCATGAACGGCACCGGGTCCACGGCGTTGCCGTTGTGGGCGTAGTCGCCCTCGGGCACGATGTGCACCTCGAAGTGCAGGTGCGGCGCCGACGAGTTGCCCGACGAGCCGACGTAACCGATGCGCTGGCCGGTCTCCACCTTGTCGCCGACGTTCACCAGCGGCTCGGAGACCATGTGGCAGTACCGCGTCACGATGTTGTCGGCGTGCGCGATGTCGACGTACCACCCGCAGCCCTGCACCTGAGGCGAGCCGTCGATGTCGCAGGAGTACGGCTCACCGTTCAGCGAGGCGTTGCACTTCTTGACGATGACCGTGCCCGCCGAAGCCGCACGAATCGGGACGTACCTGGCCGCGCCGAGGTCGACCCCGTGGTGATACGACGGCTCCTTGAACCCGCCCCAGATCGGGGCATTGACCGGCGGCACCCACCCCGGGTCCGCCGAGGCGGCCGACGGGACGACGAACACGAGCGCGACGGTGAGTCCCAACAGGCCAGCGACCCGCAGGCGCCGCCACGACGCCGTCGCCATCGTCCGGATCCGCTGTCCGATGCCCCGACGGCTCATAGGCGCGATCCTAAATGTCGACGGCCATCCGGACCACCCTGCCGACCGTCCGCCCCGCGGCGGACAACGGTCGGTGACCACGCCATGACACGGGCACCGGTCCGCGTCGCCGGCCGCTTCCATTCACGCAAATGCCTCCATCGGCGCGGCCGGGCCGGGGGCGTCGACGGCGGGCCGACAGTCGCCTCGACGTCGTCGGACGGCCGGGACGGCCGCGGCCAACATCGACGAGTTTTCAAGTTCGATACCCGACCCAGCGGCGACGCATCCCCGACTCCGGCGGAGGCTTGGGCTCGGGCCGGTCGGGCGAGACGTCCGGATTCCGACTGATTTGTCGCATCGACACGGAGCCGTACGCGCGCTCAACCAAGATCATCACCTTTGGTGGTCGCGGTTAGGCTCAGGCCGTGGGTGAGCGAGTGATCAGCAAGTTGAGTCCGTCCCGGATCGCCGTGGGTGGCACGATCGTCGCGGTCTTCGCGGCGGCCGTCGCCTACGCGACGGTGAGCCTGACCGCGTCGGCGCATCAACCCACCGACGACCACAACGGGTACCCCGGGGCCGGGATGCCGACCGAGCTGCGACTGGCCGCCCAGACCGTGCCCACCGCCCCGCCGCCGCCCGGCTACGACATCAACGGCATCGACGTCTCCAGCCACGACCACACGGGCGGCCGCGCCCCGGACTGGCGGGCCCGTCGGGCGGCGGGCGACGAATTCGCCTACATCAAGGCGACCGAAGGTACCGAATACGTCAATCCCTACTTCGCCAAGGACTACGCGGCGGCGAAGCAGGCCGGCCTCTACGTCGGGGCCTACCACTTCGCCCGCCCCGACCTCGGCAAGCCGGCCGAGGAGGCCCGCTTCTTCGCCCGACACATGCAGTGGACCAGGGACGGCCAGACGCTGCCGCCCTTCGTGGACCTCGAATGGCCCTACTTCGATGCGGACCGGTGCTACGGGCTGACCCCGAAGCAGATGCGGACCTGGATCGACACGTTCCTGACCACGCTCGAGGGGATCATCGGCGTCAAACCGATGATCTACACCAACGCGAACTGGTGGAACCCGTGCACCGACTCCAGCGGCGACTTCCGGGAGTACCCGCTCGACATATCGAGCTGCTCCGATTCCCCGCCCAGCATGCCCGGCTGGGGTAACCGCTGGACGTTCTGGCAGTACGACATTCCCGACTGCGGCCGCGGCGGCGTCTACGACTACGACGTCTTCCACGGCACGCTGGAGGAGCTGGCCGCGCTCGCCGCCGGCACCCCGGTCGCCGTGGCGGCCCCGGGCTACGCCGACGTCAACGGCGACGGCCGCTCCGACCTCGTCACCACCGGCGGCGACGGCACGGCCCAGGTCCTGCTGTCGGCCGGGGCGTTCGCCGACCCGACGACCTGGCGCAAGGGCGAGGTCACCGGCTCGGCCGCCACGCTGCTGGCCGACGTCACCGGCGACGGCCGGGCCGACCTCATCGCCCGGGACGACGGCCGCACCCGGGTCATGACCTCCAACGGTCGCGACTTCGCCGCCCCCACCACCTGGTCGTCGGTCACCGTGAACGCCAGCGTGGCCACCCTGGCCGGCGACGTCAACGGCGACGGTCGGGCCGACCTCATCGCGGTGGACCGGGCGGGAGTCAACGTGCAGCTCGCGCAACGGTCGACGTTCGCCACCCCGGCCGTGTGGTCACAGACAGCCTTCGATGGGCAGATGGCCGAGCTGGTCGGCGACGTCGACGGCGACGGCCGGGCCGACCTCATCGCCCAGGACGGCAACCAGGCCCGCGTCATGCTCTCCACCGGCTCGTCCTTCAGCGACCCGACGACCTGGTCCGGCGCGTTCTTCTTCGGCACCGTCGCCAACCTCGCCAGCGACGTGAACGGCGACGGCCGGGCCGACCTGGTGGCGGTCGACGGCGGACGGGTCAGGGTCATGCTCTCCACCGGCACCGCCTTCGCCGCGCCGACCACCTGGGCCCAGACCGCGATGAACGGGTCGGTGGCCGAGCTGTTGGCCGACGTGAACGGGGACGGCCGGGCCGACCTCATCGCCCAGGACGGCAACCAGGCCCGCGTCATGCTCTCCACCGGCACCGGCTTCGCCCCGCCGACCACGTGGTCGACGGCGGAGGTCGCCGCCTCGGCGGGTGTGCTGGCCGGGGACGTCGACGGCGACGGCCGCGCCGACCTCGTGGGGCTGAGCGGCGACGGAGCGTCCGTCCGACTGGCGGCCGGGGCCTTCTCCGACCCCGCCCCGTGGTCCCGCGGGGCCGCCCGCGGCTCGGTGGCGACCCTCGCCGGAGACGTCAACGGCGACGGCCGCGCCGACCTGGTGGCGCTGGACGGCAAGCGCACGAACGTCCTGCTCTCCACCGGCACCGCGTTCCGGGCCGGCGAGGTCTGGTCGTCGGCCGGCTTCCGCGGCTCGGCGGCGCACCTCATCGGCGACGTGAACGGCGACGGTCGCGACGACCTCGTCGCCCAGGACAGCAACCGCACCCGGGTCATGCTGTCGACCGGCTCGTCCTTCAGCGACCCGGCGACCTGGTCCGAGGTGTTCTTCGACGGCACGGTGGCCGACCTCATCGGTGACGTCGACGGGGACGGCCGCGCCGACCTCATCGCCATCAACCACGAGGACGCCTGGGTGATGCGCTCCACCGGAACCGGGTTCGCCGCGCCGGCGCGGTGGCACGAGCAGTCGTTCCGGGGCGAGGCCGCGACCCACGCCGACGACGTCAACGGGGACGGCCGGGTCGACCTCGTCGCCCAGGACAGCAACCGCACCCGGGTCATGCTGTCGACCGGCTCGTCCTTCGCCGCCCCGACCACGTGGTCGACGATCTTCTTCGACGGGACGCTGGTGAACCTCATCGGCGACGTCAACGGCGACGGCCGGGCCGATCTCATCGCCGTCAACGACGCCGACACCTGGGTCATGCTCTCGACGGGATCGCGGTTCGCCGCCCCCATCCGCTGGCACGCGGGCGAGTACCCCTCCGGGGCGGCGGTCCTCGGCTGAGCCGACTCGGCCAGCCGGCGGTGGCCCGCTCGTCGCGACGGGCGGCCACGGGCACCACCGGCGCTCCGGCCGGCTGCTGTCGGCGCCGGTAGCCGATCTAGACTCGGCTCGCCGGACGGACCGACGACCGGGTCGAGCGGACCGAAGGCGGTCGAGAAAGGCGGGCGTGGTGCGGGCCTGGGTGCCGTACGAGGACGTGGCGAAGCGGCTGCCGGACACCATTGCGGTCGATGTCTACGACGGCGAGACGTCGCCTCCGGCCGGCCTCGACGAGGTCGAGTTCTACGTGCTCCCGTACACGTTCGCGCGCCAGCCGCTGCAGCTGCTGCGCGACATGCCGCGGCTGCGGGTGGCGCAGGCGCTGACCGCCGGCTACGAGCACGTCCTGCCCTACCTGCCGGCCGGCGTCACGCTCTGCAACGCCGGGGGCGTGCACGACACCAGCACCGCCGAGCTCGCGGTGACGCTCATGCTCGCGGCGCTGCGGGGCATCCCCGACTTCGTCCGGGGCCAGGACCGCCGCGAGTGGCGGCACGCCCGCTACGACTCGCTCGCCGACCGCACGGTCCTGATCGTGGGCTACGGCGGCATCGGGGCCGCGATCGAGCGGCGGCTCGCCGGCTTCGAGACGACCGTGATCCGGGTGGCGAGCCGGGCCCGGGAGGGCGTGCACGGGGTGGACGAGCTGCCGGACCTGCTGCCGCGCGCCGACGTCGTGGTGCTCTGCACGCCGTTGACCGACCGGACCCGCGGCCTGGTCGACGCGGCGTTCCTGGCCCGGATGCGGGACAACGCCCTGCTGGTCAACGTCGGCCGCGGGCGGGTGGTCGACACCGACGCGCTGCTCGCCGAGCTGCGCACCGGCCGCCTGCGCGCCGCCCTCGACGTCACCGACCCCGAACCGCCACCACCCGATCATCCACTCTGGACAGCGCCCGGGCTGCTGCTCAGCCCGCACGTGGGCGGCAACAGCAGCGCCTTCGAGCCGCGGGCCAAGCGGCTCATCGTCGAACAGCTCACCCGGTACGCCTCCGGCCAGCCGTTGCAGCACGTCGTGCACCAGTCCTGACGCCGGCGCCCGGGTGAGTCCGGTCGCCCCGTGATCTCGGGCCGCCGGACGGCGACCTACCGCCAGGCGGCGAGGAAGCGGGTGAGCAGGTCGGCGAGCTGGTGCCGCTCGCCCGGGGTCAGCGCCTCCAGCGCCCGTTCGACGCGCTCCCGGCGACGCGCCTGGGCCTCCTCGACCGGCCGACGGCCGGCCGGCGTGAGGGTGACGACGTGCCGGCGCTGGTCGGCCGGGTCGCGGGTGCGGGCGACGAGGCCCTCGCGCTCCAGCTCGGCGGTGAGCCGGCTGGCCCGGGGCTGATCGACCCCGATGAGCTCAGCGATCTCCCCGATGCCGAGCCCGTGGCCCGCCGCCGCCAGGGCGTCGAGGTACCGGAACTTGGCCCCGGTGAGGCTCCGCGTCGCCAGGTCCTGCCCCGGCATCGCCGCCCGCTGGAGGCGGCCCTGCTGCTGCCACCGACGGATCGTGGACAGCGCCGCCTCGATGGCGGCCGCCGGATCGGAAGGGGAGCTCACCCCGGTCAGGTTAGCATGTCAAAAAGCATGTACTATGACATGCAATCGAACCGGCCACCGCCGGGCGGCGGCCGCAGCGAAAGGAGCACCCCTGTGTCCGGACAACGACCGATCGGCTACTGGGTCAGGACCGTCGACCGGCTCATCGACGACGAGTTCGCGGCGGCCGCAGCCGAGATGGGCCTCACCCGCCGCCAGTGGCAGATCCTCAACGTCCTCGCCGAGCACCCGGGCGCGACCCGGGCGGAGATCGCCCGGGCGCTCGCCCCGTTCCTGGGCGAGACCGAGCCCATCGACCAGCACCTGGCCGGCCTCGCGGACCTGGTGACCGTACGGCCGGACGGGCTGGAGCTCACCCCGGCCGGCCGCGCCCGCCTCGACGAGGTCTACGCCCGCTCGGTCGGGGACCTGCGCGCCCGGGTGTCGGCCGGACTGACCCAGGAGGACTACGACACCACGCTGCGGACGCTGGAGCGGATCGCCCGCAACCTCGGCTGGTCCGACTGACCCCGGCTCCGAACGAGGGCCGGCGCGCCGTTTCGTACGGCCCGTGTGTCATCGGGGCGGGCTGGCCCGGTCGCCAGGCCCGCCCCTGATCCCGGCCGAGGTCACGGCGTACGGGACCGGCGTCCCGCCCAGCGGGAACAGTCCGGAATGGACGATGCGGTGGCGCCGCCCGAAGCGCAGGTATGGGTCACGTCAACCGTGTGAATGGGTCGACTCAACCGCATGAATCGGGTCACCCGAACCGCGGCAATGGGCGCCGGACCGCCGAAATAGCGCACAAGTATCGCATAGATAGCGCACAAATGAAGTGGCGATTGCCCTGGCCCTTAACGGCTCAGAACAACCACCACGACCCCAGGCTACGGGCCCCGGGACCGGCCGCGCGGGGCGAGCCGACGGATTCCCCGGCCGTGTCCGGGCGGTTCACCCGAACGGGTGTCGTCTACTCTGGTCGCATGCCGCTCGCCTCCCAGCCCGTGACCCGGCGCGCGGAGATTCTCGGGCAGCTGCGCGACCTGTTCATCGCCGAAGGCTTCGCCCGGTTCAGCATCGCCGACCTGGCCGACCGGCTCCGGTGCTCGCGCAGCACCCTCTACGCGGTGGCGCCGAGCAAGGAGCAGCTGGTCGTGGCCGCGGTGCGCGCCTACTTCAGCACCGCGGCCGAGCGCATCGAGGCGAAGGTCGCCGCGGCGGAGGGGCCGCGCGAACGGCTGGCCACCTACCTGGCGGCGGTGGCGGCCGAGCTGGAGCCGGTGTCGGCCGAGTTCTTCGCGGACGTGGCCGCGTTCGCCCCGGCCGGCGACGTGTACCGCGAGAACACCCGCTTCGCGGCCCAGCGCATCCAGTCGCTGGTCGCCGAGGGCATCAACGCCGGGGTCCTGCGACCGGCCAACGCGTCGTTCGTCGGCGCGGCCGTGTCCTCGGTGATGGCCGCGATCCAGCGGGGCGAGATCCAGGCGGCCACCGGGCTGACCGCAGCCGACGCCTACCGGGAGCTCGCCGACCTGATCCTCGGCAGCCTCGACCGGCCCCACGAGGGTGAGTCGGACCGGCGCCGGTCGCGGCGGTGATCGGGCGCCGAGTCCTTCCCCTCACGCTGGGGCCCGTCGAGGCCACGCTCGTCCGGCCACCGAAGGGCGGCCAGCGCGGCCCGACTGGCGGCCACCGGGGGCGCGACCGTCGGGCCACGATGCTGCTGCGTCAGGCCACCGGGGCTTCCGGTCAGGCCGAAGCGGCATTCCTCGTCAGGCCACAGTGGATAGTGTGGGCCCGGTGTCCCTGGCCAGCTGGCGGCTGATCACGATCCGCTGGATCTGGTTGGTGCCTTCGAAGATCTGCATCACCTTGGCCTCGCGCATGTAGCGCTCCACCGGGAAGTCCTTGGTGTAGCCGTAGCCGCCGAAGACCTGCACCGCGTCGGTGGTGACCCGCATGGCGTTGTCCGTCGCCACCAGCTTGGCGATGGCCGCCTCCCGGGTGTAGGGCAGGCCGAGGTCCTTGCGGCGGGCCGCCTGCAGCGTCATGGCCCGCGCGGTCTGCACCGCCGCCTCCATGTCGGCCAGCAGGAACGCCAGCCCCTGGTGCTCGATGATGGGCTTGCCGAACGTCTCCCGCTCGCGGGCGTACGCCACGGCCCGGTCGAGCGCGCCCTGGGCCAGGCCGGTCGCCACCGCCGCGATGCCCAGCCGCCCGGCGTCGAGGGCGGAGAGCGCGATGCGCAGGCCCTGGCCCTCCTCCCCGATGCGGTTGGTGACCGGGATCCGGACACCGTCGAGGCGTACGGTCGCCGTGGCCGAGCCGGTCAGGCCCATCTTGCGCTCGGGCGGGTCGACCGACAGGCCCGGGGTGTCGGCCGGGACGAAGAAGCACGAGATGCCGGTGCGCTCGGACGAGGTGCGGGCCATCACCTGGTAGAAGTCGGCGTGACCGCCGTGCGTGGTCCAGGCCTTGGCCCCGGTGATCACGTAGTGGTCGCCGTCGCGCACGGCCCGGGTGGTCATCGCCGCCGGGTCCGAGCCCGCGTGCGGCTCGCTCAGGCAGTACGCGCCCAGCTTCTCGCCGCCGAGCAGGTCCGGCAGCCACTTCCGCTGCTCGGGCGTGCCGTACGTGGCCAGGCCGAAGCAGGCCAGGGTGTGCACGCTCACGCCCACCGCGACCGAGGCCCACACCGAGGCCAGCTCCTCGAGGACCTGCAGGTAGACCTCGTACGGCTGGCCGCCGCCACCGACCTCCTCGGGGTAGGGCAGCCCGAGCAGCCCGGCCCGGCCGAGGATGCGGAAGATCTCGCGGGGGAACCTCCCCTCCGCCTCGGCCTCGTCCACATTCGGGGCCAGCTCCTTGGCCGCCAGGGTTCGCGCCAGCTCAACCAGGTCGGCGGCCTCAGACGACGGCAGCACACGTGACGCCGGCATGCATCCTCCCCAGGTGTACTCAGCGCCGTACCTCAGTACTGGTCCGAGTATCGTAGCCAGGCGCGCCGGGGCTGGTCCATGGCCCCGAGCGCTGGTCGGGCCCCGCCCCCGGCCCGCGGTCGGGACGGCGGTCGCGTGGAGGGACGGCGGCACGGGCGGGACGGCACCGACGGCGCGCGGGCGGCCGGGCGGCAAGGACGGCGGCGCGGGCGGCCGGGCGGCAAGGACGGCGGCGCGGGCGGGGCGGCGGACCCGCCGCAGCCGGTGGGGCCCACGGCGGCACTACTCTCGACGGGATGCCACCCGATCCGTTCGCCCCGGCTCAGCTGGGCCCGGTCCGCCTACGTAACCGGATCATCAAGTCGGCCACGTTCGAGGCCCGCGCGCCCGGCGGCCTGGTCAGCCAGCAACTCATCGACTTCCATACCGAGGTGGGCCGGGGTGGCGTCGGCCTGACCACGGTCGCCTACCTCGCGGTCTCGCCCGAGGGGCGCACCCACGCCGACCAAGTGTGGTGGCGGCCCGAGGCGCTGCCGGGCCTGGCCCGGCTCACCGCGGCGGTGCACGAGACCGGGGCGCTGGTCAGCGCGCAGATCGGTCACGCCGGTCCGGTCGCCAACGCCGCCGCCAACGGCCTGCCCTCGCTGGCCCCATCGATCAGGTTCAACCCCCTGTCGATGCGGCCCGACCGCCCGGCGACCGACGCCGACCTGCGGCGCATCATCGCGGCCCACGGGCAGGCGGCGGCCTGGGCGCGCGAGGTCGGCTTCGACGCGGTCGAGGTCCACTTGGGACACAACTATCTCGCCAGCGCCTTCCTGAGCCCGCGGGTGAACCGGCGCCGCGACGCCTGGGGCGGCCCGCTGGCCCGGCGGGCGGAGTTCCCGCGCCGCATCCTCGCCGCGGTCCGCGAGAAGGCCGGCGACTCGGTGGCGGTGCTCGCGAAGCTGAACATGGCCGACGGGGTCCGGGGCGGTCTCGACCTGTCGGAGTCGATCCCCTTCGCCCAGATGCTGGAGGCCGACGGCCACGTCGACGCGCTGGTGCTGACCGGCGGGTCGTCCCTGCTGAACCCGATGTACCTGTTCCGCGGCGACGCCCCGGTCCGGGAGTTCGCCGCCACCCAGCCACCGCTGCTGCGCCTGGGCCTGCGCCTGGTCGGGCGCGCGTTCCTCAAGGCGTACCCGTACCAGCCGCTGTACTTCCTGGAGCACGCCCGGCAGTTCCGGGCCGCGCTGTCCCTGCCGCTCGTCCTGCTCGGCGGCGTGACCGATCGCGCCGGGATCGACACCGCGATGCGCGAGGGATTCGAGTTCGTGGCCATGGCCCGGGCGTTGCTGCGCGAGCCCGACCTGGTGGCGCGCCTCCGCACCGACCCCACCACGACCTCGCGGTGCATCCACTGCAACCGGTGCATGCCGACGATCTACACGCGCACCCACTGCCCCGTGGCCCGCGAGAGCGCGGCGGGACAGCGGTGAATCCCGTCATTGGGTGGAGTTGGTGTCGCTAGAGCAACACCTACTCCACCCGTTGACCCCGCTGGACCCGCCGCCGGCTCAGAACCACCAGCCGGACACCACCTCGATGCCCTCGGCCGCGAGAGCCCGGTGCCACACCGGGTCCCGCAGCAGCCGCGCCTCCCAGGCCCGCACGACGCCCGCGGGCCCCGGGACGGCGTCGGCCCGGGACGGGTGCAGGAACAGCTCGCTGGTGCCCTCGGGCAGGTCGGCCAGGCCCGCGAGCATCGCGTCCCGCAGAGCCGGGTACCCGCCCAGGTCCCCCGCCGACCGTCGGTTGGTCACCACCGTCGCCGGCAACGGCACCCCGAGCGCGTCGGCCAGGGCCACCGCCTGCTCGTGGGCCGCGGCCAGCGGGGCCGGCAACGGCCCACCCCACCACGGCCGGGGGTCGCGCGGCAGCCGGAACGCCAGGCCGTGGCCGGCGCACCACCGCAGCGTCTCGGGCAGGAGCGACCGGCCCGACAGTCCGTACAGGACGCCCGCGTGGGAGTCGGCCGCGCGGGGCGCCACGCCCTGCCCGCGCATCCAGGCGAGCTGCGCGTCCATCTCCCCCAGCACGTCCGCCGTGGCCGCCCGCTCGGCCGCCCACGCCGGACCCAGCGCACCGGAGTCGTCGACCAGGCTCGGCGCGTCGGACAACGGTCGCCACGGCACCAGCCCGCGCTCGCTGGTGAGCGTGACGTGCAGGTGGGGTACCACGCCCAGCCGACGGACCGCGGCCACGGCCGGGGCCGACTCCGGCGAGACGGCGATGAGCGTCGTCGCGGTGACGTGCCCGTCGGCCAGCAGCGCCACGATCTCCTGGGTCGAGCCCGCGTCCCGGCCCAGGTCGTCGGCCGTGATGACGAGGCGTCGGCTCACCCCACCGGTTCCTTCGGCGCCTCATCCGGCTGCCCGGCCGCCTCGGGCGAGTGCAGCGGCACCGTGAACAGCCGCGACGCCACCGCCCCGATCGCGGTGAGGACGAAGGGGTAGACGCACAGGTACATGCGGAACGCCAGCCCGGGGTTGTCGCCCGGGTCGTCCCCGGAGTTGTACCCGAAGAACACGCCGAGCGAGGTGAGCGCCAGCCCGGTCACGATCCCGTTGAGCCGGCCGAAGAACCCGAACGCGGACAGGAACAGCCCTTCCCGGTGCTGCCCGTTGCGCACGGCATCGCCGTCGAGGACGCGCGCCGTGATGAGGTCGTTGGTGGCCAGCATGCCCGACCAGCCGACGCCGACCAGCACGCCGGCCGCGATCGCCGTCGCCAGGCTGTTGGCGAAGAAGAGGACCGCGAAGCTGGCGGCCAGCAGCGCGAAGGCCAGCCGCCACGTCCACAGCGCCCCCTTGTGGGCGACGACCTGCGTCCACACGACCAGCCCGCCGGCGGTGATCAGGATGACGATGCCCTGCAGGTACAGGGCGTTGGCCACTGGAAGGCCGAGCGAGTACCGCACGTACAGCTGGATGCCCGTCAGCACGAGCGCCATCGAGATGCCGTAGCAGGCGCTGGTGAGCCCGACCTTCCAGAACAACGGGTTGCTCAGGATGGACCAGATGCTGCGGAACAGCTGCGGGCGCTCCACTGTGGAGTACCGCGGGTTCTCGCGGGCCGACAGCGCCATGAAGACGATGACGGCCACGGCGATCGCGGCGTAGATGACCGCGGTGGTCCGGAACCCCTCGGTGGTCTCCTCGGTGCCGAAGATGCTCGTGGTGAGCAGCGGCGTGACGGCCAGCGAGATGACCAGCGCGACGAGCTGGAAGCCCTGCCGAAGTCCGTTGGCCACCGCCCGGTCCCGCTCCACCGGGTACAGCTCGGGCAGCAGCGCCCCGTAGTTGGCGTTGAGCATGGAGTCGAACGCCTCGCACAGGATCGCGAACACCGCGAACCACAGCACGAGGCCGAGGCCGTCCAACGACTCCGGCGCCGAGAAGAACGCGATCATGCAGGCCGCCAGCATCGGCGCCCCGACGAGCAGCCAGGGCCGCCGCCGGCCGAACCGGGTCCGGGTGCGGTCGGAGAGGTGCCCGAGCACCGGGTTGTCGACGGCGTCGATGATCGCGTAGATCACCATGACCACGCCGTAGGCCCGCACGTCCAGGCCGAGGATGTCGACGTAGTACAGGATCATCGAGCCTTTGATCATGTTGATCGGGATGGATGTACCGAACATCCCGATGGCGTACCGCCAGGCAGGGGTCCGGGCCGGGACGACGGCCGGGCCGGCGGCCGGTAACGGCTGCGACACGCGATCACCTTCCTTGATGGATGGGCGCTGTGCGCAGGGTACCGGTCACCGGCCCGGATGGTCACCGGCCGACGGGGCCGCCCGGACGGTCCGGGCCGCGTCGACGCGGGCGTCCCGGACGGGCCGTGGTCGGGCGGTGTCAGAACGTGCCGTGGTAAAGGGAGCAGCCGCGGCACACGTCGGGTGGCGGGCCGGCCAGCAGGCGCCGACGGAACTCGACGTACGGCTCGTCGGCCCAGATCTCGGGGAAGCTGCGCTCGGTCAGCCGGCCCAGCGAGACCCGGTCGTCGCCCATCACCATGCAGCAGGGCTGCACCACCCCGGCACTGGTGACGTACGCCGCCTCCCACGGCCACGTGCAGCCGGGGCCGGTCCGGTCGCGCGTAGCCGTACCGCCGGTGGTGCGGGGCAGGCGCAGCTGCACGCCGCCGGCGTCGGCCACCCGGCGCGCCGCCGCGTACGCCTGCCGGGTCGCGGCGTCATCGGCCCACAGCGCCTGCTGTCGGGCGTACTCCCGGATCTCGCGGTAACCGCCGGCGGGATCGGTGTCGGCGAAGTCGTGCGAGAGGTTCTGCACGCGCACGTCGGTGACGCCGATCCGGCCGACCAGCTCGACCAGGGCCGGCAGCTCGGCGATGTTGCGGCGCATGGCCACGAAGACCACCCGGATCTGCGGGTTCTCGCGGCCCAGGGCCCGTTTGACCGCGACGAGGTCGGCCAGGTTGCGCAGCACGGCCGGCAGTCGGGCGCCCTCGCGGATGCTCTCGTACGTGGGCGCGCTGGCGCCGTCCAGCGACACGTGCAGCCAGTCCAGGCCGGCGCGCACCAGCTTCTCCGACATCGCCCGGGTCAGCAGCGTGGCGTTGCTGTTGAAGCCCACGCGGATGCCCCGCTCGTGGGTCGCGCGCACCATGTCCAGCAGTCGCGGGTGCAGCAGCGGCTCGCCGAGCCCCTGCAGCGTCAGGTCGTCCAGGTCGGGCAGCTCGGCCAGGAGCCGCCGGAACAGGCCTTCGTCGAGGGCCCCGGTCAGCTTGTTCACGGGAGGCCGGTAGCGGACCAGGCACATGGCGCAGCGCAGGTTGCAGGCCGAGGTGACCTCGAGCTGCAGCCGACGCGGCAGCGGCGGCACGAGCGGGGCCATGCGGCTGCGCACTACCCGTCGCCGGCCGGGCCGAAACGCCGTCCGGGCGGTTGTCCCCCGTTTCTCCGTCGGCGGTCGGGGTAGCCGACAGGCAGGAGGTCGTCGCCGGCGACCGATGCCGTCGGCCAGGACGCCACAGGTCCAGACGTCGCCGGCCCAGACGTCGCTGGTCCGGACGTCGCCGGCCCGGGCGTCCTCGCCGGCCCGGCCGTCGGGCCAGCACCAACCGTCACGGTAGGAGTCATGCCGCACTCACGTGACCGGCTCGTGCGGACGCTGCTGCGAACGTACGGGCGCACCTACGCCGAGGAGGCGGGAATCCGGCTGGAGGACAAGCCGGGGCCGCTGTTCCAGCTGATCGTGCTCACGATGCTGCTGAGCAAGCCCATCTCGTCCGACCTCGCGGTCGCGGCCGCCCGGGAGCTCTTCGCCGCCGGATACCGGACCCCACAGTCCATCTTGGACGCGTCCTGGCAGGACCGGGTCGACGCGTTGGGGCGGGGGCACTACCGGCGCTACGACGAGAGCACCAGCACGCTGCTCGCCAAGGCGGCGCAGCACTGCCTGGACCGGTGGCGGGGCGACCTGCGCCGGATGCGCCAGGAGGCGGGCGGCGATCGTCAGCGGCTGCAGGCGTTCCTCACCGAGTTCCCCGGCATCGGCCCCACCGGCGCCGACATCTTCGTCCGCGAGGTGCAGGCGATCTGGCCGGAGTACCGCCCGTCGGTGGACGCCAAGGTGATCGACGGCGCCCGGGCCCTGCACCTGTCGCCCGACTCGATCACGAAGCTCAGCCGGCCCGAGGACGTGCCCCGGCTGACCTCGGCGCTCGTGCGGGTGGGCCGGGCGCGCCGGCTGCCCGAGGACATCCAGGCCGAGCTCCGCCGGTGACGCGGCCGGTCGGGCGGGCGAGCCCGGGGGCCGACCGAGCGCGGTGGGCCGGGACCGGACGCCGGGCGGGCCGGTGACGACCGCGAGGACCCGGATGAGGTCCGTCACAGGGCCTGTTCGCCCCGTCCGTCGTTCGGGCACGCTGGGCAGGCGATGCCGCGCAGCTTGCCGGCGCGGAGTCTGCGAATGGTCCTCCGCCGTACGTCCCCGAGGTGGGTGTCGCCGTGTCGCACTACCTGGCGCCGGTGATCGCCGCCTCCGCCCAATGGCTGGAGCGGACCTACGCCGCCACGGAGAGCCCGCTGCTGTCCGTCTGGGCCGGGATTCAGGCCCGTCAGGCGGCCACGGTCGCCGCCTGGCTGCGCTACCCGACGGTCGTCGATGCCGCCCTGGTGGCCATGGCGGGTCCCGGCGGCGCCGGTCGGCTGGACGCGCTCGTCGCCCCGGTGCCGGCACCCGCCGAGCCCTGGCGGTCGTGGGTCGACGAGGTGGTGGTGAGCTGGGCCGCCGGCCTGCTGACCGACGCCGACCTCGCCCGGGACGCCGTCGCCGCCGTGGCCGCGACCGAGCATGCGCGGGGTCTGGTTCTCGACTTCCGGGCCCTGCTGCGCCCCGACGCCATCGACGCCCAGGCGGCGACGCTGCTGCGCCACCCGGACCTGGCGCGCCCGGTGGTGAGCCTGTACCGGGCCGAGCTGCTGGCCCGCCTGCGCAGCGGCGATGCCCCACCTCCGGTGCCCGCACCGTAGGTCGCTGCGTTCGTCACCGTGCGCTGCGGGACGTCCGGGGATGTCCCTGCCCTAACCGGTGAAAACGGGTGAGGCCGCGCGCGTGCGTCGCGTTCGCCCGCGTAGAACGAGGGCAGGCAGCAGGGGCAGCGGCGGAAGGAGCCCTCCATGCAGACCAAGGCCGGCTCGGAGCAGGACGTCATCGACCTGCTCGTCGACCAACATGGACAGATCAAAAGCCTTCTCGCGGAGATTCCCGCGACGAGCGGCGAGCACAAGAAGCGGCTCTTCTACGACCTCGTCCGTCTGCTCGCCGTTCACGAGAGCGCGGAGGAGCAGGTCGTGCACCCGTCCGCCCGACGCAAGATCGACAATGGTGACCCCATCGTGTCGGCCCGGCTGGCCGAGGAGGACGAGGCCAAGCACGCGCTGGCCGAACTGTACGACCTCGGCGTCGATCACCCAGACTTTGACGTACGTCTACGCGAGTTCGGAGAGGACGTGATCCGGCACGCCACGGCCGAGGAGGTCGAGGAGTTCGCCCAGATGCGGGCGAAGCTCGGCCGGGACGAACTCATCCGCATGGCCGGGCTGGTCCGGGCCGCCGAGGCCGCCGCGCCCACCCGTCCGCACCCGGCCGCCGGCGAGTCCGCCGCCGCCAACATGATCATGGGGCCGCCGCTGGCGCTGTTCGACCGCATCCGGGACGCTGTACGGGATCGGCGCTCATGAACCCGTCACGCAAAGGCCCGCACGAGCTCGACGGGATTCCCGCGGCCAGCCTCGACGACGAGGATCTCGAGCGGGAGCTGGAGCACCTGCACCAGACCCGACACGAGGTGTTCCTGCACGGATCGGCTCAGGCCCTGGACCACCACACGCAGCGCATGGCCGACCTGGAGCAGGAGTGGCTGCGCCGCCACCCGGAACGCCAGGTCGACCCGCAACGCCTGCGCGCCGGTGCCCGTACGCGCGATACCGCGCGCCACTGACCTCGCCCCCGCCCACGCCCGACCGGCCCCACCACGCTCCGCGCGACGACCCGCGAAGGGCGCGCCATCGACCAGCCTCGCCGTACGTCGCCGCCGCTCCGACCGGGCATCGGTAGCCTCGACGCCGACGCCATCTCGAGGAGGCTGGGCCTGTGGTGCGCAACGTCCACGAACGGCGGCTGCCGGTGCCCGCGGCGACGGCGGGAGCCTTGCTCGACACGCTGGCCGGGCCCGACGACCGGTTGTGGCCCCGGCGGCAGTGGCCGGCCATGCGGTTCGACCGCCCGCTGGGCGTCGGGGCGACGGGCGGGCACGGCCCGGTCCGCTACGTCGTGACGGAGTACGTCCCCGGCCAGCGGGTGCGGTTCCGGTTCCTCGGACCGCCCGGGTTCGACGGCTACCACGAGTACGAGGTGCTGGCCGAGGGCGAGGGCGCGTGCCGGCTGCGCCACAGCCTCGTGATGACCACCCACTGGCCGGCCTGGCTCACCTGGCCCCTGTTCTTCCGCCCGCTGCACGACGCACTGATCGAGGACAGCTTCGACACCGCCACCCGTCATCTCGGGCTTCCCCTTCCGGCCCCGCGCCGGTGGTCGGCCCGGGTACGCCTGCTGCGGGCGCTCGCCGGGGCCGCGCGGTCACCCGCCCGGCGCCCAGCCTGAGGCCCGCCGCCGGCAACCCGTACGCGCGGCGATCCGTACGCGCCGGCGACCCGGACCCGGCGCCGACCCACGTCCCCGAGCGCCCGCCGTTGGAGAAACAACTAGGACGTCCTAGCATAATCGTAGGAAGTCCAAGTATCTTGGCGATCGGGTGTCCGGGTCGAGGGAGGCGTCGATGGCATCGTCCGACAGCCCGCTGCATGTGCCGGTGCATCCGGTACGGTTCGTCACTGCGTCGAGTCTCTTCGATGGGCACGACGCATCGATCAACATCATGCGCCGGATTCTGCAGGCCCAGGGCGCCGAGGTCATCCACCTGGGGCACAACCGGTCGGTGAAAGAGGTCGTGGACGCCGCCATCGAGGAGGACGTGCAGGGCGTCGCCGTCTCGTCCTACCAGGGCGGCCACATCGAGTACTTCAAGTACCTGGTCGACTCGCTGGCCGCCGCCGGCGCTCCGCACATCCGGGTCTACGGCGGTGGCGGTGGGGTGATCGTGCCGGCCGAGATCGCCGAGCTGCGCGACTACGGGGTCACCATCTTCTCTCCCGAGGACGGCCAGCGCCTCGGGCTGGCCCGGATGGTGAACGTCCTCATCCGCGAGTGCGACGTCGACCCGTGGCAGCGGGAGCCCGTCGACGTGGCGCGGGTGCTGGCCGGTGAGCGCACGGCGGTGGCCCGGGCGGTGACCGGGGCGGAGCTCGACACGCTCCCGCCCGAGATGCGCGAGGAGCTGCGCGCCGCGGCCCAGCGGCGGACGGTGCCGGTGCTCGGCATCACGGGCACCGGTGGGTCGGGCAAGTCGAGCCTCACCGACGAGCTCGTCCGGCGGCTGCGGGTCGACCAGCAGGACAAGCTGCGGGTGGCCGTGGTCGCGGTCGACCCGACCCGGCGCAAGGGCGGCGGTGCCCTGCTCGGCGACCGGATCCGCATGAACAGCCTCGACGGCTCCACCGTCTTCTTCCGGTCGCTCGCCACCCGCGGCGGCCACGAGCTGCCCGCGTCACTGCCCGCGGTGATCGACGTGTTCAAGGCGGCGGGCTTCGATCTGATCATCGTCGAGACGCCGGGCATCGGCCAGGGGGACGCCGGGATCGTCCAGTACGCCGACGTGTCGCTGTACGTGATGACGCCCGAGTACGGCGCGCCCTCCCAGCTCGAGAAGATCGACATGCTCAGCTTCGCCGACGCGGTGGCGATCAACAAGTTCGAGCGGCGCGGCGGTGAGGACGCGCTGCGCGACGTGGCCCGGCAACTGGTGCGCAACCGCGAGGCCTTCGGCAGCAAGCCGGCCGACATGCCCGTCTTCGGCACGTCGGCGGCGACGTTCAACGACGACGGGGTCACCGCGCTCTACCACTACCTCAAGCGCCTGCTCGTCGCGGCCGGCCTGAACGCGAGCGACGGCCAGCTTGCGCCGGTGTCCGTGAAGGCGTCGACGAAGTTCCGGGCCTTGCTGCCGCCGAACCGGCAGCGGTACCTGTCGGAGATCGCCGAGACGGTCCGGGCCTACCACCGCGAGACCGAGCGGCTGGCCGAGCAGGCCCGCCGCGTCCAGCGGCTGGCGGCGGTCGCGGCCGAGATGCCCCTGCCGGAGATCACCGACGCTTTGGACAAGGCCCGCGAGGGTCTCCCGCCGTGGCTGCGCGAGCAGATCGAGCGGTGGCCGGAGGTGGTCGCCTCCTACCAGGGCGACGAGTACGTGTTCCGGGTCCGGGACCGGGAGATCCGGACGACGCTGACCCGGGAAACGTTGTCCGGCAGCCGGATCCCCCGCGTCGCGCTGCCGCGGTTCACCGACCACGGCGAGCTGGTCCGGTACTGGCGGCGCGAGAACCTACCCGGCCACTTCCCGTTCACGGCCGGGGTGTTCCCGTTCCGACGCGAGGACGAGGACCCGGCCCGCATGTTCGCCGGGGAGGGCGACCCGTTCCGGACCAACCGGCGGTTCAAGCTGCTGTCCAAGGGAGCGCCGGCGGTACGGCTCTCCACGGCCTTCGACTCGGTCACGCTCTACGGTCGCGACCCCGACGAGCGGCCCGACGTCTACGGCAAGATCGGCACCTCCGGCGTCTCCGTGGCCACATTGGACGACATGAAGGCCCTCTACGACGGGTTCGACCTGGTCTCCCCCAAGACCTCGGTGTCGATGACGATCAACGGGCCGGCCCCGACCATCCTGGCCTTCTTCTTCAACACCGCCATCGACCAGCAGGTCGACAAGTTCCGGGCCGAGCACGGGCGTGAGCCGTCCGAAGCGGAGTACCAGCAGATACGGGCGCACGTGCTCAGCAACGTCCGGGGCACGGTGCAGGCGGACATCCTCAAGGAGGACCAGGGTCAGAACACCTGCCTGTTCTCCACCGACTTCTCCCTGCGCATGATGGCGGACATCCAGGAGTGGTTCATCGCCAACAACGTGCGCAACTTCTACTCCGTTTCGATCTCCGGATACCACATCGCCGAGGCCGGAGCGAACCCGATCAGCCAGCTCGCCTTCACCCTGGCCAACGCGTTTACCTACGTCGAGGCGTACCTCGCCCGCGGCATGGCGGTCGACGACTTCGCGCCCAACCTGTCCTTCTTCTTCTCCTGCGGCATGGACCCCGAGTACTCGGTGCTCGGCCGGGTGGCCCGGCGGATCTGGGCCATCGCCATGCGGGACCGGTACGGCGCCAACGAGCGGTCGCAGAAGCTCAAGTACCACATCCAGACCAGCGGCCGGTCCCTGCACGCGCAGGAGATGGCCTTCAACGACATCCGCACCACCCTGCAGGCGCTCGCCGCGATCTACGACAACGCCAACTCGTTGCACACCAACGCCTACGACGAGGCGATCACCACGCCGACCGCCGAGTCGGTCCGTCGGGCCCTGGCCATCCAGCTCATCATCAACCGGGAATGGGGCCTGGCCATGAACGAGAACCCGCTGCAGGGCTCGTACATCATCGAGGAGCTCACCGACCTGGTGGAGGCCGCGGTGCTGGACGAGTTCGACCGCATCACCGAGCGCGGCGGCGTCCTCGGGGCCATGGAGACCGGCTACCAGCGGGGCCGGATCCAGGACGAGTCCATGCTCTACGAGCAGCGCAAGCACGACGGCAGCCTGCCGATCATCGGCGTCAATACCTTCCTGCGCGACGACGCCGAACCGGTCGAGGTGCGCCTCGAGCTCGCCCGGGCGACCGAGGCGGAGAAGCAGTCGCAACTGAAGCGGCTGCGCGACTTCCACGAGCGCCACCGCCACGAGGCCCCGGCCGCGCTGGCCCGGCTCAAGCAGGCGGCCACCTCGGGTGAGAACGTCTTCGCGGTGCTCATGGACGCCGCCCGCGTCTGCTCCCTGCAGCAGATCACGGACGCGTTCTTCGAGGTGGGCGGACAGTACCGCCGCAACATCTAGCTGTTCTGCCCACGGAGGTTGGTGACGCGGCTGATGGGTGGTCGTCCGCCGAGTGCGGTGTGGGGCCGGTGGTGATTGTAGATGTGCTGCCATCGGGGGAAGGCGCGTCGGCGGGCGGTCTCGCTGGGGTAGGGGCGGGCGTAAGCCCATTCGAGGAGCATGGTGCGCTGGTAGCGTTCGACTTTCCCGTTCGTGCGGGGCCGGTACGGGCGGGTTCGCTTGTGGACGATGCCGGCCTGGGCGAGGGCGTGGCGCCAGGCCCGGGACCGATAGCAAGATCCGTTGTCCGTCAGCACGCGGCGCACGGTGATGCCATAGGCGGCGAAGAATGCCTGGGCTCGCTGCCAGAACGCTGCCGCGGTTGGTCCTTGTTCGTCGGGCAGGATCTCGCTGTAGGCCAGGCGGGAGTGGTCGTCGACGGCACTGTGGATGTAGCCGTATCCACGCGCTGACGGCGCGCTGGCGCGGCTGTTGCGCCGCCCGGCGGCCCGCCCGAGGACTCGCCAGCCGCCACCGTCGGGGATGCGGCCGAGCTTCTTGACGTCCACGTGCACCAGGTCACCGGGGCGGGGGTGCTCGTAGCGGCGCGGCTCCTCCCGGCGTACGGGCTGGCCGGTGGCCAGATCTATGCAGGTCAGCTTGGGTACGCCGTGGCGGACCAGGACCTTGTGCACCGTCGAGGCATGCATGCCCAACCGGCCGGCGATCGCCGCCGGACCAAGACGCTTGACCCGCCGCAAGTGCAGGATCTTCCGCTCCACCGGCTGCGGGACGCGATTCGGGCTGTGATACGGCCGGCTGGACCGGTCGACCATCCCCGCCGCGCCGAGCTGCCGGTATCGGTCCGACCACCGCTTGGCCGTCGTCGGGCTGACCTGAAACCGCTCAGCGGCCCAGCGCAGCGGCCACCCCTCCTCGACGACACACCGAGCAAGCAGCAGACGACCACGCTCAGTCAGGATTGCGTTAGCGTGGGGCACGAAGACCTCCAGGTGGCAGGTGTGGTGAGTCAGCAACTCCACACTCACCCGGAGGTCTTCAGCCCTTATGGATCTCCAACAGTCGTGTCCCTGTCACCAACCTCTGTGGGTAGGACATCTAGCCGTCGACCATCCGTCCCGACGACCGTCCGGGCGAACGGGCGGTCGTCGGGACGAGGTCATCGAACGCTGTGCGTCTCCTCGGGGCCGCCGGCCTCGGGGCCGACCCACGCCCGGTCGCCGTCGCCGGCGTGACGTCGTCGGCGACCGTCCCCAAGCGCCGCGTCGGTCCCCGAGGCCGGCGTCAGCCCGTAAAATCCGGCGTCAGTCCTTGAAGTCCCCGGCGTCGCGCCGCAGGTCGCGCAGGATCTCCACCAGTTGCCGCAGCTTGTCGGGCGGCAGGCCCGGCCGGGCGAAGACCTGCTCGTTGAGCCGCTCCGTGGCGATCGCGGCCAGCTTGCGCCCGGCCGGGGTGATCTCCAGCAGGACCGCGCGGCCGTCCTCGGGATGGGGTCGCCGCACGACGAGTCCGGCCCGCTCGAGCCGGTCGGCCGCGTTCGTCACGCTCGTCGGATGAACCTGCAGTCGCGCGCCCGCCTTCGCCATGGGCAGCGCGCCGGCCCGGGTGAACGACAGCAGCATGAGCAGTTCGTACCGGGCGAACGTCAGGTCAAGGGGCCGGAGCACCTCGTCGACCCGGGCGAGCATGATGGCCTGCGCCCGCATGATGGACGTCACCGCGGCCATGCCGTCGACCGCATCCGCCCAGCCGTGCTCCCGCCACTGCCGCGCAGCCTCCTCGATCGGGTCGAGCGGAAGCGGAGTCGACGCCATGGACGACAGGGTACCGAGGACCGGATCTTTCGGTATGACCGAGGCGAACGCCCGTACCGGCCCTTCCCCGACCGCACCGCCGCCCGCTCGGTCAGCCCCGGGCTCGCCGCCCCTCGGCGGCCGCCTGTGCGATCGCGGCGATCCGCGAGGCCCGGGTCGCCGGGCGCTGGGCCTCGGCGACCCACCAGAGCATCTGCTTGCGCGCGGTGGGTGGGAACGCCGCGAAGTTCGCCGCCGCCGGTGGGTGGGCCGCCAGGGCCGCGGCCAGGTCGTCCGGAATCTCCAGGCGCTCGACCCGGTCGGAGATCTCCCAGATGCTGTTCGCCTTGGCCTGCTCGATCGCGGCCAGCCCCGCCGGCGTCATGCGGCCCTCGGCGATCAGCCGCGCGACCCGCGCCTTGTTGCTCGCCGACCATGGACTGCGGGGCTTGCGCGGCGAGTAGTACTGCTTGCCGCGGTCATCGTCGAACCGGCCCGCCGTGCTGTCGATCCAGCCGAAGCACAACGCCTCCTCGACCGCCGCCTCGTACGCCAGGCCCACCCGGCCCGACCGGGGTCGCCAGGTCACCAACCACACGCCCCGGGACGTGGCGTGGTTGGCCGCAAGCCACGCGCGCCACGTCTCGCGGTCATCCGCGTGCACGAACTCGGCGTCATCGAGGGCCGACACGCCGACCACAGTAGCCGTCCGGTCCGACATTCCCGGCGTGCGCGGCGCTGTCTCACTCTGTGGAACCCGCCGCGTCGAGGCCGGCGCTCACCGTGCTCCTCGCGGCGACCGACCGCCCCGGTCGACGACCGCCGGGCGGTCACCCGTGGGCGGTCCGGTTGGCGAGCACCGCCCGGCCGTGCTGCTCGACCCACTGAACGAGGGCCTCGATCGGTTCCAGCAGGGCCTGCCCCAGCGGGGTGAGCGCGTACTCCACGCGGGGTGGAATCTCGGCGTGGGCGGTGCGCGAGACCAGACCGTCGCGCTGCAGCTCGCGCAGGGTCTTGGTGAGCAGGCGATGGGAGATGCCGTCGACGCGGCGCTGGATCTCGGTGAACCGCACGGGCCCGGCCACCAGGACGGAGATGACCGCGAGGCTCCACTTGTCGCCGATGGTCGTCAGCAGGCCGCGCAGCACCGTCCGCAGATCCTCGTCCCAGCATGTGGACGGTACGGCTCGGGACGAGAACGACGTCATCGCTGCTCCTTCCAAGTCTTACCCGACGGTACCTGACGCACCGGAAAGTACGTATCGACGATTGGGAATTTATGTGACCCCGTCACCGCTCACCTCGATCGGACGGCCCCGCCGTCGAAAGAGACCCGAGCACGAAGGGAGTCACGTCGTGACCAGGATCGCCATCATCGTCGGCAGCGTACGGCCCGGCCGGTACAGCCGCCGCGTCGCCGACTGGGTCCACGAGCACGCCGCGCGGCGCACCGACGCGGTCTTCGAGATCGTGGACCTGGCCGACCATCCCCTGCCGCACCTGGACGAGCCCCTGCCGGCCTCCGCGGGCAGCTACGAGAACGAGCACACCCGGGCGTGGGCCCGGACCATCGCCGCCTTCGACGGCTACGTCTTCGTTACCCCCGAGTACAACCACTCGTTCCCGGCGGTGCTGAAGAACGCCCTCGACTACCTCTACGCCGAGTGGAACAACAAGGCGGCCGGGTTCGTGAGCTACGGCGTGGTCGGAGGCGCCCGGGCGGTGGAGCAGTTGCGGCTCGTCGCGGCCGAGCTGCAGCTCGCCACGGTCCGGTCGCAGGTCGCGCTGTCGTTCTTCACCGACTTCGAGAACTTCACCACGCTGGCGCCCCAGCCCGGACAGGTCGAGGCGCTGACCGCGACCCTGGACCAGGTGGTGGCGTGGTCCCGGGCCCTGGCCACCCTCCGCGCTCCAGCAGCCTGACCATCGATCACGGCCTGCCCCGCGTCGGTCACCGTCCAATCAGGACTGTGTCCGGCCGGGGGCGGGCACGGCACAATCTTCGATGTTTGGCTCTCCGGCCGACGGCGCCCGCCCGGCCGGCCCCGTCACCGCCGGCTCGCGGCGACCGTAATCCGCCCGGGTCACGTTGTCCTGCCACCGTGTGCGCGGTATCGACCGGAGCGTCGCGCTTTCAGGTGAAGAACGGCCTACCGGGACTCTTGTCCGGATGGGCGTTCAAGCATCACACCATGTCTGCTATTCGCCCCAAGGCAGGCACCACGATGATCCTGGCCGGCGTGCCCATCATCGTGGCTGTCGCCTTCAGCCTCACTCCCCACGACGCCCGGTCCTCCGACACGACGGGCACCACGTAACCGTGTCGGACCTGACAGCGGTCGCCGCCCCAGCCGGGGGCGACGACCAGTCGGCCGGCACGTCGCTGGTCGCCCTCGCGGTCGATCCCAACGGCCATGGCCGCAGGGACGGCTGGAAGCCCGACGGTCACCGTGACGGTGACAAGAAGGACGGCGACAAGAAGGACGGCGACAAGAGAGACGGCGACAAGAAGGACGGCGACAAGAAGCCGACCCACAAGCCGACCAAGCCGACGGAAACCAAGACGACGGCTCCGCCGACCAAGCCACCGACCACGCCGCCGACCGTCCAGCCCACGCGGACGGAGCTGCCGGTCACCGGAGGTCGGGAGGTCAGCTTCGCCGTGGCCGGGGCCGGGTTGGTCCTCATCGGCGCGCTGATGCTGCTCCTGAGGCGCATGGCTCGGGATCAGTGACGGCGACGTCGACGGACGTCGATCCAGCCCCACGAACCAGCGCAGTCCCACGAATCGAGGAGAGACCGGAAGGGTGGTGGGCGCAGGCCGTCCACCACCCTTCCGGTGGGACCACGGGCCAGCTCCCGGACGCCGATGGGCGACCGTCCGCGACGACCGTCGGGCCCTCGGGTGGGGCCGGACCGGGCGACGGTAGCATTCGAGCCGTCCCACCGGCCGTCAGGAACGACGTATGTACTTCGAGCACTCTCCCGAGATCTGGACCGACTTTCCCACCCTCGTCGCGGGGGTGCTGTACGCCGAGCAGGTCACCGACACGGTCCCGGTCGACGAGCCGGTCGCCCGCTACACCGACCTGGCCCGAGCCCGCCTCGCGGGCGGGACCGAGGCCGAGCTCCCCGAGATTCAGGCGTGGCGGCGGACCTTCGCCGCGATGGGTCTCAAGCCGACCCAGTACCGGTGCGCCGCGGAGTCGCTGCTGCGTCGGTTCCGCAAGGAGGGGTCGCTCCCGCGCATCCATCCACTTGTGGACGTATGTAACGCCATATCCATGGCCTTCGCCACCCCCGTCGCCGTCTTCGACACGGCCCGGATCACCGGCCACCTGACCGTCCGCCGGGCCAGCGGCACGGAGACGTACGTGACGTTCTCGGACGAGACCGAGCACCCGGAGCCGGGTGAGGTGATCTTCGCCGACGCCGCAGGCCGCGCCCACGCCCGCCGCTGGAGCAACCGGCAGAGCGGGCTGTCGGCGGTCCGGCCCGACACCCGGTCCGTGCTGATCGTGGCGGAGGCCCTGCACGGGTCGGCCGCCGAGGACGTTCCTCGCCTGACCACCGCCATCGCCGAGGTGCTCGAGAAGATCTGGTCGGCCCCGGTCACGTCGGCGGTGCTGAGCCGGGAGTCCCCGCGGTTCGCCCGCTGACGTCCACTGGTCGCCGACGTCCGGGGGCGACGGCGACCGCCCGGCGGGCACCCCCAGCCGACGCCCGCCGGCCCCGCCCCGCCGGAGCCCGGGCGGGTCAGTTCGCCGCGCCGGCCAGGTAGCGGGTCAGGTGGTCGATGACCTCCCGGGCGTCGTCCTCGATGCCGTGGATGAAGGTGGACTTGCGCCGCCGCAGCACCGGCAGTCCCAGCGCGTACAGGCCGGGGCTGTCGACCACGCCGCCGTCGTGGCGCAGCTGGCCCTTGGCGTCGACCACCGGCACGTCGAGCCACCCGTACTCGGGCCGGAAGCCCGTCGCCCACACGATCGTGCGGATCTCGCCCCGGGTCAGGTCGATCTGCAGCCGGGGGGCCGCGGGCGCCCGGGTCGGCTCGGGGCGCTCGGGTGGCGCGACCTCGTCGTCGACCCCCTTCTCGGTGGCCCACTCGTCGAACGTGGTGAGCAGCCGACCCAGCTTCAGGTCGGCGAGGGAGAGCGCGTTGCGCAGGCCACCGGAGAACAGCGCCCGGCCGTCGCGTACCGCGGCCATCCGACCCACGAGCTCGACGCCGGCGTCCATGAGCGCGTTGAGGTCGAGCGTCCGGCGTTCCGGGGTGCCGACGAGCTGCGGCGAGGGCAGACGCCGGGCCCGGTCCAGGTCCTCGATCTCGTCGTGGCGCTGGTCCCACACGCCTGCCGCGTCCATCCACCACAGCACGTCGCGGCCGCGGTACGTCCGCGGCATCCGCACGTGCTCCCCGACGGAGAGGATCACCGGACGGCCCGATCGCCGGATCTCGTCGGCCAGTTGGACCCCGGTCGCCGAGGCCCCCACGACGAGGACCCCGCCCTCAGGAAGCTGCGTCGGGTCCCGGTAGTCGAACGGCGTCAATTGCTCGATGAACGACGGGACCGCCTCGGCGAACGGTGGCACCACCGGGCGGTTGCAGGCGCCGCTGGCGATCACCACCGACCGGCAGCGCAGCTCGCCCTGGCTCGTCGTGACGTGGTACCCGCCGTCGACCCGGCGGACGGACGTGACGGCGGTCTTGGTGCGGACCGGCGCGCGGCAGACGGTGGCGAAGCGATCGATGAACTCGATCACCTCGCCCACCGTCATGTAGCCGTCCGGGTCCGGGCCGTCGTAGTGGTGCCCCGGCAGCCGGCTGCACCAGTTGGGCGTGAGCAGCCGGAGCGAGTCCCAGCGCTCCCGCCGCCAGGAGTTCGCGACCTCGCCGCGCTCGAGCACGACGTGATCGATCGACGCGGCGGACAGGAAGTGGCTCGCGGCCAGACCGGCGTGCCCCGCGCCGATGACGACGGTGGTCAGGCTCTCGACGCCCATGGCTCACCCACGGCTTCGTGCCCCCGACCAGTCGGTCGCTCAGGCGACCTGGACGGTGACATTCGTCGGGTTGGTGAGCGCGTCGAAGACCGCCGACCGCTTCTGGGACTGGGCCACGAGCGCCTCGATCTCCTCCCGGCTGGCGTCGGCGTCGACGCGGAAGGTCACGGTGATGTCGTTGTATCCGTTACGGACGTCGCTGTCCGCGCCGAGGATGCCGCGGATGTCGTGGCTGCCCTCGACCGTGGCCTCGACCGAGCGCAGCTGAATGCCCCGGTTCTGGGCGACCGAGGCGATGCCGGCCGTCAGGCAGCTCGCCAGGCCGACGAGGAGGTACTCGATGGGCGTGATGCCGTTGTCGTCCGCCGCGAAGACCTCCGGGTGGTCGGCCTCGAACACCGACTCGCTCTTGTGGCTCTGCTCCTGGCCGAGCCCGAAGAAGTCCTTGACCCGCACCGTGGTGTGGACGCCGCGATTCCAGGTGGAGGTCACCCGCCACTTGAACTGGGCCGCCTCGGGCGCGGCCTTCAGCGCCTCGCGGGCGTCGAGCAGCGCCTTGACATTGACTCCGTTATCGACCGTGGTAGTCATGTCCGTGATGGCCCCTTTCCGTCAGCGCTCCTGGGAGATTCCCTACCTGCCCGATTGACAATACACATCGCCGCAAGCGTTGGCTATGATCGCGGCCATGGCCAGGGTCTCGACACCGGCGCCGGGCTCGGTCGGCACGGTCGAGACGCAGCACCTCGACCTGGAGACGCCGATCCAGCTCGACTGTGGACGCCAGCTGAACCAGGTACGGGTCGCGTACGAGACGTACGGCACCCTCTCCCCCGCTCGGGACAACGTCATTCTCGTCTGCCACGCGCTCAGCGGCGACGCCCACGCCGCGGGATACGCCAAGACGCCCCCGGCGCAGGGCACCCGCGACGGGTTCGGCGCCGAGGAGCGCGACGGCGACGCCGGCCGCGGTCTCGGATGGTGGGACGGGATGATCGGCCCGGGCAAGGCGTTCGACACCGACCGGTACTTCGTCGTCTCGACCAACCTGCTCGGCGGCTGTCGCGGGACCACCGGCCCCTCGTCGATCGACCCGGCCACCGGCCGGCCGTACGGCTCGACCTTCCCGGTGATCACCGTGGCCGACATGGTCCGGACCCAGCGGGCCTTCCTGGACGCGCTCGGGATCGACCGGCTCGCGGCCGTAGCCGGCGGCTCACTGGGTGGGATGCAGGCGCTCGAGTGGGCCGTGCTCTACCCCGACCAGGTCGACGCCGTCGTGGCCATCGCCAGCACCCACGCGCTCCACGCCCAGGGCGTGGCCTGGAACGCGATCGCGCGGGAAGCCATCATGCGTGACCCCGCCTGGCAGGGCGGGCACTACTACGGCACCGGCCGCGCGCCCGACGCCGGCATGGGCGTTGCCCGAATGGTGGGACACACCACCTACCTGTCCGCCCCGGCGCTGGATGGGAAGTTCGGCCGGCGCCTGCAGAGCGCGGCCGACATCCGGTACACCATGACCGAGCCGGAGTTCGCGGTCGAGAGCTACCTGCGCCACCAGGCCTCGTCGTTCGTCCAGCGCTTCGACGCGAATACCTACCTCTACCTGTCGCGGGCATTGACGTACTTTGACCTCGCCCGCGAGCACGGGAACGGTTCGCTCACCCGGGCCCTGGAGCGGGTCGCGGCCCGCACCCTCCTCATCGCGTTCAGCTCCGACTGGCTCTACCCGCCGTCGGCGTCGGAGGAGATCGCGGAGGCGCTGCGGTCGCTCGGCAAGCCGGTCGAGTTCCACGTGATCGACGCGCCGTACGGTCACGACTGCTTCCTGCTCGAGGAGGCCCGCCAGACGCCCATCATCCGCCGCTTCCTCGCCGAAGGCAGGACATCATGACCGAGCAGCCCCACGAGTTCGGCTTCGAGACCCGGCAGCTGCACGCCGGACAGCGGCCGGACCCCAACACCGGCGCCCGGGCGGTTCCGATCTTCCAGACCACCAGCTACGTCTTCGAGGACCCGGAGTCGGCCGCGGCCTACTTCAACCTGCAGGAGTACGGGAACACCTACTCGCGCATCATGAACCCCACGGTCGCCGTGTTCGAGGAGCGGGTGGCCAACCTCGAGGGCGGCGCCGGCGCGGTGGCGTTCGCGAGCGGTATCGCCGCCCAAGCGGCCGCGCTGTTCACGATCCTGCAGCCGGGGGACCACGTCGTCTCCTCGTCGGCGCTGTACGGCGGCACGGTCAACCAGCTCAAGCACCTGCTGCGCAAGATGAACGTCGAGCTGACGTGGGTCGATCCCGACGACCCCGAGGCGTGGCGGAAGGCGGTCCGTACCAACACGAAGGCCTTCTTCGGCGAGACGATCGGCAACCCCGCCGGCAACGTCCTGGACATCGAGGCCGTGGCCGCGATCGCGCACGAGCACGAGCTGCCGCTCATCGTGGACAACACCTTCGCGACCCCGTACCTGTGCCGTCCCATCGAGTGGGGCGCCGACATCGTGATCCACTCGGCGACCAAGTTCATCGGCGGCCACGGCACCAGCATCGGCGGGGTGGTGGTCGAGGCCGGCACCTTCAACTGGTCCAACGGTCGGTTCCCCGTCGTCGCCGACCCCTCCCCCGCCTACCACGGCCTGAAGTTCCACGAGACCTTCGGCATGTACGGGTACCTCATGAAGCTGCGGGCCGAGACCCTGCGGGATCTCGGGGCGGCCATGAGCCCGTTCAACGCGTTCCTGTTCCTGCAGGGCCTGGAGACCCTGTCGCTGCGGATGGAGCGGCATGTCGCCAACGCGCGGGCGGTCGCGGCGTACCTGGCCGAGCACGAGCTGGCCAGCAACGTCACCTACCCCGGCCTGCCCGACAGCCGGTACCGTCCGCTCGTGGAGAAGTACCTGCCGCGCGGCGCGGGCGCGGTGTTCTCGTTCGACTGCGCCGGCGGCCGGGAGGGCGGGCAGGCGCTCATCCGCGGCCTGACGCTGTGGTCCCACCTGGCCAACGTGGGCGACGCGAAGAGCCTCATCATCCACCCCGCCAGCACCACCCACCGCCAGCTCAACGACGACGAACTCCGGGCGGCCGGCGTCGGCCCCGGGACCGTCCGGCTGTCGGTCGGGCTCGAGACGGTCGACGACCTGCTCTGGGACCTGGAGCAGGGCTTCGCGCACGTGGCCAAGGTGGTGGCGCCATGACGTTCGATCTCGCCCGCTACCAGGACCCGCTCACCATCCAGCGGGTGCTCCACGGCGGACGGACGGTCGCGATCGTCGGCCTGTCCAGCAACGAGCTGCGGGCCAGCTACTTCGTCGGTTACTACCTCAAGCGGCACGGCTACCGGATCATCCCGGTCAACCCCCGGGAGACCCGGATCCTCGACGAGCCCTGCTACCCGAGCCTGCGCGACGTGCCCGAGCCGGTCGACATCGTCAACGTCTTCCGGGCGCCGGACGCGCTGCCCGAGATCGCCCGCGACACCGTGGCGATCCGGGCCGGCGCGCTGTGGTGCCAGTTCGGCGTCATCAACGCCGAGGGCGCGCGCATCGCCGAGGACGGCGGCGTCACCGTGATCATGGATCGCTGCATCAAGGTCGAGCACGCCCGCTACGTGGGCCGCATGCACTGGCTCGGCTTCAACACCCAGCGCATCACCTCGGTGCGGGGCGGGCTGCAGTAGCCGGACTCCGCACCGGCTCCGGGCGCAGCGGTGAACGTCGCCGCGCCGGCCGCCCCGTTTTCCCGGTCCCGGGAGTTTCCTATCCACGTGATGGGAAATACGCCGCCAGCCATTGACCCGTGCACACGTCATATGGTTGCCTGGTAAGCGTGCCTGCGTACCCGGCCCTGACCCGACGTCGCCACGTGGACTACTGCCGCGTGGCCGTCGCGGGCTGTCGTCCCGGCATGTGATGTCGCTCCCGCGCGACCTGACGCGCTGATCTGTGTCGCGGACGCATCCGTCGTCCGCTCGACCTTCCCCCGACAGTGGCCCCACGACGCGGCCCGCTGTCCCCATCACGCCTCCGACACCCTTGGAGGGCCTGCCATGAGCGTTGTCACCCTGCCCGTCCGTCGCCGCCTCGACCGACCACCCAACCGCACACGCTGGGTCCTGCGTCGGCGAACGTCCACAGTGGAGCAGGTGGTCCGCCTGCCACCGGAGCCACCGGCGACCGACCCGTCGTCCGTGGTGGTGCTCGCCTATGCGCGGGAGGTCCGACGCGGTGGCGTGGTCGTGCCGTTCACCCGTATCGAGTTCGATCTGCTGATGTTTCTGGCGACTCATCCGAGGCAGGTCTTCACCCGCGAGCAGTTGCTGCATCACGTCTGGGGCTTCAGCCGGGGTGGGTTGCGCACCGTTGACGTCCACATCAGACGGCTGCGGGCAAAGCTGCCCGGCCGCCCGCTGGTGGTGACCGTGCGGGGCGTCGGCTACCGGCTCGCCGACGAGGCCGACGTGCGCATCGTCCACCTCCCCCCACCGGCCCGGTGAGGGCCGCTCGACCCACGTCATCCAGGAAGGAATCCCATGTCTGAGCCTCTGCCCCACTCCTCGCGGCCACCGGTGGCTGACGAGGATGAAGAATCTCGATTCGCCGGACTCGAAGACTGGATCGCCACCATCGTCGGCCTCGCGCTGATCGCGGCCGCGATCGCGGGTCTGGTTCCGAAAGGACTGGTGCCCTGATGTCCACCGTCACCACCACGGCCAGCGACGGCACGCCCGCGGCCGACCCGCCCGCGGCGACCCCGGCCCGGCGGACCAACTGGATCGGGGTACTCGTCGGCCTCATCGTGGTCGTCGGGCTGGCCGCGCTCACCCGGTACCTGGACAAGAACGTTCCCGTATGGACGGCCGACACCGCCTTCGGCAAGGTCGCCAAGTCCATCGAGTACCCGGTCTACGCCATCGCGATCGGGTTGGCCGGCAACGTGATCCTCAGTGCGTTGCGCGTGCGCGACCTCCTGTCCCCGGCGTTCCGCACCGAGTTCTTCATCAAGACGGGCCTGGTCCTGCTCGGGGTCAGCGTCAACCTCAGCGTGATCTGGAAGGCGGCCGGACCGGCGATCGTCCAGGCCCTGATCCTCATCACCTCGGTGTTCTTCTTCGCGTGGTGGCTCGGCGGCAAGCTCGGCCTCGACGACAAGCTGCGCGCCCTGCTCGGCACCGCGGTGTCGATCTGCGGCGTGAGCGCCGCGATCGCCGCCGCCGGCGCGGTCAAGGCCCGGCGTGAGCAGCTCGCGTACGCCGCGAGCCTGGTCATCGTCTTCGCGCTGCCGTCGATCTTCCTGTTGCCGTGGCTCGCCGACCTGCTGAACCTGCGCGACGTGGTCGCCGGCGCGTGGATCGGCGGCAACATCGACACCACCGCGGCCGTGGCGGCGGCCGGGGCGATCGTGGGCGAGGACGCCCTGCAGATCGCCACGATCGTGAAGACGACCCAGAACGCGCTCATCGGCGTGGTCGCGGTCGCGCTGACCGCCTACTTCGCGTTCCGCGTCGCCGCGAAGCCGGCCGGGGCGTCGGCCACGGCGTCGTCGGCTCCCGCGGCGGCTCTGGCCACAGTGGAGGGTGCATCGGCCGAGGCCGCGGCCGCCAAGCCGGGGTTGGTCGAGCTGTGGCGGCGGTTCCCCAAGTTCGTCCTCGGTTTCATCGCCGCCTCGGCGATCGGCACCTGGTACGCCACCTCCGGCTGGGAGGGGGCCTCGGCGAACATCTCGACGCTCAACAACCTCCGGACCCTGTTCCTCATCCTCGCCTTCGTGAGCATCGGTCTGGAGTTCCGCGTCAAGGCCCTCCGCCTGGCCGGCTGGCGTCCGATCGTCGTGTTCGGCGCCGCCACCATCGCGAACATCGTGCTCGCGCTGATCCTGGCGAGCATCCTCTTCCGCACCGTCACGACGTGACTCCTCCTCCTTCCCCTCGGTGGGCGGGGCTGGCCGGAGGCCCTGTCCACCGAGGGGAGCCAGCCACGGCCGCGGACCGATGTCCCGGTGGTGTCTGGCGGTCATACCGGTGACCGTCCGGTTGTGGAACCAGGAGTCGGCCCGGCGGCGATCCCGGCCGGGACGCCGACCGGGCCGTCACGTTTCCTGAGCAGCGACGTCCTTGACGAAGACGATCCCGTCGTAGCTGGCCAGGTCGGTTGGGTTGAGCGGAGCGTAGCCGAACCAGGGTGACACGCGCGGGGTCAGGCGGGTGCCGGCGAGGGCGGACGCCAGCCGGCGGGCGTCGACGAGGTACCGGTCCCCCGGCAGCGCGGACAGGTGACCTTCGATGGTGTCGGCCGGCGGCGTATCGACGCCCCGGTGACGGATCGTGCCGAGGGCCGTGGCCAGGACGGCGTACTCGTCGCCCAGGTGGACGGACACGATCGCCCCGGCGCTCCACCACTGCACCGGCCCCTCCCACATCTGGATCCTGCTCCTGGTCCGCTGCAGGTGCGCATTGTGGGCGTACACCAGGGTCGGCCCCTGGTCGGCGAGGGTGAGCAGGTTGGCGGCCATCATCGATGCCCGCTGGGCGAGCAGACGCGCCATGCGCGCCGGCGACGGGTCAGCCATCCAGTAGTGGTAGCGCAGCAGTCCGGTCGCGGTGCGCCCGTACAGGCGCGCCCGGTTCCAGTCCTCCGGCGAGGACGCCGCGATGAGGTGGGGGGTCTCCGTGTCGAGCAGCGCCACCAGCTCATCGGCGAGCAGCCGCAACTGCGCCGCCTCGGGCGTCCGCCCCACCGACTCGGCCGGGTCCATCATCGCGGCGGGATTCGTCCAGCGCTCGTCGGCCCCGATCAGGCGATCGAGCGTCTCCGCCGGGCAGGGAAGCAGGTCGGCGTCGACGAAGGCGACCAGGTATGCGTAGAGCGCGGTAAGCGCCGGCCGCGGGCTCGCGGCGTGGGTGATCTCCAGTGGACCGTCGAAGCCGGCGAAGCGCAGCCGCTCGGCGGCGGGACGGTCCACATTGTACGCACGCATCCAGCGCACCAGTTCGCGGTTGGCCGGCCAGTCGCCGAACCCATGGCTGAAGCCGCGCGCCATGACCTCGTCGAGGACGCCCTCACCCGTGCCGATGTAGTCGTCGACGACCAGGCCCATCAGGCAGTCGCTCTCGATCGCGATCGTGCGGTAGCCCTCCTGCTCGACGAGCTGCCGGAAGATCTCGTTGCGGACCTCGAGCAGGAGGTTCTCACCGTGGGTCGGCTCGCCGAGGGCGAGCAGCCGGGGCCGGGTCGGGAGCAGCCGCCGGAAGGCGGCCAGGTCGACGCCGTGCACGGCGTCGGTGATAGCACTCGTCATACTCTCAACGGTATCGTTGAACCGTCGGTTGAAACTTTGATGCGATACCAGGCGGAGAATGGCCCAAAAGCTTCAAGACGGGGTGCGGCTGCGGCCGGTCGACCTGGCTCGGGCGTCGGGGCTGTCCGCCCAGGCGGTCCGCAACTACGAGGCGGCCGGGATCCTGCCGCCCGCCGACCGCACCCCGTCCGGCTACCGCGTCTACACACCCCGGCACCTCCGGGCCCTGCGCGCCTTCCTCGCGCTGATTCCGGGCCACGGCCACGCCACGGCCACGGCGATCATGCAGGCGGTCAACCGCGGCGCCATCGACGAGGCCCTCCGACTCATCGACGAAAGTCATGTCCAACTGCTCGACGACCGCCGCACCCTGCACGCGGTCGAGGCCGCGCTCGCCGACCTCGAGCCCGTGCCGCTGGAACCGGGCGAGACGTTCGTCGGCCCGCTGGCCCGACGGCTCGGCGTCCGCCCGGCCACCCTGCGCAAGTGGGAACGCGCCGGCCTGATGCGGCCCCGCCGTGACCCGCGCACCGGCTACCGGGTGTACCGCGCCGCCGACGTCCGCGACGCCCTGCTCACCCACCAGTTGCGCCGCGGCGGCTACCGGCTGGCACAGATCGCTCCGGTGATCGCCCAGGTCCGCGCGGCCGGCGGAGTCGCCCCGCTGGCGTCGATGCTGCGCGACTGGCACGACCGCCTCACCGCTCGCGGCACCGCCATGCTCGCCGGAGCCGCCGCCCTGCACGCCTACCTCGACGACCTGACCAGTTCCGGGTCAGGCTGAGCCGTCGCGGCGAGACTGGTTCGTCCCGGGCCGCGCCACCGCGTGCGTTCGCCGCACAGGTGTTCGCCGCTCCGTTTCTGGAGCGTTCGCCGCTTCCGTTTGGCCAGCCGGCCACCTTTGCCACCCCAGACCTGGCAGAGTGGTGGCCGAAGGCAGATTCGAAGGCGGATGGACGGCGGGGTCCCGCTGCACCGCCCAGGAAAGCGGATACGGCACCGAGGCCCGCGGGGCAGCCGGGAACCATGTGGCGCCCGTTGCGGGTGACCGGCCGCCGCCACATGCGGTGTCGGGCCAACAAGCCGAGGGGAGGTGGCCGACATGCCGAACGTTGCCATCAACGGACTCGGAAGGATCGGCCGGGCGGCTTTGAAGATCCTTCTTGACGACGACCGACCAGCCGACCGCCGCTTGAACCTGGTGGCGGTCAACGACATCGCCGACGCCGAGAATCTGGCGTATCTGATCAAATACGACACGGTCTACGGCCGGTATCCGCGGGACGTTACCGCCGACGACGGTGCGCTTGTCATCGACGGTCAGCGAATTCCGGCGTACCGCCACCGCGACCCGGCCGAGCTGCCGTGGGAGGAGCTGGACGTCGATCTCGTCTTCGAGTGCACCGGCGTCTTCAAGGACGCGGACGACCTGAAGAAGCACCTGCACGCCGGGGCGAAGAACGTCATCCTCTCGGCCCCGACGAGCTCGGAGGCCGTGCCCACCGTCGTCCACGGCGTCAACCGTCCGGGCGAGCCCCAACGCATCGTCTCGTGCGCCAGTTGCACGACCAACTGCATCACCCCGATCGTCGAGGTCGCCCACCGCCACGTCGGCGTCGAGCGTGCGGTGATGACCACCGTGCACGCCTTCACGGCGGGACAGAATCTGGTCGATGGTCCACATAAGAGTGTCCGGCGTGGCCGGTCCGGTGCGGCCAACCTCGTCCCGGCCTCGACGGGAGCGGCCAAGGCGACCACGCGCGCCGTCCCGGAGCTGCGGGACCGGTTCGACGGGATCGCCGTCCGGGCGCCCATCCCGGTCGGCTCGATCGCCGACGTCGTCTTCGTGGCGAGCCGTCCGACCAGCGTCGAGGAGATCAATGAGGCCTTCCGGGCCGACGCCGCCACCGAGCGCTACCGCGACGTGCTCGGCGTGTCCGAGGATCCCCTGGTCTCCGCGGACATCGTCGGCGACCCGCGGGCCGCGGTGGTCGACCTAGAGCTCACCCGGGTCGTCGACCAGACGCTGGTCAAGGTGATGGCCTGGTACGACAACGAATGGGGCTTCACCAACCAGATGGTCCGCGAGGCCCGCGCGATGCTCACCGGCTAGCGCCGCGCGGGGTGGGATGCCGGGAACGGGCGCCGCCCGGTAGGGTCCTGCCCGTGGATCTGAACGATGGCGTGGGTTTGACGGATGGCGTGGGTCTGCACGATGGCGGGGGCCTGAGCGACGGCGTGGAGCTGGCCGACATCGCGGCCCGGCTCGGTGTGGCGGTCGAGGAGGTCGAGCGCGTCCACCGGCTCGCCGGCGACCACCCGTCCGCTCCCCTGCCCGCGAAGGCCGACGCCCCCGCGCTCCTCGACCGGCTCGGGGTGCGACCGGACGACGCCGCCGAGATCATGGCGGGCTGGCCCGACCCTGACTCTCCACTCTGGACGCCGGAGCTGCGCTGGCTGCTCGACCGCTCGATCGCCCTGATTCGCGCCGACCTCGGCGGCTACGGCTGGCTGGTGCCCGGCCCGGAACTGCCGCGGGACCGGGGCCTGGCCTGGCGGCACCTGTACGTGTACGCGTACCTCGCCCTGGTCGATGTGGTCCTGGAGTACCACCGCGCCCGCGGCATCGACGAGGCCGTGTCGTGGGTGACCCTCGCGGACCTGGGCCGCAACCTCGCCATCGACCGGCGGATGCACGGCGAGGGCTGGCCGGTGATGCAGGCCTGGTTGACGCTGCACGTGCGCGGCGGCCTCTACGAGCTGGGCCGGCTGCAGTACCAGCGGGGCGAGACCAGCCTCAGCCTGCACATCCCCGAGGCCGGACCGCTGACCCCGGAGGCGGTCCGGGCGTCGCTCGACGAGGCCCGCGCGTTCTTCCCCCGGCACTTCCCCGACGAGCACTACACGGAGTTCTCCTGCGGCTCCTGGCTGCTCGACCCGCAGCTGCGGGAGTACCTGCCGGAGGACTCCAACATCATCCGGTTCCAGCGGATGTTCGAGCTCGAGCCCTACGAGGAGCCGGAGGGGCTGGACGGCGACGTCGAGGTGCTGCGGTTCGTGTTCCGCACGCTGAGCACGCCGCTCGACGAGCTGCCCCGGGACACGCTGCTGCAGCGCGCCGTCGTCGACCACCTCAAGGCCGGCCGCCACTGGCAATGGCGCCGCGGTCACTTTCCGCTCTGAGCCCGCACACCGACGGCGTCGCGGCGGCCGCCCGGCCGTCCGGTTCCACCATCACGCCCCGGCCGTCGCGACCCGACGGCGCTTCGGTCGCGGGGCCGGGGCCGACCCGGCCGGTCTCACAGCCCGAGCGACTTGGCGATGATCACCTTCATGACCTCGCTCGTGCCCGCGTAGATGCGGGTGATGCGCGCGTCGGCGTAGAGCCGGGCGATCGGGTGCTCGGTCACGTAACCGTAGCCACCGTGCAGCTGCAGGCAGCGGTCGACCACCCGGCCCTGCACCTCGGTGCAGAACAGCTTGACCTTGGCCGCGTCGGCCGGCGACAGCGTGCCGTCGACGAGCTCCAGGATGGCCCGGTCGAGCATGGCCTGGGCGGCCTCCAGCTCCGCGGCCATGGCCGCGAGCTCGAACTTCGTGTTCTGAAATGAGGCGATGGTGGTGCCGAACGCCTGGCGTTGCTTGGTGTAGCGGATCGTCTCGTGCACCGCGGCCCACGCCTGGGCGACCGCGCCGACCGCGACGGTCATCCGTTCCTGGGGCAGGTTGTGGGTGAGGTACTCGAACGCCGCGCCCTCCTCGCCGAGCCGGTTGCCGACGGGGACACGGACGTTGTCAAAGAAGAGCTCCACCGTGTCCTGCGCCTTGATGCCGATCTTGGGCAGCTTCCGACCGCGGGTGAACCCGGGCATGCCGTCCTCGACCACGAGCAGGGTCAGGCCGGCGCGCCGGTCGGTGGGATCGGTACTGGTGCGGGCGACCACGATGACCAGGTCGGCGAGCAGCCCGCCGGTGATGAACGTCTTGGCCCCGTTGAGCACGTAGGTGTCGCCGTCGCGGACCGCGGTCGTGCGGATGCCCGCGAGGTCCGAGCCCGTTCCGGGTTCCGTCATGGCGATGGCGGTCAGCAGCCGGCCCGCGGCGAGGCCGGGGAACCACCGTTGGCGCTGCTCGTCGTTGGCGTAGCGCAGGAAGTACGGCAGCACGACCTCGAGCTGGGTGCGGACGGTGCCGAGCGTGACCAGGGCCTTGGCGGCCTCCTCCTGCAGCACCACGTAGTAGCGGTAGTCGTCGATCCCCGCGCCGCCGTACGCCTCAGGGATCGCCATGCCCATGACCCCGAGCGCGCCGAGCTTGGCGAAGACCTCCCGGGGGAACTGACCGGCCTGCTCCCACTCGGCGTAGTGCGGCACCACCTCGCTCTGGACGAACTCGCGGACGACCTGGCGGAACGCCTCGTGATCCTCAGTAAAGACATTTCGACGCATGGTCATCCACCTCAGGCGACGAGCTCGAGCACGGTGGCGTTGGCGGTGCCGCCGCCCTCGCACATGGTCTGCAGACCGAACCGGATCCCGTTGTCCCGCATGTGGTGGATCAGACGGGTGGCCAGGACCGCACCGGAGGCACCGAGCGGGTGGCCGAGCGCGATCGCCCCGCCGAGCGGGTTGACCTTCGCCGGGTCCGCCCCGGTCTCGACGAGCCACGCCAGCGGGACCGGCGCGAACGCCTCGTTCACCTCGAAGACTCCGACGTCCGCCAACCCGATGCCGGCCTTGCGCAGCACCTTCGCCGTCGCCGGGATCGGCCCGGTGAGCATGAGCACCGGATCCGCCCCGACCACGACGCCGGCCCGGTAGCGCACGATCGGCGTCAGGCCCAGCTCGGCCGCCTTCTCGGGGGTCGTGACCAGCAGGGCGGCCGCGCCGTCGGAGATCTGCGACGAGTTGCCGGCGTGGAGCAGGCCGTCGGGGAGAAAGGCCGGCTTGAGCCCGGCCAGCGTCTCCACGCTCGTGCCCCGCCGGACGCCCTCGTCCACGGTGACGGTGCCGCCGTCGGTCTCGACCGGCACGATCTGCGCGTCGAAGGCGCCGCGATCCTGGGCCGCCGCCGCCCGCGCGTGCGAGGCGGCCGCGTACTCGTCCAGCTGGGTCCGGGTGAAGCCCCACGCCGCGGCGATCTTCTCGGCCGAGACGCCCTGGTTGAACGAGAAGTTGTCGTACCGCTGAAGCACCCTCGGCCCGTAGGGCACTCCCGTGGCCCGCGCCGCGCCCAGCGGCACCCGGCTCATCACCTCGACCCCGCCGGCCACGACCACGTCCTGCTGGCCGGACATGACCGCCTGGGCCGCGATGTCGAGGGCCTGCTGGCTCGACCCGCAGGCCCGGTTGATGGTGGCGCCGGGCACGGTCTCGGGCCATCCGGCCGCCAGCACCGCGTACCGGCCGATGTTGCTGGACTGGTCGCCCACCTGGGAGACGCAGCCCCACACCACGTCGTCGATGACCGCCGGCTCGATCCCGGCCCGCTCGACCAGGGCGTTGAGCACCATCGCCGACAGGTCGACCGGGTGCACCGAGGAGAGGACGCCGTTGCGCTTGCCGACCGCGGTCCGAACCGCCTCGACGATGACCGCCTCACGCATGCGAACCTCCACTGTGGATCTCGGGCCGGTACGGGGCCCCGACGGCCCCTCCGGCCCGCAGCGAGCCGATCTCCTCGGTGGTGAACCCGAGCTCGGCCAGGACCGCGTCGGTGTGCTCGCCCAGCCCGGGAACGGCCCCCATCTCCGGTTCGTAGCCGGCGATGACCGGCGGCGGGAGCAGGGCGTGGATGGGCCCCACAGGCGTGTCGACGCGGCGCCACCGGTTCCGCGCGGTCAGGTGCGGGTGGGTTACGACCTCGCTGGGCCGGTTGTAGCGGGCGTTGCCGATTCCCGCTGCGTCCGCCGCCGCCTGGATCGTGGCGAGGTCGTGGGCCGCGCACCACTGCCCGATCGCCTCGTCGAGCAGGGCCCGGTGGGCGATGCGCCCTGGCCCGGTCCGCAACCGCTCGTCGGCGGCCAGGTCGGGCCGGCCGATGAGCTCGGCCAGGCGCAGCCACTCGCGGTCGTTGGTGGTGCCGAGCACGACCGTCTGCCCGTCGGCCGTCCGGTACGCGCCGTACGGCGCCACGGCCGGAGAGCCCATGCCCACCGGCTCCTGGTCGACCCCGGTGTGCTGGGCGTACGTCAGCGGGTACCCCATGAAGTCGACCATGGTGTCGAACATGCTCACCGCGATGCTCGACGTGGCCGCCTGGCCTCGGGACCGGCCGAACAGAACCGCCACAATGGACAGTGCCGCGTAGAGGCCGGTGCCCACGTCGGCCACGGGCGGCCCGGGCTTGGCCGGGGACCCGGCGGTGCCGGTGACCGCGCACGCGCCCGACTCCGCCATCACCAGCAGGTCGTACGCGCGCTTGTGGGACAGCGGGCCACCGGGTCCGTAGCCGTCGATCTCGACGGCGAGCAGGTCCGGGTACCGGGCCGCCAGGTCGGCCGGGCTGAGGCCGAGTCGCGCCGTCGTGCCCGGGGTCAGGTTCGACACCAGCACGTCGGCGCGTTCCAGCAGCCGGTGCAGCACGGCCAGGCCGCCGGCGGACTTCAGGTTGAGGGTCACCGACTCCTTGCCGCGGTTGGCCCAGACGAAGTGCGCCGACAGCCCCTCGCCGACCACGTCGTCGAAGTGCCGGGTGAAATCACCGCCGTCGGGGTTCTCCACCTTGATGACGCGGGCCCCGAGGTCGCGCAGGACACGAGTGCACAGGGGAGCCGACACCGCCTGCTCCAGGGTGACGACCGTGATCCCCGACAGCGGAGCCATCAGATCACCAGGCCTCCGTCCACCGGCAGCACCTGGCCGGTGATGTACGAGGCCGCGTCGGAGGCGAGGAAGACGAACGCGCCCGCGACCTCCTCCGGCTCGGCCCAGCGGCCGAGCGTGATGCGGGCCAGCATCTTGCCCGCGAAGCGCTCGTCTGTGCGGATGGTCCTGGTCATCGGCGTCGCGGCGATCGGCGCCAGCGCGTTCACCAGGATGTTGCGGCGGGCCAGCTCGCGCGCCATCGACTTGGTCATGCCGACGATGGCGCCCTTGGCCGCGGAGTAGTTCACCTGGCCGAGCGTGCCGGTGAGCGCGGCCGAGGAGGTGACATTGATGATCCGTCCGGTTCCGTCCTCGGGTAGGTACGCCAGCGCCGCCTGCGAGCAGTGGAACGCGCCGAGCACGTGCACGTCCAGCATCCGTTGGAAGGCCTCGTCGGTGAGGTTGGGGAACATGGCCGGCGCGATCGTCCCGGCGTTGTTGACGAGGATGTGCAGCGTGCCGCCTGCGAGCGCCGCGGCCCGCGCGGCAGCCGCCTCGGCGGCTGCCCGGTCCCGTACGTCCAGGGCGCAGCCCTCGGCGCGGCCGCCCTCGGCCGTGATCCGGCGCGCGACCTCGCTCACCGCATCGACGTCGACGTCGGTGACAAGAACCGCCGCCCCGACGCCGGCGAGCGCCCGGGCGACCGCGGCGCCGATGCCGCTCCCGGCGCCGGTCACCAGGGCCGCCCGACCGGACAGGTCAAACAGCTTCCGCCAATCCCGGGCCGCGACCGTGGGTGGGCCAGCGTCGTTCATCAGTAGCTCCTCGGCAGTCCCAGTACGTGTGAACCCAGGTAGTTGAGCACCATCTCCTGGCTGACCGGGGCGATGCGCATCAGCCGCGCCTCCCGGAAGTACCGGGCGACGTGGTACTCCTCGGCGTAGCCCATGCCCCCGTGCGTCTGCAGCGCCCGGTCCGCCGCCAGGAACGCGGCCTCAGCGCACAGGTACTTGGCGGTGTTCGCCTCGCGGCCGCACGGCCGCCCCTGGTCGTAGAGCCAGGTCGCCTTACGCAGCATCAGCTCCGCGGCGTCGAGGCGGGCCAGCGCGTCGGCGAGCGGGAACTGGATGCCCTGGTTCATGCCGATCGGTCGCCCGAAGACCACCCGCTCGTTGCCGTAGCGCACGGCCTTCTCCAGCGCGACCCGCCCGATGCCCAGCGCCTCGGCGGCGATCAGCATGCGCTCCGGGTTCAGCCCGTCGAGCAGGTAGCGGAAGCCCTGGCCCTCCTCCCCGACCCGGTCCTCGACGGGCACCCGCAGGTCGTCGATGAACAGCTCGTTGGAGGTGACGGCGTTGCGGCCCATCTTCCGAATCGGACGGATCTCGACGTGGTCGCGGTCCAGGTCGGTGAGGAACAGCGTCATGCCATCGGTGGGCCGCGCGACCTCCGACCGCGGGGTGGTCCGGGTCAGCAGCAGGATCTTCTCGGACTCCGCGGCCTTGGAGATCCAGACCTTGCGGCCGTTCACCACGTACTCGTCACCCTCGCGACGGGCGAACGTGGTGATCCGGGAGGTGTCCAGGCCCGCCGTCGGTTCGGTGACGCCGAAACACACGTGCAGGTCGCCGCGCGCGATGCGGGGCAGGGTTCGCCGCTTGAGCTCCTCGGAGCCGTGCCGGACGACCGGCTGCATCCCGAAGATCGACATATGTATCGAGCTGGCGGCGTTCATGCCGCCCCCGGCGCGGGCCACCTCCTCCAGCACGATGCTCGCCTCGGTGATGCCCAGCCCGTGCCCGCCGTACTCCTCGGGAATCGTGATGGCGAGCCACCCGGCGGCCGCCATGGCGTCGTAGAACTCGCTGGGGAACTCGTGCGCGGCGTCCTTCGCCAGCCAGTAGTCGTCGTCGAACCGTCGGGCGAGGTCGGCCACCGCGGCCCGGATCGTCTCCTGATCCTCGGTGAGTGCGAAGTCCACGCTGGTCTCCTCCGCCCAATTGACCGGCCGGCGATGAGACTATAACTTCGACGTCGATGTCAAACAACGGCCCCCTCGCCACTGGCACCGCCCACCTGCTCGCCACCCTGGACGCCGGCGTGTTGACGCTGACCCTCAACCGGCCCGAGGTGCGCAACGCGCTCTCCGCGCCGATGCTCGATGGTCTGGCCCGGATGCTCGAGCACGCGGAGCGCGACGAGGCCGTCCGGGTCGTGGTGCTCACCGGCGCGGGCGGCACCTTCTGCGCGGGCGGGGACCTGACGAGGTTCGCCCGGGGCGAGAGCATCTTCGGTCCGGCCGACGAGCCCGCCACCCGGCTGGCCAACCAACGGGCCGCGCAACGCGCGACCGTCGTCCGCCTGCATGAGCTGACCAAGCCCACGATCGCCGTCATCGAGAACGCTGCGGTCGGCGCCGGGCTGGGGCTCGCCCTCGCCTGCGACCTGCGCTACGCCGCGACCTCGGCGACGCTGCGCACCGGCTTCGCCCGACTCGGCCTGGCCGGCGACTTCGGATGCACGTGGCTGCTGCGCCACCTCGTCGGCCCGGCGCGGGCGCTGGAGCTGCTCTACCTCGCCGAGCCCGTGCCGGCCGACCGCGCGGAGCGGCTCGGCCTGCTGACCGCCGCGGTCGCCGACGACGCGCTGGCCGCGCACGTGGCCCGGGTCGCCCGGCGCCTGGCCGACACGTCACCCGACGCGCTGCGGCTGATGAAGGCGCACGTGACCCGGGCCGGCCACGCCGACCTCGCGACCTGCGCCGATGCCGAGGCCGAGGGGCATGTCCGGCTGCTGGCCACCGACGCCCACCGGGCGGCCGTGCGGGCCCTGGTCCAGGGTTGAGCGGAGCGGCCCATGCGAATCGGGATCCATTCCGGCACCGTCCTCCGAGGACGGATCGACGCCGTCGTGGCCGAGGTCCGGCGGACCGCGGAGCACGGCCTGCACGGGTACTGGGCGCCCATGCTCACCGGCCACGACACGCTGGCCGTGCTCGCCATCGCCGGGCGGGAGGTGGCCTCGGTCGAGCTGGGCACCGCGGTCGTGCCCATGCCGCTCCGCCCGGCCTACGCGCTGGCCCAGGAGGCGGCGACCGTCCAGGAGGCGACCGGGGGCCGGCTCGTCCTCGGCCTCGGGCCCTCCCACGAGGCCCTGGTGCGCACGGCGTTCGGGCTGCCGTGGCCGCCGCCGCTGGCCACCACCCGCCGCTACGTCGACGAGCTCACCCACATCATGCGCGGAACCGGACCCCAGCGCGTCGACGTCGGCCCACAGCCCGTGCCCCCGATCCTGCTGGGCGCGGTCAACCCGGCGATGGCCGCCCTCGCGGCCGAGGTCGCCGCGGGCGTGGTGACCTGGGCGGCCGGCGCCCGGACGGTGGCGGAGGTCGTCGTGCCGCCGGCCCGGCAGCGCGCGGACTACCGCATCGTCGTGGCCCTCCCCGTCTGCGTCACCGACGACGTCGCCGCCACCCGACGCCTGGTCGACCGTCGCCTCGGCGCCCACGACCGACTCCCCTCGTACCAGAAAGTGCTGGCTCGCGAGGGCGTCGCGTCGTCGGCCGACCTCGCGGTGGTCGGGTCGGCGGACGAGGTCGGCCGTCGGCTCGACGAGCTGGCCCAGGCCGGGGCGACCGACTTCGCGGCCCACATCGTGGCGGCCACCGAGGCCGACGCCGAGCGGACCTGGCAGTATCTGGCCCAGCGCGCCGCCGAGGCCGGCGGTCGCTAGAGGAGGCCACTGTGGAGAGTGATCCGCCGAGCGGGCTGGCGGCCCGGCTGGCCGCGTGGTCGCCGGAGCCGGTGCTCGTGCGGGACGACCTCGACCCGGGACCGGCCCACGCCCTGTCCGCGGTCGCCGACCTGCTGCCCGTGAACGATGTGCTGCCCCCCTTCTGGCACTGGCTGTACTTCCTCTCCTGGCCGCCGCACGAGGCCCTGGGGCCCGACGGTCATCCGGAGCAGGGCCATTTCTATCCACCGATCCACGATCGTCGGCGGATGGTGGCGGGCGGCCGGCTCGAGGTGCACGCACCGCTGCGGCTCGGGGTCACGGCCGAGCGGGAGAGCCGTCTCGCCACGGTCTCGGTGAAGCAGGGCCGCACCGGAGAGTTGGCGTTCGTCACCGTGCGCCACGTGGTCAGCCAGGGCGGCGCGGTCTGTCTGGTCGAGGAGCACGACCTCGTGTACCGGCAGGGCTCGCCCCGCGGCGGCGAGGTGGTGACGCTGGCGTCCGAGCGGCCGTCGGTGGACGAGCCGTGGCAGAAGCTGGTGGCTCCCGACACCCGCCTGCTGTTCCGGTTCAGCGCGTTGACCGCCAACGCGCACCGCATCCACTACGACCTGCCGTACACCCGCGAGGTGGAGGGCTTTCCCGCGCTGGTCGTGCACGGCCCGTGGCAGGTGCTGCAGATGCTCGACCTGGTGCGCCGTCACGCCGGGGATCGCCGGGTCACGCGGGTGTCGTACCGGATGCGGTCGCCGGTGTTCTGCGGGGAGCCGGTGGTGGTGGCCGGCCGCCCGGACGAGGGTGCCGCGGTGCTGCGGACCGCCACCGCGCGTGATGCGCGGCACGCCACCGCCGAGGTCACGCTCGAGTGATCAGTTCAGGTGGTACCGCTTGAGCAGGCCCCGCGAAATGATGGTCTTCTGGATCTCCGAGGTGCCCTCGCCGATCAGCAGGAACGGCGCCTCGCGCATGAGGCGCTCGATCTCGGCCTCCTTGGAGTAGCCGAAGCCGCCGTGAATGCGGAACGCCTCCTGCACCACCTCGACGCAGTACTCCGAGGCGAGCAGCTTGGCCATGCCGGCCTCCACGTCGTTGCGGACGCCGGAGTCCTTCAGTCGGGCCGCGTTGACCATGAGCGCGTGGGCCGCTTCGATCTTCGTGCCCATCTCGGCGAGCTTGAACGCGATGGCCTGGTGGGCCGCGAGTGGGCGGCCGAACGTGTGCCGTTGCTGGGCGTACGCCACGGCGAGCTCGAATGCCCGGATGGACATGCCACAGGCGCGGGCGGCCACGTTCACTCGGCCGACCTCGATGCCGTCCATCATCTGGTAGAAACCGCGGCCCACCTGGTCGGGGCCGCCGAGCACCGCGGACGCGTCGACCGTGACGTCGTCGAGGATCATCTCGGTCGTCTCGACGCCCTTGTAGCCCATCTTGTCGATCTTCCCGGGAATGGTCAGGCCCGGCGCGGTCTCGCCGAAACCCGGGCGCTTCTCCAGCAGGAAGGTGGTCAGGCCCGCGTGCGACGGCGCGTCACCATCCGTGCGGGCCAGCGTCGCCACGACGGATGAGTACGCCCCGTTGGTCAGCCACATCTTCTGTCCGGTGAGGACGAACTGGTCACCCCGGCGCACCGCCCGGGTCCGGATCGCGGCGACGTCCGAGCCCGCATCGGGCTCCGACATCGAGAACGCGCCCCGCACCTCGCCGGTCGCCATCCTCGGCAGCAGCCGCTGCTTCTGCTCCGGCGTGCCGTACCGGTTCACCAGATAGGCGACGATGAAGTGAGTATTGACAATGCCGGATATCGACATCCAGCCGCGCGACAGCTCCTCGACCACCAGGGCGTAGGTCAACAGCGACTCCCCCAGGCCGCCGTACTCCTCGGGGATCGTCAGCCCGAACAGCCCCAGCTCGCCCATGCCGGCCACGATGTCGGCCGGGTACTCGTCGGCGTGCTCCAGCCGCTGCGCGTGCGGGATGATCTCGCTCTCGACGAAACGCCGCACCGTGTCCAGGATCTCCACCTGGACGTCGGTCAGCCCCGCCGTCTGGGCCAGTCGGGTCATGCCTCAGACCTCCCGCGGGCCACCGTCGGGGTCGATGACGCCGGCCGCCCGCAACCCGGCGATCGCCTCGTCGTCCAGACCCAGCTCATCCCGGAGCACCGCGACGGTGTGCTCGCCCAGCGTGGGGGCGACCGCCGGCGGTGCGGCCGACTCCGTCCGGATGGGCGAGCCCGGGGCCAGGTACGGCCCGACGCCGGGCTGGTCCACCACCGACATCAGCGGGTTGCGCGTCAGCTCGACCCGGTTCGCCACCAGGTCGGCGAAGGAGCGGTACGGCGCCCACAGCACCGAACTGCCCCGCAACGCCTGCTGGACCGTGGCGGCGTCCCGCTCGCCGAACCAGCGCTGGACCAGCCCGGCCAGCACCTCGCGGTACTCGAACCGGTCCGACTCGCGCGTGAAGTCCCTGCCCAACGACCGCTCCAGCGCGGCGACCGGCTCCTGCAGGCCGGTCACCCGAACCAGATCGGCCCACTGGCGCGGCGTGAGCGCGACGACCATGAATCGCCCACCGTCGCGACTGGTGAAGTCACGACCAAAGCTCCCGTAAAGATGGTTGCCAATGGGCTGGCGGACCTCGCCGTTGACCTCGGCCTCCGCCAACAGGCCGAGGTTGCCGGCCATGGCCAGCGCCACGTCGCCCAGGGCGATCCGGATGTGCTGCCCCCGCCCCGTCTCGCGCCGCTGCCGCTCCGCGCTGACGATGGCCAGCGCCGCGTAGAGTCCACACGCGATGTCCCACACGGGCACCACGTGATTGACCGGCCCCGCCCCATCCGCCGGGCCGGTGACCAACGGAAACCCCGTCTCGGCGTTGACCGTGTAGTCGACCGCCGGCGTCCCGTCATACCGTCCCTGGATCTGCACGTGGATCAGGTCCGGCCGCACGCGGCGCAGCGCCTCGTCGGCGAGCCATCCCCGGCCCACGCTGTTGGTCAGCAGAACGCCGCCGCCCGGCCCATTGCGCTCCAGCAGCCGCGCCACCAGCCGCTGGCCGTCCTCACCGCGCAGGTTGAGCGTGACCGACCGCTTGCCCTTGTTGAGCCCGATCCAGTAGAGGCTGACCCCGGTGGTGCGAGCCAACGGCCACCGGCCGATGTCGGCGGCCCCACCGAGCGGGTCGACGCGCAGCACGTCGGCCCCGAGCTGGGCCAACGTCAGGCCCGCCAGCGGCGCAGCGACGAAACTCGACACCTCGATGACCCGAAGGCCGTGCAGCGGCAGGGATGTCATGGGACCTCGAACCGTCCGGTCTGTGGCTTGGCATTGTACGGCGACATCAGGTTCACCCGGCTGTGACACATCTCGCCGCCGAGCCGAATCCCTTGTCAGGGCTGGTTCTTGACGGTCCACCGGAGCCCTTCGAGAATGGCCGCACGCATACGGCGACATCGTGGCCCACCTCGGCTGGGCGTCGGGTGAGCCACCGCTGCGGATCGACCGCCTGGACCGGACGACTGACGGCGCGGCCGCGGAGTTGGCCATCAGTCACTTCCCGCCAGAACTACTCGTACCGGGTCGCGCGGCCACGCCACACGCGGTGCGGCGTGAGAGCGGAGGAACACCATGCAGCAGGCAGATCTGGACGCGGTGATCGAGGTCGTACGCGACTTCGTGCGCTCGACCGTGGTTCCGCTCGAAGCACAGATCGACGCCACCGACGAAATACCGGAGTCGATCTGGACGGCTGCCCGCAAGATGGGGTTGTTCGGCTTCACGATTCCCGAGCAGTACGGCGGGCTGGGGCTGACGGTCGAGCAGGAGTGCCACCTGGTCTTCGAGCTCGGCTACACCACGCCCGCGTTCCGGTCGATGTTCGGCACCAACAACGGGATCGCCGGGCACGTGCTGATGGAGGGCGGGACCCAGCAGCAACGCGCCGAATGGCTGCCCCGCCTCGCCTCCGGTGAGGTCATCGCCTCGTTCGCGTTGACCGAACCCGAGGCCGGGTCCGACCCCGCGAGCCTGCGGACCACGGCGGTGCGCGACGGCGACGGCTGGGTCATCACCGGAACCAAGCGGTACATCACCAACGCGCCGATCGCCGATGTCTTCATGGTCTTCGCCCGCACCGACCCGGCGACGAAGCCATCGAGGGGGATCTCGGCCTTTCTGGTGCCCCGGGACACCCCCGGCCTGAGCGTGGGACCGCGCGACCACAAGATGGGGCAGTTCGGCGCCTGGACGGCCGACGTCTACCTCGACGGCGTCCGCGTCGGTGACGACGCGCTCATCGGGGGCGAGGGCGGCCGCGGCGAGGGCTACCTCATCGCGATGCGGTCGCTGTCGCACGGACGGGTGCACATCGCCGCGCTCTGCGTCGGCATGGCCCAGCGCCTGGTCGACGAGTCCGTGGCGTACGCCCGCACCCGCGAGCAGGGCGGGCGGCCGATCGCGAGCCACCAACTGGTGCAGGCGATGATCGCCGACTCGGTGACCGAACTGCTCGCCGGCCGCGCGCTGGTGCTCGACGTGGCCCGCCGCTACGACGACGGGTCCGACCGTCGGACCGGTCCGGCCGCGGCCAAGTACTTCTGCAGCGAGATGGTCGGCCGGGTCGCCGACCGCGCCGTGCAGGTCCACGGCGGCGCCGGCTACATGCGCTCGACTGCGGTCGAACGGTTCTACCGCGACGCCCGCCTGTTCCGCATCTACGAGGGCACCAGCCAGATTCAGCAGCTCATCGTGGCGCGCAGCGTGCTCGGGCCGGCCGCAGGCTGAACCGACCCGGCCGGGCGCCCACCCGGCCGGAACGAGCCGCGCGGCCCGAGACGACGACGGCACCGGGACCTCCGGGCCGGCGGTGGCGCGGGCCCGAGGTCGGGGCGGCGGGTCAGGGCCGCGCGTGCTCACACCGGCTCGTCTCGGCGCAGCCGGGGCGCGAGCAGGCGGCGCCGGCAGGCGGCCGCGTTGGCCAGGTACCGGCGCTGGATCTTTCCGCTCGCGGTCCGCGGCAACGGCGATTCCCATACGTCGACCTGCTCCGGGAGCTTCCATTTCGCCAGGCCGGCCGCCAGGCAGTGGTTGACGACAGCGTCGAAATCGACGGCGTCGGCGTCGACGACCCGGATCGCGATGGCGAGGCGCTCCCCCGTCTCGGCGTCCGGCACCCCGAACGCCGCCGCCTCCTCGACGCCCGGAAGGCTCGCCACCACCTCGTCGATCTCGGCCAACGAAATCTTGAGACCCTTCCGGGCGACGACCTCCTTCAGCCGCCCGGTCACGGTCAGGCGTCCGGCCTCGATTCGACCCACGTCACCTGTGCGGAACCAGCCGCCATCGGCCAGCGCCGCCCGGTTGTCCTGCTCGTCGAGGTAACCGAGGAAGCGGGATGGCCCGCGGACGAGCAGTTCGCCGGTCGCGTCGTCGATGGACAGCTGCGTGCCCGGAGCGCACGCGCCGTCGTCGCGCAACCGCGCCTCGCCGACGTCCGACACCAGGGTGTACGTCGCGCACGGAATCTCGGACGAGCCGTACATGCGCACCGGGGTGATGCGGTAGCGGGCCAGCGCCAGCTCCAGCAACGGACGCGGGATCATCGCCCCGCCGAGCGCCAGGGCTCGCAGGGGCAGGTCGTGCAGGTCCCGGCGCCGGGCTTCATCGATCAGCTGCTCGAGGATGACCGGTGCCCCGCCGAGAATCGTCGCCCCGTGCCGGATCAGCCGATCCAGCGAACGGGCCGGCTCGAACTGGTCCTCGAGGATCAGAGTCGCACCGCGGTCGAGCGTCAGGTGCGCCTGCACGAGGCCGGTGATGCTGGCGATCGGAGTGGACAGGAACGCCGCGTCGTCGGCCGTGACCTGGAGCGACCCGGCCATGTTCCGGGCGCCGGCCCGGATCGTGTTGAGACAGTGCACCACGGCCTTCGGCCGGCTCGTCGTCCCGGACGTGAAGACCACGGCGCAGCCACGCCGCGGGTCGGGCTCGACCCAGCCCCGGAACTCCTCCGACGGCGCCACCAACTCGTCGAAGGTGAGCACCGGGCGGCCCAGGTCGGCCAGGGTCAGCGCCTCGATGAGGTGGGGTGGAGCGACCACGGCGGCGATGTCGCCGGCCGCCAGCGCCGCCGTGACGTCCGCCCGGCCGCACCGGCGGTCCAGCATCACGGCCACCCCACCGGCCCGCAGGACCGCGTGGTAGGCGACCACCGACAGCGCGTGCAGCGGCGCGATGACCAGCACACCCCGGTTCGCGTCCAGGCCGAACTCCGTCAGGCGGGTCACGGCCCGCGCCACGGCGGCGTCCAGCTCGGCGTAGGTCCAGGCGCGGTCGTCCTCGACGAGGGCGACCCGGTCCGGGGTCCGCTGGGCCCACGCCTCGATGCCGATCCGCAGGCCCGCATCGTCCCACAGCCCTTCGGCCACGTAGGACGCGATGACCTCCGGCGGCAGCGCCACCGCGCCGGCTGGTTGCATGGTGCCTCCTCGGACTACGGGCGGACCAGCTCGAAGACGGCCGCGATGCCCTGGCCGCCGCCGATGCACAGCGTCTCGAGGGCGTAGCGTGCCTCGCGGCGAGCCATCTCGTAAAGGAGCGTGGCGAGGATCCGGACCCCGGTCGCGCCGACGGGATGGCCCAACGAGATCCCCGAGCCGTTGACGTTGAGGCGGTCGAAGTCGGCGCGGCCGAAGCCCCATTCGCGCGTCACGGCGAGAACCTGGGCCGCGAACGCCTCGTTGAGCTCGATGAGGTCCAAATCGGACAGTCGCAGCCCGGCCCGGGCCAGCGCCGCCTCGGTCGCCGGCACCGGGCCGATTCCCATCCGGTTGGGCGGTACGCCGGCCACCGCGCTGGCGACCAGCCGGGCCATGGGCCGCAGGCCGAGCTCCTCGGCGCGGGCGCGGGTGGTCACCAGGCACACCGCGGCCCCGTCGTTCTGGCCGCTCGCGTTGCCCGCCGTGACGGTCGCGTGTTCGTCCTGGGCGGCCAGCACGGCGGGCAACCGGGCCAGCGCCTCCCGGGAGATGTCGGGCCGCGGGTGCTCGTCGGTGTCCACAGTGATCGGTCCCTTGCGGGTCGGCACGACGACCGGCACGATCTCGTCGCGGAACGCACCGCTGGCCTGGGCCCGGGTGGCGCGGATGTGCGACATGTAGGCCAGCTCGTCCTGCTCCTCGCGCGAGATGGAGTAGTCCCGGCGCAGGTTCTCCGCGGTCTCCAGCATGCCGCCCGGGACGGGGTACGACCGGCCGCCGGCGGTCACGCGGCCCCGGCTCAACGCGTCGATGAGCGCGGTGTCCCCGCCGCGCGCGCCCCAGCGGGCGGTCGTCGAGTAGTAGATCGCCTGCGACATGCTCTCCACGCCGCCCGCGATGATGGTCCGGGCCTGGCCGGAACCCACCAGCGTCGCCGCGTACACGACCGCCTGCAGGGCCGAGCCGCAGCGCCGGTCGATCTGCAGGCCGGGCACGGTGACGGGCAGTCCGGCGTCGAGCGCGGCGACCCGGCCGATGGCCGGTGCCTCCATGCTCGGGTAGCAGTGGCCGAGGATCACGTCGTCGATCTCGTGGCCGTCGAGCCCGCACCGCCGCACGAGCTCCCGCACGACCGTCGCGGCGAGCTCGGCGGCGGGGACATCGCGCAGCGCGCCGCCGAACTTGCCGACCGGTGTGCGCACGGGCGCGCAGATGACGACGTCCTCCATGGAACCTCCCGCGCGAGGGCGGCGACCTGGGACGGGGCGGGCGGTTCGCCCGCGCTGGCGAGTATAACGTCGACGTCGATGTCGAGAAAGGTATCGGTCCCGGCCCGGCATCGGCCCGCGTCGCGGGCGGCCCGCAAGCCTGGCGCCGGTCGGAGCGTGGCACGGCATCCGGCCCGCCGACCGGCGCGGTCTCGGCCGCCCTCGTGCTCCCGGTCGACGGGACCCTCGCCGACCCGGTGCCGATGCTCGGGCCGGACGTCCGGGCGTCCCCCGCGGCCGGGTCACCATCCGGCCCGCGTCAGCGCGCCCGTGGCTGGGCGTGAAGGCCGGCCCCGCGCGCTGGGTGCACCGCCGCCGAGCAGAGCGCGACTGAGCGACCGCAGCGAGGGGCGGGACCTCGGTCGGCCACACGGTCGGGTCGACCGGCCAACCGCACCGTCCCGCCCGGAACGTCACCGTCGACACCCGCAAGCCGGACAAGCGCAGTCGTGCCGCAGGGTCGCTGACCGCCGTTCGCCGGTCACGCTCCGTACGCCTCGTCGAGGAATCCGGCAGCCATCGTCGGCCTCTCGCCCGGATCGCCGCTCCCCTGGATCGCGCGGCACGAGCCCGGCCCGCCGTCGTCACGCGCCTTCGGCGCGGTCCGCGCTGACCGTCGTCGTCACGGCCCGCGCCGGCCGGCTCACCGCCGAATGATGATCATTGACAGCCCACAGGCGCATATGTACTGTGACGTCGAAATCAACTCCGTGACCCATGAGGTCCCGGCGGTACGCGTCCCACGTGAGGGGTACGTGACGTGAACGTTCTCGCACAAGCCGTCGAGGGCTCACTGGTGACCGGCTGTATCTACGGCCTACTCGGCATGGGTTTCGCGCTGCTGTTCCGGGCCTCGAAGGTGCTGAGCTTCTGCCAGGGCGGTTTCATGCTGCTCGGGGCGTTCATCTTCTACGAACTGCAGACGTCGTCCCAGCAGCCACTCCTTGTCTCGGTGCTCGTCACGACCCTGGTCGTGGGCGCGTTCAGCGGCGTGGTCTACCTCGTCGTCTTCGCCCGGGTCGCGTCGCGGCACGCGTTCGCCACGTCGGTGGCGACGATCGGCCTCGCCGGGGTGCTGCAGGCGGCCGTGGCCCTCCGGTACGGCACCGCGCCGCTGACCCTGCCCGAGGTCTCCTCGACGGCCTTCCACGTGGCCGGCGCGGTCATCCCCATGGCCGACCTCATCGCGGTGTGCCTGGCCGTCCTGACCGTGGTCGCGCTGGTGGCCCTGCTCCGGTTCACCCCACTCGGCCTGCGCATGAACGCGGTGGCTGACAACGCCTCGCTCTCCGAGCACCTGGGCGTCAGCGCGGCCCGGGTGGCGGCGATCGCCTGGGCGCTGGCCGGGGCCGCGGCCGCCATCGCGGGGGTCGCGTTCAGCCTGCGGTCATCGGTCGATCCGGTCGGGGTCGCCAACATCGGCCTGTTCGCGTTCCCGGCGATCATTCTCGGCGGCATGGACTCGGTCGGTGGCGCCCTGCTCGGCGGCATCATCCTCGGCACGATCCAGAACGCCGTCCAGGTCACCTTCGGAGCTCGGTGGATCGACCTGGTGTCGTTCGCCATCATGCTGGTCATCCTGCTGATCCGGCCGTCCGGCCTGTTCGGCAAGACCGAAGTGGTTCGGCTATGACGCACTCACCCTCCGGTGGCTCGCCGGTGGCGGCCCGACCGACCCGGCCACAGCCCCGCGGCGCTGACCTCCTCGACAGCGACGACGGCGTGCTGCCGCGCCTGGCCCGGTACTTCGCCAAGCCCGGGCGCACGACCCACGCCGTCATGGCCGTTGCCCTGGTCGCGGGCGCGCTGTGGGCCGCGTTCGGCGGTCCGTTCATCAGCCTGATCGGGCAGTCCTGCGCGGTCTTCGCCGTGGCGGCCGTCGGTCAGTCGATCCTGCTGGGCAGCGCCGGCCAGATCGCCCTGTCCGGCGGGGCGTTCATGGCCATCGGCGCATTTACCACCGGCTTGCTGAACGGGACCGCGCTCGAGCCTTTCCCCGTGCCGCTTCTGGTGAGCCTGCTCGTGGGCTGGGTCGTCGGGCTGATCGCCGGCCTGCCCGGCCTGCGCTTCCGCGGCCTGTACCTGCTGCTGGCCAGCCTCGCGCTGCAGTTCATGGTCATCGCCCTCGCGCGCAACTACCAGGCCGAGAACGCTCCGGCCGGCGTCATCGTGCCGCTCCCCGAGCTCGGCGGTCTCGACCTGTCGGTGGGCACGCCGCTGTACCTGATGCTGCTGACGGTGCTGCTCATCGTGTACTTCGGCAGCTGGCTGGTCGAGCGCACCGGGATCGGGCTGGCCTGGCGCGCGATCCGCGAGAGCGAGGTCGCGGCCGCCGTGAGCGGGGTCGACGTGACGCGGTGGAAGCTGTACGCGTTCGCGGCCAGCGGCGCCATCACCTCCCTGGCCGGGTCGCTGTTCGCGTACGTGATCGGCCGGGCCGACTACGTCAGCTTCGACATGGCGCTGTCGATCGCCCTCATCACCATGATCTTCATCGGCGGCATTCGGTCGCGCCTCGGCGCCCTGACGGGCGCGGTCATCATCACCGCGCTGCCCTACATCCTGCAGAACTACCTCAGCCCGGTCCTGGCCGGAATCGGGCTGGGCGCCGACTGGTACGTCAACAACCAGAGCCAGGTGAACGCGGGCCTGTTCTCCCTGTTGTTCCTGCTCGTGGTGCTCTTCGAGCCCGACGGCGTCGAGGGGCTGCTGCTCAAGGCCGAGCGGGTGCTGCGTCGACGGGTCAGCGGGCTCACCAGCCGCCTGTCCGGGGGAACGACGTGACCACGCCTGCCTTGACGGTTCGCGACCTCACCGTCCGCTACAACGGCGGCAGTCCGGTCGTCTCCGGCTACGAGGTCGACCTGATGCCGGGCACGCTGACGGTGATCCTCGGTCGCAACGGGGCCGGCAAGACGAGCACGCTGCGGGGCATCACCGGCTTCCTCTCCCACGAGTCCGGCAGCTCGACCGGAACGATCGTGGTTCACGGCGTCCCGGTCCGTCGGCCGAACCCGTTGCGGCTGTCCCGGCTCGGAGTCGGCCTGGTCGCGGAGCGGGACAAGATCTTCGGCAACATGCGCGTCCGGGACCAGCTGCGGCTGGTGACCGACAAGCCCGCCGACCTGGACGAGGTTCTCGGCTTCTTTCCCCGCCTCGCCGAGCGGCTGGACGTGCGCGCCGGGCTCCTCAGCGGTGGTGAGCGTCAGATGCTCGCGACCGCGCTCCTGCTGCTGCGCAAGCCCCGAGTGCTGCTGGTCGACGAGATGTCGCTGGGGCTCGCCCCGGGCGTGGTCCGCGAGCTGATGGCCTACCTGCGCCGGCTCGCGGACGAGCGGGGCCTGACCATCCTCGCCGCCGACCAGGCCGTCCACGCGTCGATGAAGGTCGCCGACGCGGTGCAGATCATGGACAGCGGCCGGGTGGTCGCCAGCGGTGCATTGGCGGATCTGGACGTCGAGTCGATTCTCGACACGTACCTGGGTCGAAACGAGCGGTGACGTGAACGATCGGGCCTTAGTCCTTCGCGGGATCGACGTGCACCTGGGGGGCATGCAGATCCTGCACCAGGTCAGCTTCGACGTGCAGCCCGGTGAGTCGTTCGGCATCGTGGGGCCGAACGGCGCCGGCAAGACGACCATCCTCAACGTCATCAGCGGGATCGTGCGCCCGACCGCCGGCACGGTGCACTACGGCGGCGTCTCGCTGCTGGGCGTGGCTCCCCACAACATCCGCAAGTTCGGCATCGGGCGCAGCCTGCAGTCGACCCAGTACTTCCGGGATCTCACGGTGCGGCAGCTGGTCGCGCTGGGCCAGCTGCCGAACTCCGTGGCCGGGGCGCTCGCCTTCAACGCCCACCGCGTGCTGCGTCGCCGCGGCGCCACCCAGCCGGCGGCCGAGGCCCTGGAGCTGCTCGGCCTGACCCGCTACGCCGACCGGCCCCTGGGTGAGCTGTCCAGCGCGGTGCAGAAGCTCGTCGACATCGCCCGGGCCGTCGTCTCGGGCACGCACCTGGTCATGCTGGACGAGCCGACCTCCGGGGTCAGCGGGCAGGAGCGCGGGCTGATCGGCGACGCGCTGGCCCGGCTGCGCGAGTCCGGGCGCACGATCGTGCTGATCGACCACGACCCGGGCTTCGCCACCGCCAACTGCGACCGCCTCATGGCGATGAACTTCGGCCAGGTCCTGCACGTGGGCAAGCCCGACGAGGTGCTCAACAACGAGGTCGTCCGGCGGTCCTACCTCGGCGAGGAGGACTGACTTCCCTTACACCGGTGCCGCCGTCGCCGGTTCACCGCGGGTAGCGCCAGCCCTGGTTCACCGGTGCCCGAAAATCGACGTCTATGTCGGGTCCGTTATCGCTTCGCAACGCCGCCGTGGTCATGTCGCGGCAACCCGTCCTTGACACACCGGCAACCCCAGCTTTGAATTGTGACGTCAAAGTCATTTTTTGACGCCCCGCCCCACGTGAGGGAGAAGACGATGATTGGATCGCGCCGAAGGTCGCTGCCGATCCTGGCCGCTGGGGCCGCCACCGTGCTGGCCCTCGGCGCTTGCAGCAACAACAGCGGCACGCCAGGATCAGACGACCCGGATGGTGTCTACAACTGGGGTGTCGACGTCGAGCTCTCCGGCTCCCTGTCGTACTACGGTCTGTCTATTGAGGACGGTATCGCCGCCTACGTCGACCAGGTGAACGCGAACGGCGGCATCAACGGACATAAGATCAAGCTAACCTCGCTCGACAGCGCGGGCGAGGCCTCGCGTTCGGCCGCGAACGCGACCCAGCTCATCACCGTCAACGAGGTCAACGCCATCTTCGGGCACTCGCTGAGCTCCAACTGCTCCGCCGCCCAGCCGATCGTCGAGCGGCACAAGGTGCCCATGGCCTGCCTGTCCGTGGCCGAGCCCAGCCCGTGGGTGTTCAACCTCGGCCCGGACAACGCCGGCGCGGCCCCGGCGCTGTTCGCCGCGGCCAAGAAGGTCACCGGCAAGACGAACCCCACGGCCGCGCTGGTCTACCTCAACACGCTGACCGACATCGCGTTGGCCGAGGCCGTGGCCGAGACCGCCGAGTCCGCGGGCGTCACGATCCTGACCTCGCAGGAGATCGACCTGCGGGCCGGCGACCAGTCCGCCCAGATCGCCGCCACGGTCGCCGCCAACCCCGACGTCATCCTCATCAGCCACACCGGCCCGGGCGTGGTCACCTTCCTGCGGGCCGTGCGGGCCGCCAACATCACCGCCCCGCTGGTCTGGCTCGACGGCACGGCCCAGATCAGCTTCCTCGCCGACGAGAACGACGACGCGGCGTACGGCATGAGCGTCCACCAGCTCGCGGACCCGGACTCGACCGAGCCCGCCGTCCAGGAGTTCGTCAAGGCCGTCACACCCTACATCGACGGTGAGGTCACCGCGACCTCGCTGAACAACGGCGAGTACATCACCGCCTACGCGACCGCGGCGGCCTTCGGCGAGGCGCTGAAGGCGTGCGGCTGGCCCTGCCCCGGTGAGAAGCTGCGCGACGAGGTGGAGAAGGTCAGCATCTCACTGCCGGGCCTGGTGCCCAACTTCGTCTACACACCGGACAACCACTACCCGTACAAGGAGTGGTACCTCTACAAGGTCAAGGGCGACGAGCGCACGCTCGTGGACACGCTGCCCGGTTCGTGACCGACCCGGACGACGCGGAGACGGCCATGGCCACAGTGAAGATCGCGGTACCCCTGCCGAAGGGGCAGAGCATGGCCGCGACCGCGGAAACCGTCCAGCGGTACGAGGCTGCCGGCGTCGACGTCATCGCCGTTCCCGAGGCGTACGGCGTCGACGCCGTCAGCCGTCTCGGCTACCTGGCCGCGGTGACCCGGCGTGTCGAGCTGATGGCCCAGATCCTGCCCATCTACTCGCGCACGCCGGCGCTGACGGCCATGACCGCGGCCGGACTCGACCAGGTCTCCGACGGCCGCTTCATCCTCGGCCTCGGCGTCAGCGGACCGCAGGTCATCGAGGGCTGGCACGGCGTCGCCTTCGACGCCCCCTTGGGCCGCACTCGCGAGATCATCGAGATCTGCCGCCTGGTCTGGCGCCGGGAGCGGCTCGAGTACCACGGTCGTCACTATCGCCTGCCCCTGCCGGCCGAGGCCGGCACCGGCCTGGGGAAGCCGCTCAAGCTCGCCGATCGGCCGGTCCGGGCCCATGTTCCGATCTTCGTGGCGGCGCTCGGCCCGGCGAACGTCGAGCTGGCCGCGACGGTCGCGGACGGGTGGATCCCCTTCCTCTACATCCCCGAACGGGCCGACCGGGTCTGGGGAACGGCGATCGCCCGGGGCACCGCCAAGCGCTGCGCCGAGCTGGGACCTCTTCAGGTGGTGGCCGGCGGTCCCCTCGCCATCGGCGCCGATCTGGTCCACCTGCGGGAGCGCGAGCGGGACCACCTCGCCCTCTACGTGGGCGGCATGGGGGCACCCGGCCAGAACTTCTACAACCAGCTCGTCGCGCAGTACGGCTTCGAGGCCGAGGCCGCTGAGGTGCAGCGCCTGTACCTGGCCGGACACCGGGCGGAGGCGGCGGCCCGCGTGCCGGAGGCGCTCCTGGAGGGCATTTCTCTGATCGGCGACGAGGGCTACCTCCGCGACCGGCTGGCCGCCTATGTCGAGCGCGGTGTCACGATCCTTCAGGTCGATCCCATCGGGCCGGACCCGATCGGCGATCTGCGCCGCCTGGGCGAAATCCTCGCCGCCCTGTAGCCCGCCGCGGCCGCGCGCCGGCGCCGCTCGAGCTCACCACCGTGGGCTTCCGTTGCGCGACCGCGGCCGAGCCACGCGCCGACGCGTCCGGAGTGGACGCTCGCCGAGCGTCGGCCGGAGCGGCCGCTACGTCCGGCCCACGCGCTCGTGGCTCGGCAGCTTCAACCGCCGACGCGCGAGGATGTTGCGCATGACCTCCGAGCTGCCGCCGGAGATCGTCATGGCCCGCGACCAGAGCCAGGCGTCGGACAACCGTTGCGCCACCGGCTCCAGGTCCGCGGGCAGGGGCAGGTGCCGGGTCACCAGCTCGACGCCGAATCGAGCGATCCAGTTATATGTCTCGGTATAGAGTATCTTGGCGATCGGGGCGTCGGTCGGGTCGCTGGTACCGGCGGTGGCCCGCTCGGCGTGTCCGGTGATGAAGGCCCGGGCCGCCTCGTACTCACCGCGCCACTGCTCGATCACGGCCCAGGTGTCGTCGTACGCGTCGGTGCCCGGTGCGGCGACCCGGCGGGCGACCGCGACCACGTCGTCGAGCAGCAGCTCCAGCATCACCACGTTGCCCCCGACGGTGAACCGCTCCACCTCCAGGCCGGACATCGCCACCGCCCAGCCCTGGTTCACCTCGCCAATCACGTGCTGGGGACCGAGGACCACGCCATCGAGGAACACCTCGTTGAACTCGAGCGCACCGCCGATGGTGCGGATCGGCCGCACGACCAGGTTCTCGCTGTCCATGGGCACGGCGAACGCCGTAATGCCCGCGTGTCGGGTAGCCGGGGGTGCGGTGCGCAGCAGTGCGAGGCCCATCTGCGCCCAGTGTCCGTCGGTCGTCCAGGTCTTCTGGCCGGCGAGCACCCAGGAGCCGTCGTCGCGCCGGGTCGCCCGCGCGGTGATCCCCGCCAGGTCACTGCCGGCGCCCGGCTCGCTGAACAGCTGGCACCAGATGTCCTCGCCGCTCCTGATTCGCGGCAGGTAGCGCGCCCGCTGCTCGTCGGTGCCGAACCGCAGCAGGACGTGGCTGGCCAACAGCACCTGGTCGATGGGGCGCGGGGCACGGGCCCGGATGAGCTCCTCCACCACCACGAGGTCCTGCCAGGGCTCGTGGTCCGGCCGGCCACCCCACTCGGTGGGCCAGTCCGCCCCCAGCAGCCCCTCGTCGTACAGCGTGCGGTACCACGCACGCAGCGCCGCCTCCTGCTCGGGGGAGGTCGGGGCGCGGTGGCCCTCCCGGGTCGGGCCGGGCGCGTGCTCGGCGATCACCGACCGCACGCGCTCCCGGAACCGGGCCCGCTCGGCCGGCTCGGTCGGCCCTCGGCGGCCGGCGGTGCGCTGGACCGTCCGGGGTGGACGCGGGGCCAGCGTGGTCATGCAGCGGCGCATCGCATGGTGGACCGGCCACTCCCAGGTGAAGCCGATGCCGCCGGAGAGCTGGATGCAGTCGTCCAGCGCCGCCGGGCAGCGCCGCGACAGGTAGGCGTACATCGCGTCGACCAGCTCGGGCGCGTCATCCGACCCGGTCGCCACGGCGGTGGCCGCCCGCCACAGCAGCGCGCCGGCCGCCTCGACGAGGACCGTCAGGTCCACGAGCCGATGCTGGATCGCCTGGAAGCTGGCGATGGGCCGGCCGAAGGCCTCCCGGTCACGCAGATAGGCGTCGATCCGCTCGACGGTCGCGGTCAGCGCACCGAGGCTGTCCGCACACGCCAGCAGGGTGGCCAGGGCCGTGGGCGGGAAGCGACCGGCGCCGGGCAACGGCACGGCGGGCGCATCGTGCAGCGTCAGCCGGGCCAGCGTCCGGGTGGTGTCCAGCGGGTCGGCCAGCGGCGTCAGGGTCGCCGTACGCTCATCGAGGCCGACCCGCAGGGACGCGGAACCGTCGTGGGCGAGCAGGACGACCTCAGCGTTCGATTTCGACGTCGATGCCGGCGCAACCACCACGACCTGGCCGGTGACGACGGACCGCGCCTCGTCGACGTCGACCTGCGACCGGGCGGCGACGACGCCGGCCACCTCGCCCCGCAGCATTCCCGCCACGGTCGGGGCGAAGTCGGGGTGCCGGGCCAGCTCGGCGGCGGCCAGCGCCGTCGCGGCCCACGGCACCGGGCTCAGGGCCCGCCCGAGCTCGACCGCGACCGCACAGGCCTCGACCACCCACCATCCCTCGCCGCCCGCCGAGTCCGGAACGAGCAGGCCCAACAGCCCGAGCTCGCCCAGCGAGCGGAGCGTGTGGTCCCGGCTCGCCACCTGTCGGACCGTCGCGCGCAGCGACTCGAGGTCGCTGCTGTCGAACCCGTGGCCCTGTTGCGTCACGTCGACCACCTCGTCTCGGCGGGTCAGTCCCCGTATTATGACACCGACGTCGAGATCGAGAGTTGGGTGAACGGCGTGACAGCGAGTGATAAGTCCCCAACGGCCGCGAGCGAGGCGCCGTCCCCGAGCTGGATGGCCGAGTGGCAGCCGGTCGTCGAGCGCGTCGGGTCGTTGCTGGACGAGCCGGACCTGCGGTTCGGGCCGGACCCGGTGGAACTGGGCGCGATCCGCCGTTGGCTCGAGCCGCTGGAGTTCGACTGCGCCCTGCACCGCCATCCCGAGGTCGCGCGTGCCCACGGATGGCCGGACGTGATCGCGCCCTACACGGCGGTCTGGGCGTTCCTCATGCCGCCGGTGTGGCAGCCCGGTGATCCGCCGACCTACGGTGACGCGGCGCGGAACACGCAGCCCGCGCAGAGCAGCATCGCCGACGACGTCATTCCGGGTGCCCCACCGACCTCCGCGGTGTTCGGCACCGGCATCTCGATGGAGTTCGTTCGCCCGCTGGTCGTGGGAGAACGGGTCGCGGTCGGGCCACGACGGCTGGTGGCCTGTGTACCCAAGCAGACCCGCGTGGGCCGCGGCGCATTCGTGACCTTCGACCGGGAGTTCTTCGCGGACGGGGTGGAGCGGATCGGCTGGGCGCAGGCCCAGATCTACCTCTACAACCCGTACGGCGGCGGCGATGTCGGGAACCAGGCGGATGGAACGCCATCCGGCGAGCAACGGCGGGAGGGCCCGGACGGGCCGCGACCGCTCGCGGATGTGTCCGGCAGCGGCGAACAGCTGGCCGGGGCGACGTACCCGCTGCCGGTGCACCGCCTGATCGTCGCCGCCGGGGCCACCCGAGACTTCTCCGCCATTCACCACAACGACGAGGTCGCGCGAGAGCGCGGTGCGCCCGCGATGTTCGCCAACGCGGGTCTGCTGCTGGGTATGTGGGAACGGGTGCTGCGCGACTACATCGGCCCCGCCGGCCGGATCCTCGCCATCCGGGACTTCCGCATGGTCCGGTTCTCTCCAGTGGGCAGCGTGGCCCGGGTCGAGGGGCGGGTCGTCGACAGGATGGAGCGCGACGGGCTCGATGTGGCGGTCGTCGAGCTGCGCACCCTGGTCGGGGACACGGTCACGGTGGGGCCTGGCCGAGCCGAGGTCACCCTCGGCTAGCGGCCTCGCTGGTCGCCGGCGACCGGGATGCCTTGCGGGCGCGGGGCGGGCGCCGCTGGGCGTCCGGCGGGATGCCGAGCGCGTTGGCCCACAGGATGGTCAGCTGCTCAACCGCCTCGTCCAGCTCGAACCGCGCCCCACCGATGAACATCATCTCGGCGAACTTGGCCACCATGCCGCCCAGCGCGGTCGCCGCGTACCGCTCGTCGATCCGCTTGTCGGCGAGCCCTTCGGCCTGCAGCCGCCGGATCGCCGACTCCAGCCGGGCCGCCAGGTAGTCGTCACGCTTGCTGCGCACCATCCGGACGTCGTCGTTGTAGCGGCTGACCTCCTCGATCACCCGCATGATGCGCGCTTCCTTCTTGTACGCCGTCAGGTACGCCCGGTTCGCCGCCCGGATCCGGTCGATCGGCCCGTCGTCGGGGTTGTGCGGGATGTCGTCCATCGACACCAGCCGCACCTCGACCTCTTCGGCGATCTCCTTGAACAGGGACTCCTTGGAGTCGAAGTAGTGGTAGAACGACCCGTGCGAGACGTTGGCCTCAGCCGCGATGTCAGTGATCCGCGCCTGGAGAAAGCCGTCGCGCTCGAAGACGGCCTTGCCCGCCTCGAGCAGGCGCGCCCGCGTGCGACGCCCCTTGGCCGAGCGAGGCTCCGCGTCCATCCAACCCTCCCGCCGAGACTTATTCGACGTCGAAAGCATAATTGGGCGGGTAGCGTGACGGCTCCCGGGTGCCAGCGCGCCGGAGCCCGCGGACATCGATGGGCCGCCGGGCGGCCGCGAGCGACCTACCCGCGAGACCACATGGTCGACGTACGGCGACCTGCCCCATCCCAGTATTGACGAACACCAACGGCGGGATGGTATCGCACCCACCGTCCGCTGCGCTCCTCGTGGGGCGGTTGCCGGCTCGGGCGCCACGAATCCCGAGCCCGAGCGCGTCCGGCGTGGGGCGGCCGGTCGGTCATCGTACTCGGGACGACTCGGTGGCCGGCGCCGTGCCGGTGAATCATGACCACGCCACCGTGAGCGACCTCACGGCGCGAGGCGCACACGCGTAACGGCACCGGTGTGGCAGCAACGGTGCCCGAGCAGCGACGGCGCTCCGAGCCAGAGCGCACCCGCGCCGCGCCCCAGCCGCCGGGGGCGTGGGAAATCCCGCCCGGCCGGCTGGGTGGCACCCGTGCAGCCGAGGACGCTCCGAGCCGCCCGCCTCGCCGGCCGGGCCGCGGTCGCCTCCCCGTCGACGTATCCGTTCCAGGCGGCGCCCGGCACCGGACGACCGGGCGCGGCGATCCGCCGCCCCGCCAGTCCGGCCCGGGACCCCGACCGGCTGGGTCGTCGCCGCGCCGGCGTCGCCCCGGACCACACCGACGTCGCCCCGGACCGCGCCGGTGTCGCATCGGGCGACCCGGCGTCATCCCGGGCAACATCGGACGAATCCGGTCACGGGCGCCCGATCGGGCAGCACGTCGCCCCGAGCGTCGGCCTCACCGCTCTGGTAGCATGCAAGACCTGACTTCGACGTCGAGATTGGTTGGCAATGACGACCGTCCCCATCGCCGACGGCCTGTTCACCTGGCCCGACGACGACCCGGCGCTGATCGGCGGCCAGTGCGGGCAGTGCGCCACGTTCACCTTCCCCCTGCGGCCCGGGTGTCCCCGGTGCGGCGCGGACAGCGTGCAGCGATGCCTGCTCCACCGGCACGGCACGCTGTGGTCCTGGACCACCCAGGGCTTCGTCCCGAAACCCCCGTTCGCCGGGGAGCGCCTGATCGCCGACCCGTTCCAGCCGTGGCTCGTCGGGGTCGTTGAGCTGCCGGACCAGCTGCGTCTGGAATCCATCCTCGTCGGCGTGTCCCCCGCGGACGTTCGCATCGGCATGCCGGTACGGCTGACAACGATCCCGCTGCGCACCGACGACCAGGGTCGCGAGGTCATCACCTTCGCGTTCACTCCCGAGGGAGCCAGCCATGTCTGAGGTGGCCATCATCGGTGTGGGCCTGCACCCCTTCGGCCGCTTCCCGGGCAAGACCGCCCTGCGCATGGGCGCCGAGGCGGCCCGGCTGGCCCTGGCCGACGCCGGCGTGTCCTGGACCGACATCCAGTTCGCCGTCGGCGGCAGCTACGAGGTGGACCAGCCCGACGCGGTCGTCGCCGAGCTGGGCCTCACCGGCGTGCAGTTCACCAACGTCTACAACGGTTGCGCCACCGCCGGCAGCGCGCTGGCCATGGCGAGCCAGGCCATCCGGCTGGGCGAGTACGAGGTGGGTCTGGTGCTCGGCATGGACAAGCACGACCCCGGAGCGTTCACCGCCGAGCCCGACCAGTACGCCTGCCCGCCCTGGTACGGCGAGATGGGCCTCTTCCTCACCACGAAGTTCTTCGGCCTGAAGATCAATCGATACATGCATGACCACGGCATCACGGCGGAGACGCTGGCCGCGGTCGCCGCGAAGAACTACTACAACGGCAGCCTCAACCCGAACGCGCACCGGCGCACTCCCCTGACGCCCCAGCAGATCCTCGAGTCGCGGATGCTCAACTACCCGCTGACGCAGTACATGTTCTGCAGCCCGAACGAGGGAGCCGCCGCGGCCGTCGTGTGCAGCGCGGCGTACGCCCGGCGAATCGGGGCTCGCCCGGTCTGGTTGCGGGCCAGCACCACCCGGACCCGACGCTACGGCTCGTACGAGGTGCACACGCCGTCGACTTCGGTGGCCGCCGAGCACGTTCCGGCTCCCACCGTCGACGCGGCCCGGGCGGCCTACGAGCGGGCCGGCATCGAGCCGCGCGACGTGGACATCGCCCAGCTGCAGGACACCGACGCCGGGGCCGAGGTCATCCACATGGCCGAGGTCGGGCTGTGCCAGGACGGCGAGCAGAACGAGCTGGTGAGAAGCGGAGCGACGTCCATCGGCGGCCGTATGCCCATCAACACCGACGGCGGACTCATCGCCAACGGCGAGCCGGTCGGCGCGTCCGGGCTGCGGCAGGTTCACGAGCTGGTCCGTCAGCTGCGTGGCGAAGCGGGCGAGCGGCAGGTGCCCGGCGAGCCGAAGGTGGGCCTGGCCCAGGTCTACGGCGCACCCGGCGTGGCCGCCGTCTCGATCCTCACGACCTGATCGGCCGGTCCCGCCTCGGCCGGACCCGATATTCGGCCGGGCGATCCCGACGCTGACTTTCGGCCGGGCGACCCCGGCGCCGACCCGCTTCGGGGACGCCCGGGTCAGCGCGACGACAGACGCAGCGCCGACTTCTGGACCTTGCCGGACGCGTTGACCGGCAACGCGTCGAGGATCTCCACCACGCGTGGAACCTTGTAGTTCGCCATCCGCCCGCGACACCACGCGATGATCTCCTCGGGCGTGAGGCCCGGCGTCCGGAGGACGACGAACGCGGCCCCGACCTGGCCGAGCCGCTCGTCGGGTATCCCGATGACGGCCGCCTGGGCGATGCCGGGGTGTTCCAGCAGCATGCTCTCGATCTCGGCCGGGTACGCGTTGAAGCCACCCACGACGAACATGTCCTTCAATCGACCGACGATGCGGAGCAGGCCGTCGGCGCTCATGGTGCCCAGGTCGCCGGTGGAGAGCCAGCCGTCGTCGGTGAGCACGGCCCGCGTGGCCTCCGGATCGTCCAGGTAGCCGAGCATCACGGTGGGACCGCGCAGGAGGATCTCGCCCACCTCGCCGGGGGGCACGTCGGCGCCCGCCGGGTCCACGATGCGCACCGAGAAGCCGGGGCGCGGCCGGCCGACCGTCGTCGCGATCGTCTCCGGATCGTCCTCGGGCGAGGTCGACGCGGCCGTTCCCCCCTCGGTCAGGCCGTAGCCGGACACGATGAGCTTGAACGGCAGCTCGGCGCGGATGCGGCGGATCAGCTCGACCGGAATGTCGGCCGCGCCGGTCACGGCGACGCGCAGGCTCGACAGGTCGTACCGGTCGCGCTCCGGGTGGTTGAGGATCGACTGGTACAGCGTCGGGGCGCCCGGCAGCACGGTGACCCGTTCGGTCATCACCCGCCGCAGCACCCGCTCGACGTCCAGCACCGGCTCGGGCATCATGGTCGCGCCGGCGACGAGGCTGGCCAGGATGCCGGCCTTCAACCCAAACATGTGAAAGTAGGGGTTGATCATCAAATACTTGTCGCCGACCCTCAGGCCGGTCATGGCGACCCAGTCGGTGGCCACGCCCAGCGTGCGGCCATGGGTCATCAGGACGCCCTTGGGCTTGCCCGTCGTGCCCGAGGTGAACAGGATGTCGGCGAGGTCGTCCCGGGTCAGAGTGGCCCGCCGCCGGTCCGCCTCGTCCCGGGCCTGCGGTGTCGCACGGGCCAGGAACTCGTCCCACGCCACTCCGGGCGCCGTCGGGCGACCGCGGGCGACCACGATGGTCTGCAGGTCGGGCAACGCGACGCCGGTCTCCGTGAGCATCGCGACGTAGTCGTTGCCCAGGAAGTCCGTGACCGTCACCAGGGTCTTCACCCGGGCCCGACCGATGATGTCGGCCGCCTCCTGGCCCTTGAACCGGGTGTTGACCGGCACCAGGACGGCGCCCGCCTGCCACAGGCCCAGCACCGCGACGATCCATTCCCGGCTGTTGAACGCCCAGATCGCGACCCGATCCCCGACCCGTACGCCCGATGCCACCAGCGCGGCGGCGAACTCGCGCGCCTGCTCGAACAACTGGGCGTAGGTCACGCTCACGTCACCGTCGATGACCGCGACGCGGTCGCCGAACCGCCGCGCCGCCGACTCGGTCAGCGCCCCGATGCTCGGCCACGACCCGGCCGCGTCGCCGCCGGTCGACGGACGAGAGCCCCGCAGCGCGCGCCACGCCGCCTTCAGGCTCGCCCCGAGACGATGCTGTTCCCTCATGCCGCGCCACCGTGATCTGGTTGATATTGACATCGACGTCAGTATAGAGTTTTCTGGTGGCCTGTAAACCACCCGATCATGCTGACGTTCCGGTGGACCTCCCTCCCTCGTCCGGAGCGTCACCCATTGCGAAGGCCCAGCACTGATGGACGTACGCCTGTCGCCCGAGCAGCGCGCACTGCGCGAGGCCGCCGCCCACCTGGTCGACACCTACGCACCGCGGACCGTCGCCGACCTTGACGACGCCGAGCGCGCCAGCAAGCTCGACACCGCCCTGGCCGGGGCGGGCTGGCGGGAGCTGCGCGACGCGACCGAGGGCGGCCAGCCGGTGGCCGGTGCGGTCGAGGTCGCGATCGTGGCCGAGGAGCTGGGCCGACGGGTCGCCGACGTCGCCTTCCTCGGGCCCATCGCGGCGGCGGAGCTGCGCCGCCGCGCCGGCCTGCCCGCGGCGAGCACGGCGGAGACCGTGCTGCTGCGGCCGGACCTGTCCGGCCTGCTCGTCCTCGGCGCCGATGCTGACGTCGACGTCGGGGACGGCGTCGCGATCGACGCGCGGGGAGCCACGTCCGCCCTGGCCCTGGTCGCCGGCGTCGACGGGTACGAGCTGGTGGCCGTCGACCTCGCCTCGGCTCGCATCGCCCGCGACCTGACCCGGGGCGTCGCCGCCGCGGCGGGTTCCGGATCGACCCGCCGGCTGGGCGGACGGCTGCCCCACGACGAGCTGGTCGCCTGGACCGCCTTCGTGCTCGCGCTCACCTGCGCCGACCTCGTGGGCGTCATGCGAGGGGCGGTCCAGCTCGCCCGTGACTACGCCACGCTCCGCCACCAGTTCGGCGTCCCGATCGGCTCGTTCCAGGCCGTCCAGCACCTGCTCGCCGACGCGTTCGTGGCCAGCGAGGGCTCGGCGAGCGTGACCCGGCACGCCGCCTGGGCGGCCGACCGGCTCCCACCGCAACAGGCCCTGCAGGCCGCCGCGGTGGCGAAGGCGTACTGCGCCCGCGCCGCCCGAACCGTCTGTGAGACCGCCATCCAAGTCCACGGCGGCATCGGCAACACATGGGACTGCATCGCGCACGTGTACCTGCGCCGAGCCCTGCTCTCCTCGCAGGTGCTCGGGGACAGCGGCGCCAACCTCGCCCGGGTCATCGAGTATCAGGAAATCGGGCCGGGAACGGGAGGTATCCACAGTGGACTTCGGTGACTCGCCCGAGGAGGCCGCGTTCCGGCAGCGCCTGCGGGAGTGGCTCGCCCACAACAATCCCGGCCTGCCGGCGTCGTCGACGGCCGACGCATACTGGGACGGTCAGGAGGCTTGGCACCGGTCGCTCTACGACGCCGGGTTCTTCGGCCTCTCCTGGCCGAAGGAGGTCGGTGGGCACGGCCTGCCCAGCGTCTACGACGTGATCCTGGACGAGGAGCTGGCCGAGGCGGGTGCACCGCCCCGCCCCAGCCTCGGCTACCTGGTGCACGGCATCCTGCGCCACGGCAACGTCGACGTCCGGCGGCGCTTCCTGCCCGGGCTCATCAGCGGACGCGAGCGGTGGTGCCAGGGCTTCAGCGAGCCCGAGGCCGGGTCGGACCTGGCGTCGCTGCGCACCCGGGCCGTGCGCGACGGGGACATCTATCGAATCACCGGAACCAAGATCTGGACCAGCTACTCCGACGCGGCGGACTGGTGCCTGGTGCTGGCCCGGACCGACCCGGACGCCCCCAAGCACCGCGGCATCTCGGCGTTCGTCGTCTCCATGCACCAACCCGGTGTCCGGCAGCGCCCACTGAAGATGATCAATGGCGTGACCCGCGAGTTCGGCGAGGTGCTGTTCGACGGGGCCATGGCCCGCGCCGCCGACATGGTGGGTGCCCCGGGCGAGGGTTGGCAGCTCGCCATGACCGTGGTCAGCCACGAGCGGGAACCCGGTGAGCTCGGCTACGTCGCCCGGTACCGCAAGGCGGTCAAGGAGATGGTCGGCGCGGTGCGGGCCTCGCCCGGCCGGTTCTCGGCCGAGACCATCCGCGACCTCGCCTGGGCGGTGGTCGAGTCGGAGGTCCTGCGCGTGCACGTGGCCCGCCGTCTCTCTGAGCGCCTCGACGGCATCTCGCACGGCCCCGAGGGGTCCGTGGACAAGCTGCTCATGACCCAGACGGAGCAGGCCGTCGGTCACGCCGCCCTCGGCGTGAGCGCGGCCACCAGCGGAGTCGACGACGACTCATGGCTGCGGATGTATCTCTACAGCCGGGCCCAGAGCGTCATGGGCGGCACCTCGCAGATTCAGCGCAATCTCATCGCTACCCGGATCCTGGGGTTACCGAAGTCATGACCAGCTACGACCTGCCGGCCGAGATCGACCTCACGATCGACGGACCGATCCGCATCGTCACGCTCAACCGGCCCGAGCGGCTCAACGCGACCAACCGGGACCTGCACCACGGCCTCGGCGCTTTGTTCGGCCAGCTCGACGCCGACCTTGAGGCCCGCGCGGTGGTCATCACCGGCGCCGGCCGGGCGTTCTGCGCCGGCGGCGACTTCGACTATCTCGACCAGCTGAGCCGGGACGAGGAGCTCCGTCGGGAGACGATGGTCGACGCGAGGCAGATCGTGACCGGCATGGTGCGGTGCCGCCTGCCGATCGTGGCGGCGGTCAACGGCCCGGCCGTCGGGCTCGGCAGCAGCCTCGTCGCCCTGTCCGACATCGTCTACATGGCCGAGAGCGCCTACCTCGCCGATCCCCACGTCCTCATCGGCCTCGTCGCCGCCGACGGTGGTCCCGTGACCTGGCCGCTGCTGACCAGCCTGCAGCTGGCCAAGGAGTTCGCGTTCACCGGCGACCGGATCAGCGCCCAGCGAGCCGCGCAGATCGGCCTGGCCAACCACGTCGTCCCCGACGCCGACGTGCTCGACGCGGCGCTGGCCTGCGCCCGCCGGCTGGCCGCGCTGCCCCGACAGGCGCTCGAGGACACCAAGCGGGTGCTCAACCTGCACCTGGAGCGGGCCGTGCTCGCCACGCTCGACTACGCTCTCGCCGCCGAGGACCGCTCGTTCCTGTCCCCGGAGCTGCGGGCCAGTGTGGACAGACGCCGGGCGACCTAGGCGCGCGGTCGCTCACAGGGGCAGCGCCGGCGGAAGCTGGCGGGTACGCAGCAGCTCCTGGCCGAGATCGACGGTCAGCGTACGGGCACTGCCGAGCAGACCGTCGAGGGTCAGCACCCGACGGACGTAGCCGTGCAGGGCGTGCTCGGCGGTGAACCCGATGCCGGCCAGGACCTGCTGGCAGTGCCGCGCGACCGTCCGGGCGCCGCGCCCGGCCAGCGCCTTGGCCATGCCGGCCAGCGATGTCGGGAAACCGCCCGACTCCGCCGCCTCCCGCGCGGCATCGGCGGCAGCCTGGGCCGCCTCGATGGCGACCAGGCACTCCGCCAACCGGTGGCGGACGGCCTGGAAGGCGGCGATCGGCCGATCGAACTGGGTACGGACCAGCGCGTGGTCCCGGGCGAGCGTGAGCATGGTCCGGCTCGCCCCGATCAGCTCGTACGCCAGCGCGATCTGGCCGGCCGCGACCGCGCGCGGCCAGTCGACCTCGTCGCCCGCCTCACCCGCGGGCCACTCCCCGTCGACCGTGGCCAGCCCGAGCCGCGGGTCCAGGCCGGAGATCGGGGTGCACCGCAACTCGGCGGTCGGGATCGCCACGGCCCGGTGCCGGCCGCCCGCGTCACTGACCACAATGGCCGTGGCCGCCCGCGCGACGCGCGCCGTGCCGAGCCCGCGGATCGGCGCGCCGTCGGTGGACGGGGCGGCGGTCCGCTCATACGCGGGCAGGATCACGGCGGTCTCGGGCCCGCCCGGCCGGTCGAGGGCCGCCGCCAGCACGTCATCGAGAGCGGTCGACGCGACCCCCGCGGCGCCCTGCTCGGCGAAGAGCAGGGCCGCCACCGACAGGCCCTCCGTGGCCAGCGCCTCGCGCCAGCCGAACTCCTCCAGCGCCGTGTCCGGCGCCGGCTGCTGCAGGACCCGACGCAGCCCATCGGCCAGCGCCTGCGTAACCGAGTCCTCCATCACCGGTCCGCTCCCAGGTCGAGCAGGCGGCGGGCGATGATGTTGCGCTGCACCTCGGCCGTGCCGCCGTAGATGGTCGCCGCGCGCGAGTAGAGGAACTCGCGCCGCCAGCGGGCGCTCGTGGGGTCGTCGCCCAGGACGACGCGGTCGGCCACGGTGTCGGCGACCAGGTCGAACACCGCCTGTTCCGTGGTCGCGAGCAGAACCTTGTCGATCGATGTCTCCGGCCCCAGGGTCTCGCCACGGGCCATGCGGTGCTGCGTGCCGCGCGACCGGGCGTGGAAGGCGAACAGCTGCTGCACCACCGATCCCAGCGCCGCCGGGTCGGGCGACTCGGTCGCCAGCAGGTCCGTCAGGCGGCGACGAAGAAAGGCGCCCCGGTGCCACAGCGCGGTGCTCCGCTCGTACGGCAGCAGGTCCATGGCCACCGCCCAGCCACCGTTCACCTCACCCAGCGTGCGGTCGACCGGCACCACCACGTCGTCGAAGAACACCTCACAGAACTCGTCCCGGCCGTGGATCGCCCGGATCGGGCGCACCGTGATACCCGGACTGTCCATGTCGACGAACAGGGCCGTGATGCCCCGGCTTCCCGACTCCGGTGGCCCGGTCCGGGTGAGCAGCACGCACCGGTGGGCGTACTGGGCGAGGCTGGTCCAGACCTTCTGCCCGGTGACCCGCCACACGTCGCCGTCGAGCCGGGCCCGGCAGGACAGCGACGCGAGGTTGCTCCCCGTGCCCGGTTCCGAGAAGCCCTGGCACCACGTCTCGTCGCCCCGCAACAGGCGCGGCACCATCTCGGCCGCGAGCTCCGGTCGGGCGAACGTGATGACCGTGGGGGCGAGCACCTCGGTCATCGAGTAGATGCCCGGCTCGACGAGGTCCCGCACGGTCAGGGCCTCGCCGAGATAGGCCCGCATGAGCGTCGAACCGCCGAGGCCGCCGACCCGCTCGGGCCAGCCCCACCGCATCCAGCCGGCGTCGTACGTGAGGCGCTTGACCTTCGACAGATGCGCCATCTCCTCGTCGAAGGTGACATCGGCGCCGGCGGGTGGGGCGAGCTCGGCCTCGTGCTCGTCGAGCCACGCGTCGAGGCCGGCGCGGAACTGGTCGAGGTCCACGGCGCCGGCTCAGGCCTCCGACCCGGGCTGCGCCGACGGCTCAGCGCGCCTGGCCGGAACCGGTCGACGAGGATCGTGAGGGTTGCCCGAGTCGCGGGCCCCGCTGCGCCGCAGGAACGTCATGGAGCGGGTCCGCAGCCGCCATCCCTCGGGCGTGCGGACGTACGTGTCGGTGTAGTAGCCCAGCCGCATGGAGTGGTCGGTCTGGTTGATGAAGCACAGCGGCTGCACGCCCTCGGCCGTGTCGCCGTGCAGGGTGATCGCCGGCGCGCTCGTGCTGTACAGGCCCTTGGGCGCGGCCTCCACCAGCGCCGGGAAGTCCGCGAGCGCGTACGTCTCGCCGAACGCGCTGTAGGTGCCATCCGGCGTGAACACCGCCAGCACGGCGTCGATGTCGTGCTGGGTCATGGCAGCGGCGTAGCGCGCGAGCAACTGCTCGATCTCGACGATGTCGGCGACCTGAGACGGGTCCACAGCGCGGCCTCCTCCGTGAGCCTGCAAGCGCCGGGCGGCCCCGGGCGCACGGTGATGCTAACTCGACATCGACGTCGAATCCAGACCAGTGTCGCCGTCCCGCGGCCCGCCCCACGGCTGGTCCCGCGGCTGGACGGGCGACGGCGCGGAGGTCCGGCCGGGGCGACCGGGCCGAAGCTAGGCGACCTCGCGGTAACCGGCGGCCTGTCGGGCGAAGAGGTCGGCGTACTCGCCGCCTGAGGCCATGAGGGCGTCATGGGTGCCCGACTCGACGACGACGCCGTCGCGCAGCACGACGATGAGGTCGGCGTCGCGGATCGTGTTGAGGCGGTGGGAGATGAGCAGGCTGGTCCGCCCGGCGCGGAACGCGCGCAGCGATTCGGCGATCTCGGCCTCGGCCGCCGCGTCGAGGCCGGCGCTCGGCTCGTCGAGGATGAGCAGGTCGGCCTGATCGCGCAGCAGCGCCCGGGCGAGCGCGACCCGCTGCCACTGTCCGCCGGAGAGCCGCACCCCGCTGCCCGGGTCGGGGTCGTCCCCGTCGACATAGATGCGGGTCAACAACGTGTCGTAGCCCTCGGGCAGGGCGGCCAGCGTGTCGTGCACCCCGGCGAGGCGGGCCGCCGCAACGATGGCCGGCCGGTCGGACAGGCGCGCCAGGTCGCCGAGCCCGATGTTCTCGCCCGCGCTCAGGTCGTACGTCATGAAGTCCTGGAACACCACCCCCAGCCGACGTCGCAGCTCCGCCGGCGGCAGGTCGCGCAGGTCCACGCCGTCCCAGCGGATGGCGCCCCGGGTCGGGTCGTAGAAGCGGCACAGCAGGTGCACCAACGTGCTCTTCCCGGCGCCGTTGCGGCCGACGAGCGCCACGGTGCGGCCGGCCGGAATGGTCAGGCTGACCCCGCGCAGGACCCACGGCAGGTCGTCGGCGTACCGGAACCACACATCGTCCAGCTCGATCCCCTGCCGCAGCCCCGTCACCGTCCTCGCGGGCGCCGTCGTCACCAGGTCGGCCGGCGCCTGCGTGACGAACCGGAAGTGGTCGAACAGCAGCAGCGCCTCATGGGCGCGGCTGATGTTGGTCGATGCCGTGGTCACCCCCGACTGGACGCCGGCGAGCGCCGCCACGAACACCGACACGTCCCCCACGCTGATGGTGCCGGCGCGGGCCGCGGTAGCCGCCCAGGCCAGCCCGGCCCCGGCCACCACCGCCCCGAGCACCCCCTGCCCGCACTGCACGGCGAGTTCGCGGCGGTCCATGCGTCGATGACCGGCCTGGTTGCGTCGCAGCTCGGCGAGCATCCGGGCCCCGAAGAGCCCGGACAGGCCGTAGAGGCGGACCTCCTTCGCCGCGGTGAGGCTCGTCATCAGCTGGGCGTAGAAGAACTCCCGCCGCGCGCTGCGGCTGAGGTGGGCCAGCAGCTGGGCCCGGTGGCGGCTGAGCACGAGCTCGGCCCGGACGGTCGGCAGCGCCGCGACGAGGACGACCAGCAGCATCCAGGGATTGATGGTGGCCATGGCCGCCACGAAGCCCAGGGCGCTGGCCACGGCCGCGGCCGCGCCCAACGCCTGGCTGACCACGTCGGCCGGGCTGGCGGGCCCGGAGTCGGCGGCGAGCAGGAGCCGGTCGTGAAAGCGCGGGTTCTCCAACGACCGCAGGCCCTCCAGGCGGCCCACGGCGGCGTAGAGCCGTTGCCGCGCGGCCAGGCCGACCCGCCGCCGCAGCTCCCCGTCGGCGTACCGGGCGACCTCGGGCACGAGCGCCATCGTCACGCCGGACCCGCCGAGCAGCAGCACCGGCCCCAGCACGGGCGCGTCCGTGGCGACGACACGGTCGAGCACGACCTTGAGCAGCCAGGCGGCCAGCACCGGCACGGCCGCGGCGAGCAGGGCGAGCAGCACCCGGGCGGCCAGCACGCCGGGGGCCGCCCGCGCGGCCAAGCCGATCGCCGCACCGAGCCGTCGCCGGCTCTCCGGCCGCAGGCCTCGGTCGCTCGCGGTCACGGCGCCCCACTCACCGCGCGCTGCTCACCGGGATCTTCTCCAGCAGGAAGTGGCTGGAGACCACCGTGTGGTCATGCAGCAGCGCGAACGCGGGGTAGCCGGTGACGCCGAAGGCCCGGGACAGGGGGCCGTGCTCCGGTTCGGTGACCACGCGCGCGACCGGGGCGAGCCGCTCGGCCAGCGGGGCCGTGGCGTCCTCGGGACCGAGCACCACCGCCAGCACCCGGTCCCGCTCGCCGACCTCCTCGGCCCGAGCAAGGAACCCCGGCAGGCTCTCGGCACAGGCGGGGCAGGTCGGCGAGACGAAGGCGACGAGCGTCTCCCCCACCAGGCTCGCCCGGGTGAGGGTCTGGCCGTCCACAGTGGTCGCGGTGAACGGCCGGACCCGGTCGCCGCTCTCCATCATGATCGGCTCGGGCTCGGCGGCCCGGTGGCCGAGGCGCAGCAGCCGCGTCTGCTCCCGTTGGTTGCGCAGCACGAGGACCACGAGCACGGTGTTGAGCACGACGACGGCGGCCAGGACGGCGAGGATGCCGGGCAGGTGAGGCACGTTCGCTCCGATCGACGTGAGGTCGGGCGGCGGTGGCGAGCCGGCCAACGTCGGCACGGCGGCGACGGCGAGCAGCAGCCCGTTGCGCACCACGTCCCGCCACGTGGGCGGATGGTCGCCGGCCCCGAAGCAGTGGCACGACTGGCGGACGCCCCGGCGGATCATCACCACCAGGGCACCCGTGAAGACGCCCAGGAGGCCGACCGTGGCCACCACCGCCGGCCCGACCAGGGCCGGGACGAAGACGGCGGCCACCAGGCTGGTCGCGAGCAGCGCCTCGGCCGCTACCGAGGCCACGGCGAGGGGCCCGGCCGCCGTCACCGGGACCCCGAGCGTGGCCGGCAACGAGTTTCGGAACTGGCGAAACGACGCGCGCGTGAGCAGCTTGGCGCCGGCCGAGGAGCCGAGCACACCGGCCAGCAGCAGCAGGGCGGCCACCGACGCGAGCCACAGCACGGTCAGTAGCCCACCTGAGTGACCGGGCCTTCGCGCGTGAACGGACCGCCCTTGGCGAGCAGGTCGGCGATGGTGTCACTGAGCGGCAGCCCGAGGTCGTGCTGCATCCACATGAACTGGCCGCACGGGTTCACCTCGAGGAACACGTACTCCCCCGACGGCGTCACGATGAAGTCGATCGCCGCATAGACGACGTTCAGCTCGGTCAGCAACCGCTGGGTGCGCTCGACGATGTCGTCGGGGAGCGGCTGGTACGGACCGTACGGCAGCATGTTCTCCCCGCGCCAGTCCACGCTGGTGGTGGGCTTGGACTGCGAGTCGATGACCACCGGGAAGTACGTGTTGCCGATGACGGTGAGGCGGATCTCGTACGCCTTCTCCACGTACTCCTGAAATATGCACATGGTGTGCCGGACCCGGTCGACGTGATCCAGGACCTCCTTGCCGACGATCGTGGTGTAGAGGCCGGTCGGAAAGCCCCCGGGATAGTGGATGACCCCGGCCGAGAACGCCTTGTAGACGATCGGGCGGTCGGACGTGGTGATCAGTTCCCGGACCTCGTCGGGGTCGTTGGTGATGAGCGTGCGGGGCACCGTGAACCCGAGACGCTTGGCCAGGCGCAGGTGGTACGGCTTGAGCTCGGCCACGGCGTCCACGTCGGGCCGGTTCACCCACAGGCACTCGGTGCCGCGCAGTATGCCACCGATGCCGTGCAGCGCCTCGTTACGGGCGAACTGCAGCTCGGCCTCGGTCATCTGGGAGTTGAAGACGAAGGCGGTGGGCCGGCGGTACCACACCGCGGACAGCGAGTCGAGGTCGACCCGCCGCCCACGGTGCAGCAACTGTCGCCGGTCGCCGTCGAAATCGGACGTGGTGAAGACGAGCTTGCTGGGAAAGTAGCTCAGATCGACGCGGATCACCTCAACGTCGCGGGACATGAGGCTCTTCACCACGGGATCGACCGTGGGGTCGAACTCCTGCGTCAGGATCAGCACCTTCGGCGTCGACGGCGACATCCGGCGCTCCTAGAAGCACGCGTCGTCGGTCACGCAGTCCGCGCCCGCACAGCCGCTTCCGGTGTTGGTCTTCGTGTACACGCCGAGCGTGATGTCGCCCGTCGGCGTGACCCAGATCTGCAGCTCCTCGTCGTAGTGCCCGACGTCCTGCTCCAGCTCGGTCGGGGTGCCCGGGTCCCACTCGGCGAAGAGGTAGGCGAATGGCTGACCGTCGTGGTCGACGGGCAGCGGCACGTCGAAGTCGTGCCCCTGCGTCATGGACAGGTTGGTACGCAGCGGTGGCCGCGCCAGGACGCTGGACATGGTGATCTCCTTTCACTCCTCGGCCGGCGGTCGCCGGCCGGCGCTCAAGGGCTGGGTGAGCCCGATGATGCCGTCGATCTCCCCGGAGAAGACCCAGACGAGGTTCTCCGTGTCGTAGTGCCCGACGGCGATGGTGAGGTCCGCCCGGGGGGCATCCGGATCGGGCCGCTCGAACAGGTACGCCAGCGGCACGTTGGGGTTGACCCGACGGCTCTCCCGCTCGCGCGCGTCGGGAGGAGCGCGCAGGACGAGTCGCGCCTCGGCGTCGAGCTCCGGAGGGTCCAGGCGCAGCACCGTGACCGGCACGGTCGGCTCGGGCGGCGCCTGACCATCCAGAGCCTTCTCCATAGGCACCGATGATAGGAACGCAGTCCTCCGTAGAAAAGTACTTCGCTGTTACGACTACCGATAAAGATCGATTGAGGATCGTTGTTGGCCAGGTTACGGCCGGACACGCCCAGGAGCGACGTCGTGGCCGTACCGCGCCCGGACGGCCGAATGGATCAGCGGGCACCCAGACCGGACGGCAAAGATCGATCTACGACAACCGACCGACGCCGCCGTCTTTCTTTCAGCATGATGGCCAGGCTGACCCGTCCGCGTCAGCGATCGAACCGTTGACGTACGTTGCCATGACGACTTTCACTGTTCCCGGTGACCGGTCAGGAACGGACTGGAGCGGGGCAGGGCCGGCGGATCTACCGTCCTGGTGACGGCCTCCTGCCCATGATCGGTGCTCTCGGTGAGAGTCATGACGTTCGCGGAGTTGAGCCTGGTCGAGTTGGTGCACGACCTCCCCGACGAGGGGTTGGCCGCGGGGGCGGTCGGCACGGTCGTCGAGGTCTACACCGATCCCCCGGGGTACGAGGTCGAGTTCGTCGACGACGACGGCCGGACCGTCGCGATCCTCGCCCTGCCGCCCCACGCGTTGCGCCCGCTGGCGGGGTGACGTGGGTCCGGGCCAACAGCCCTGGGCGCGGACCATCACCGTCGGCTGGCCTACAGCGCAATCCAGCCGGATGAAACACCGGCGCCGACTGCGTTCTCGAGTACCTCGGCGCTCGCCGCGTCAGCGTCCGCTGGGAGACTTGGGGAATGACGTCCGCTCTGCATTCCGCGCGCAGCTATCTCTACGTTCCGGGTGACCAGCCCGACCGGTTGGCCAAGGCCGTCGACCGGGGCGCCGACGCGCTCATCGTCGACCTCGAGGACAGCGTGGCCGTCGCCAGCAAGGCCGCGGCCCGGGTCATCACGGCAGAGTGGCTGGCCCGACGGGCGGAGCACCGGTGCCAGGTGTGGATCCGCGTCAACGCCGACGCCCTCGCCGACGACCTTCGAGCCGTCGTCGGCGCGCGGATCGACGGCATCGTCGTGCCCAAGGCCGAGCCCGAACTCCTGCGGGAGGCCGATCGGCTGTTGACGGAGCTGGAGCACGAGCGCGGCCTCGCGTCGACGGTCGCGGTCATCGGACTCGTCGAGACCGCTCGGGGGCTGCTGCGGGCGGCCGAGGTGGCGGCCGCGCCGCGGGTACTCCGGCTCGGCATCGGTGAAGCGGATCTGCTGGCGGAGCTGCGAATCCAGCCGTCGGAGAGCCGGCGGGAGCTGACGAGCCTGCGCCTGCAGGTCGTGGTGGCGTCGGCGGCCGCCGGCATCGCGGCGCCGGTCGCCCCAACCTCCACCGACTTCCGGGACCTCGACGCGTTCCGGGAGACCACACGAGAGCTGATGAAGCTGGGTTTCCGCGCCCGTACCGCCGTCCATCCGGCGCAGGTGCCTGTCATCAACGAGGTGTTCACGCCCGACCCGGACGAGGTGGCGCGTGCCCGCCGGATCGTCGCCGCCTACGAGGCCGCGGTGCAGCGTGGTTCCGGGGTGTGCGTCGACGAGAAGGGCCGCATGGTCGACGTCGCGGTCATCCGGTCGGCCCGCGAGGTGCTGGATCGGGCCGACCGGCCGTGACGGCCGGTCGGCGCCCGTCCATCAGCCTCGGGTCGCCGGACGCTTCACGTACCGGCCTTGCGGCTCACCAACGATGCTGCCGTTGCGGAGCACATGGTGCCCGCGCACGAACGTGTCCGTGACCCTAGCCGTCAGCTCGAACCCCTCGAAGGGCGTGTATTCCTGTGTGGACTCCGACTCCGCGGCCCGGACCGTCCACGTGTGGTCGGGGTCGACCAGGCACAGGTCGGCGTCGTAACCCTCCGCGATGGTGCCCTTGGTGCCCAGGCCGAAGCGCTGCGCCGGGTTCCAGGCGGTGAGCTGGGCGATCCGCTGGTACGACAGTCCCCGCTTGGTCCCCTCGCTGATCAACCCCGGCAGGAGGTACTCGGCCCCGCCGAAGCCCGACTTGGCGAGGAACACGTCATCGCGCGGTGTGCCGAACTTCATCTCGTCGCGGCAGCAGGCGTGGTCGCTGACCACCCACGACACGTTCCCCTTGAGCAGGTGGTCCCACAGGGCCTCGACATCCTCGCGCGGCCGGATCGGCGGATTCACCTTGCCGCCGATGCCGCTGGCCGTGTGGACGTCGGCGAGCAGGTGACCGATGGTGACCTCTCGACGAAAATCGATCTCTGGGAAGGTCCGGGCCATGAGCATCGCCGCCTCCATCGCCTTGCTCGACGACAGGTGCAGCAGGTTGATGGTCGGCAGCCGCGTCTCGTGCGCGAGGTAGGACGCGATCGTGACGGCAAGGCCCTCGGAGTGCGGCGGACGTGACCGGTGGTACGCCTCGAGGCCGGACACGCTGGTGTCGGCCTCCACGATCCTGGTGTAGGCCCGCATGATCTCGGCCGTCTCGCAGTGCAGCGACAGCGAGATGCTGTCGGCGATCTCCGGGTACATCTGGCGGGCCCGCTCCACGCCACGCATCACGAACTCGAAGTGGGCGTAGTCGTACGTCTGGTCGGGCGGGAGCATCAGGAAGGACTGCTGGTCGGAGGAACGCCCGTGCAGTCCGTGCGTCCCGTAGAACATGAAGATCTTAAATGATGTCACGCCGAACTCCTTGACGAGCGCAGGAATCTCGTCGATGTGCTCGGCCAGGATCGGCGCGACGTGGAAGCCGTAGTCGATGTAGGACCGGCCCTCGGCCGCCTTGAGGATGTCGGGATAGATCTCGGCGTACGGGCCGGACCGGTTCATGTAGTACTGGCCCGTGCGCACGTAGGTGAGTCCCGTGGTCACCCCGCCCTGGGCCGCCGCCCGGCTCTCCGACCGCGCGTCGTCCTCCAGCGGGTTGTAGATGCCCCAGTGCTGGTGCGCGTCGACGACTCCGGGGAAGGCGAGCCGGCCCTGTCCATCCAGGACGGTCTTGGCGTTGCTGGCGTCGAGATCCGGCGCGAGCGCGACGAAGCGGCCATCCGCTACGCCGATGTCCATGCGCTCGGGCTCGGCCCAGTCCGGGCGGACCACCCGGACGTTCTTGACGAGCAGGTCGAAAGTCGTCATGGTTGCTCCTCCTCGTCAGGCGCGGTGGCGGCCTCCTCGGCCCCGTCCCGGTCCACAGTGCCCAGCGGTTCGATCAGGGATGACACATTGCCTATGCCGGCCAGGTTGAGCGCGGTGTCGCGGACCCGGGTCACGACATCGGGGGGCACCAGCCGTCCGGCGTTGTCGGCGAACTTGATGCCCAGTTCCGCCGCGCTGAGCGGGCGCTGCGGCCCACCCCGGTTGACCAGCACCTCCTCGACCAGCTCCCGCCCGTCGTGCAGGCCGGCCCGCAGCACCGCCGGGAACTGGTACGGGAAGATCTTCGTGCAGCGCTCGTCGGCGTGCACCTCCACCCGAGCCATCAACGCGCGCCGCTGCGGATCACGGGCCAGCTCGTCGGTGAAGTCGTCCAGACCGAGGCCGAGCCCGTGACCACCGAGCAGCGCCGCGACGACCGTGTACGGGCCGCTGAACTGGGCCATGTAGCCGGTCTCGGGCGCCCGCTTCGTTTCAATCGGGGCGCCGATCGTCCGGACGGTCGGCTCGGCGACGCCCAGCCGCAGCCACGCGATGTCGTCGGCTCGCACGCCCCGAGCCCGCAGCGCCAGGGCGGCGTCGATGCCCGCGTGGGTGAAGTGGTTGGCCGGGTACGGCTTGAAGAAGATGCCGGGCACGGACCAGTGCTCGCCCAGGCCCTCGGTGATCGCCGACGGGTTGTACCGGCCGTGCAGCCAGGCCTCGAAGAAGCCGAATCGGCCCTCCAGCACCGTCGGCGGTCCGGTGAAGCCCAACCGAACCAGCTGCGCCGCGGTGACGCCGGACTGAGCCGCCCAACCACAGTGCATCCGCTTGACGGTGCCACCGGTACGGTTGGCTTCGATGATGCCCGACGCCATCGACGCGGCGACACCCAGCGCGTGGGTCACCCCCTCGGCGCCCAGGCCGTAGAGCATCGCCGCCGCGACCGCCGCGCCGAGCGTGCCGGCGATGGAGGTCGCGTGCTGGCCGTGCTCGAAGAACAGCGAGTTGCCGGCCGCCTCATCATATCCGGCCATTCCGATGCGTACGCATACCTCGAGCCCACAGGCGATCGCCGCGATGGTGGCCGGCCCGCTGGCGCCCACGTGCTCGGCCGCGGCGAGGGCGGCGGGAATGACCGGCGCGCTGGGGTGCAGCACCGACGGCAGGTGTGTGTCGTCGTAGTCGAGGGAGTGCGCGAGGACGCCGTTGACGAACGCGGCCAGGGGCGCGGGTAGTCCGGTCGGCACACCGACGGCGTGGGCCCGGCCATGACCGCCCTGCGCGACGGCGAACCGCCGGGCCGCCCGGCTGGTCGGCAGCGGCGCGGCCGCGATGCACAAGCCCACGATGTCGAGGACCCGCTTGTGCACGCTGTCCACGACGTCGTCGGGCAGGGAGTCGGAGCTGGTGGCCGCGGCGAACTGCCCGATGCGTTGGGCCAGTGTCAGGTCGGTCATGCCATCGGCTCCCGGTGGACGTACTCGACGACGGTCATGCCGGCACCACCGCGAGCGGGCGGACGGGTGACCCGGTCGCGCCGACCAGGTTCAGGGGAACCAGCACCAGCGTGAACTCGTACACGCCCGCGGCCGCCACCGCCTGCAGGTCGAGCGCCTCGATGATGTAGATGCCGTGCTCCACTAGGAGCACGCGGTGCGCCGGCAGCAGGGCGTGACCGCGGCCGGGCGGCAGGCACTCGAAGGCGATCGTGTCGGCCCCGGCGGCGTGGACGCGGTGCTCGGCCAGCCAGCGGGCTCCGCTCTCGCTCACCCCCGGCACACCGGTCTCATGGCCGAGGTACGACGCCGTCCCCTCGTCGAACCGGCGTCCCCACCCGGTGCGGATCAGGACCACGTCCCCGGGCTCCACCGAAACACCCTGGCGTCGGGCGGTCGCGTCGAGGTCATCGGGGGTGATCTCGTATCCGGGCTCGCACTCGTCGCGGCCGAACATGCCGGCGACGTCGAGCAGCACCGCGCGGCGGATCATCGGAGCGATGGTGTGGACACCGTGGCGCAGGAACTTGCCTCCCTGCCCGGCCTCGACGGCGTCGTCGCCGCCGTGCAGCCGGCCGTCGTGCGACACGTGCGCCAGGGCGTCGATGTGGGTGCCGACGTGGGTTCCCGTGACCAGCAGGTCGTTGGCGGCCGATCCGCCATCGGCGCGGACCATGTCGCCGTGGCGGCGGGCGAGCGTGTGCCAGAAGGCCGGGTGGTTCGGCGACTGCGGCATGCCGACGAACATCGGCCGGCCGAGGTCGTAGACCCGCAGCCCGCGCCGGACGATCTCCAGTAGCGCGTCGGTCATGACGGCTCCCCCGTCGAGAGGATGGCGTCGTCGCTCACGCGATCACCCCTTCCGCCCGCAGCCGCGCCAGCTCGTCGGCGTCGTAGCCGAGCTCACCGAGCACCGCATCGGTGTCGGCGCCCAGCGGGCGCCCCGTGAACCGGATCTCGCCCGGCGTCGCCGACATGCGCCACATCACGTTGTGCATGAGCAGAGGGCCGAGATCGCTGTCCGGCACCTCGACGAGCATCTGGGTCTCGCGGATGTGCGGGTCCTCGACCAGGTCCCGGGCGTCGTACACGGGCGCCACCGCCGCGCCGGCCTCCTCGAACGCGCGCAGCGTCTCCTCCCGGGTGTGCTGGGCGATCCAGTCGCCGACGTACCGGTCGATCAGGTCGGCGTGCTGGGCCCGGCCGCGGCCGGTGGCGAACCACTCCTCGTCGATGACCTCCGGATGGCCGACCAACCGCAGGACGCGTTGGGCGATCTGCCCGGCGCTGGCCGAGACCGCCACCCAGGACCCGTCCTTGGTGCGGTAGAGATTGCGGGGCGCGTTGTTCGTCGACCGGTTGCCGTGGCGTTCCTCGACGATGCCCAGCTGTTGGTAGATCATGGGCCCCGGCCCGACGGCGTTCATGATGGGTTGCAATATGTTGATGTCGATGACCTGGCCCTCCCCGGTACGGTCGCGATGCCGCAGCGCCATCAGGACGGCCGAGGAGGCCGCGATACCGCAGATGCTGTCGGCGAGCCCGAACGCGGGCAGGGTCGGCGGCCCGTCCGGCCAACCGGTCAGCGCCGCGAAGCCGCTCATCGCCTCGGCGAGGGTGCCGAACCCGGGGCGGTGGGCGTAGGGGCCGGTCTGGCCGAAGCCGGTGAGGCGCACCAGGACCAGGCCGGGGTTGATCCGGTGCAGCACGTCCGGGCCGACGCCCCAGCGTTCCAGCGTCCCGGGCCGGAAGTTCTCCACCATCACGTCGGCGGTGCGAACCAGACGGCGGAGCACCTCGGCACCGGCGTCGGTGCCGAGGTTGACCGCCACGCTCCGCTTGTTGCGGCTGATCTCCTTCCACCACAGCGGGACCCCGTCCTTGCTGGGGCCGTGGCCCCGCATGTTGTCGCCGCCGTTCGGGTGCTCGATCTTCACGACGTCGGCGCCGAAGTCGCCGAGGATCCGGCAGCACAGGGGTCCGGCCAGAATGGTCGACACGTCGAGCACCCGGAGTCCTGTCAGCGCTGTCATTCAGCACTCCCGGGAGCAACGCCGGTCCAGCCCAACGAACGGGAGATCTCATCCGCGGCGCGCAGCACCAGCGGCACGAAGCGCTTCACGCTGGCCGCGTCGAACCGGGACACCGGGCCACACACGCTGATCGCTCCGGCCACCTCGCCATCCAGGCCGAAGACCGGGGCGGCGACCGAGCCCGCGCCGTCCTGTCGCTCTCCGCGCGACGTCGCGTAACCCCGGGCGCGGGTCTCGGCCAGCCGGCGACGAAGCTCGTCGGCCGAACCGATGGTCGCGGGGGTCAGCGGGGTCAGGCCGGCAGCGATGATGCTCTCCTGGGTCGCCTCGGGCAGGAAGGCGAGGATGGCCCGGCTCGACGCCCCGGCGTACAACGGGTACGGGCGGCCGAGCTCCACCTTCATCTTGATCTCCTGGGGGCTTTCATACTGATCCAGGTAGATTCGTGAGCGTCCAAACGGTGCGGACAGCGTCGTCGTCTCCCGGGTCTCGTCCCGCAGGGCGATGAGCACCGGGCGCGCGACCTGGCGAAGGTCGAGATCACGGAGCGCCCGCGCCCCAAGGGCGACGGCGCCCGGCCCGAGCCGGTACAGCCGGGTGCGAGGGTCCGCCACGACGAAGGAACGCGACGCCAGCGACTGCAGGATGCGGTGCACGACCGCCTTGCCGATCCCCAGTTCCCGGGCGATCTCGGTCACGCCGAGCGCGGCCGGACCGGTCGTGAACAGGGCGAGGACGTCGGCCACCCGGGCCGCCGCCTCGGTGCCCCCGGAGTTCACGGCATCCGCGGTGACGCCGGCGCGTGGTTTCGCCTTGGTTGCCGCATGGTTGACCCTGCTCTGTCCCCGTGGAGCAGCCGACCACTCCGTTGACGGCTTAACCAACGTTCCTCCTAGCGGACTGTGCTGTCCTGTCGTTCAGAATCCCCGGCCCGCGCCGGAACGTCAAGCTGTAACAGTACGGGCGCAAGAACCAAGGTGCCGTTGACCTTCATTTCGGCACGTGCTAGACAACGCTATTACACCCATTCGTTTCGGCCAGAGGAACACTGCTCCGCGGCCGGACGGCGAGGGATCTTGGAGGTAGGGGTATGAGGATGCGAATCCCCATCTCCGCAGCCGGCGTGGTGGTGCTCAGCCTCGCGCTGGTCGGCTGCGGTAGCTCGGATACAGGCAGCAACGACACCGTCGAAACGATCACCATCGGCTCCATCCATCCGCTCAGCGGGGCGCTGGCCGGCGTCGGGAAGATGATGGACGACGCGGTCAAGATGGCCGTCGAAGACATCAACGCCCGGGGAGGCATCGCCTCGCTCGGCGGGGCGAAGCTGCGCGTCGACTCGGCGGACAGCCAGGGCCAGCCGGAGGTGGGCCAGAGCGAGGCCCAGCGGCTCACCAGCTCGGGCGCGGTGGCCCTGGTCGGCACCTACCAGAGCAACGTCACGCAGAACGTGGCCGCGGTCGCCGAACGCGCCAAGGTTCCCCTGATCATCGACGTAGCGGTCGACGACGCGATCCTCCAGCAGGGCTACCAGTACACCTTCCGCATCCAGCCCGACGCGACCGGGATGGGCAAGGCGGGCGCCGACGGCCTGGCCGGCTTGAGCGAGCAGGCGGGCGAGCCCATCAAGACGGTGTCCTACATCCACATCGAGGGCGCCTTCGGCGACAGCGTCTTCGCCGCGTTCAAGGCCCAGGCTGAGGCCAAGGGCATCACCGTGGTGCGGGAGGTCACCTACTCGGGCGCCAACTTCAACGACGCCACGACCCAGGTGAGCGAGGCGGTGGCGGCCAACCCGGACGCGATCGTGGTGACCGGCTACTACCCGGACAGCCTGCTGATCGCCCAGGCCATCGCGGCGCTCGCGCCGGACATCAAGGCGGTCTACGGCATCGCGAACGGCGGGTTCGACGATGAGAACTTCCCGGGTGACGCGGGTGCGGCCGGCGAAGGAATCCTCAGCGCCAACTACCACTACGACGCCACCAGCGATGTCGTGGCCGACATCCGGGAGCGCTACCAGCAGAAGTACGGAACCACCCTGCAGACCGCGGGTGTGCTGTCGTACCAGGCCGTGCTGGTGATCGCCGCCGGGCTGGAGGCGGCCGGGTCGACCGACCCGGTCAAGCTGCGGGACGCCATCGCCAACCTCACCCTGGACGACCCGCTGCTCGCCTTCACCGGCCCCATCAAGTTCGACAGCACGGGCCAGAACATCAACGCGACCGCGATCGTCATGCAGATCCAGTCGGGTCGGGTGGAGCAGGTCTATCCCGAGCGGTTCGCGACCGCTCCGCTGAAGTACCCGGCCGTTCCGGTCGCCTGACGGCTACCCAGGGGCGCTACGTTGGCTGACAAGCAGTCACCGACCCAGGCGGCGGTGCGGGCGCGGATCGGCTCCGTGCCCGTACCGTCCGGCGGGCTGCTCACGACCGCATCCGCTCTCGCCGTACTCGTCGTTCTCGCGATCGTGTACGCCGTGGGCGGGCAGAGCCCGCAACTGGTCACCCAGGCGATCATCACCGGCATCCTGCTCGGCGGCGTCTACGCGCTGGTCTCGGTCGGTCTCACCTTGATCTTCGGGGTGCTCGGGATCGTCAACTTCGCCCACGGCACGTTGCTGACCGTGGCGATGTACCTCGCCTACGTCCTGGTGACATCGGCTGGGATCAACGTGTACCTGGCCACCGCCATTGTGGTGCCGGTGCTGTTCGCGCTCGGCTACGGCATCCAGGCCCTGCTGCTGAACCGGCTGATGCGCCCGGGCCACACCGCCGGGCAGCTGCTGGTCACGCTCGGGCTTTCCCTGTTGCTGGCCAACGTGCTGCTGCTCATCTTCGGCGGCTTCGAGAAGACCATCGAGCCACCGGTCAGCGGCAACCTCCGCATCGCCGGAGCGATTGCTCCGGCCCCGCGGGTCATCGCCTTCGCCGGCGCCATCCTGATCGCGATCGCCCTCACCCTGGTGCTGCGCCGCACCCGGCTCGGGCTCACGATCCGGGCGGTCGCCGCGCACGCGCAGGGCGCCCAGATCGTCGGCGTCGACGTGCGCCGCGTCTTCGCCCTCACCTTCGGCCTGGGCACCGCGGCCGTGGGGGCGGCCGGAGGACTCATCCTGCCGTTCCTCGCCATCACCCCCAGCACCGGCGAGCAGTTCACCATCCTGGCGTTCGTCATCGTCGTGCTGGGTGGGCTCGGCAGCGTCCGGGGCGCCATCCTCGGGGGCCTGGTGGTCGGGCTCGTGCAGACCGTCGGCGGACTCTACCTGCCGGGTACGCGGGCGTTGCTGCTCGTCTTCGCGGTCTTCGTGCTGGTGCTTCTCTTCCGACCTCAAGGGCTCTTTGGAGGATCGTCATGACCGGGCTGTCCTGGCGGTCGGTGCTGCGGTCCCCGGGCGCGCGGCAGTTCGCCGTCCTCATCGTCGGCACGGCCCTGCTGGCGTGCCTGCCCTACGTCCTGCCGGTGGAGCGGCACGCCGTCGCCGTCCGTACGCTGACCTTCGCCATCATCGCGGTCGGCTGGAACATCATGAGCGGCTACGGCGGGATGTTCAGCTTCGGACACGCCGCGTTCTTCGGCATCGGCGCCTACGCGGACGCGTACCTGCTGGTCTCGCACGGCATCTCGCCGTGGATCGGCATGCTCGTCGGTGGCGGCGTCGCCGCCGGGTTCGGCGTCGCCACGGCGTACCTGCTGCTGCGCTACCGGCTCGCCGGCGCGTACTTCGCGCTGGCCACCTTCGCCTTCGCGCAGATGCTCCTCCTGCTGGTGTCCAACCTGGACATCCTGAACAAGACGCTGGGCTTCAACATCCCTATCCTGCGCGACTCGTCCTGGGCGATGATGCAGTTCGAGCAGAACAGCAACAACTACATCTGGATACCGCTCGGTCTGCTCGCGCTCGCCCTCGCCGTCAACATCCTGCTGGTGCACTCCCGGACCGGGCAGTACATCATGGCCATCCGCGACGACGAGACGGCGGCCGAGTCGCTCGGTGTGCCGGTGATGCGCTACCGGCTCGTCGCGGTCGCCATCAGCTCCGCGATCACGGCCGCGGCGGGGGCCTTCTACACGCAGTACTACCTGTACGTCGACCCCAACACCGCGTTCGGGGCGACGGTGTCGGTGCAGGCCATCGTCCCCGCGGTCATCGGGGGCATCGGGACGATCTGGGGCCCCGTGGTGGGAGCGGCGGTCGTGGGGCCGCTGTCCGAGGTGACCGCGACCATTCTGCGCGACCCGCCCCCGGCGCTGTCCTTCCTGGAGGGCAAGAGCGGCCTGGACGTCGCGACGTACGGCATTCTGCTGATCATCATCGTCCTGTTCCTGTCCCGTGGCATCTACGGCAGCCTGGCCGAGAGGTTCCGCCGATGAGCCTGCTCGACGTACGCGACCTGTCCAAGCACTTCGCCGGTCTGCGGGCGCTGCACAACGTCTCGCTCACCGTCGAGGCGGGCGAGTTCCTCGGCATCATCGGTCCCAACGGAGCCGGCAAGACGACGCTCTTCTCCACCATCTCCGGTCAGCTCCGGCCGACCAGCGGCCGGGTGCTCTTCGACGGCAAGGACATCACCGGCGCTCGCGCCGACCGCATCGCCCGAGCCGGGCTGGTCCGCACCTTCCAGCTGACCCGCCCGTTCGAGAGCATGACCGTGCTGGACAACGTCGCGATCGCGGCGCACGCGTACCACCGTCGTCGGTCGGCGGCCCGGGACGCCGCCGCCGAGGTGATCGCCCAGCTTGGTCTGGATCCATGGCGCGACCGTCCGGCCGTCGCGCTGCCCACGGCCGGCCTCAAGCGTCTCGAGCTCGCCCGGGCGCTGATGCTGCGGCCGCGCCTGCTCCTGCTGGACGAGGTGCTCGCGGGGCTGGTGCCGACCGAGCGCGCGCCGCTGATCGACCTGCTGCGCACGCTGCGCGACCAGGGCATCACGGTCGTCTTCATCGAACACATCATGGCTGCGGTCATGGCCCTCTCCGACCGGGTGCTGGTCCTGCACCACGGAGAGGTCCTGGCCCAGGGGACGCCGGCGGAGGTAACGGCCAACCAGCGAGTGGTCGAGGCCTATCTCGGTGAGGAGTTCCTCATTGCTGACTCTTGATCGGGTGAGCGCCGGCTACCGGCGCCTGCAGGTGCTGCACGACGTATCGATGCGTGTGGAGCAGGGTGAGATCGTGGCCCTGGTCGGCGCGAACGGGGCCGGCAAGACGACCCTGCTGCGCGCCATCTCGGGCCTGATCGGCGTGACCGGTGGCACGATCACGTTCGAAGGCCAGCGAATCGACGGCCTGCGCCCCGAGCGGATCGTGCGCCTGGGCCTGGTGCACGTGCCCGAGGGACGGGCACTGTTCGGGCCCCTCACGGTCATGGAGAACCTGCAGATGGGGGCCTACACCCGCCGCGACCGAGCCGAGCTGGCGAGCTCTCTCGACGAGGTATTCACGTTGTTCCCTGTCCTGGCCCAGCGCCGCAACCAGCGGGCCGACACCATGTCCGGCGGGGAACAGCAGATGCTCGCCATCGCCCGCGCCCTCATGGCCCGGCCGCGGCTGCTGAGCCTCGACGAGCCCTCCATCGGCCTGGCGCCGAACCTGGTCACCGCCGTGTTGGAGGCGGTCACCCGCATCCGCGACACCGGGGTCACGGTGCTCATCGTGGAGCAGAACGCGACCCACGCGCTGCGCATCTCCGACCGGGCCTACGTCCTCGAGAGCGGAAACATCACCATCGAGGGCCGCGGGCCTGACCTCGTCGACGACCCACGGGTGCGTACCGCCTACCTGGGAATGTAGGAGAACCCATGTCCGACTCCCCTGACCTCGTCGTGGCGGGAGCCGGTGGCGGCCTCGTCGGGGCGCTGCGGGCGGCCCAGGCGGGCCTCACCGTGCTCGTCGTGGAGCGCAGCGAGCACTTCGCGCGCGGCAACAACACCGCGATGTCCACGGCGATGGTGCCGGGCGCCGGCACGCGATGGCAGGCCGAGGCGGGGATCGACGACTCGCCGGAGACGTTCCTGGCCGACATCATGCGCAAGACCCGGGGCCAGGCGGACCCGGTCCTGGCCCGGGCCCTGGTCGAGGTGAGCGCTCGACTCGTCAGCTGGCTGGCCGACGATGTGGGGCTACCGATGAGCCTGGTCACCGACTTCCCTTACCCGGGCCATTCCCGCCTGCGCTGCCACACCGTGCCGGGACGCAGCGGGCGGGAGTTGCTGTCCGGGCTGCTGGCCGCCGTCCGACGGCACCCGAGGATCGACCTGCTGTGCCCGGCCCGGCTGACCGAGGTTCACGCCTCGGCCGATGGTGTCACGGAGGTGACCGTGACCCGGCCGGACGGGCAGACCGAGCGCATCCCGACCCGGGCCGTGCTGCTGGCCACCAACGGTTTCGGCGCCGACGCCGAGCTGGTCGCCCGGCACATCCCGGAGATCGCCGGCGCCACCTACCACGGCAGCCCCGAGTCGACCGGCGACGCGCTGCGGATCGGGACACAGCTCGGCGCCGCGGTCGCCTTCCTCGACGCCTATCAGGGCCACGCGGGACTCGCGATGCCCTCCGCCACGCTGGTCAGCTGGGCCACGATCATGCAGGGCGGCTTCCTCGTCGACGAGACCGGGCGTCGCTTCGGCGACGAGACCGTCGGCTACTCCGAGTACGCCCGACAGGTGCTGGCGCACGCGAACGGGCGGACGTACATCATCCTCGATCGACGCATCCACGACGCCTGCCTGGCCTTCGACGACTTCAAGGACACAGTGGACTCCGGTGCGCTCCGGTGGGCCGACACCGCCGAGGAGCTGGCGACCGCGATCAGAGTCGACGCCGCCGGTCTGGCCGCGACGCTGGCCCGGGCGGCCGAGGTCGCGACCGGCCAGGCTCCCGACGAGTTCGGGCGCACGCAGTGGGGCGAGCCGCTGACGCCGCCGTACGCGGCGGTCCGGGTCGTGCCGGCCCTGTTCCACACTCAGGGCGGTCTGCGGGTGGACGGCCACGCCCGGGTGCTCCGACCCGATGGCGCGCCGATCACCGGCCTGTACGCGTCTGGCGGCGCGGCCATGGGGATCTCCGGCCACGGAGCCGCCGGTTACCTGGCCGGCAACGGCCTGCTGCCCGCGCTGGGCCTGGCCCTGCTGGCGGCGGAACATGTTGCGGGCCTTGAGCACGGTGTCCCGGATGTCGAGGGCGCCCGAGCATGAGCCGGCCCGGTCCCGCCGCGATCCTCAGCGAGGTCAAGCGGTTCCTGCGTGAGGAGGCCCAGTTCGCGCAACTGTTCACCGTCAACGCCTCGGGCTACCCCGTGGGGCGGACCATCGGCGCGCCCATCAACGACGACTGGTCGGTGGACCTCGTTCAGCGACGGGTGCACCACCGCCTGCGCCACATCGCCCGCCATCCGCAGGTCGAGATCGTCTGGGTCGGGTCGCCGCGGCCGGGTTCCCGCAACGACCGGCCGGCTGTGTTCGACTACGGCTGGCTGGTGCCGCGAGCGGTGTTTCTGCGTGGGCTGGCGCAGCCAATGACCGAAGAGCAGACGCTCGCGGCCTACCAGCGGCTGCGCGCCCCGCTGCTCGCCGCTGGGTTGACGAGGGCGCCGGACCGCTCGCCGGACGACGTACGGGCGAACCTGGCGGGCGTTCATGTCCGCCCGGTCCGGCTCCGCGTGGAGGGGTTCGGCGAGGGCGCGGAGTCGTTCACCTGGCCGGCCGAGGCGTTGGTGTAACAGAGGGGGTCGACGTGATCAAAGCCATCCTCGGGTACGACATCGAACCCGGCGTCACTCCGGAAGAGTACGAGAAGTGGCTCTTCGAGGTCCATGCGCCCGACCTGCTGGCCAATCCGTACCTCGACCGCATCGTGTTCAACAAGGTGCTCGGTCCGGTCACCCAGACCAGCGGCGGCGCCGCCGAGGTCGGGGTGGACACCACCTTCTATCGCATCGCCGAACTGCACTTCGCCGACGAGCAGAGCTACCGGAACTACCGTCGCTGGTTCGACGAGCACCCCATCCCGGCCGAACGGGGGCCGGCCGGGCGTACCGCCTTCCGGTTCTACGTCCTGGCCGAGTCCACGACGGTGGAGCGATCAGACCGTCCGTAGTGGACGCGCGGTCGCGGGCAGATAGCCCCGGGTCGCGGCGAGCCCCGCGAGCTGCAACGCCAGCGCCGTCGGGTCGACAACGGACACGCCGGTGGCCGTGCCGGTCAGCTCCACGGCCGAGCAGCCGTTGAGGATCGTGGTGACGCCGGCTTCGGCCCTGGCCGACACCACCCCGGCCAACGCGGCGTTCCAGACCGCGTCGTCGGCGATGGCGGTGACGCTCAGGCCGAGCACGTCCACCCCGGCGAAGTTGGGCAGTCCGTACCGGGCGATCACCGCGGCGAGCTCCCGACCGATCGCCTCGTTGCGGGTCACCGCGGCGAAGGGGCGACCGAGGCTCGCGAGCAGTCCGGCCGCCAGGCGCGTGATGCCGAGGACGGGCAGCGGCGAGCGCCGGTCCAGCTCCGGTACACCCGGGTCGAGCACACAGTCGGGCAGGATCGCGTCGAACTGGGCCGGATCGGTGTCCAGAGCCGCCTCGACGACCAGGCGCTCGGAGGCCCGGATGTCGTCGTCCGTGTCGAGCGCCGTGGGCGTGTCCGGGCCGGCCGGCAGGTCGAACAGCGTGACGGAGATCCCGGCGGGTGCCAGCCGGTCGTAGCGCTTCTGCCGGCGGTCGAGCTCGTCCGCGCCGACCCGGATGGGTGTGATTGCCTTGATCCTCATGACGGCCCCCGGTTGTGGTCAACCTCGATGGATGCCGCGCCGGCCGCCTCACTGAGCCGGGCCAGCACCTCGGCGGCGTCGGGCGCGGTCCACAGCTCGTCGGCGACGGCCACGACCCGGTCGCTAAGGCCGGCCGGGAGCAGTTGCGCCAGCTTGGCCTGGATCTCGGGCCGGCCGAACGGATGGTAGGCGGCGTCGCCGACCGGATTGGGCACCTCGGCGCTGAGCTGCCGGCCATCGCGCAGGCGCACATGGACCCGCGCCGCGCGTTCGGCCGGCAGTCGCTCGTCGAGCTCCGGCCGGTGCTCGACCCGCACCTTCGCCGCGAGACTCGCCAGGTCGGGGTCGCGGCGGGCCTCGTCGTCGAACGAGGCCGGCCGGCAGGCGCCCTCGCGCAGGGCCACCGCCACCACGTACGGGATCGAGAACATCGCGGCCAGCCGCGTCGGTACGGCGGTGCGCGACAGCGGCGCGGCGAGCCGGTGCGTCTCGACCACCACCTCGTCGATGTCCGCCACCGCCAGGTCGGGGTGGGCCGTCCGGATCTCCAGCGCCGCGTCGGCCGGCGGATGCGTGTACGAGCAGGACGCGTGACGCTTGGCGTAGCCGCCGGTGATGTCGAAGCGGGAGCCCAGATCCTCGACGAGCTGTGCCGGGTCGATCGTGCCGAGCAGACTGCCCAAAGTAGACGCGGCGGTACCGTCGACCGTGGCCAGCCCGGCCCGGGCCAGGTTCGCCGCAGTGAGGCCGGCGACGCCGGCATGGCCGACCCAGGTGTTGCGCACGAAGCTGCCGACGAGGGCACTCTCGAACCCGGTCGCGAGCACCAGACCGCCGGCGCTGTCGATCGCCGCCGCGAGTCGCGCCGGGTCCAGGCCGTAGAGCACCCCGACGGCCGCGGCGGCGCCGATCGCGCCCCAGTTGCCGTGCGGATGCAGCCCCGGCCGCGGCGCGCACGCCCGGCCGAACCGGGCGGCCACCTCATATCCGGCCAGGATCGCCGTGAGCAGTCGCGGACCACTGCACCGCAGCCGCTCGGCCACGGCGACCGCGACCGGCACCACGTGGGCGGCCGGGTGCCCCCGGGCGTACTTGTTCCCTTCGTCCAGCTCCAGGCAGCAGACGGCCGTTCCATTGAGCATTGTCGCGGTCGCGATGTCTGTGCCGGTCGTGGCGCCCCAGAGGTGCGCCGGACCGGGCGGCAGGCTCCACGCGCTGCGCAGCCGGCCGAGTTCCGGCGTGAGCCCACCGGCCATGCCCACGCCGAGCGTGTCCAGCACGGTGAGCGCGAGCGCGTCCCGGACCCGCTCGGGCAGGTCGTGCAGGCTCAACTCGGCGGCGAACACGCCGAGCCGTTCCACCGCGGCAGCTACCTGGCGCGGCTGGCTCGCCTGTTCCTCTGGTCGGAATCCTGATATCGCCATTATCTGGGACCGTACGCGCACTCCGCGGGTTCGGCAAGAGCCAGGTGTTCCTACCAGCGGAACCGCCGTCTCGCTGCCGGCCGACGCTTCGAGAACGCTCGACACTGCGCGGCGAAGCTCGTCGTCGAGGCCGCGTTGTTCGCGGTCAGCTACCGGCTCAGGCGCTGGGTCAACGGGGGACGGAACGCGCAGCGCGATCCGAGTTTCGGCGCCGTCCCCAGCGAGCTATTAGGAGCAGCACAGCCGAGCCACAGACCCGGCTGACAGGGTGTGCCCGTCCAAGTCGGCCGTGAAAGGTGCGATGACCCGTGTTCCTGACCTACCTGAAGCGAGAGCTGCGCCGGCGCACCCGGCAGACCCTGGTCGTCGTGGTCGGCCTGGCTGTCGGCATCGGCCTGGTGATCACCGTGAATGCCGCGTCGGCCGGGGTGGCCGACGCGCAGAGCCAGGTCCTGAGTTCCCTCTACGGCGTCGGCACGGACATCACGGTCACCCAGCGGGTCCAGCCCGGCCAGCGTGGCGAGGGACCCGGTCCGTTCGACTTCGGCTCCGGCGACACCAGTTCGGACGTGGTCACCCAGGACCGGCTGATGCTCGGCGGTGGCGTCACGCCCATGGAGTCCGCGACGATCGCCACCATCCTGGAGCAGCCCCATGTCTACCGCGCCGTGGGCAGCCTCTCGCTCACCGACATCACCGTCACCGGCGACTTCACCCCGCCCGAGCCGGGGCAGGGTCCGGGCGGCGGACCCGGCGGAGGTGGTGTCCGACCGCAGATCGACGTCAACTCCTTCTCCATCAACGGGGTGGACGTCACGGCCCTGGACATCGGCCCACTGTCGTCGTCGAGCCTGACCGAAGGCCGGGCCTTCACCGCCGACGACGCCACCGCCCCGGTCGCCCTCGTGAGCGCGACGTACGCCAACGAGCACGGGCTGGCCGTGGGTGACACGCTCACCATCACCGGAACTGACGTCACGATCGTCGGCCTCGCCTCGTCCGCGACGGGCGACAGCGTGGACGTCTACCTGCCGCTCGGCACCGCGCAGGCGCTCTCCGGCCAGACCGACAAGGTGACGACCATCTACGTTCAGGCCACCAGCGCGCAGGACGTGGCCGCGGCCGAGTCGGAGATTCAGGCGGCGCTGCCGGAGGTCACCGTCACCACGGCGAGCGAACTGGCCGAACAGATATCGGGCTCGCTGTCCAGTGCGGCCGATCTCGCCGACAACCTCGGCCGCTGGCTGTCCATTGTGGTCCTGGTCGCCGCGTTCGCCGTGGCGGCGCTGCTCACCATGTCGGGCGTGTCCCGGCGCGTCCGGGAGTTCGGCACCCTCAAGGCGATCGGCTGGCGCGGCCGCCGGATCGTCGGCCAGGTCATGGGCGAGTCGCTGGTCCACGGGCTCCTCGGCGGTGCCCTGGGCATCGGCCTGGGGGTGCTGGGCGCGTTCCTCGTCTCCAGCCTCGCGCCCGAGCTGACCGCGACGGTGACGTCCGGCTTCGGCGGTCGGGGCGGCCCCGCTTTCGCCGGTGGTCCGCCGGGCGGCGCCGCCGTACCGCCCGGCGGGGAGCTCCCTGGTCCGGGTGCGGCGTTCCGCGCCGCGAGCACCGTGGCCGTCCAACTCTCGGCCCCGGTGACGATGACCGCGATCGGCCTCGCCGTGGGACTCGCCCTCGTGGGCGGGCTCGTGGCCGGCGGGTTCGGCGCCTGGCGGGCGTCGCACCTGCGCCCGGCCGACGCCCTGCGCCGCATCGACTGACCGCCGTAGCCCGCGACCACCACCGACGAAGGGAAGCCCATGTACCAGCTGACTGGCGTGACCAAGCGTTACCACACCAAGCGCGGTCCGGTCACCGCGCTCGCCGGGGTCGATCTGTCCATTGCGGACGGTGAGATGATCGCGATTCAGGGGCCGACCGGTCACGGCAAGACCACGCTGCTGCAGATGCTCGGCGGGCTCGACCGGCCCAGCTCCGGCCAGGTCCTCTTCGACGGGGAGGACCTGGCCGCGATGAGCGAGTCGCGCCTGACCGCCCTGCGTGCCCGCAGCTTCGGCTTCATCTTCCAGACCTTCAACCTCATTCCGACGCTCACCGCCGTCGAGAATGTGGAGGCGGCGCTCGTGCCCCTCGGCGTCCCCGCGGCGCAGCGCCGCGAGCGGGCCGCCGCGGCCCTGGCCGAGGTCGGCCTCGACGACCGCCTGGACCACCTGCCCGTCGAACTCTCCGGGGGGCAGCAACAACGGGTCGCGATCGCGCGGGCGCTCGTCAAGCAGCCCAAGGTGATCCTGGCCGACGAGCCCACGGGCAACCTCGACGAGAAGACCCGCGACGACATCATCACCATGATCGAGAACCTGTGGCGCGAGCGCGGGCTCACCGTCATCGTGGTCACCCACGACAGCGCCGTCGCCCGCCGCGCCCAGCGGACCGTCAGGATCACCAAGGGAACGGTGAAGGTCCGTACGCCCGGCAACACCGGCTGAGCCGCCCCGAACCCGGCGTACCCCGGCGGCCCCGAGCCGGGCCAGCCAGGACGTCCACGCCTGGCCGGCTGGCGACGACTGCGGATGCGGGACGCGAGGCTACTCGCCCAGCCGCTACTCGCCCAGGGTGGCGTTGGGCAGGCGGACGCGGAAGGTGGTCCCGCCCGGGCGCGAGCTCTCGACCTCCACGCGCCCGGCGTGGGCCTCGACGACGGCGGCCACGATGGCGAGCCCGAGGCCGGAACCGCCGGCGGCTCGCGAACGGGAGGCATCGCCGCGGACGAAGCGTTGGAATATCTCCCCCCGTAGCTCCTCGGCGATACCCGGCCCGTTGTCGGCCACGCTCAGGATGGCCTCGCCGTCGGACACCTCCAGGCGTGTCGTGACCGTGGTGCCGGCCGGGGTGTGCACGCGGGCGTTGGCGAGCAGGTTGCCCACCACCTGGTGCAGCCGGGCGTGGTCGCCGATGACGGTCACCGGTTCGTCCGGCAGGTCGAGCCGCCAGACGTGCTCCGGGCCGGCGACGTGGGCGTCACCCACCGCGTCGACCACCAGCCGGGACAGCTGCACGGGCTCGCGCTCCAGCGGACGCCCCGAGTCGAGCCGAGCCAGCAGCAGCAGGTCGTCCACGAGCGTGGTCATCCGGCGGCTCTCCGCCTCGATGCGGGACAGGGCGTGCGCGACGTCGTCCGGTAGCGGCTCGCCCCCGTTACCCGCGGATCGGCCGGGAGCCCGGCGGGTCAGCTCGGCGTAGCCCCGGATGGCGGCCAGCGGCGTACGCAGTTCGTGGCTCGCGTCGGCGACGAACTGGCGTACGCGGGTCTCGCTCGCGTGGCGGGCGGCCAACGCATCGGCGACGTGGCGCAGCATCCGGTTGAGGGCCGCGCCGACCTGCCCGACCTCGGTGCGGGGGTCGGTGTACTCGGGCGGCACGCGGACCGGAATCTCCACGTCGCCGCGCGCGAGGTCCAGCTCGGTCACCTGTCGGGCCGTGGCGGCGACGCGCCGGAGCGGACTGAGGGCCGCGCCGACGATGAGCATGCCCGCGGCTCCGGCCAGCACCAGTGCCGCGCCGGCGACGGCCACCTCGATGGTGACGAGCAACCGGACGTTCTCCTGCACGGGGACCAACGGCAGGCCGGTCACCACGGTGTTGCCCCGCACCGACCGGGCGATCAGCCGGTAGTCACCCAGACCATCCACAATGGCCGAATGTGGGACCCCGTCGACCGGGACGGCGGCGACCTGTTCGCGCTGCCGGTCGGTCAGCGGCACGGCCCGGCCTTCCGCGGTGAGCACGAAGCCGATCGTCGTGCCGTCGGCGAGGATGAGGTAGGAGATGGTGCCCGCGGCCTGGCCCGGCGGAAAGGGCGTACCCGACGGCGGCGGCCATGCGCTGTCGCCCTGGCGCAGCGGACCCTCGGCCCGCATCGCGGCCGACGTCAGCGAGCGGTCGAGCTGGGCGGTGAGGAACTGCCGTACGGCGAGCGTGGAGACGGCGCCGATGCCCAGGCAGACGACGGCCAGCAGGGCGAGGATGCCGGCGAGCAGACGCCCGCGCAGCGACCACCCAGCCAGCCAGCCGCGGAGGGACCGACCAGCGAACCGGCCCCGCAGGGGCCCTCCAGCGAACCGGCCCCGCAGGGGCCCTCCAGCGAACCAGCTCTGCCGGGACCATTCAGCGAGCCAGGCCCGCAGGCGCTCTCCAGCGAGTCGGTGACGCCACCTACTGAGCCGGCTTGAGGACATACCCCACCCCGCGCAGGGTATGGATCATCGGCGGCCGACCGGCGTCGATCTTCTTGCGGAGGTAGGAGATGTACAGCTCCACGACGTTGGCCTGCCCGCCGAAGTCGTAGTGCCAGACCCGGTCCAGAATCTGCGCCTTCGACAACACCCGCCGCGGGTTGCGCATGAGGTAGCGCAGCAGCTCGAACTCGGTGGCGGTGAGCGTGATCGGTTCTCCCCCGCGATAGACCTCGCGACTCTCCTCGTCCAGCGTCAGGTCCCCGACCCTCAGTACCGACTCCGACCGGGGGGAGGCGGCCAGGCCCACGCGACGCAACAGGGCCCGCAGCCGGGCCACCAGCTCCTCCAGCGAGAACGGTTTGGTGACGTAGTCGTCGCCGCCGGCGGTGAGGCCGGCGACGCGGTCCTCGACGGCATCGCGGGCGGTGAGAAAGACCACCGGTACGTCGGGCCGGGTGCTCCGGACTCGGCGCAGCACCTCGAGCCCGGACAGGTCCGGCAGCATGACGTCGAGGATGATGGCGTCGGGCTGGAACTGGGCCGCGGCGAGGATCGCCTCCTGACCGGTGGCCGCCGTCTTGACCTCGCACCCCTCGTAGCGCAGCGCCATCGCCAGCAGGTCGGTCAGCGTCGCCTCGTCGTCGACGACGAGCACCCGGACGGGGTCTCCGTCGGGGCGGCGCAGCTCGAAGCGGGTATTGGTCGGCGCGGCCACGATTCCATGCTCCGCGCCGAGATGTGACGAGCCTGGGCGCTTCCTGTGCGTTTCCTGTAAGCCACCAGCGGTGGGCATCCCGGGGCCGGCAATCCGGCGGCGCGCACCACGTCGGCCACGTCGGGGAGGCTCGGGCCGAGCAGGAACAGCGAGTACGCCGCGTGGCGACCGGCGAGCGCGGTCAGGTGGATCAGCTACTTCGGTGGGCGGGCGGGCGTCCGAGAAGCCGTGGCACGATCACCTCAAGCGCGGACCGCATGTCCCGGGGGTGCCCGGAGCGTAGCCCGTGGTCACGGAGCGCGATATCGATGTGGTCCCACAGTTGCGATGGCGGTCGGATCGACTCCGGCACGACAATGTACCAATCAAACCCTCGTGGGATTGGGCCACAACCGGCGTCGCGGAGGTAGTCGTCGATACCGTCGTCGATCTCGTCCTGGTCCGATTGATTGCGAAGGCGAACGACTCGCTCGACCAGCACGCCGTGCCGCCACCGTTCGAACCGGACCGGCTCCGGCGGAATCCCGTTCCGTCGAACCCGGAACGCGTGCGCGGGGCCAGCGCACCAGACAACGAGCTGGTCGAATCCGTTTTCCTTCGCGACGGTGACCGACTCCCGTTCGTCCGCCGACAAACGGTCCCGGATGACGAAGTCTTCCCACATACGGATCAAGCCTCCTCCGGCGCCCGTAGGCGCCAGCCGTTCCCAATCGGCATCGATGCCTACAGCCCGGCGTAGGAGTGGAGGCCGGACGTCAGCAGGTTGACCGCGAAGATGTTGATCAGCATGCTGGCCCAGGCGACGCAGACGAGCAGGGCCGCCGTGCGGCCGCGCCACCCGGCGGTCGTTCGAGCGTGCAGGTAGGCGGCGTAGAGCACCCAGCTGATGAAGACCCAGGTCTCCTTGGGATCCCAGCCCCAGTACCGGCCCCAGGCCGACTCCGCCCAGATCGCGCCCGAGATGATGGCGAACGTCCACACCGGAAACGCGACGGTGTGCAGGCGGGCCGCCAGGCGGTCCAGCCGGTCCGCGGGCGGCAGCGAGGCGCCGAGCCCGGCCGGCTGGTCCGAGTCGTCGTGACGCCGCCGCAGCAGGTACAGGACAGTGACGACGAAACCGGTCAGGAAGAGACCAGCGGCCAGGGCCGCGGCCGCGACGTGCACCCGCAGCCACGGTGACTCCAGGGCCGGCATCAGCTCCCGCTCGGAACGCACGTGCACGCCCGGCGGCCCCGAGAAGCAGCACGACGGTGAGCGTGACGAACAGCCCGATCACTCGGGCCGAACGACGCAGCACGACCAGCCAGGCGACGACCCCGACCAGGGTCGTGACGAGAAGGAACTCATACAGGTTGGCCCACGGCACGCGTCCGACCTCGACGGCCCGGGCGAGCACGCAGGCCAGGTGGGCCAGGGCCGCGAGGACCGTGACGGCCACCGCGGCCCGACCGAACGGCGCACCGTCCGGGGTGGTGTCGGCCGTGTTCGGTCTCCCACCGTCGGTCGGCGTTCCGCCCGCCGTCACCGGGACCCGGCTCAGGCTCGGCACCACGACCTCCCCCGCGTGCAGCGCCATGGCCACGACGTAGGCCACGATGGCCGCCACCAGCAACGCGTCCGACACGCTGTCCCAGTCCAGCGCCATGCTGCACCTCCTCCGAACTACTACGGAATGTAGTAGATGCCCGTGGCCGCGGGTCGAGAAGGGGTGACGCAGGACCTAGACGGGGTAGACGAACAGGCTCAGCGGCGTGGTCGCCACCGTGACGACCACCGCGACCACGGCGGCGACATGCCAGCGGCGAGCGGGCGCGACGGGCTGCTGGAGCCGCTGCAGGCGGGCCTCCAGGTCGACGGCTGCGCCGAGCGCCGCCCGGGGCGGGGCCGACGTGGCGAACCGCAGCAGGGCCTGCCGCACGATCGCCCGACCACAGACGGCGACGGCGTGGTCGTCGGCCCGCAGCTCCACCAGGAGCCCGACCGCGCGACGCGCGGTGGCGGCCAGCGGCAGCCGGGCCCGCTCGAGCACCACGAACGGCAGGAGCACCAGGTCGTGACGCTCCCGGGCGTGCGCGCGTTCGTGCAGGGCGACGGCGAGCAGCTGGTGCTCGTCGAGCGCGGAGACCGCACCGCTGCTGACGACCAGCCGGCCGCCGCTTCCCGGAAGGCAGTAGGCGATCGGCGCCTCATGCTCCACGATGGACAGCCCGTGCTCGCCCACCCGGGCCACGAGATCCAGCGCCGCCCGGTGGCGCCGACGCGCGCGCAGCGACCGCACGGCGTGGGCCAGCACCGCCACCACCGCCGCCGCGGTGAGGGCGGCGGCGATGACCAGCGCTATCCACTGTGGAGCGCTCGGGAGCCCGTCGCGGTTCGTGACCAGGACGAGCAGGCCGGCCAGCTCGCCCTTCGCGTACGGCGCGACCGCGATGGACAGGGCCAGTCCGATCAGCGACAGCCAGACCGTCGCGAGCAGCGCCTGCCAGGCCACGATCGCCAGCCCGGGCGCGCGCCGGCACCAGGCGGCCGAGGCCAGCGGCCGCACGCTCAGCAGGCACAGCGCGATCGCGGCGAGGTAGTGGCCGCCGTGGCTGAGCACGTGTCGGGTCATGGCGCCCGCCTCGGCCGGTCGAGCGCCTGGCGCAGCGCGGCCGCCTCGTCCTTGGACACCAGCCGGGCGAAATGGGCCAGCACCGACTCGCGGTCCTCGGCCAGCGCCAGCGCCTCCCGCATGAGCTGCGCGATGTGGGCCTCCCGCGTCGCCGCTGGCCGGTAGAGCCAGGCTCGCCCGTGACGCTCCCGGACGACCGTGCCTTTCCGCGCCAGGCGGTCCAGCACCGTCATCACGGTCGTGTACGCCAGCGACTCGTCGCCCAACGCGGCCAGCACATCCCGCACCGACGCCGGCTCGGTCCGGTCCCACAGCACGTTCATGACGGCCGCCTCGAGCTCACCGATTCCGCGCCGCCCCACCTGTGTCCTCCTACACGATGTCGTAGACAGCCTACGGGTCGCCACCACCCGGCTCACAGGTGGGTGAGGGCTTCGCGGACGGTGATGCGAAAGGCACGGGCCGCGGCTCGGTGGCCAGGATGGCACCGAGCACGGCCAGGGCGAGCCAGATGCCCACGGCGGGAACCGAGACGCGGTACGGCTGGCCCGGGAACCCGCGACACCCACCCGCGACCCGGCCAACGTCAGCCAGCTAACCCCGTGCGCGGAAAGTCCTCACCTACCTTGCCCAGTGGTCGCCGCAGCCAGCCACGCTCCGCGCTGGCCACCTTCACCGACGTTGGCACCCCGAGCGGGGCGTCAACCGTTCATGCGGTCCTACGAGTCGCCCAGTACGGGCGACGCGGGCAAAGACACAGGCGCTGGTTTTCGGTACTCGGGCAAAGTCGCGGTCGCGGTCGATCACTATTAGGCCGAACATTGACGAATGCGCAGGTCGCCGTACACGACGACCCCGGTCATCCCTGGGCACGAACCGGCCTTGACCGGCCCCCGACAGGACGGAGACGACGTAGGGTTTGTCCTACTCGCAGGCGGAGGGCCCGTGCGGGCAAGGCGACTGGTGACCACGAACGAGGACCGTACGGTTGCGGCCGACCGACTGGTCGCCGCGCACGAGCACGCCCGCGCCTTCTACCGCCAGCAGTTGCAGCGCGCCCCGGCCCCGCGCCGCTACCTGCAGGCGCGCGGCCTCGGCGCGTTCGTGCGGCTGGATGCGGGGGCGCCGTGGTATCTCGGCTACGCCCCGCCCGGCTGGACCAGCCTGGTCGACCACCTCGCCCAGCTCGGCTTCACCCCTCAGGAGCTGCTCGCCGCCGGGCTGACCACCACGACCCGCGACCGCCGAATCATCGACCGGTTCCGTGACCGGATCATGTTTCCCATCCACAGCCGCGACGGCCAACCGGTCGGCTTCATCGGGCGCGCCGCCCCCGCCGCCGGCCGCGGAGTGCCGAAGTACCTCAACACCCCGGACACGCCGATCTTCCACAAAGGACACATCCTCTACGGGCTCGGCGAACAACGCGCCCGCATCGCCGCCGGAGCAGCGCCGGTCATCGTCGAAGGCCCCTTCGACGTCATCGCGCTCCACCTCGCCTACCCGGATGGCGAGACGGGCGGGCACGTCGGCGTGGCCCCGTGCGGCAGCACCCTCACCGCCACCCAGGCCACGACGATCGCCGACCTGCCCGGGGCGCGCCGCGGGGTGACCATCGCCTACGACAACGACCGCGCCGGCCGCACCGCCACCCTGCGCGCGTTCGACCTGCTCCCCCACCACCTGACCCTGACCGCGGCCACGCTGCCCGACGGCCACGACCCCGCCGACTTCGTCACCACCCCGGAGAGCCTCCACACGCTCCGGAGCGCGATCAGCGACCACGCCCGGCCGCTCGCCGAGGTCGTCCTCGACATCGAGCTCGGCCGCACCCTCGCCCGACATCCCGACGCACTGCAGTTCATCGAAACCCGCCTCGACCTGCTCCGGCACCTCGCCGCCCGGATCGCCCACCTACCCCCACCCCAGGTCGTCCACCTGGCCGACCACATCGCCGCCCGCACCGGCACCCCGCTCGAAACGGTCACCCAGGCCATCATCGACGCCCTCGAGAAGGCTTCGTGACCCCGCCGGAGCGTCACGTGGTGCTGACCCGTCGGCGACCAAATTCCCGTCATCCGAGTGCCGATCACCGGCTGGGACGGTCCGAGTAGACGAGGAACACGGTCTCCCGCTCGCCCTGCAGATGGATGTCGAAGACGTAGCCGTCCTGGTCGGGCTGGGCGATCAGCGTGGCCCGGCGCTCGGGCGGCAGGGCAGCCAGCAGCGGATCGCTGTCCAGCCCGGGGGATCCCGGCAGGTACGCCCGGGTGAACAGCCGGTCGAGCAGGCCCCGGGCGAACACCGTTAGCGCGAAGAACGGTCGGGCCCCGCCCGGTCTGAGGGTGGTGAACGAGTAGGTGCCCGTGTTGTCGGTGGAACACCGACCCCAACCGGTGAATGTCCATCCGTCCCGGCGCAGCGAGCCTGGTCGCTGCACGACGTCGCCCTCCGGCGACGCCTGCCAGAGCTCGATCAGCGCGTCCGGAACCGGCTGGCCGGCGCCGTCGAGGACCCGCCCATGCAGCCGGATCGCTCCGGCCCGACCGGGTGGCACGAGGTCGGGCCCGCCGGGATACGGCAGGGCGAAGCCGTAGAACGGCCCGATCGTCTGTCCGGGGGTTGGTGGAAGCGCGGTCATTCGGTGGGCTCCATCCAGGTGCGCAAGTTGCCGGTCAGCACGATGTCCCACCGGTACCCGGTGCACCACTCCGGCTGCGACAGGTCGTGGTCGTAGGTGGCGATGAGCCGCTCCCGAGCCTTGGGGTCGGTGATCGACTGGTAGATCGGGTCAAGCGGAAGGAGCGGATCGCCCGGAAAGTACATCTGGGTGATCAGCCGCTGCGTGAAGGCCCGGCCGAACAAGGAGAAGTGGATGTGCGACGGGCGCCAGGCGTTGGTGTGGTTGCGCCACGGGTACGGTCCGGGCTTGATGGTGACGAACCGGTAGACACCGTTGGCGTCGGTCAGGCAACGACCCATCCCGGTGAAGTTCGGGTCGAGAGGCGCCGGATGCCGGTCGCGCTGGTGGATGTAGCGTCCGGCGGCGTTGGCCTGCCAGATCTCGACCAACTGGTGCGCCACCGGTCGGCCGTCCCCGTCGGTGATGCGCCCGGTGACCACGATGCGCTCGCCCAGCGGCTCTCCGCGGTGCTGGATCGTCAGGTCGGCTTCGAGCGGGTCCACGTCGCTGTGGCCGAAGACCGGCGCAAACCGCTCGAGCGTCTCGGGGTCGACCTGGAACGGTGCCTTGGTCGGGTGCCGCAGCAGGCTGCTGCGATACGGCGGATAGTTCAGCAGCGGCCCGAGCCGCTCGCGTCCGGATCGTGCGTACTCGGCCGCGTGCGCCGCGATCTCCGCGCTGATCGTCGCCTGGTCGGCCAGCGGTGCCTCGCCGGAGGAAGGGTGGTCGGTGCGCGGTGTGGTGCTCACGGTTCTGGACGCTAGGCCAGCGGCCGATCCCGTGCCACGATGGACTTCCGCTCAGCGGAAGGAGCAGCCATGCCGGACGATGGCGGCACCGAGAGCACCAGCGTGGTGGCGCGGGTCCTCGCGATATTCGCCGCGTTCGACGACAAGCATCGCGCGCTGACCCTTTCGCAGATCGCCGCCCGGGCCGGACTGCCGCTGACCACGGCGCACCGACTCGTCGGTCAGCTCGCCCGGTGGGAGGCCCTGGTCCGTCGGCCCGACGGCACCTACGTGGTCGGGCGTCGGATGTGGGACCTCGGCCTGCTCGCCCCGGTCCACGCCGAGCTCCGCGAGGTCGCCTCGCCCTACCTGCACGACCTGTACGCCGCGACGCTGGCCACGGTGCACCTGGCTGAGCGGGACGGCACCCGCGTGCTGTACCTGGACCGGCTCTCCGGCCACGCCTCGGTGCCGGTCGTCAGCAAGGTCGGCGACCGCCTGCCCATGCACGCCACCGGGGTCGGCAAGGTGCTCCTGGCCCACGCCCCCGCCGCCGTACAGGAGGCGGTGCTGCGCAACCTGACCCGCATCACGCCGTACACCATCACCCAGCCCGGACGGCTGCGCGCGCAGCTCGACCGCGTCCTGCGCGACGGCTACGCCTGGACCACCGAGGAGATGAGCCTGGGCGCCTGCTCAGTCGCCGTGCCGGTCGTGGGCGCCGACAACACTGTCGTCGCCGCGCTCGGCATCGTCGTACCGAGCCTCAAGCGCGACCGAGCGCGCCTGGTCGCCGCGCTCAAGGTCGCGGCCCAAGGCATCAGCCGGAGCCTGGCCGACTCCGCTTCACGGGCATAGCCGGCAGGAGTGGCAGCCACGACGGCGTGGATCGCGTCCACAGAACGAGCGGCCGGAAGCAAAGTCACGTATCCGCACATACCCGCACGGCGGCTCGGTCACGCCGATGCGTTGTGGTGAAGGACGACCTGTCGAGTCGGGCGAAAGCCGGCCTGCTCGTAGAAGGGGACCAAGCCGGGGTCGCAGAACAGCGAGACCACGGGAATGGGCTGTAGCTGTTCGACGATGGCCGCGACGAGCGCGCGACCGACTCCGAGCCCACGCACGTCGGGCGCGACCACGACATCCTCGATGTAGGCCCGCAGCACCCCATCGCTGACACAGCGGGCGAACCCGACGAGACGATCGCCGTGCCACGCCCCGACGGCGGGGAACGCGTCAAGCACCATGGCCACCTGGTCCACCGACCGTTCGGGCCACCACCCCTCGGCGCGGTAGAGCGCAACGACGTGGTCGGCGGGAATGGGACGGGACGCGTGCGGCAACACCTGGATCTCTGGTACGTCGTCCACCTCGGGCAGCGTACATCCCGACAGGAACGAGGCTGCGGCGTGAGGGATCCGCCGCGATCGACCCGCCACCGCCAGCGTCAGCCGGTCCCGCTCTTCGTCGCCGTCGGCCGGGTGGTCGTCTCGCACAGCCAGATCATGCCGCAAAGCCCGCCGGGACGGTCGGCCCGTTGCCGGGCCGCAACGCTCAGCCCAGGTCCGCGCCACTCGACGAAGCGGAGTCTGCGAGTGACTCGGGTGGGCCAGGCGAGGCCGGAGCCTGCTCAGCGGGCGACGGAGTCACCGGCAGAGGGCGCATGAGGCCGCGGGTGTGGTCGACCACGGCGGCGGAGACGAGCGCCGCCTCCAGCGGAAGGATGTCGAAGCACAGCCGTACCGCCCTCACGACGGCCTCGCCGCGGGCCGTCATGGAGAGCGTGCAGTGCGGCACCCAGACGTCGGGTCGGTACAGCGGCCAGAACGGGATACCGGCCGCGTCGAGGCGGGCGACCACCGCGCGATGCAGCGCCAACAGATCCGCCGTCGGCGCCGGTCCGAGCCACAGGACCCCGCCCGGAAACTGCCCGACGTACTGGAGGACCACCCGTACCGGCAGCGCAAGCGCGTCAACTGCCGCAGCCACCGGTTCCGGCGGCAGCTCATCGGCCACGACAAGCGACACATGCGGTCGATGCCGACGGTGCGTGTGGTTGGCCAGAGTCGGCACGCCCGCCTGCTCCAAAGCCGTCCACAGTGTACGAAGGCGGCGCTCGACAACCGGCTCGAAGTACAGCTCGATCGCGGCAACCACGCAGCGGAGTCTACCGACGAGGCGGATCCGAACCCCGTCACGCGCGGGCGGGGCCAGCCGGCGGCCGGGTACTGGAACAGACACCTGGCGCGGGTCCCGCCCGCACGTGTTCGACAGCTACCACACTCACAAACACGCCGACGTCACGGCCTGGCTGGCTCGCCGCCCCCGCATCGCCCGGCGCCCGTCATCCAGGCAACACTGCCCTGGCGATAACGAGAGCAGCAGCCCGAGTCTCTTCCTCGTCGATGAGAGGACCGGACCGGTCGCCACGGATCTCAACCGAGACCCATTGCTCTCCCTGGCAGGCCACGATGGTGCCTTCACCGCCTTGGAAGTCGTTCCATATCCACCAGGCTCGGTCACCCAGGTCGTCAACCTCGCTGACCTCGGCGACCCGGTTGAGCGGCTCGACGCACTGGAAGCCTCCAGGGAAATCGCTCCCGTCGGCTACGTCGACGTCCACCACCCGTTCCGGGCTCTCCCAACGGCACCCGGTTGACGCCCACTCTGTCAATCCCCCCGAAGCGTGGAGGACTCCGCTATGCGGCGTCGGCCCTCCGAGCCTCGGCCATCAATCGTTCGTAGTCGATCGGTGCTAGGCCGTCGCAGGCACTGTGCCGCCGGCGGGCGTTG